>Ga0222650_1000155_pt1 | contig 61839 bp, 50 predicted proteins | sample AntAcemetagen367_FD_179820 | JGI IMG/M metagenome (GOLD analysis project Ga0222650, IMG submission 179820) | Saline water microbial communities from Ace Lake, Antarctica - #367 | ecosystem: Environmental > Aquatic > Non-marine Saline and Alkaline > Saline | place: Antarctica: Ace Lake... | reverse complement strand
GAACGAAGAAGGGCTTGTCGAGTTTGTAATCGACGCCGCCGGAGGAAACCCTCTTTTCCTGCATCGCCTCAAGAAGGGCCGCCTGGGTCTTGGGTGGGGTCCGGTTAATCTCGTCGGCAAGGAGAAGATTGGTGAAGACTGGGCCCTCCATAAACTTGAACTGGCGGGCGTGGGTCTCGGGGTCTTCCTGAAGCAACTCGGTTCCGGTGATGTCCGAGGGCATCAGGTCGGGAGTGAACTGGATTCGCTTGAAGGAGAGCGAGAGCGCTTCAGCCAGCGAGCTGACCAGCAGCGTCTTGGCCAAGCCGGGAACCCCCACGAGAAGGCAGTGACCTTGCGCGAAAACCGCAATCATCATCTCTTCGATGACATCTTCCATTCCCACAATCACCTTGCGCAGCTCTTTGACCACATTGTCTCTTGCTTCGCCGAGTTTCTTCACGGCTTGGACGTCGCTCGCGCTGGTGTTTGTCTCGTTCTTGATTTCCATAATAATGTCGCTGAGTTCTACCGCCGAAGGGTGGCGTATCTTTACAAAAGAAGAAGAGTTTTTGGTATTGACACCCCTACCCTTTGGGGAGACCCATCTTTTCCATGGAGTCCTTCACCCTTCTTTCCGCCGTAGAACAGGTCGCAGGCCATCTCCAAAAGGAACTGTTGCAAGGGAACCTGAGCGGGACAATGCCGGGAGTTGGACCGCTGGCTGCCGAACTCGGGGTCAACCATAAGACGGTGCGGGCAGCCCTCCGGCAACTGGAGGATGAGGGCCTGCTCATGGGGCAGGGCTCGGGGCTCCAGCGTCGGATCATGTCACCGCCGGACCATGCCCCATCCGCCTTGCGAGTGGCCTTGCTGGTTTCCGGTTCAAGAAGCTTGGACTTCATGATCGAACTCCGGCATCTGCTCGAGAAAGTAGGACACACCCCATTCTACCCCAGTATGACCTTGCAGGATCTCGGCATGGATCCCAACCGCGTGGCCCACTTTGTCCGGCAAACCAAGGCTGACGCCTGGATAGTGATCTCCAGTTCACGCGGGGTCTTGGAGTGGTTTGCGGAGCAGGAGACACCGGCCTTCGCCCTCTTCGGGAACCGCGCCGGCCTGCCCATTGCCGGCATTGGGCCAGATAAAATCCCCGTCACTGCTGAAGTCACCCGCCGTCTCATCGCACTCGGCCATCGCCGAATCTCGGCATTGTGTCGCCACCAATTCCGGCTCCCACAGCCCGCCAATAGTCTCCGGGCTTTTCTTGGCGAACTCGAAACCGCCGGTATCGCCACCGGCAAGTTCAATCTTCCCGATTGGGAGGAGAGCAAGGAAGGCTTCGAACGTGCCCTCGATTCGCTCTTCGGGCCGACCCCGCCCACCGCGCTCATTCTCGACGAACCATATCTCTACTACGCGACCTACCACTATCTTGCCAGGCGGGGTCTGCGAGTCCCTCAGGACGTCTCGCTGGTCTGCACCGATGGCGACCCAGGCTTCGTCTGGTGCCAGCCCTCGGTTGCCCACTTCCACTGGGACCAGCGCCCGGTGATACGCCGCATCATAAGCTGGACCAGTAACGTGGCGCGCGGGGAAAACGATCGCCGCCAAAGCCTCACCAAGGCCGGGTTCATCGAGGGCACAACGATGGCGACGGCACCTCGAGGTGCCTAGCCCTTGACCCGGCAGAACACCACTGGATCTGGATTTTTGAATCCCCATTGTAGTCACTGAGCGTAGCCATATCAAAGTCGACCGCAGCGATGATTTTTCTGGCAAGGATCACCCGCGCCGAAGGCTGGCATCCTGAATAATCAATCGGCGAACCGAGCTCTTCCAATAATCGGTCATTATCACAAATGTGGCTGAGCGCTTTCTCGGCGGTTTTGTGCTCGGAATGAGTGGGAATTCCGGGGGGACTAGATTTTGTGACACCTGAATCGGTCATCCTCGAATTGAACTTCCACCACCACTAAAAATTTGGGTTTCAAGTGCCAAGCAATTTGAACTCTCTCTTGCCACAGCTTCATCGTATCGAAAATAAGGAAAACCTAGTTCAGAAGCTTCAAGCTACACGGCCAGATCAGATCTTCACCAAACTCAAGTGAGAGGAAAGCGCTGTGACTTTTCCAGCCATGTCACCAGTCGGTTTCAGCCTCTGGAAATGTCGCTTCACTGTTCCATTACTGGAACCCACATAAAATTCCAACCTTCAGAAAGACAGCACTGTCGAAATTTTCACGAAACCAAATGAATTCTCTTCCTTCCAAAATCAGTAACGGCAAACTCCTCTGAGGTAGCTACGATATCCTCTTCGATAGAATCAAATCCCCCGACAGCATACTCAATACGACCAAGACACTTTGGCTTCGATATTTAGGCCTGGCATTTTTTTCGTTTTTCGAGACTTGAATGGTGTCGAGGTCACACACACCTCCAGCAACGCGGTCAACTTCATATCGTGACCCAGACACGGCTTGTCCTATTCAAAAACCTGAACATCACCCGCTTTGCAAATCCCGAAGACTCCAAATCTCTCCCGCCAAATCCTGCAACGCCCCCCTCGGTTTTCGTGCTCCATCTTTTCTCTTCGGCCCGAACCGCTCCCGACTCGCTGAAAACACCTCGTTCACAAAGGCCTTCGAGCCAATCACCGCTCCCTCCGTAAAATACCGCACCCGGCAGCGAACCACCTTCGAAATCTTCAAATCCCTCGCTTCATCGGCACGCAACCTTTCCAACTCGGCCTCCGCCTTTCCTTTCGGCATTCCCTTCCGGGTCACCACTCGCACCTCCTGCTCGACATGCCCTCGTTTCTCCGCCTGCTCCACCGCCCCGGAGATCAATATCCGCCGATACTCCTTCGCCACCCCACCCTGCGCCCATCCCCGCGCCGTCCCCGCCCGACCCGAATGCCCGTGCAAGGCTCTCACCAAACCCGCCCGCGCCTTCGCCTCTCCCTTACCGCCACCCACCGCTTCCCCATACGAACTCCACCGATAATCCGCCGGATCCTCACAAATCCCCGCCCTCACCGGATTCAAATCAATGTAAGCCGCCATCGTCCGACACGCCAAGCCATCCTCCACGATCACCGACTTAAACCGCTCCTCCCAAAGCGTCCCCTTCCGCCCCTTCATGCGATTAAACCAGGACGTAAACCTCTGGAGAAATCCCTTCATAAATTCGCTCAACGAATGCATCCGATAGGAATACCGCTCATGCACCGCCGCCAACATCCCTTCCCCCTGCTGCCGCGCCGATTCCAGCATCCGCCTGCGCCCCTCCTCCTCATATTCCGCCAAACTCGCCGCCCCCTCAACCTCGACAATCCGCCCCGCCATCAAATCCCGCGCCGCCGCCAACTCCGCCGAAACCCCCGCCACATAGCCAGTGGAATACAACCCACCCAGCCGCCACAAAAGCTCCTCATCCGAAAGCCCCAGCGACTCCCCCTTCCCCACCCCACCCGGAGGAACCTCCAAAAGCAAGTGGATGTGGTTTGACATAAAACAGTAAGCCAAAACGCGGCACCCAGAGAACCGAGAATACATCCGCATTAACATCCTGAAATGCTCCTTTTCCTCCGTCCCCAAAACGAAATTTCGATCCACAATTCTGGAAACGAGATGGTAAATCGCGATCCCAGGATTCTCACACCCCTCCGGATCCGGCTTCAAAAATCGTGCAGTTCGCATAACAAAGGCACCTAATCATTCCAGAAACCCAACAACAAGGACTTTCTCAATAAAAGGACTGTCCCTTTAAACGAGAAACCCAACAACAAGGACTTTCTCAATAAAAGGACTGTCCCTTTAAACGGTCCCTTTAAACGATGCCTGACATATTTATCTTTGCGACCAACGGGAGGCTAGATTTCAGACCAAAACGCTTTGAAACACCAAGCAACTTGGCGAGGTGCTTTCAACGCAGTTAAAGGAAGGCCTGTTATTTGTCTGTCTAATTAAATGTTACTCGATTAAAATACCAAACTTCATCCGGAAAAAAGTGCTCCTCTCGGCGGATTGGGTGCCTGTTGAGAATAAATACATCCTTCTCCAAACTGCCACATTCCAAAGAAAATATCGAGTATTCAGAGAAAAAATCCAAAGTAGGAGATAGCAAATAAACTTGATCTCTTAGCACTCCCCACTTTTCATCATCTCCGAAAATCAACAAGCGTCCTTTCAGCTTAAATCTTCGATCTCCATCATCTCGATCAACCCATTCCCCCTCGCTCTTTTTGAAGTCGGCGATCCAAGTTCGAAATTCTGATGACCCTTGGTTCCGAAGAAAATCACCTCTCCAAATTGACCTCCAATTCTCCGGCTCTATTTTATGAAGATCTTTCAGCTCTGAAGATCCGCATGAGTGATCTACCATCTTCTTTGCATCATGATTTTCACTCAATCTAGACATACTACCCTTACCTGAAGGAAACCCAAAAAAACAGAACACAAACAGCCCCGCACCAGACAGAAATACTACTAATAAATTCCTCATTTTCATCTCACTCCTCTAAGTAAAAAGACAGCCAATCAGCTACTTTCCGTGAAACTTGGCCCATGTGGCAGCGAACAGTTTTTGGGTCGTTTTCCCTCCACAAACGAGATTCACCTTAGTTCTTTCGACAGTCTTTTCGCCAGCCTTATGCCCGGGAACCTTCGAGGGAACAACATCAAACCCCCAATCCAAACACGCAATAAACTTACCTTTAGACTTACCAGTTAAACAACGAATACAAGTCCGATATCTTTTTTTACTCCGCTCACTTCTTAGCACGAAGGCTTTATCTCTCAAATAACCAACAATGGGATCAAATTTACTTGGTCTTGTAACAGTGCCATTTCCTGACGTGTTTATGTCGGAGGAGTATGGAGTAGGTTCTTTGGGTGAATCTATCCTCCACCCAGAACTGATTGTTCTATTCCTTCGCCACGTAAGCAGCCCAGTGTCAAAACCACTACCAGAATTCACAAACTGAATAACTTTGAAACTGTCGCACCCGCACCCGGGACAACCAGTCTTTTTATTATCGTAAGTAGCAGACATCTTAAAACTCATCTCCATCCCATAGACTGAAACATCAACCTTTTTTTTGACGATAGCATTATATAATTTTTCAATCCAACCACCGGCTTTAGATCGAAGAATATTCACGGATACCTTATAACATCCGCAGTCCTTCGTATAGAGCTTTTCTGGCTCGTGATCTTTTAGCCCTAGAATATCCACTCGCCCCACCGCATCATTACCCACCATCCCGTAGAGGTTTATCCCTCCACTCTCCCCGATGGGATCTCTGCTTGGCCAATATGTGACGGCTGATGTGTTGTAGGGGTAGGTGGCGGGCGCATTTCGCCTTGGGAGACGAGAGGTTGCCTGCGGTGGACGTAGTGATAGCGCTGGTGACTTATGGCTACGAGGGGCTAACAAATCGTGAGACTTCCGAGCTTGAACGTTCTCTATGCCTATGGTGGAGGAGGAAAAAGCAGGAATGGGGGGAGGGACTGGGCTGGAAGTTCGTAAAAGGGATTCGTAGTGATAGGGGGCGGTCGACTCGTCTTGGGAAGTCTTGAGATGAGACGCCATGAACCCCGATTGCGGATCTCTTCGCTTGGGGCGGAGAGGTCGGGAATTTTGGGTGAGGGTCGATGAGCGCGCGTCCATATCAGTGAGCCTTTCTAGCAATAATCTTCATTACATTGTAGGTATCACTCTGTCCGATTTCGTCAATCTTAAACGGGGATCAAACAACCGATACGATTCGTCGTCATTTTTGTGATTGGCACAACACGGATCGTTTTAACAATCTCAATCACCCTCTTGGTTTTCAAGGAAGCTTGCGGATTGAGGGCAAACGCGCGGTTGCTGGGGGGCTTACTTCACGTGATGAATTTTTCATGGAACTTTTTCATCCTCCCGATTGGTGACGCACAGAGAAGGGATTCGGCGGTGAGGTATCGTGGACGAACTTGACGGCCCTGCCCTGAGGGAGATTCATCCAAGGCCCACAAGGGCCCCACCCCAAAAGCAACCTTCTCGTGACAGTGATGAAAGGAATTCACTTCCGTTCGTAGTAAGGTAAGAATCCATCTTTGACTGAACCATGCTCACTATCTCATCAAGTAACGGAGAAGCCTTCTGCGACGGCCACACGCGCCGCGGGTTTCTAAGAATCGGGTCTCTCGGACTTGCAGGAGCGATGCTCCCGCAGCTTCTGCAGGCCGAATCACAGAACGTCGGCAAGGCCCGCCCACACAAGGCCCTCATCAACATCTTCCTGGCAGGCGGTCCTCCGCACCAAGACATGTTCGATCTCAAGATGGATGCGCCCTCCGAAATTCGCGGGGAGTTCAAACCAATTGCCACCAATGTCGATGGCATCGAGATCTGCGAACTCTTCCCGCAGCTCGCCAAGATGATGGACAAATTTTCGGTCATCCGCTCGATGGTCGGGGCGCATGGTGGTCACGATGCCGTTCAATGCCTGACCGGCCGGACCCCACTCGGCCCGCAACCTCCCGGAGGCTGGCCCAGCATCGGGAGCGTGGTTTCAAAACTCCAGGGCCAGATCCATCCCGCGGTTCCGCCCTTTCTTGGTCTCTCTCCAAAGTGCGGTCACGACGAATGGGGCGACTCGGGTAAGCCCGGCTTCCTCGGGCCGTCGCACGCCGCCTTCGCGCCATTCCGGGGCGGTGGAAAAGACGACATGGTGCTCGACGGGATCAGTCTCGAACGCCTACAGGATCGCAAGGCGCTTCTGGGCAGCTTCGACCGCTTCCGCCGCGATGTCGATTCATCGGGCGCGATGGCTGGAATGGATGCCTTTACCGAACAAGCCTTCGGCGTCCTCACCTCGAGCCGCCTCGCCGACGCCTTCGATCTGAGCAAGGAAGACCCTAAAACGGTGGCGCGTTACGGCAAAGGCACCGAAAAACTCACCGCAGATGGTCCTTGGAAACGGCTCGATCAATTTCTCATGGCACGACGTCTCATCGAAGCGGGGGCCCGCTGCGTCACCCTCGGCTTCAGCCGCTGGGATTGGCACGACGGCAATTTTAAGCGGGCCCGCGAAGACTTTCCGCTCCTCGACCAAGGCGTGAGCGCCCTCATGCAGGATCTCGTCGATCGTGGGATGGACAAAGATGTCACGGTCGTGGTGTGGGGTGAGTTCGGGCGCACCCCGAAAATCAACCCCGCAGGCGGCCGCGATCACTGGCCGAAAGTTTCGTGCGCCCTCGTTGGCGGCGGCGGAATGACCAACGGACAAGTCATCGGTGCCACCACGCGTGACGGTGGAGAAGCCTCCGATCGCCCCGTCGAATTCCAGGAAGTCTTCTCGACTCTTTATCACAATCTCGGAATCGATGCGCGCCGCACCACGATTGACGACCTGACCGGACGCCCCCGCTATCTTATCGAAAATCAATTCGCTCCCCTCCCCGAGCTTGTCGGGTAATTGCCACGTGAAAATTGTCACCATTCTGTCCTGCGCTCTCCTCGCAGCCATCGCCATCGCCGCAGCCCAACAGGACGCGCTACCCGTTGAATCTGCCCCGGCCCCGGCGCTTACCTTGGCTTGGAATAAGGCCGAGCCAGTCCACCTGATCGGCCCGCACGCCACGCACCAACTCGTCCTGACCGGGACTTCGGCCACCGGGAAAACTCGCGATCTCACTCAATCCGCAAAATTCGGAGTCATGCCAGAGGGAGTCATCGATATCGGCCCGAGCGGATTCGTGCGAGTTCTCGGAAACGGCACCGCAACCGTTAGCGCCACCACTGAGGGCACCGAAAGTCTCCCTCTCATCATCACGGTGCAACGTTTCGGAGAAAGTATCCCAATCAGCTTTCCCACCGACGTTGTTCCAATTCTGACCCGTTTCGATTGCAACAGCGGCGGATGTCACGGCAAGGCCGCAGGCCAGAACGGCTTTCGGCTCTCTCTCCTCGGATACGAACCGGCCGAAGATTTCGAATACCTCGTCAAGGAGTCCCGTGGTCGCCGAATCTTCCGTGCTGCGCCCGAGCACAGCCTTCTGCTCCTCAAGGGCAGCGGCGAGCTCCCGCACCAAGGGGGTTCCCGACTGGAACGGGACAGCGACGCCTACAAACTCCTCGTCCGATGGATCCAACAAGGCCTCCCCTACGCTCCCGAGGACGCTCCTGGCGTGACGCGCATTGCAGTTTCACCGCAGGAATGCCTCACGCGTCCCGAAGCCCGCCAACAACTGCAAGTCACCGCGCATTTCAGCGACGGCAGCACCCGCGACATCACGCGAAGCGTGCAGTATGAGTCGAAAGACAACGAGATGGCGACGGCCGATGAACATGGACTGGTCACCATGAAGGACCGCACCGGCAGCACCTCCATCATGATTCGCTTTCAGGAGCACGTCGATGTCTTCCGCGCCACCATCCCCCTCGGAGCCCCCACCGATAACTTTCCGGCCCCTGCCAACTTCATTGACGAAGGTATCCTCGCCAAGTTGAAGACCCTCGGTCTCCCCCCTTCCGAACTTTCTGAGGACGCCACCTTCGTGCGGCGCGTGACCATCGATATCGCGGGTCGTCTCCCGACCCTCGCCGAATCCGATCTCTTTCGCGCCGACCTCGACCCCGCCAAGCGAGCCAAACTCATTGAAACCCTTCTCGCCAGTCCGGCTTATGCCGACTACTTCGCCGGGAAGTGGTCCGCTATTCTGCGTAACAAGCGCAAGGACGACAACCAGAAGCGTGGCACCTACGCCTTTCACTCCTGGATCCGATCCTCACTCAACCAAAACCGGCCCTACGACGAAGTCGTGCGTGAACTCATCACCGCGACCGGGGAAGTGGGAAACTCACCGCCCGTGGCCTGGTATCGCTCGGTGCGGGAGAGCAAGGAACAGATGCAGGATGTCGCGCAGGTTTTCCTCGGAATTCGGATGCAGTGCGCGCAGTGCCATCACCATCCTTACGAGAAGTGGAGCCAGGATGACTACTACGGCTTCGAGGCCTTCTTCTCCACTATCGGTCGCAAACCCGGCGAGCAAGCAGGAGAGGAAGTCATCTACCACAAACGCGGAAATGCTTCCGCCCAGAATCCCCGCACCGGCCTCAGCCTGAAGCCCACCCCGCTCGGTGGAAAAACCCTCGGACTCGACCCCCATCAAGACCCACGCCAGCCGCTCGCGGACTGGTTGGTGGCACCCGAAAACCCCTTCTTTGCGCGTATGCTCGTGAACCGATACTGGAAGCACTTCTTCGGCCGCGGCCTCGTTGATCCCGAAGACGACTTGCGCGTCACCAATCCCGCCACCCATCCGGCCCTCCTCGACGACCTCACCAAGCACTTCGTGACGAACGGCCACGACCTCAAGGACCTCGTGCGTCTGATCTGCAACAGCCGAACCTACCAACTCAGCGCGATTCCAAACGAATACAACCGCGACGACCGTCAGAACTACTCGCGCTTCTACCCGCGGCGCCTCCCGGCCGAGGTCCTCCTCGACGGCATCAATCTCGTCACGAATTCCCAGGATAAGTTTGGCGGCCAACCGCAGGGCGTGAGCGCGGTGCAGCTTCCCGACGATCGCTTCACGAAAGACTCCTACTTCCTCTCCGTCTTCGGCCGTCCCGACATGAACAGTTCCTGTGAGTGTGAGCGCAGTTCCGACGTTAACTTGGCGCAAGCCCTGCATCTCGTGAACTCCAAGAACATCCGGAATAAGCTCGCCTCCGACCAGGCCCGCGCCGCGATGCTCCTCCGCGACAAAGGACTCAGCGATGACGATCGCGTCGCGGAACTCTACCGCCACGCCTTCTCCCGACCACCGACTCCGGAAGAGCTCTCCACCGCCCAGGAGTTTCTCCTGCGCAAGCGCACCCAAGCGCAAGCGGCCGAGCCCAAGCCCTCTCCCGAGCAAGTGAATCGCTCCGGCTACGAAGACATCATTTGGGCTCTTCTTAACACCAAGGAGTTCCTTTTCAATCATTAGAACGCCGATGACGGGCTCCTCAATCACACGACACATATGATGACGACTGCCACCATCTTCCGGAGATTCCTGGTCGCAGCCGTGACACCAACTCTGGCCTTCGCACAACTTCCCTCCCCTCACCTCCGCTCCATCCATCCTAGCGGGGCCCAAGTCGGCACAACTCTCGAGGTCAGCATCGCAGGCTCCGAGCTCGACGAAGTCAGCGGCCTCCTTTTTTCGCATCCCGGCCTGAGCGCGAAGCAAGTCAACGTTCCCGCCAACGAATTTCAACCCGAAGGACTTGACCCTTTCCGCTTCCGTCTCACCGTCGCGAACGACGTTCCGCCCGGTCATTACGAAGTGCATGTCAAGACACGCCTCGGCCTCAGCGGTCCCCGCCCCTTTGTGGTCGGAACTCTTAAAGAACTCGCCGAACCCGGCACCAACAAGAAGGCCGCCAATGCCTTGAAGTTGCCGGCGGGAGTGGTCTTGAATGGCCGCGCCGATGGTGACGCCATCGACTACTTCCAATTCGAAGCGAAACAAGGACAACGTCTCCTGATTCAATGTTGGGCCGAGCGCATCGACTCCCGCATGGACGCCACCCTCGCCATCGATGACGCCGCCGGACGGGAACTCCTCAGCGACCGCGACACCCACGGCCGTGACCCCCTGCTCGACTTCACGGCACCGGCGGACGGAGTCTACCTCCTCCGCGTCTATGATTTCACCTTCGGCGGTGGCGATGAGTTTTACTATCGCCTCCTCATCAACGAGGCCCCGCACATCGACTTCATCGTGCCCCCGGCCGGCACGCCCGGCACGACGTCCCAATTTAAAATTTACGGTCGCAATCTCCCCGGAGGGAGCAAGGGCGAAGGACTCCTTCTCGGACCTCACGAGTTAGAGTCGCTCGAAGTCGCAATTAAACTCCCGACCGAATCCCAGTCCACCAATCCCTCCCTTCTCATCCGCGAAGCTCTCCTTGCGGGATTCGACTACCGGCTCGAAGCCGATGGAACCTCCTCGAACCCCATTCGAATCGGTTTTGTGAAAGCCCCCGTCGTCGCCGAAACCGAATCCAGCAAGGATCAATCCGTCCCTATTCCTGCAGAGATCCACGGAAGTTTCGCTCGCTCAGGCGATACCGACCGCTTCCGTATCGAAGCGAAAAAAGGCACTCCGTTGTGGATCGACTGTCTCGCCGAACGCCTCGGATACGCCAGTGATCCACTCCTCATCATCGAACGTCTGAAGGCCGATGAGAAAGGAAACGAACTGTTCAGCGAAGTGAAGTCGAGCGACGATGGCAGCAATCCGGGCGGCCGTCACTTTCCACTTCCAACCCGCGATCCTTCCCTAAGCTTTTCACCGCCTGAAGATGGCACCTATCGCATCACGATCATAAATCAGACCGGACCCAGTGGCCCCGCCAGCCTCTATCGACTCGTGATTCGTGAACACCAACCAGACTTCGAACTCGTCGCCACCGCGTGGAAGCCCCATCGCGAATCGAAATCACTCCAACCTGTTCCGGCCATTCTCCGCCAGGGAGGAACGGCCGCATTCCACGTCTTCGCCATCCGACGAGACGGCTTCCGCGGAGAGATCATGCTAAGTGCCGAGGGTCTCCCGGGCGGAGTCACTTGTCCCCCAATGCGGATCCCGGAGGGGCAAGACAGCGCCACTCTTATTCTGAGTTGCGCGGAAGATGCCCCGGATTGGAACGGCTTCATGACGGTCCGCGGCAAGGCCGAAGATAAGATTCGCGAAGCACGGGCCGGAACAATTTCATGGGCCGTCGGTAATTACGATATCGAGCGCATTCGCCCGCACCTGGCGACCCGCCTTGCGCTCTCGGTCTGCGCCGCCGAGAAGGCCCCGGTGGTGGTGCAAGGTCCCGAACAGGTTGCCTGGGAAGTTGCGCTCAACGGCAAACTCGAATTCCCCATTAAGCTCCTCAAAAACAATGGCATAAAGGGCGCTTTTGTCATTCAACCTGAGGGTTCGCTGTTTCTCAAAAATCCGCCCCAAGTCACGATTAAGGAGACGGACTCGGAGGGAGTCCTCGCCATCACCTTTACCAAGACCGAGCAATTTCCCGTGGAGCCTGGCCTCTGGCAATTCGTATTACGCGGCGATGGCGTCGTGAAGTATCGCAACCACCCCGGTGCTGCCGAGCGAGCCGAGGCGGATCGCAAACGTCTCGCGGAACTCAAAGACCAACTGGATCAAGAAGCGAAGAAAATCCGCGCCTTCGTCGAACCCGCCCGGGAGGCTTTCAAGAAAGCCGAACAGAACCTCAAAAACGCGAGTGCCGAAGCCAAGACCGAACTCGAAGCCATCGTCACGACAACCCGCGCCTCTTTGCAGACAAACGAGCAGGCTGCTAAGGACGCGGAGGAGAAAGCGATGCGCGCCGACAACGAGAAGAGAGCAGCCGAGGGGAGGGCCCAAGCGGCCGCCGAGCGCGCCAAAGAACTTGAGGTGAAGATCTCGACCTATTCACTGCCCATCACGGTGCGCGTCAGCGCACCCCCACTGAAAGAAGAAGGAAAATGAAACGTCACTTTTTAGCAGCCCTCGTGCTCTCCAACCTGGCCTCCGCGCAGGGAACCCCGCTTCCAATCGCCGACCTGCAGCGCAATACGCTCGTCGACTTCACGAAAGAGATCGTCCCCTTTCTCAAGAAAAACTGCTTCGCCTGTCACAACGAAAAAAAGGCCAAAGCCGACCTCAATCTCGAATCGCCACAGGCCATGATCACCGGCGGTGACAGCGGTTCCGCACTCGTCCCGGGCAAGCCGCGGGAGAGTCTCGTCTTCACCTATTCGGCGCACCTCGAAGACGACCCGATGCCGCCGGAAAAAAACAAGACCAAGGCCGTCAATCTCAATCCGGAGGAGCTGGCCCTCCTACAACTTTGGGTCGCCCAAGGCGGAGTGGGAACCTCCGCCGCGGTCATGGCCGGACCAAGTGAGTGGCGAGATCTGGAAGGCGTCAACGCGATCTACGCAACCGCCATTACAGACGACGGACGCTTTGTCGCGGCGGGACGCGGCAACCGCATCCACCTCTATGATTTGCATCGTGGCACTCTCGAGGCAGAATTACGCGATCCCGAACTGGGAAGGCAGGCTGCGCACCACGACAATGTCCACGCCCTCGCTTTTAATCGTGACGGCCTTCTCGCTTCGGGAGGTTTCCGAAGCGTGAAACTTTGGTCGCGGGGAGGCTTCCCGACTCGGATTGGGAAGCCCCTCCCGGAAGCACCCACGACCCTCGCGCTCAGCCCCAATGGCGAATGGATTGCGACTGGCGATAACAAGGGCAACCTCATCCTGCACTCGCTTGCACAAGCGGGTGAAATCAAAACGGAGGGGAAACACCTCGCTACGATTCGGGCCGCAATTTTCACAGCGGACAGCTCGACAGTGTATTCACTCTCCGACGACACCGTTCTTCTGCGCAGCAGCGTAACCGACGCGAAGAACTGGAAAAAGCTCACCTCCCTTCCTGCCTCAACGTCCCTCACGCTCTTAGAGGGTGGGCTGAAGCTCGCGGTGGGAGGTGCCGATGGCGTGATTCGTATCATTCCGGTCACGGCCTTCGAACAAGCGTCCGATGCCGACCCAAGCCCCCCGCTTGAACTGAAAGGGCACGGAACGAAAATCACCTCCCTTCTCCCCTTCAATCCGGAGGGCACGCAACTTCTCTCGGCCAGCGAAGACGGCACCGTTCGTCTCTGGGATCTCGACGGAAAACAACTTCGCCAATTCGATCACGGCTCCCCCGTCACCGCTCTCATCGCGCATGCCGGGGGAAACCGCATCGCCACCGCCGGGGCGGATGGGATCGTGCGGATTTGGGAGGCCGCAAACGGAAGCAAACTCGGCGAATTAAGCGGCGACTTCGAGTTCGAGACCGGCCGTGCCGCTACGATCCGGCGCCGCGACGTCGCGAGACGCGTCGCGGATCTGCGCCGCAAAGAAGTCGCAGCGAGTGACCAGCGCTGGAACGAACTCCGCGAACATACTAAGAAACAAGCCGAGGCTCTGAATGCCGCCTTGAAGGAATTTGACGAAAAGGAAGCGACACTTCCCAAGCTCCGGAAGGAAGGCGAAATGGCACAGAACGAAGTGGCTCAAAGCGAAAGCACCACTGACAAGTCACCACTCGCCGCAGCCCTGGAACACGCTAAGAAAGCCACCGAGGCCCTCCAAAAGGCCGAAGACGAACTCACTGTGGCCGAGCGCAAGCACACCGGAGCACAACGCAATCGCGAACTCGCAGTGCGCGACGGAACCCAAGCCGCCCAACGACTTCTCTCGGCACAGGCTGCCTCCACCGAAGCGGATGGCCAACTCGCGACCGCAGAGGAAGCGGTGAAGAACGACGAAGAGAGTGCCCAGACGATGGGATCGGGCGCAGTCCGTAGCCTTGCCATCTCGGCTGACGGCACCACCCTCGCCGCCGGGACGGAAAAGATGGGCCTCCGGCTTTGGTCACTTACGACACTCCAAGCACTCGACACACTGCAACGCGGGCACGATACCACGGGGGTTCTCTTCACCCCAAAAGGCGATCTCATTGCCGCTTTTGCGGACAAATCCCTCGCTCGCCTCGCGCCAGCTTCGTGGAGGAAAATGCGCCAGATTGGTGACGGCACCAGTGCCGAACCCTTCCCCGGTCGCGTCCTCGCCCTCGCCTTCCATCCGCGTGGCAACCTGCTCGCCACCGGCAGCGGAATCCCCTCCCGGCGTGGCGAACTCAAACTCTGGAACTTACATAATGGTGCCCTGCAGAACGAGATCATCAAGCCCCACGATGATACCCTCACCGCCCTCGCCTTCTCACCCGATGGTTCGCACCTCGCCACGGCCTCCACCGACCGTCTCGTCAAACTCCACCGCCTCGATACCGGTGCGCTCGTGCACAAACTAGAAGGCCACACCAACCACGTCCTTGACGTGGCCTGGAGTGCCGACGGTCAGACAATTGCGACGGCCGGCGCCGATCTCGTGACGAAGCTTTGGAATGCCGAAACCGGCAAGCAGACCCAATCAGAGGGTGGCTTCAGGAAAGAAGTCACTTCGATTGAATTCCTCGGAGCCAGCGATGCCCTCCTCACCGCGTCGGGCGACAAAACAGTGAAAGTCGCAGGGCAAAATTTGGGGGGAATCGAAGGCTTCGTCTACACCACGGCCTCCTCTCCTGATGGCCAAATCATCGTCGCCGGAGGGGAAGATGGCATCCTGCGCGTATGGGATATCAAGGACCACAAGCTGCGTTACTCATTTCCCCCTCCGGAGAAGGCGGCGAACGAAACTGCGGCGCGCTAGCGGGATCACCTGCCAATCCCGAAACAACTTCTTCAAAGGCAACACGCACGACTTGCTGCGGCTAAAATGATTCTTCGCTTCCTCCTCATCCTTCCACTCATCCTCTCCCAGGGAAGATTGAGGGTGGAGATCCCCGGAGCCCAGGATTTCACGGCACTCTTTTAGAAATACCAACGGGACATCCTCCCACTCCTCAAGCAGCATTGCCTCGACTGTCACGACGAAGCTGGCACAGAACGACTACCGGATCGGGATCGCCGTCGAGGCCATCGTAATGAGTCGGCAGTTCCGCGAAATCCGGGCCCATGAAGAGCCCTGATTTACATTCTTATCCCAGACACACCTGATACACCTGTTTTGTGAACCTCCGCTCCACGCTTGCCCACCGCACCATGCTCCGTGGGCTCGGCGTCTCGATGGCTTCACCCTGGCTGGAATCAATGCCGGCCTTCGCCGATCCTCCGAACGCAAAGACCTCGGGCGATGATGCCCCCCCGCGCATGGGCGCTCTCTTCGGCGGGAACGGATTTCACCACGGTGAGTATCACGCCAGCGGCGAAGGGGCCGCGATGGCATTGGGCCAGGTCATCGCGCAACAATACGGCCACCGTTCGAAGAGTCCCAGCCTCGTCCTCGGATGCGGAAAAGCCAACCTGTCGATCCACAAGAACTACTCCATGAATTACAGCTCCCACATCTCGTGGAGCTCACCGACCACCCCGACACCGCTCGAGGTTTACCTGGCCCTCGCCTTCGACCGGCTCTTCAAGCACGGCAACCATCCGGGCGATGGCAGCGTTCTCGATTCCATTCTGGAGGAAGGCAAGGACATGCGCCGTCGCATGAGCGCCAGCGACAAGCAGAAGCTCGATGAGTATCTCAACTCGGTTCGCGAGGTCGAAAAACGGATCGAAAACGCCGGACAACGTGGCGAGCTAGAGTGCTGGCGCCCCACCCTCAACGAGCCCAACCTCCCGCGCCCGGCTGACGGGATTCCGCAAGACATCGGAGAACACATGCGCCGCTTGTATCTCTCCCTCATGGACAAGTTCGGAATCCAACTCGAGTGCTTCGGCGATTCCGCAACACGCTTGGCCGAGATTTAGAATTCCCTTCCCACTTATCCTGCAATTATGAAACCCATCGTCCAAATCTCCCTTGACCTGACCAACATCGACGAGGCCCTCGAAACCGCCGCCCTTGCGATGCGGGCCGGGGTCGATTGGCTGGAAGCCGGCACCCCTCTCATCCTTGCCGAGGGACTCCATGGCGTTCGTAAACTCCGCGAGGCCTTTCCTAACATCCCCATCATCGCCGATTTAAAGACGATGGATGGCGGTTATCTCGAAGCCGAAATGATGGCCAAAGCTGGAGCGACCCATGTCGTTGTGATGGCTCGCGCTCATGCGGAAACAATCAAGTGTGTCGTGCAAGCCGGCCGCGATTATGGCGTCAAAGTCATGGGCGACAACCTTGGCTGCCCCGACATGATCGCCGGCGCCAAGTTCCTCGAAGACCTCGGCTGCCACTACGTCATCCATCACATCGGCTACGACGAACGACGCGGCCTCGCCGCCTCCGGACAACGGATGCCCAATCCTCTCGATCAACTCCGCGAAGTCGTGCAGGCCGTTTCGGTTCCGGTGCAAGCGGTCGGAGGGCTCACCCTTGAGCAAGCCATCGAGTGCCCCCGCCATGGCGCTCCTCTTGTCGTCCTCGGTGCCCCACTCACCATCGATGCCGATGCCTTCAAGACTGCCGACGGAGACCTCGAAGCTTCCTTACGCCTCATCTGCAACGCCATCCACCAACAGGACGTTCCCGCTTTCTAACACCACCACTATGAACTCACCAGCCGTCGTCAATTTTGCCCCCGAAGCGGGATCAGTCGAACTCCGCGAAATCAAACGCCCCTCCATCGGCCCCCATGAAGTCCTCCTCGAGGTTGCCAACGTCGGAGTGTGTGGGAGCGACTTGCACCAATGGACCGCCGACCATTCCTGGCCCGTAAACTACCCCGTCGTCCTCGGGCACGAGTTTGGTGGCCACATCGTCGAGCTCGGCGCGGACGTCACCGCTTGGAAGGAAGGCGACCGCGTTGTTTCGGAAACCGCCGCGATCATCGATCAAAACAACCCCATGAGCCGCCGCGGCCTCTACAACCTCGACCCCACTCGCAAGGGTTTCGGCTACGGAGTGAACGGAGCGATGACGCGCTACGTCCGCGTCCCTTCCCGTATCCTCCACTACGTTCCCGACTCTCTTCATTTCGAAGAGGCCTGCCTCACCGAACCCTGCTGCGTCGCTTATAACGCCGTCGTCAACAATGGCCGCATCCAGCCCGGCGACCGCGTCCTCGTTCTCGGCCCCGGCACCATCGGGATCCTATGCGCCGCGATGGCGCGCCTCTGCGGAGCCCAGGTTGCCATCGTGGGCCTCGAGCAAGACAGCCACCGCCTGGAAATCGCCAAAGGCTATGGCTGCGAGGTCATCATCGGCGATGCCGAACCCTGGGCCCTGGAGCGCGACGGCCTCGGCTGCGATGGTGTCATCGATGCCGCCGGAGCCAGCGCCACTTTGGAAATTGCGCTCAAAATCGTCCGCCCCGCCGGCTGGATCAGCAAGGTCGGTTGGGGACGACAACCCTTGGGATTCAACCTCGATCAACTCGTGCAAAAAAACATCACCCTGCAGGGCAGCTTCAGCCATAACTGGCCCATCTGGGAGCGGGTCCTCGCCCTCCTCTCCAGCGGCCAACTGGACGTGCGCGCCATCATCGGAGGAGTCTGGGGCTTCTCCAACTGGCACGAAGCCTTTGAAAAAATGCACTCCGGCGAAGTCGTAAAATCCGTTCTCCGACCCGACTAATCATCATGAGACTCGAAGACAAAATCATCATCGTCACCGGCAGTTCTACCGGCATCGGCAAAGCCATCGCAAAACGCTGCGTCGCCGAAGGCGCCAAGGTTGTCATTCACGGCCTGGAGGAAGATCTAGGAAAAGAAGTGCTCTCCGAACTCGGGACCGACAAGGCCGTTCTCCACATTGAAGATCTCCGCAACAAGGGCTGCCCCGCCCGCCTCGTGAATCTCGCCGTGTCCACCTTCGGCCGCCTCGACGCCGTCGTCAACAATGCCGCTCTCGTCGCCCTCGGAAATATCCACGACACCGACAGCGAGAAATTCCTAAAATTCATCGCCATCAACACCCTCGCCCCCTTCCTCCTGATTCAAGCGGCCCTCCCCCACCTCCGCACCGCGAAAGGCTGCGTCCTGAACATCGGGAGCATCAATGCTTGGAGCGGAGAGCCCGACCTCCTCCCTTACAGTATCAGCAAGGGCGCCCTCATGACGATGACCCGCAATCTCGGCGATACCCTGATGCGCGAGGAGGGCATCCGCATCAACCAGATTAACCCCGGCTGGGTCCTCACCGAGAACGAAGCTCAGCGAAAACAAGAGCACGGCCTCGCCTCGGACTGGGATTCCCACCTCCCTGCAGTCTTCGCCCCCGCCGGACGAATCCTCCGACCCGAGGAAATCGCCGCCGCCGCCCTCTTCTGGCTCTCCGATGAGTCCGGTCCCGTCAGCGGCCAGGTCATGGAACTCGAACAGTTCCCCCTCATCGGGCGTAATCCCCCGAAGGACACCACCACCATCCCAAGTAATTAGCTCCCATGCCCCGCCTCGCCGCCTTTCCCAAAGCCTTCATGCAAGCCCTCTGTAAGGAGGGCACAATGAGTGTCTCCGCTTGGATTCAACTCGCCGCCAAACTCGATATTGCAGGCCTCGAGTGGTATGCCGGTTTCCTCGAAATGAAGGATCGCTCAAACTGGTCCCGCTTTCGCCAAGAAGTCGCAGACGAGGGTATGGTCATTCCCATGATGTGCTGCTCTCCCGACTTCACTCATCCCGACCCCGCTTTCCGGGAAAACGAAATCGCCAAGCAGAAGCACTGGATTGAAATGACCCACGCCCTTGGGGGGGCCTACTGCCGCGTCCTGAGCGGACAACGGCGCCCCGAACTCACCATCGAGGAAGGGGTCACTTTCGCCGCCGACTCCATCCACGCCTGTCTGCCCCACGCCGCGGAACGCGGCATCACCCTCATCATCGAAAACCACTACAAGGACGACTTCTGGGACTTCCCCGAATTTGCCCAACAGATGGACATCTTTTGCATGTTGATCGACCGCATCGACAGTCCGCACTTCGGCGTCAACTACGACCCCAGCAACACCTACCTCGCCGGAGAGGATCCCCTGGAACTCCTCAGGCGCGTCTCGCATCGCGTCGTCACGATGCACGCCAGCGACCGCTACCTCGCCGAGGGAACGCTCGCAGACCTCCGACGCGAAGAGGGTGGCGCGACCGGATACGCAAAACGCCTCCGCCACGGTGAGGTCGGCCAAGGCCTCAATGATTACGACGCCATCTTTACCGAACTCAAACGCGTCGGATTCGATGGCTGGATCAGCATCGAGGACGGAGTCGACGGCATGGACCAACTCGCCCGCAGCGTCTCCTTCCTCAAAGAAAAAATCGCCGTCTACTGGCCCGAATAAAGCCGCTCCTCTCCGTCAAAGACCCTGACGAAGCCAGCTTCTGCGAAATTGAATCCAAGGAATCAGATTGGGATGTCCGCGAACTCAAACGCCAAAAGTCTTCCGCCCTCTGCGAACGCCTCGTCCGCAGCCGCGATAAGGAAGGTCGTCGCGAGCTCGCCACCGAGGCCCAGACCATCAAAAATTGCGACTGTCCTGCAAAATCTTAAATACCACCCGGTTCTCATCAACTCCGTCGAAAACCACATCCATCTTCTCTTTGACCTTGGCCGCACCGTCTCCGTCAGTCAGGCGATCGAAGATCTTAAAATCATCCTCCAAATGGATCAAGACCCAAAGAGAGACCTTCGCCAAATTCGCCTGACAATCCGGATACGGCGCGTTTGCCATTTCCGAGTCCAAAGTGGAAACAGTCCAAAAATACATCGCGAACCAGCAAGAACATCATAAGACGAAGACCTTTCAGGGTGGGGATTGCCAATTTCTCAAACGCCATCGGATCGCGTTCCACGAAAAGTATGTCTGGGATTGAACGACACTTTAGATCGCCCCTTCAGGGCTCTGATCTTTTCTGCGGACAAGATCCCAGGGCGTTGCCCTGATCTACCGGAGGATGCCCCTTTGGGGCGGAGGAATTCAGAGCCAATTGCTCAGCCCGATCGAGCCCGTTCCGAAGCACCAACGGCGCGGCTCACGATAGCCCGGGGCAACGCCCGGGAACCCGACCCCAAGCATTCACCCAGCGCATGACCCACACCTCTTGTGTGCCCGGCATATTATCATCTCAGGGAAAAAAAGCGACGGAGACGACTTTCGTCGACACCGCCGCTCTGGATTAATTTGTAGGGCCCATACGCAAGCTTCGAAAAGATCTACTCCAGCAGCAAGCGCTCTCCGGCATCTGTAGACCGGGTCATCTCAACGATTGCGATATGGTGGCCCAACTCCAAGAGCTACTTCTCCTTCGCGTCGCCGATGATGGCACCTGCGCCGGCAGTAATGTAGGAAGTTGCTGAATAAACGCCGCCGCCAGAGCCATTAACTCCTTTTACCGTAGAATTTGCGCCAGTGCTGACGTATCCATTCGCCAATAGGAGACCGATGATATTCGAATCCGCACCTGTGCTGATGTAGGTGCCAGTAATATTCCAGATGACACGGGTGCCCTCTTTAGCATTTTCCACGACTACATTCACGCCTGCACCAAAGGTCACGTAACCACTGATATTGAAAATAAAATCTCCTTCGGCATCTCCGGCATCAAGCGTGACGGTAGTGCCCGCACTCACCGATAGGGGACCGGGAATTGAATAGACCCCGGGGGAGAAAGTCAAGTCCGCGGCAATATTGCCAGGAAGGAGCGTGACGTCCGGATCCAGATTATCCAGTGAAGCTTGTGCCTCGATGAGATCTTGTCTTACCGGCAGCGGATTCAGACGGGGATACGCGATATCGTTGGAGATTGCGCCCGCGCCGTAGGTGGTAGCAGCCCCAGACGTGACAACACCATCGACGACTGAACCGGCGCCGAGCGTGGTGGCGGCCCCAGAATCGACATCACCATTGACCACGACAAGCGCGCCAAGCGTAGTGGCGGCTTCGGACACAACACTGCCCTGAATGTTAGCTTCTGCGCCGACCGTAGTGGCCGCTCCAGACCACACAGCTCCATTGACCGTTGAGTCAGCGCTCAGAGTTACATAACTGCTGGCAAAGATCGACGGCTTAAAGACGTTTCCAGCCTCGTCGATTATTTGACCTCCCGTTTGGGCTATTTGTGCAACGGCTGCGACGGGCGCAAGCAATGACAGAACAGCGAGCAGAGACATCGTAGTAAGGGCGGGCTTTCGAGCTTTCATGTGAAAATTCTCTTCGGGAGTATCGTGTATTTTTTGTATCATATAAGTTAATCGTGGGCTGTTAAGCGTCGATAACGAATCGCTACCCTTAATGCCCCACAGAAGGTGAGATACAGGTTCTCAGGAGCAGGTCAAACTTGAACTACTATTTTCTCATCCTAACTCACTTACCTTAAAATCTTTAGATAGAAATTATTGCAAGCCGAGCCCGCTCCCAAGAAGGACTCCCCGAAAAACCAGGCCTCAACAAACTCACGCTTCCGATTAAAATTTCGCTGAGGCTGGTCCTCGGATCAGTAAGAGTCCTCGTGAAAGAGCGGCGGACCGAAAGGATGAAGACTTCGCAAGCTACCTTCTCATGCGTCAGAGGGGCCTCATTCTCGCTGTAATTGGATTCTTCGGCAGCAGGGGCCGCCAGAACTTTCTCTTCTGGAAGACGAGGCAATCTCTGCGCAAGTCTAACAGCGGATCTTCCCCACGTGATTCTGCCCGTCGGCGGAGGTCGCATTGACGTCAATCTAAGTCATCAGTCGCATAAGAGTCGCGACATCATCTAGCAGGGCGGGCTTGTAAATATCATTAAGAACACCAACCCGGATCCATCAAAAGTCGCAATGGTTCGGATTGGAGTCACTTCCAAGCCATTCTGGGGTATCGGCAAGATGTGTGATTTTCATCTCCCTTGTGAAAATTTCTGATTCAGTCTCTCCTCCCGCACATCACCCCGACCTCTTTCTCGGCAAGCGCGTTCTCACCCTCGGGGCCGGCATCGAAGCCGAACCCCTCATCCGCGGTCCTCACGCCCACCACATCTGGATCAACGAACCTCTCCCCCCCTACCCTCACCCTTTGACAAGAGTAACTCCATAAGAGGTAAGAGGTAAGTGCCTAGCGCCATAATCCCAAAACCTCTCCATAACGAGCGAGGAAGACCTTGCGCTCCCTTCCATACCAAAAGCCGGTCTTCCGGCTGTTCAAGAAAGGATCGCGGATATCGTAAGCGTTCTCGGGAGTCCTGAGCGCCAGCAAGTCGGCAACGGCCTTCATACGAGTGTGGCAATTCGGCTCCTTTCCGATGGCTCCCTGCATCAGTTTCTGGATCTCGGCGCGATCGGTCGGCGATTCTGGATTGAGAAACGCACGGTCATTCTTCGGCAACCATTGAGAAACCTGACGAGAAGTATTGGCACGCTGCAAACTGGTTGCCCTCAATCGTGAACCACCAGTGCGGCTTTCATCTGCGTTGACTTCACGATCGATGTTTCCAGTCCCCCTCATTACCCAGCCAATGGCAACTCCGACCACACCAGCAAAGAGAGCTGGATGAATTCTCGATTTCATTGATGAGTTATTATCACCATCCTCACCCTAGTGATCGCCTTTTTTGGCCCGTTAATTTGCATCGTGCTGCAAGTGATTCGACCATCTTAACTCGCACAGAATTGTTTGCTTCCGAACCAACTCCCCTTCCCGGGTCTGACCAAAGTCCGAAACAATGGGGGCGGCAAGGAGTGAAGAAATGAGAGTGGTCAGGATCTCAAGCAGGGAGATTTTCATCATTCAAAAAGAGCGGGTGCAAAATTGAGCAGGGAGATCATTCCTTGGTATCCGATGGCGTAGTGATTCCCGGCTTCCTCTTCAGCGAAGGAAACGAGACGTTGTGGGATCGTTCCGATCTCGCGGGCCAACTTTGAGCCCCCGTCCTTCGCGGTAATCCCGAAACGTCTTTTGGAATGATAGTCGCCGCAAAGATAAACCCCGTCAGAGGAGGGATTTCCACTCCCCCGATAGACATGTCCGCCCGTGATGGAATTGCCATACTTGTGACGATAGGCAAAGACCGGTTGAAATTATTTGCTCTCGTCGCGACGGTATTGGTTCGAGAAGCGCTCGAACCCTTCGTAAACATTCCAACCGTAGTTCCAGCCCTTTTCAATCGAGGTCACTTCCTCGACCCGGTCCTGCCCTACGTCGGCCAACCAGAGATCGCCTGTCTTCTTGTCGAAGCAAAAACGCCAGAGATTCCGCAGCCCATAGGCCCAGTTTTCAGGACGGAAATTCTCCCGACCCACGAAGGGATTGTCCTTCGGGATGGCATCCTCCCGCCCCGCGTCCTGGTGATCAACATCGATGCGTATCATCTTCCCCAGAAGGAGTCCGGGGTTCTGGGCATGCCCGTTCGGGTCGTGGTGCGGGCCGGTATCGCCCATCGCGAAGTAGAGGAAGCCCTCCGGCCCGAAGTCCAAACACCCCCGCTGTGATCCTCGCTGACACTCTTGATTTCAAGCAATTGCCTGGCCGCCACTCCCGAGTCCGCCGTGAAGTCATCATGGAAAGTCTTCTCCACAATCCGGGTCGTCACTGACCCCTCTTGAAGCCCCTGATAGTAGAGATCGTATTTCCGGTTTTCACGAAACTTGGGATGGAAGCAGACGTCCAGTAATCCGTTCGGACCACAATCACTGAAGACCTCGGTTCTGAGATCCGCAAAGATCTCGCGCGTCTCCGACTCCGCCGTTTTTCGACCCGCCAAATCACGCCCTTCTGATGCAACACCCGAAAGACCGGCGGCAGTCCGGGAACCTGTCGTGCCAAATCCGTCCCACCAAGCGGATCGACACCTCATCCGGAAGTGGATAGGTTTCCAACTTCTCCGCAAAATCCTCGTCATGAAAGCGATCCTTACCCTTTTCCTCACCCTCGTTCTCGCCCCAGGACAGGACTTCCCCACGCCCTACAACAGCGAAAAGGACCAATCCGCCAACCCGCCACCACCCCAAGAAGCCGCGGCCTCCTTCCAACTTCCCGAGGGCTTCCAGACCACCGTCTTCGCTGCCGAACCCGATATCCAAAACCCCATCGCGATGGCCTGGGACCACAAAGGGAGAATGTGGGTCGCCGAAAACTACACCTATGCCGAATCCTCAAAACGCTTCGACCTCACCCTCCGTGACCGCATCATCATTCTTCAGGACAAGGATCACGACGGCAAAGCCGAGATCCGCAAGGTCTTTGCCGACGACCTCCAAAGGCTCACCAGCGTCGAAACCGGACGCGGCGGCCTCTGGGCAATGTGCCCGCCCCAACTCCTCTTCATCCCCGATGAAAACGGCGACGACATCCCCGACTCCCAACCGCAAGTCGTCCTCGATGGTTTCACCGTTGCTCAAAACAACTACCACAACCTCGCCAACGGCCTCCGCTTCGGACCCGACGGTTGGCTCTACGGTCGCTGCGGCGGCTCCTGCCCCGGCAAGGTCGGCCAACCCGGCACCGCCGAGGACCAACGCGTCCCCATCGAGGGCGGTATCTGGCGCTTTCATCCCACCCGCAAAACCTTCGAAGTCCTTTGCCACGGAACCACCAATCCCTGGGGACACGACTGGGATGAACACGGCGAACTCTTCTTTATCAACACCGTCAACGGCCACCTCTGGCACATGATCCCCGGGGCCCACTACGACCGCCCCTTCGCCCCCTCGCCCAACAAGCTCGTCTTCGAGCCCATCCAAAGGCACGCCGACCACTGGCACTTCGATCGCTCCGGCAGCTGGACCGCATCCCGCGATGGCAAGGCCAACGACCACGGCGGCGGCCATGCCCACATCGGGATGTGCCTCTATCAAGGCGGCCACCTTCCCGACTACTGGAACGGCAAGCTCCTCACCTGGAACCAACACGGCCGCCGCATCAACGTCGAAAAACTCGAACGCGAAGGGAGCGGCTACGTTGGCAAACACGAACCCGACGCCTTCCTCTCCGGCGACCCATGGTTCCGCGGCCTCGATATCCGCACCGGCCCCGAAGGTGCCCTCTACGCCCTCGACTGGTCCGACACCGGCGAATGCCACGACCACACCGGCGTCCACCGCACCAGTGGCCGCATCTACCGCTTCTCCCACGGCACTCCCCCCAAGCCCGACCTACGTCTCCTCCCTTCCCAAGGCGTCATGATTCTCCACAAGCGCTCCCGCCCCAATATGGATCCCGAAAATCTTATTCAAATTCTCAATCACCCTAATTCTTGGTATCTCAACGAGGCTTTAAAAGGAGTCTATCCTTCATTTGAAATCGTCAACACCGCTCGCAAGACACTCGCGTCGGGCGAAGCTGTTCATAAGCTGCGGGCATTCCGCTTTCTCACTCAAATAAGCACGCTCAATCAGGTAAGATTGTCATCCCCGAACCGCCGAATCTTCCTCGCAGCTCAGCGGCTCGAATCCCTGATTCAATCTGCAACTAATCCGCTCATCACCTCACCCAACGAACACCTCCGGGCCGCCTATATCCGTCAACTTACAGATCACCTGCCAATCGATCACGTTTATGGATTGCACCCCCAACACAACCCCGCGTCGAATAGAGAACTTCTCAACCCGCTTGTTACCCTCGCCAATAACGACACCTCCGCACTCGTTCGTCTTACCCTCGCCTCCACGATCCAACGTCTCCCACTTAAAGACCGTCCCGCCCTCGCCGCAACCTTGGCCTCCCGCGATGACGCCAACGACCACAATCTCCCAAAACTCATCTGGTTCGGCATCGCCCCCCTCCTCAAAGACCACCCCGAAGACCTTATCAAAGTCGCCCAAGCCACCACCTGGCCCGATCTCCTCCGCTACATCTCCCGCGCCATGGCCTCCCAACCCGAGGCCCTCATCGACCTCGCGATCGGCCATCCCAACAAAGCCCCCCACATCCTCACCGGCCTCTCCGAGGGCTTCAAAGGATGGCGTAAAGCTCCCCTCCCTAAAAGCTGGACCCTAGCCGTCGAGACCCTTTCCGCCACTCACCCCAAACTCATCCGCGACCTCTCGGTCCTCTTCGGCGATGGCCGCGCCATGGCCGAGCTCAAGGAAATTGCCTTCGACGACACGGCCGGATTCGCCGATCGCGAGACCGCCCTCCAAGGTCTCATCGAGGCCCACCCCGACGACCTTCGCAGGATCTGCAAAGAGCTCCTCAAGGTCCGCTACCTCAACAAAACTGCCATCCGCGGCCTCGCCACCTTCGATGACCCCGCCATCGCCACCCTCCTCCTCAAAAAATACTCCGGCTTCCGTCCCGACGAAAAACGCACCCTCATCGAGGTCCTCGTCGCCCGCCCCCTTTGGGCCGATTCCCTTCTCACCGAAATCAAAAACGAAAAGATCCCCCGCATTGACCTCACCCCCTTCCACGCCCGCCAGGTCCTCGCTCTCAAGGACGAAAAACTCTCGGCCCGCCTCCAAGAAATCTGGGGTGACCTCCGACAAACTGACGAAGCCAAAAAGCAACGCATCGCCGACCTCCACCTCGCTCTTCCCGACGACGTCCGCGCCCAAGCCGATCTCTCCTCCGGCCGCCTCCACTTCCAAACCCTCTGCTCCTCCTGCCACCTCCTCTACGGCGAAGGCGACAAGCTCGGACCCGACCTCACCGGTTCCGGCCGCTCCGATCTCGGCTATCTCTTAGAAAACATCGTCGACCCCAGCGCCATCGTCCCCGCCGAATATCGCATGACCGTTCTCAAACTCAAAGACGGCCGTTCCCTCGCCGGCGTCATCGCCTCCCAAAGCGACCGCACCCTCACCCTCCGCAGCCTCGCCGAAGAAGCGACTCTCGAAAAATCCCAGGTCGCCGAAACACAAACCCTCCCCAACTCAATCATGCCCGAAGGCCTCCTCAACGCCCTCACCCCCGCGCAAACCCGCGACCTCATCGCCTACCTCATGCACCCCACGCAGGTGCCCCTGAAAAAGTAGCGCTTCAAAATCGCACCCTTCCCCCGCTGCTCACGGCAGCAAACACCTCAGCATAGGGCTTCAGCCCATGCTGTTTGTCTTGCCAGTCAACACGTGCCGCCGCACTTAACCCGCTCACTTGACAACCAGACCAGACCAGACCAGACTTATTCTCATGGAGAACATTCAGGAAGCCAAGACACATCTCTCCCGCTTGGTGGAACGCGCTCACGCCGGAGAGGAGATCATCATCGCCAAGGCAGGGAAACCCATGGCGAAACTCGTGCCCTACGCCCCTCTCCGCCCTCCTCGCAAAGGGGGATTCTTAAAGGACCAGATCTGGGAGGCTGACGATTGCTGGGAGTCTGATGACGCACTCACCAAACTCATGACCGACACCGCAATCGAGCCCTCCGACAACATTCACAAGTGATGAGAATTCTCCTCGATTCCCACACCGCCCTCTGGTGGATGGACGACCCGGACAAGATCAAAAAAGAAGCCCGCGAGGCCATCGCCAACCCAGACAACCAAGTCTACCTCAGTGCCGCATCAGTCTGGGAACTCGGCCTGAAAAGAGCCAAAGGGAAACTCAAACTCCCTGACAATTTTGCAGAGCTTCTTCGCGCAGATGGCGTCGATGAACTCCCCTTCACTCACGCGCACGCCACCCGGTCTCTGATCCTTCCGCCGATCCACGGCGACCCTTTCGACCGGGCCCTCATTGCCCAATGCCAAACCGAGTCCCTCCACTTCGCGACCCGCGATCAATTTGCTCCTGAGTATCAAATCGCAATCCTACCAGTTTAACTGCCGTTCTCGCAAATTTCGAATCGTCACACTCGCTCATCGCCATGGGAGCCTCACCATTCAGTGCTGTTTCCTACCGAGCCGTGAGCCCTCAATTCTGATCGCTCGACAAAGATTAAAGATCACGTAATGATCACCCTCGATCTATGAAAATTCTTGTCGTCACCTCCCTCGCGATGGCCGCACTCGGCTACCTAACAGGGTCTCTTGGAAAGCAATTCAGAACGGCTGATTCTTCCCAAGAGGAGAATGCCAACACCGGCCCCCTGAGCAGACGGGGCCAGGTTGCAAATGACGGCGTTCCCTCCGGCATCAAATCCAGCGACACCATCGCCTCACTCTCCGAAGTCCCGGCAGCCCATCTTTACGATCGCCTCGCTCTCTGGTTGCTCGATGCCAGCGCGAGTGAGATGCAGGAATTCTGGCCGAGCTACACTGCCCGCGAGGATCGCACCAACGACCTCAACGATCTCGTCTTCATCAACTGGACCCGCGTCGATCCCGAAGCGGCCATCGCGGCCGCCGAAGGAACGGAATTTTCAAAATACCCTTGGTGGGCGTGGGCCTGTCATGAACCCGAAAAAGCCCTCTCGGAAGTCCTCGCCCGATACCAAGGGCAGGAAAACAGCGAGCACATCGGGGAAGTGGCTTGGGGGCTTGGAGAATTCCATCCCGCTTGGTTGCGCGCCAACCTCGACGACCTCCCCGAAAAGTGGATGCGCGACCGCGCCCTGAGCGGATACGTCAAATTTGCCGACACCGAAAACCCGCGCGAGTCCATCGAATTCCTCAAGTCACACCGCGAGAATATTGACCAAAAAACGATCGCCGCCTTCGGCCATGACGATCCCCTCGCCGCTTACCAACTCGCGCTCGAACTCAAGGGCAACGATGACAATTACCGCTACCATAATCTGCCCGACCAACTCGTCGCTTCTCTGGCCGCTGAAGATCCCATCCTCCTCAACCATCTTCTCGCTCACGTGAAGTCACCGCAGGGGAAGATGAAGATCCAGCTCAAACAATTTGAAGGACTCCTGAAACGAGATCCCGCCGCCGCCGAGGAGAAAGCCAAAGAACTTCCGAAAGGATGGGCCAAAGAAGACCACCTGGCAGCCTTGGCAAAACACCATTTTAAGGACAACCCGGAAAAAGCGGTTGAAATCGCCGCCTTCATCCTCCAAGAAAATGGCGGGTCGAACTCGCGCTATACTTGGATCTATCGCGAAGGCGGAAGCTCGGGAAATGGTATTGGTAACGATCCCATCCCAAGCTTGCTCAACCAACTCACCACTTCTCATGGGGAAGCCTTAATCGAGAAAGTCCTCACCGAGAAAGGCGGCTACGCCACCGTCGCATCCGCCTGGGCCCAGCAAGACCTCTCCGGTTTCGCCGCATGGACAAACAAGCAAGATGATCCCGACATCTATCGGAACAGCGCCTTGATCGTGGTCTCGGAACTCACTGAGAAAAGACACTATTCCGAAGCGATGGATTGGGCGCAAAGTCTCCAAAAAGAAGAGACCACCTCTTTTCCCTACCAAACTCGAAACACTTATCAACGATGGTTCCAAGCCAATCCCGAGGAAGCCCGGGCCTGGAAAGAGAACGCCTCTTTCGATGAGACACAAGTCGAGCAATTTAACAAAATCGAACAAGAAAACCAGTGAAGACATCCAAGACCCCACTCATCTACACTGGCCTTCTCGTCTTTGCGGCAGCCGCCATCGTGGGCTGGAAAACAGGAGCGGGCGGAGCCCCTGCCGATGCCTCCGCATCCGCCGGGCTCCTCTCTACCCGTCATGCTGGCTCCACCTCCCCCGACCTGTTGGGGGAGGTCCGTTCGCAGCGCACCGAAGGCGACCGCATGCGCAGCGCCATCGAGATGGCCCGCACCCTTCCTTCCTCCGAAATCAGGGAATGGCTCGACCAAGGAACGTTCAATCTCCGCAGTGGGTACGCCATGACCCTGTTTCAGAAAATCGCCTTCGAACGATGGACCAAAGAAGAACCCTCCGAGTTCCTCGTCTGGGCCAGCTCCAACTCCTCCCACAGCTACGTCCACTTCATCGCCGACATCGTCAAAAATCAACCCGGGGCCATCCAGAGCGCTCTCGCTTCCCTCGACAGCAGCCAAAAAAAAGAAGTTCTCATTCAATTAATCGCTGGCGACGCCCCGGACCTCGCCTTGACCGAACTTCGCAAGCTCCTCTCAGCTCCAGAGGCAGGCGCCCACAACTTCCATAGTGCCTTCAGCGCCCTTGCAAAACACCGGCCCGCGGAACTCGAAAGAATGCTCGATGACGTCAAAGGCCCGGCCCGCGATTCCCTGGAACAGATCGTCATTTCTGCAAAACTCGAAAAAGACTTCGAAGGGACCCTCGCCCAACTCTACGAAATGCCCAACGGCTTCGAATACCTCTTCGGAAGATATTCCTACAACAACAACCGAAACCTAAAGCCCGGGGAGCTTCTCTCGCACCTTGCCAACTTCCCCGAGAGCTGGCGGGCCCAAGCTGTGAGAAACTCATCCCGACTTTTCAAGGGGATCGAATCAGTCGAGCAATTTTCCGAGGTCGATTGGGAAGGCCTGGGTTTCACCGCAGCACAAGCCGGGAAACTCCAAGCCTCGTATTTCCAACGAAAAGTTCCGTATAAGCCCGTGGAAACTCTCGCCGCCATCGCCAATTTTGAATTCTCGGAAAACGAAAAAAGGAACATCTTTAGGGCCGCCTTCTACAGCACCCGGACCGAAGAAGACCTCGCCAAGTATCGCGCTAATTTCACCAATCCCGAGGACCGTGCCCTGTTCGACGAGGTCGCCGAAGACAGCGCAAGTTCAATCGTCAATATGGCTCAAACATCCAAAATTGAAACACCCGATCAACTCGTCAGTTCTCTCGCCGACCGGAATGTCGCCAATCTCTCGAGCGTGATCCGAAACTGGGACATGGAGCAAAAAGAAGAGCTCATTTCCACCTACCACGAACTCGAAGGAACCGACAAAGACTACCTCGCCTCCCTCGCCATCAAGCAAAACTCCGGGATCCCTGCCGACCTCCGAAGCGAAGCCCTGAAACATCTTCTCACCCTCCCCGAATCCAGTGAGTTCTCCGATTGGAAGGGCGGGCAGGACGACGGTATCGCAGTCGAGGCAGTTTCCCGAAATGCCCTCGACCTTATGCAATCCGATCCCGTAAAGGCCACCACTTGGCTCGCTGAACTTCCCGAAGGCCCGATCCGATTACAGGCTCGGAAAAACCTCGCCGTCAACTGGCGTAATTACGAACCCGAAGCGGTCAAAAAATGGCTCTCGTCTCTTCCCGCCACCGAGCAAACCGAAATCACCCGTTTCCTGAAGTCGAAATGATGACTCATGTTGGCGGCACCCCACCGATTAGCCAAGCGACAGCACTTTCGAGCCTTTTGAGAATACCGTGACGGTTCCGGAGGATTCTGAAATCACGATCGCGACGGAACTCGATTGTGCGGTCGCGGCGGCCGCGGCGAGATGGCGTGAGCCCAGTCCCCGTTGGACCTTCACTTTCCGAGTGACGGGCGCGTCCAGATAAACCCCTGCCGCTTCGACCACCCCTTTGCGGTCGATCAGAAATCCGCCGTCGAGCGCGGAGAATTCGCGCATCGTTTCCACAAATTCGGGGTCAAAAATACTGCGGGATTTTTTGGGATGTCCGTGACAGGGATTGAGAATAAGGGGTCGGGCAACCGCGTTCAATGCTACGATATCGCCCAGTAAAAAAACAGTTCCAATCGATTTCCCTTCGCGACCTTCACTGGCAAATCTTAATGCAATCTCGATGAGTCGGATGAATTCCTGAGAGATCGGTAGGCGGCTTTTTTTTCGACTCCCGCCTTTGAACCAGTCAAAATCACGTTTCGGATTAGCGATGAGTAAGTTGTCCAAACGTTTCGATCCTGAAACACCGAGGAGGCATACGATGGAATCATCTTCTTTGACGTATCCATGCATTACCGAGAGAATAAGAGCGAGTGAGATTTGGTCCATCCGTTCGGCGGGACTGTGCGGAATGACGACGACGTGGTCTCCTTCCTTGAGATCCTTCTGCGCCTTTTCGGCGTCACGAGACACCCAGATGATACTCTCATTGACGCGATGCCGATCGACCATCTTCCGATCGGTTATGAGTTCACCTATGACGAGGACCGTCCTTATCTTCAAATTCCGAGCCAGGTTGAAGCCGTAGTCGATTAACAATCGGGTTTCATTGATCTCAATTTGATTATGAGTCTTTTTAGTCTGCGCCATATGTGGGAGGATCTAGAATATTGTGGGAAATCGGCAAGTGTCACGCGGTCATACCGAAGGCAGAGAGTCCTGCCAAATTGGCTCATGCTTAGCTTCAAGATTAACCTTCTCGCTCAGCATAAGGGAAGGGAAGGGAATGGTAAGTAATATTACAAAATGCCCTATTTCCGGCTCGTGCCCACGATTCTAATTTCCCTCGGTGCTGGCACCACGTATAAAAGAGCGCCCCTTCTAGGCGGTGAGAACTTCACATCCCCACTGCCCGCATGCCCATTCCCAGGTCTCAGGATCGGCCCAGTCTCTGACGGTCAGGGTCACTTCCAGTTCGTCGCCGACTTCGACGTCGCTTTGATCCAAGCGGAGAATTCTAAAACCCCAGTGCGGTGCCCGGCCCGGATCGAGCGGACTTGAACTCAGCACGAGATCGTCATCCACCTTGGCTTTCATGTAGACGACGAGACCATCGAGAAGGCCGGACGTTGTCACCTTGCGGGTGAACTTCACCGACAAGGGCAAAGTCGACTCGGTGATCGTATGAAGATCTACTTTCACGATCGGTGCCGGTTCGCCTAAAAAGTGTTTCACGACACCCAGATCGCAACTCACCAAGCGGTAGTATTCCAGATCCTGGGGACGACTGCGCTCCATGCTGGAAAAATCGAAGCCATAGACGTCAGTGAGTTCCCAAATGTAGGGCACCCGCCGGTCGTCATGCAGCGTCATCGGTTCGCAAAATAATTCAAACTGACTCGGTAAAATCAGTCCCCCCGGTTTGAGCAGGCGGTCGCGAAGATCGCAGACGTTAGGAACCATCGCCTCATCGAATAAAAAATCGCCAATTTGCTCGTGTAAAATCACGTCCACCGGTTCATCGAGATAAAACTTCGAGCTGTGCACGTCCTCGAAGTCGACGTTCTCGATGCCATTCTCCGCCGCCAGTTGCTTGGCGTGCTCGATGATTGAGGAGTGATCAACCGCGTAAACTTGCCCCGCGCCTTGGCGCGAAGCAAACGCCGCCAAAATCCCCGTGCCGGTGCCCAAATCGATCACACGATCGCCCGGTTTAATGTGCCGGCTGATAGCGTTATGATAAAAAGCCATGCGGTGCTCATCGCTCAGCATCCGCTCCTGCGCATGCAAATCCGTAAAATAGTCTTCGTTGAATTGACGGTATTTTTCGGCCGGGGACTCGGATTTCGAGAGTGGATAAAACCACCCCTTCAGGCGGGGAGAACCCACCAGCCATTTACCTAAAAGAGTGCCGGCCCGCCGAACGCGCTGGGAAACAGAGACTGTAAAACGTTGAAGTGTAGAGAGGGGCATCATGATAGGATCGTCTGAAGTACTCCTCCGGTCTTCCACACTAGGACGAGCGTCACGAGTCAAAAGTTCAAGAGGACGCCATCTTTCATCGAAGCCTCGGCAGAGAGAAGATCCCTTTCAGCGTTTCCCCACAAAAACCGTCGGCTCAGCTTCGGAAAAGAAGAGGAGGAGAGAAAGCCTCCAGCTTATTAAGGATTTAGGTATAAAGTGACCGCCACGGATGATACAAATTAAAGTCAATGATGGAGGAGACACGTATTGAAACAGACAGCATGGGAGAGATCAGCGTGCCAACGAGTGCGCTCTATGGCGCATCCACCCAGAGGGCGATTCGTAACTTCCAAATTAGCGGCGAGCCGGTGGACGCCAGCATCATCCAAGCCTACGGCCTCATTAAATGGGCGGCAGCCCGGGCAAATGCAATTTGCGGAGAAATTTCGGATGAACACGCTGCCCTTATTACGAAAGCTTCCCGCGAAATTCACGAGGGAGAACACTCCGCTCACTTCCCCGTCGATACTTTTCAGACAGGTTCCGGGACCTCGACAAACATGAATGTCAACGAAGTCATTGCCAACCGTTGCGGCCAATATCTCGGGCACGATCCTAGTTCGGTGAAGACAATTCACCCCAACGATCATGTCAACAAGGGGCAATCTTCCAACGACACCTTTCCGACCGCGATACATATTGCGACCGCATTGAATCTCAAGAATGACCTCATCCCCGCTCTTGAAGTCCTGCACGCGGAGCTTCTGGAGAAATCACGTGAATTCCACCCGATTTGGAAGATCGGTCGAACTCATCTGATGGATGCCACGCCCATTCGGCTCGGTCAGGAATTTGGAGGGTATGCCGCGCAGATTCAAAAATCCATCACCCGTGCCGATCAGGCCCTTAAGGGACTTTACGAAATTCCGCTCGGGGGCACCGCCGTCGGCACCGGTCTGAACGCACACCCCGATTTTGCCAAACTCGCAATTGATTTTATTGCCGAAAAAACAGGCCTTCCTTTTCGGAGAGCCGATCATCCTTCAGAAGGACAGGCGGCAAGGGATGCTCTGGTCGAGTGCCATGGCATGCTCAATACGATTGCCAGCAGCCTCTCTAAAATCTCCAGCGATATTCGCCTCATGGCTTCTGGTCCTCGATGTGGCTTTGGCGAGATTTCACTCCCGCCCACCCAGCCCGGTTCCTCTATCATGCCGGGAAAAGTCAACCCTGTCATCTGCGAAGCCGTCGCCATGGTGGCTGCCCGCGTTTTCGGAAATCAAACAACGGTGACATGGGGGGGCGCAAACGGTCATCTCGAACTCAATCCCTTCATGCCTGTGATGGCAAAGTCCGTTCTCGAATCCATCCGTCTTCTCGCAAATGTCAGTCAGACCTTCGCTGAGCGTTGTGTTCACGGCATCAAAGCAAACGAGAAACACTGCCAAGAAATGATCGAAAAAAGCCTCGCCCTCGTGACCGCTCTCGTCCCTCTGATCGGCTATGACCAAGCCGCCAAAATCGCAAAAGAAAGTGCCGAAGCAAACACGACCATCCGGCAACTTTGCGAAAAGCGCCTTAAGGATTTTGGCATCACCCGGCACCAGCTGGATGAGGCTCTCGATCCCGAAATGTCGGAGGGCGATCGACAGAACCCCGCCGCGCGCGCCGCATCCCGTCCCGATCCGGAGACCGACACCGCCGATCACTTGACCGTGAAGTAACGCCCACTCCAGGGGTGGCAAAAAAAAGGGGACGAAACTTAAGCTGAGTTGCCAGCCCATCGATCAGGAAAGGCGTCGCCAAGGGATCAGAACTTTGCGAGATCCGGTCTTCCGCAGTCTTCCACGCAGAAGCTCGGGAAATTGATTTAATCGATATTCTGAGCTCTTTTAATCGATTAGCTTTTCCGCTATTTGCTGTTTAGATTCCCTCAATCATGAGCGAGCGCACCCTGCAAGAGACCTTAATACGAACATCCCGGCAGTTCGGCGACATGTTGGCTTTGGCCGATTCGAGCGGAGCGAAGGTCACCTTCGGGGAGGCCTTTTCAAAATGCCTTTTCCTCACCGGGCGGCTGAGATCCATCTGGCAGGGCAAGGACAAGGAGAAGGTCGGCATTCTGGTCCCTCCTTCGGTGGGCGGCGCCCTCCTGAACTGGTCAGCTTTGCTGATGGGAAAAATCCCGGTCAATCTCAATTACACCTTATCCCGGGATGGTATTGTCTCGTGTATTGAACAATGCGGCATCACCGATGTTGTTGTCTCAGGGAAGCTCATGAGGCGCCTTAAGCTCGAATTGCCTGTCCGGGTCCATGTGCTTGAGGACCTCGCCAAGAAACCAAGTCTGATCGAGAAACTCCGAGTGGTATTTCTAGCCAAATGCACCTCGACGAATGGGCTGCTCAAGCGGCTGGGGGGATCGCAAGCTGAGCCGGATGATCTCGCCACAATCATTTTCAGCAGTGGAAGTACGGGACAACCAAAAGGAGTCATGTTGAGCCACCGCAACGTGATCTGTAATGTCGAGCAGGTTGGTGAAGTCTACTCCTTTGACCGCTCGGACCGCATGCTGGGCGTCCTGCCCTTCTTCCACTCCTTCGGATTCATGGCCACGATTGCCGGGCCAGTAGTTGCGGGATTTGCCTGTGTCTACCATTTCAATCCCATGGAAGCCAAGGCCATTGGGCCGCTGGCCGAGGAATTTGGGGTATCCATCATGATCGCCACTCCGACCTTTCTGCAATTTTACCTGCGTAGTCTGAAGCCCGCGCAACTCAAGGAACTTCGTCTCGTCGTCGTTGGAGCGGAAAAGCTGCCAACCCGGGTCGCCGAGGCCTTTGAAGAAAAGTTTGGCTGCCGACCTTTGGAAGCTTACGGCTGCACCGAGTGCTCGCCTGGTGTCGCGATGAACGCAGCCAAGACCAATCGGCCGGGATCGATCGGACGCATCCTGCGTAACATGGAAGCGAAAGTGGTGGACCCGGACAGCGGGGAGGACCTGCCAGTTGGTGCCCCGGGATTGCTGAAGGTCAAAGGCCCCAACGTGATGCGTGGCTACCTTGGAAGGCCGGATAAAACGGCCAAAGTCATCAAGGATGGTTGGTATGATACCGGAGACATCGTGCGCCGAGACGAAGATGGCTTTTTGTGGATCGAGGGAAGGTTGAGTCGCTTTAGTAAAATCGGCGGCGAAATGGTGCCTCATGGTCATGTTGAGGAAACGCTCAATGAACTCGCCGATCAGAACGCCCAGGTTTTCGCGGTCACGGGCGTAGCCGACGAAAAAAAAGGGGAGCGCCTTGTTGTCATCCACACCGCGAGCGCGGAACTCCTCGAAGAAGTGCTCATGAAGCTCTCCGATGCGTCCATACCCAATCTCTGGAAGCCAAAACGCGGACAGTTCCTCGCGGTTCCCAAACTCCCCTACCTTGGTACCGGGAAGCTTGATCTCAAGGGCTTGCAACGAATCGCGGAAGGGTAAAACAAAGGGTCGCGCGAGCAAACCCCGTTTCGACGTTCACGCACCGGGCGGTGGCATCGCTCTCCCGACTCGACTTCCCCTCAGAGGCCTGAACCCACATGAAGGGTTTACAAGTGGACACCACTCCCATCAAGATGTCGCCCCGCTGAGATACGATGAGTGAACCCGAACCCCGTCCCAAACGCCGCCGTCGTCGCCGGCCGGCTTCCTCTTCACCGAAATCCCAGGCCGATAGTGCCGAGTCAGGCCATCACGAGAAAGCCAAGAAGAGGCCCGAGCTTATGGGACCGACGAAGGCGGAGACCGCGCTCTTGCCGGACTTCGTAGGGGTCTCCCTTGATGAGATTTATGTCCCGATCACGCAAGCCGAGTGCCAAGACGCAGTCGCCGAAATCCGCGCCGCAGGGATTGCCGGATTTGACACCGAAGCCAAACCGACCTTCCGGAAGGGACAAAAAATCGCGGGTCCCCACGTGGTGCAGTTCGGCCTTACCGACAAAGCCTTCATCTTCCAACTTCATCGGGGTGAGTGCGAGAAGGCCACTGCCGATCTCATCGCCTCCAACGAGGTCCTCAAGGTGGGCTTTGGGTTAAAGAACGATCACAAGCAGATCCGGAGCCGATTGGGGATACCTCTCAATCACGTCCTCGATCTCGATCAAGTCTTCCGCAAAATGGGTTACCAGGGACAAATCGGCGTCCGCGGCGCCATGGGAGTGCTCCTCAAACGGTGCTTCAAGAAATCGAAATCCACCACGACGAGTAACTGGTCGCTTCCCGATCTCACGCCACGGCAACTGATCTACGCCGCGAATGATGCCTTTGCCGCCCTAAAGATCATGGAAGGATTGCAAGTAGAGGGCCATCTCGAGCAACGAGATGACCCACAAAATGCCGAGGTTCGCGGTGATCGCTCCTAACTTTCAGCAATGAATTAGGAGGAGCCTGAGAGGGCCCACCACCCAATTTCACTCCTTCTCGACCCGGAAGAAGACGCTTCCGGTCAGTCCGAGGTCAGAAATGCTGAAGCTCTGCGTGGTAACTTCGCCCACGTCCGCCGCGATGCCATCTTCGATGTCAGAGTCCCAATTGACGAGATCCGTCGAATACCTAACGACGTAGGAATCGCCCTCCTTTGAGTTCCAAGTCAAGTTGACTTGGCCATCACCTAGAGAGTAGTCGATGGCAGTAATGGCCAAGGGTAATGCGGGAGACAAGGCAAGAGGACCCCCATTATACACCGTCATGACCTCTGCGGCGGTCAGGGCATTATCCCAGATCGCAACATCATCGAGAACGCCGTCGAAGCTTTCCCAACCCCCGCGAAGGAACAAGGGCGTATCAACGTTATTCACTCCCTGGCAGTAGCCCCCCTCTCCGGCGATGCCGGTCTTAGGATTTAATTCGCCGTTTTCTGGGAGTTCCCCGTTTACGTAGATACTGGCAGTATCGGTAGCGCTGTCGTAGGTGCAGACAATGTGCACCCATTCTCCGTCATCGTAGGCTCCGGAAGGAAGGCGACACTCGGTGCCCCAGCCTCCGTATGACTGCCAGCCCCCGATGCGAAAGCGAAGCGGGCTGTCTTCATCGTCAGGTCGGATGAGGATATCGTATCCGTATCCGCTGTCGGTGACGGATTTGTCCATGACGGTCCCATAACTCGGGCTGTTGTCGATCATCCACCAAGCCAAGGTCAGATCCTCGGTGGTAGGAGAAGCCGCGATTCCGGCGTTAATTTCATCAGCCCCTGCGCCTTCGAAGGCACCCGTTCCCACCTTTCCGGGTGTGACCTAGGTCCCTCCGCTGATCACACCATCAAAACCCCCAACGGAATCTAGGGCGACAAAGCCCTCGCCATCGTCGAATGGCCAGTAGGCGATAAGATCGGCAGTGCTGACGGACGCAAAAACGCAAAGCGAAAGTGCGATGGTGGTAGGATTAAACTGTTTTTTTCTCATAGTATTATTGCATTGGCTAACATTTTTTAGGCAGCTTTGAATGTCAAATCTGCTTGCAGATTGCTAGCATTTTCCATGCCGAGCGAGCGAATTGGGCCCTCCTGAGTCCTCCAAACCACCCTAAGTCGGGGGTTTTCCATGAAACGTACAAATCGGAACGATGAGAAAAGCGATCCCTCTTTCCTTATGATCGCTACCCCCATCTTTTGGAAAGTCCTACCGCATAATGAAAAGCGCCCGAACTCTTCATTCCGATAATCACCGTTCTCGCGAGTCAAGCCACCGCTGACGGTCTTTTTTTTAAAAGACCTGCTTTACCCACCGGAGAAGACCGGATTGAAGCCAGCCTCGGTGAGAATGCGCTTCACCTCATCCCGTTTGTCGCCCTGAATTTCAATGCAGCCATCTTTCACGGTGCCCCCCACTCCGCAGGCTTTCTGCATCGCCTTCGCGAGTTCCTTTTTTTCCGGAAGACCGATTCCCGTGAAATTCTTAACGACCGTGACCGCCTTGCCGCCGCGATGCGCGGTCTGGCGGACGATGTCAACCCGTCCCCGGCTCGTATTTTTTTGAGCGCGTTTGGAGGTCTTAACCGGAACAGCCTCCTCAGGTCCCGCAGGCAAGGCACCGAGTCCATCCAAGGCACCTAGGGCTCCAAAGGCATTGGGGATTTCCGGTTCTTCTTTCAAACGCGCGGCCTTATCTTTCCTTCGACTCATCTCCGGCATTCAAGGAGGAATCTCAAGAATCTCACGCTTATTTCTCGAAATGTGAGTTTTTCAGAAGCAATCCTCGGCCTTGCCCTACCTCTCCCGGCGGCTGCCACCCCCGAAGAACTCCACGAAACGTGTTTTCATTAACTTTGCGAATCCCTCAAGCTCCAACGCCCCTTCACCTCGCCTAACACGAAATTCCCTCCTCCAATCTTAAGTTCTCGCGCGGTCATCCTGTCATCCTTCAAGTCGACGGCCCAAGGGCAGCTCCCCTTCATAAAAGATCCCGTGTTGATCATCAGGCGACCCTTCTCTTCCCAGATTCCAGCCTGATGAAAGTGCCCGCACACGAGAACCCGGGCCCCTTCGCCAGACTTTTCTAGAAAGCGCAATCCCTCTGCGCCCATGCCACACCACACCCGGATTACTTCAAAGGCCCGACTCGGTGGCCAGAGCGCGGTCGCAAAGAAGTCAAACGGCGGAGGCAACCTTGGCAGAGGCCTCACCGCCAGCGTCATCGCGATCTCCTTGGCCCGATCTGAACAGGCCTCCGCGAGGTGATTGCGAGACTCATACTTCGCCACGATCGCGTTCACTTCCTTTCGATATTTACCAATTTCACGAGACCACGGAGTGGCCTCTTCGTAAAGGGCATCACCATGCGTCACGAGGACAGCCTTGTCCGCCAACCAAGCCACTCCCTCTCCACCTTCGGGGTCATGGTTCCCCCGCAAAACTTCCACGGCAATGCCACGATCACCCGCAATTGTCAGAAGCTCCTCATACTTCCGGCGCGCCTCTTCCCGTCCGGCCCCAAGCTTCCGCTGCTGCCAGATATCTCCCGCCAAAACAAGATGGTCTACTTCCTCGAGGACCGGTTCGAGCATCGCCGGATCATGCAATCGCGATGCTGAATGTCCGAGGTGCAGATCCGAAATAATCCGCGTTCTCACAGCTCCCGTTGTCTCACCGCCTCGTAAAGACAGACCGCAGCCGAAACACTCACGTTTAAACAATCAACCTTCCCCTTCATCGGGAATTTCACGAGGAAGTCACATTCCTTCTCCGTCAACTGACGCATCCCCTCACCCTCGCGCCCCATCACAATTGCAATTGGCCCTTTTAGATCGGTTTCGTAGAGGGATTGGGTCGCCTGATCAGAAGTCCCCACGAGCCAAATCCCCCGCTCCTTTAAATCACGCATCGTTCGCGCCAGATTCGTGACCTTCACGAAAGGAACATTTTCCGACGCCCCGACCGAAACCCGTCTCACTGTATCAGTCAGCCCAACTGCTTTATCTTTCGGCGCAATGACGGCATCGACCCCGGCCCCATCTGCCGTCCGTAAAATTGCCCCCAGATTATTCGGATCCTGAATACAATCCAAAATCAGCAAAAGCGGGGACGTTACCCCTTTCAAGAGATCGTCGAGGTCACCCTCGCCTCGTGGCTTGGCTTCGCGCTCGCCACGAGGTCTTGCATGTCGGTTCTCCCGCGCTTCTCCTGCTTTTTTTCGCATGGCAAAGTCATAAGTCCCCGAGATTGAAATTCAAAGTTCATTTCCTGCCTCTGCGTGCCTAAGCTTCCCCACATGAGATGGATTCTTCCTTTCTTCGCGACCGCAGCTCTCGCCACCTCGGACGAGAAGAAGCCCAACATTGTTTTCATTCTGGCCGATGACCTCGGCTACGGAGAACTCGGCTGCTACGGTCAGAAGAAAATCAAAACCCCCAATATTGACCGCCTCGCTAGCGAGGGTATCACGTTCACCCACCACTACACCGGAGCACCGGTTTGTGCGCCCGCACGCTGCGTCCTCTTGACAGGCCGCCACCTCGGCCACGCCGAGATTCGCTCAAACGGGGACTCCCAAAACGGCCGTAAATTCCCCGGCCAATGGCCCATCACCGCCGGAGCGGTCACCATCGCCGAAGCCCTCAAGACAGGCGGCTATGTCAGCGGAGGATTTGGCAAATGGGGACTCGGCCCGACCGACACCTCGGGCTCACCCATCAAGCAAGGCTTCAACCGCTTCTACGGCTACAACTGCCAACGCAACGCCCACTCCTTCTTCCCACCTTTTCTTGATGACGACGAAAAAATCGAAACGATCAACAAGAACGCCATTCCCGGACATCAACGCAAGGCGCAAGGCGAGGTCAAAGCAGAGGACTACCGCGACCAAACTTACGCGCCCGATCGCATTCTCGAAGAAGCCCTCGAATTCCTCGACGACCACAAGGACAAGCCGTTCTTCCTCTACCTGCCCTTCGTTGAACCCCACGTCGCGATGCACCCGCCCCAGGAATGGGTCGACCGCTATCCGCAGGAATGGGATGACAAAAAAGGCCCTTATCGCGGCCAAAACGGATACCTTCCCCACCCCCGACCGCGCGCCGGCTATGCCGCCATGATCTCCGATCTCGATGAACACGTCGGCACCATCCTTGATCGGCTCAAAAAGCTCGGCCTTGAAGAAAACACCCTCGTGGTCTTCACCTCGGACAATGGTACGACCCACCCCGGTCGCGATCCAAAATTCCATATTGGCGGAGTCGATGCTCCCTTCTTTAACTCCACTGCTGGCCTCCGCGGGTGGAAAGGCTCGGTCAACGAAGGGGGCATTCGCGTGCCCGCCATCGTGCGCTGGCCCGGAAAGATTAAACCGGGAACCACCACCTCTGCGCCTTCCTATTTCCCTGATTGGTTCCCCACTTTCTGCGCCATCGCCAAGAGCAAGGCCCCCGAAAACCTCGATGGCACCGACCTAACCCCCGCCCTCACCGAGGGAACCTTCCAACGAAGCAAGCCCATGATCTGGGAATTCCACGGATACGGCGGCCAGCTTGCCGTGATCGATTTCCCCTGGAAGGCCGTCCGTCAAAAGGCCAAGACCAAGAACCCGGAACCATGGCAGCTTTACAACATCGCCAAAGACCCCGCCGAGGCCATGGACCTTGCCAAACAACATCCTGAAATTCTCGACCGCCTTGAGACGACCTTCAAAAATGACCGCAGCCCGAGCGAGCGTAACCCGCTGACACTCTACGATCAGTAGCACGCGAAAGGACCATTCGAGGTTTCGCTACGCCATCCCTTCGCGAAGGAACATCTCTGAAATCAGAGCTTAAAAGGATTGCAGCTCTTTACCGCGCATCGCCACAGGTCCGATGGAACGCTGACCGCCCTCTTTCCCTGGCAGATTTCCCGCAATTGCCCGATTCGTCCTCCGATCACTTAAAACACCCTTCCTGACACTCAAGACCGCTAAAACACGGCTATCTCCACTTCATCGTTGATAATTTCTTGACTCCCGGCCCGGGTGTCTCTATTCCCCGCCCTCCCAAGAACCTTTTTCCTTCTATTCATCATGGCCCTTACCGAAGTTATCCTCCGCGAAAAAATCAACAATCTTGGCGCTGAAGCCGATGTCGTCAAAGTGAAAGCAGGCTTTGCCCGCAACTTCCTCATCCCTTCTGGTAAGGCTTACGAGGCAACCAAAGGCAACCTCCGCCAAATCGAGAATCTCCGGACTTCACGTGCCACGCGTGAAACCGAAGAACTCAACAAGGCCCAAGAGCTTGCCACCAAGATTTCCCGCCTCAAGCCGAAGTTCACCCTCGACGTAGGCAAGAACGGCAAGGCCTTCGGCTCCGTCACCTCTATCGACATCCACAAGGCTCTCGAAGACAAAGGCATCATCATCGACCGGACTGCCATCCAACTCGACAAGCCGATCAAGTCGACCGGCAAGATCGATGTTGAAGTTAAGATTCACGCTGATGTCACCACTTCCGTGACCATCACGGTTTCTGCATCAGAAGAGACCGCCTCGTAAGGCGGTCCATTCGAGACACTTTCAAGAAGCTCGGCTCTTTTCAGCCGGGCTTTTTTTATCGTTCCATCACTCCCATTTCATCGGCAAACTCCCGCCCGTGATTGGCATCATCGATTCCGGAGTAGGCGGCTTATCCGTTCTTCGGGAGATTCGCGCCCAAATCCCCGACCAGGCCATCACCTACATCGGCGACAATGCCTGGTGCCCTTACGGCAACAAAAGTTTCCATGAAATTCGTAGGCGGACCTTTGCCCTCACTGATTTCCTCATCGCCCAAGGTGCCGAGATCATCGTGGTCGCCTGTAATTCCGCCACCATCGTCGCCATCGAGGCCCTCCGCGCCCAGTATCCCCTCCCCTTCATCGGGATGGAACCCGGAGTGAAACCAGCCGCCGCCTTGACCCGAACAGGAACCATCGGAGTCCTCGCGACCGAAGCCTCACTCGCAGGTGAAAAATTTCATCATCTCGTCGCCAAGCACGCCCGCGACCTCCGTGTCATCACCCGTCCCTGCCCCAGCTTTGTCGATCTTGTGGAAGCAGGAATCCTTGCGGGTCCCGATGTCGAGGATGCCATCGATGAATACACCTCCGAAATGATCGCGGCAGATGCCGACGTCATCATTCTCGGCTGCTCCCATTATCCCTTCCTGAGACCAGCTCTCGAAAACAGACTTCCCGATCAGGTTCACTTCGTGGATACTGGTGCCGCAATTGCACGCCGAGTCAAAGAACACGACCTCACCGCACCGCCTCATTCCTCCACCAAAATTTTCACGACCGGACCGCCGGCACACTTCTCCAGACTGATTCAACTTCTGACTCCAAGCCTCAAAACCACCTGCTCCCACCTCTCACTTCCATGAAGCACCTCCCTCTCATTTCCGCCATCATTCTCGTCGCCGCTCTCGCCATCTTCCTCGTTGGGCGTGATGAACCCAAAATCGCCGACTCCGATCAAGATCAGGTTCCAGATCCAGCTCGCTCTAACGGGCTTGAGCCAACGCCACCAACTGCGCCCCCCAATGATATCGTCACACTCGAAGAAGAAGTGACGTCGCCGGAGACAGACCCTGCCGAACCGACCCCGCCCACTCATAACTATTACTCGCTGGACAAGAAGACGCGCGACGGCACCGGCAAATATTACCAGAAGCGCGAAATTGCCCAAGTCATGGGCCATCCCGCCATCAAATGGCTGGAGCGCTCCAACCGTGAATCCGAAGAAGCACCCACGAAAGCCATCGACCTTCTCGAACTCGGCGAAAATGATGTCCTCGCCGACATCGGAGCAGGGTCTGGATACTACAGCCTTCGCATCGCCATGAAGCACCCAAAAGGCAAGGTTGTCTCAGTCGACATCCAACAGGAAATGGTCGATTTCCTCAAAAATCGGGCCGATCAACTGGATCTCACCAACGTCTCCACTCACCTCGGAAAAATCGACGACATCGGACTTCCCGCCAAGTCAATCAACGCGGCCTTAATGGTCGATGCCTACCACGAGTTCTCCCACCCCTACGAAATGATGACCTCCATCGTCACCGCCCTGAAACCGGGCGGCCGCGTTTACCTCCTCGAATATCGGGCCGAGGATCCTACCGTCCCCATTAAGCCTCTTCACAAAATGACCCAGGTGCAGGTCAAAAAAGAAATGGCGCTCGTCGGACTCGAGTGGGTCAAAACAGTCGACGACCTCCCTTGGCAGCATTTCATGGTCTTTCGCAAGCCATGATCCCGCCGCCGGCCTGGCTCGACCCAGCGAGACCTTACCTCGTCGGCATCTCGGGCGGGCGGGACTCCGTCGCACTCCACCACTGGCTCCGCAACCACGGCTTCCAAAATCTCATCTACTGTCATCTCAACCACCGTCTGCGCGGTCAGGAATCTGATGACGATGAGGCCTTCCTTCGTGACCTCCTCGGCTCCTCACTCCGCTGTGCGAAAACCGATGTCACCACCCTCGCCTCGGAGCAAAAACTCTCCCTCGAAACCGCCGCCCGGGAAGCCCGTCATCGTTTCTTCGAAACCTGCGCCGACAAAACCGGCACCCATGAGATTCTCTTGGCTCACCATGCTGATGACCAAGCGGAAACCATCCTCTTTAATCTCCTCCGCGGTTCGGCGGGTGCCCGCGGAATGAAAGCCTCACAAAAAATTGGCACCCTCACTTTCCTCCGCCCCCTTCTCAAAGTTCGGCGAGCGGACATTGATTTTTTTCTCACCCAACACGGTCACCGATTTCGCGAGGACTCTTCCAATTGCGAGCCCGTCGCGAGTCGTAACCGTCTGAGAAACGAAGCGATCCCGCTCCTCAAAGAGATCCTGGGCCGCGACATCACCCCCGGCCTCCTCCGCGCCCACGATCATCGCCGAGAACTTGAAGCTTTTGCAAACTCACAGATTGACCTCATAAATCATCTCGACCCCCAGGGTCGAATCCACCTCCCGAGCTTTCGAACGCTTCCCACCGTCCTCCAAAAAATGGCCCTCCATCACTACCTCCGCGACCGAGGGACTCCGGGCCTCACCTCGGAACTAATCCACCAAGGACTCCTTCTTACCGACCCCAGCCACTCCCCGTCACTCAACCTCCCCGGCGGTCTGCGCTTGCGCCGCAAGGAATCGCGCCTCTTTATCTCACCATGAAAATTCTTCTTCTCTTGGCCATCTTCCTCGTCTCCTGCGCCTCGCCTAAAAAAATAAAAGAAGAAACAAAAGAAAAAGAGGACGGGGGAAAAAAAGAGGAAAAAGAAGACCCTGATGCTCTGAAAGGCCCGGAAAAGAGAATTGTTGGCCGGATCGCCTCGGTCTCCAAAGCGGGTAAATTTGTCCTCATCCAGAGGCTTGGAAACGGAACCCTCCCCGGCAACGTCCTCTATCAAGCTAGGGGACCGGAGGGCAGGGCCGCCTCACTGAGACCCTCTGGAGAGCGCGTGCGCGACTTCTACGCTGCCGATCTCCTCAGTGGGACGGTCGAAGTTGGCGACGCCGTGGTCGCCTACCTCAATCCTCAAAAAAAGAAGGAGAATCCCGACGAAACAGAGGGATCAGGAGATGCAGAGGAAGCGAAACCCAAAAAGACCGAGGCTTCGTTGAAACAAGAGAATGAATCAGAAAGTGATCAAGATCCCAAAACTATCAAAGATTCAGACTAGTTTTGTCTCCCTGATTGTGGGGGATATGCCATTTATTTAAAAAAATTAGAGTTTCTCTCTTGAATGAAATCCATTTTTATTGGTAATATCCCTTTCGAAGCTGCTGGGAAATCTTAAATACCCAAATTATTCGAACGCCGTACCACCATGAAACCAAGCACTCTTAATTCTTCGGGAACTAGCAAAGTAGACCCTGACCGTCTTGCCGACTTTGTAATGATGACCCAGCGGTCCTGCATTCTTAACCTTTCCAGCGAGCTCAGCCGCGGAAATCTTTCCTTTCCCCAGTTCTTCCTCCTGACCTATCTCTCCAGTGAGGATTACCTCACGATGTCGGCGATCGCCAAAAAAATGAGCCACTCCACTGCTGCGGCCACGGGCTTGGTTGACCGACTCGAGAAGCTGGGCTTCGTCGAGCGTGTTCACGCCGCTGAAGACCGCCGTAAAATCATGGTTCGCATCACCGGGAATGGCGTTGCCATCGTGGCCACGATGCGTGGACATATCGCGTCCGAACTTGCCGACCTCATGGAAGACATGGACGAGTCCGAAGCGTCCTCGGTCGCCGCAGCCAGCCAAGCTATCGAGGGTAAAAAGCTCAATTCATAGCACACCCCCTCAAAAATGTTCGTGAAGGAAACTTTGCGAACGATGGACGCTTCCTCTACGATCACCCCGTGAAGGAAGCGTCTTTCTTTTTGGCCCCTCTCATGGGCTCCCCGTCCCACCGTGCCGACTTCATCGAGCGGATTCCCTGCGTGGAAACAAGCACAGACAAAGAAGAGACTCTCAGCCGCCTCAAGCCCTACCACGACGAAGCTGCTCGCCTTCTGGGCTTTGATCGGACGTTCCACGCGGACCAAGTCCACGGTGCCGAGATTGCCATCATCACCTCCTCCTCCCCATTCCTGCTCCGCGGTGTTGACGGCCTCATCACGAATGAGAAGCTCCTCCTTGGCATTCACGTCGCAGATTGCGGCGCTCTTTACCTCCTCGATCAAGAGACCGGCGCAATCGGTCTTCTTCACTCGGGTAAAAAAGGCACCGAACTCAATATCACCGGTAAGGCCATCCAGAAAATGACCTTAAATTTCGGCACCCGGCCAGCCGATCTCGTCGCCGTCCTCGCACCCTGCATCCGCCCTCCACATTACGAGATCGACTTCGCAACGACCATTCGCGAGCAAGCACGGGCCGCTGGAGTTCTCGAAAATAATTATCACGACGGCGGCCTCTGCACCGCCTCAGACCTGGCCCGCTTCTATTCCTACCGCATCGAAAAAGGAAACACCGGCCGCCTTCTTGCCCTCCTCGGCCGCACTTCATCATGACCTCCTTCTCCACGCAACCTCCCGCCAAGATCAACCTCTCGCTCAAGATCACCCGTAAGCGCGAAGACGGGTTCCACGAACTCGAGACCCTCGTGCTCCCGCTCCCCGGACTCACCGACGAACTCACCTTCGAACCAGCCGCCGGATTTTCACTCCATTGCGACACCCCGGGTGTGCCCACTGATGAAAGCAACCTGGTGTCACGCGCCTTGCGGCTTTTTGAAAAAAAAACCGGTAAAGCCTGCCATTTCCGAGTCGAACTCATAAAAAACATCCCGCACGGAGCTGGACTGGGTGGTGGGAGTGCCGATGCCGCCCACACCTTCATCGCCCTCAATGAACTCACCGATGCCAGGATCCCCGTGCCAGTCTTGGCGGAGTGGTCCGGCGAGCTCGGCTCCGACATTCCCCTTTTCCTCTACCAGTCTCCCTGCTGGTGCCGTGGCCGAGGAGAAATCATCGAGCCAAGCGACCTCACTTGGAAGCTTCCCATTCTTCTTTTCAAACCCTCCTTCGATATCCCCACTCCTTGGGCCTATTCACGCTGGATGAACTCATGCGAGATCGCCGGCATCTCTTACGCCCCTTCTCAAGCCGGGGGCCAAACCCTCTTCAATGATCTCGAAAGGCCAGTTTTTGAGAAGCATCGCTTCCTCGCCGAGCTCAAGCAATTCCTCCTTGAGCAACCCGAAACCGAAACCGCCATGATGTCCGGTTCCGGCTCCACCGTTTTCGCGGTTTTGCGGGCCCTCGGGGATGCTGAGCCACTCCGACAACGCACTCTTAGAGCGCTTGACCCCACTCTCTGGAGCCATCTCGCGATCTTTTAAATAATCACGCGACACCGTCACCCCACGGTGTTAGGCTTCTTGCAAGAAACGTTCATTTTAAATCCTTCTTATTTTCTCATGGCTCGCGCAAACAATCTCACTATGTGTTCCTTCTGTGGCAAAAGCCACTCGGAGGTCAAAAAGCTTATCGCTGGCCCCGGCGTCTACATCTGCAACGAGTGCATTGATGTCTGCTCCACCATCCTTCGCAAGGAACTCGCCGGTCAATCGGAAGCGTCTGAAGAAGTCACCGGCCTACTCGAAGACGGAGTCCCGACGCCGGCCGAACTCCTCCAACATCTCAACGACTTTGTCATCGGACAAGAGGACGCCAAGAAGGTGCTCTCGGTCGCAGTTTACAATCACTACCAACGACTCCGCCAACACGAGAACACCGACGCCAAATTTGTAGACGTCGAAATCGAGAAATCAAACGTCCTCCTCCTTGGACCCACCGGCTCAGGTAAGACACTCCTCGCAAAGACCCTCGCCCGCCTCCTCGACGTCCCTTTCTGCATCGTTGATGCCACCACTCTGACCGAAGCCGGCTATGTCGGTGAAGACGTCGAAAACATCATTCTTCGTCTCCTTCAATCCGCCGACTTCGACGTCGAACGCGCCGAACGCGGAATCATCTACGTGGATGAAATCGACAAGATCGGCCGCAAGACCGAGAACGTTTCCATCACCCGTGATGTCTCAGGCGAAGGGGTCCAGCAGGCCTTGCTCAAAATCCTCGAAGGATCCGTCTGCAACGTCCCACCCCAAGGGGGACGCAAGCACCCGCAGCAGGAATACATTCAAGTGAACACCGAGAAGATCCTCTTCGTGTGTGGTGGTGCCTTCGTCGGAATGGAGGACATCGTTCGGCGTCGCCTGGGCAAGCGCACCCTCGGATTCAACGCCATCGAGACGGAAGCAACTGAAGAAGCAGAAGAGATCGCTCTTTTGAGTCAAGTCCGCGCCGAAGATCTGATGCACTTTGGGCTCATTCCCGAATTCATCGGTCGCCTTCCCGTCCTAACGTCTTTGCGTAAGCTTACCGAATCCGAACTCGTCCAGATCCTCACCGAGCCCAAGAACGCTCTTTTGAAGCAATATCAGAAGCAGCTTTCCATGAACGATGTTCAGCTCAAAGTCACCAAGGACGGCCTCACCGCACTCGCCAAACAAGCGATCGAGCGCGGCACCGGTGCCCGAGCCCTTCGCTCCATCTTCGAGCGCCTCATGCTCGATGTCATGTTTGAGATCCCATCACGCGAAGACGTGGAGTCGGTGACCATCAACGCCGCCGCCGTGCAAGGCGACAAACCACCGGTCCTCAAGAAAAAGCGCTCAAACGCCGCCTAAATAAAATTCTTTTCCCGACGCATTTCAAGCAGGTCCCGTTCCCATCAGGCTACCCTGCGAGAGAACGGGAGCCAAAAGTTGCACTTTTGGTTGTGCGCCGTTCTCAGGTGGAGGACCAACTTGAATTAAGACGAATCAAGAAGAGCGCACTCGGCTGCGAAATGGCCTCCGTTGCCAATCAATATCTGCTGCGAAGTGGCAGGGACCAAAAGTGCGACTTTTGACTACGGTTGGCGTTCGCTCTTTGTCCGACCCGCAACGGACTCCGTCGAGGTAAGAAGTTACCGCTCAATAGAGAACCCGTATCGATCTTGGGATGAGGAGAGCATACTCTTACCTCTCCAGACGACCCGCTTCCACGAAACGGAGCGCGGGCGTCCCCTCCGGTCTCCGTGTTCTCGACGGGAAGTGAACGACTGATTTCTCCCGAGCTGGTCGAGGAAGAATTTTTAACGCAGATTAAAAAGGATTCCCGCCGATTACGGAGACTTTCCAAGCCCCCCAAATCGAATGATTGAGTGAAAGCCTTTTACGCGAACAAGCTTCTGCGCTATGGCGCTCTTTGGGTGGTCAAATCACAAACGATCTCATTGCTGACGAGGGTGAATCATTTCTAAGTGAACAAACACGAAAAAAGGGGCACCGTCTCCGGTGACCCTTTTTGAAAAATTGAACTCAGAGGAACTACTTCTTCCTCTTCTCCTCTTCGCGCTCCTTGGCGTCTGCGATCACCTTCTCGGAAATGTTTCTTGGGCAAGCGGCATAGTGCTCGAACTCCATGGAGAACTGACCACGACCGGAGGTCATGGTCCGAAGGTCACCGATGTAGCCAAACATCTCGGAGAGAGGTGCCTGGGCCTTGATGCGGATACCACCGGAAGCGGTGTCCTGCGACTGAATCATGCCACGACGACGGTTGAGGTCACCAATGACATCACCCACGTGATTTTCTGGAGTGAAGACATCGAGCTTCATGATTGGCTCAAGAATTTGCACCCCGGCTTTTGGCACGGACTGACGATAGGCCGCTCTTGCGGCGATCTCGAAAGCAACGGCCGAGGAGTCAACCGCGTGGAAAGCACCATCAGAGAGAGTCACCTTAAAGTCCAAGCAGGGGTAACCAGCAAGGACCCCTTTCACGAGTGAGGTCTTGAAACCTTTCTCGACCGCTGACCAGAATTCCTTGGGAACGTTTCCTCCCACAACCTTGGATTCGAACTGGAACCCTTCACCCGGCTCAAGCGGAGTGAGGGTATAGTCGATCTTGGCGAACTGCCCGGAACCACCAGACTGCTTCTTGTGGGTGTAGCTGTCGGAAAGCTCCTTGGTGATGGTCTCGCGGTATGCCACCTGAGGGGCTCCCACGACAACTTCAACCTTGTGAGTGCGCTTGAGGAGATCGACCTTAATGTCGAGGTGAAGCTCACCCATTCCCCTAAGAATAGTTTCGCCAGAGTCGAGGTCGGTCTCAACCCGGAAGGAAGGATCTTCCTGAATCATCTTACCGAGAGCATTACCGAGCTTCTCGGCATTGGCCTTATCGATCGGTGAGACCGCAAGTGAGATCACGGGCTCCGGGAAGATCATGGGCTCAAGCGTGGCAGGATTTTCCTTGCTGCAAAGAGTGTGACCGGTCTGGACGTTCTTAAGACCCACTAGGGCGATAATATCACCCGCTTGCGCACCTTCAAGTTCCGTCCGAGTGTCCGCGTGCATCTCGACGAGACGACCAACGCGCTCGGTCTTACCGGTGAAGGTATTGAGAATGGTGTCCCCCTTTTTGAGGCTACCCGAGTAAATACGAGTGAAGGTCAAAGCGCCGAACTGGTCGTCCATGATCTTGAAGGCCAGCGCACGAAGTGGGCCGTCAGCATCTGCTAAGGCGACTTTGCCGGTCTTATTGCCCTCATCGTCAAACTCAGGCTCAGGCTCAACTTCGAGAGGAGAAGGAAGGTAGTCCACGACACCGTTGAGAACGTTTTGAACACCCTTATTCTTAAAAGCGGATCCACAGAAAGCGGGGAAGAAATCAAGCGCGATCGTTCCTTTGCGGACGCACCTTTTGATGGTGGCGATATCAGGCATGTTGCCTTCGAGGTAAGCCTCCATGACCTCATCATCCTGCTCCACCGCAGTTTCAATGAGTTCGTTGCGATAATGCTCGGCCTTTTCCTTAAGATCGTCAGGAACATCCGTGACCTCGAAATTCTCAGGTAAGCCAGTGTCATCCCAGATATAGGCTTTCATCTCGAGAACGTCGACAACGCCCACAAAAGTGTCTTCGAAGCCAATCGGAATGGTCATCACAAGCGGATTGGCGCCGAGGATATCCCTAGTCTGCTGAATCACGCTGAAGAAATCAGCACCAATTCGGTCGAGCTTGTTGACGAAAATAATACGAGCCACTTCAGAGTCGTTGGCGTAGCGCCAGTTGGTCTCGGACTGGGGCTCAACACCGCCAGATCCGCAAAAGACACCGATACCACCATCGAGAACCTTCAGAGAACGGTAGACTTCAATCGTGAAGTCAACGTGCCCCGGAGTATCGATGATGTTCATGCGGTAACCGTTCCAGAAACAAGTCGTGGCAGCGGACTGAATGGTAATTCCCCGCTCAGCTTCCTGGACCATGAAATCGGTCGTGGACTCGCCATCGTGGACCTCACCCGTTTTGTGAATTTTACCGGTGAGCTTGAGGATCCGCTCGGTGGTCGTGGTCTTTCCGGCATCAACGTGTGCGAAGATGCCAATGTTACGGTATTTACTGAGGTCTATCATGATATACTGTCTCGGGAGACGCGGGTCATAATCACCAGCCCACCCTTTTGTCGAGTCTGGAGCGAGACTTTCTAGCGATTACCGGCGATTTCATTCCGATTCTTCGTTTACAAATCTTGGTTTCCTGACATTCAGACCACGTCAGATCGACTTTCACTAACACATGAGCACGAATTACTTCAATACTCTCCCTCTCCGCCGCCAGCTTGACGAGCTCGGCACTTGCCGCTTCATGGACGCTTCTGAGTTCACTAACGGCGTCACTGCCGCCAAAGGGCTCAAGATCGTCATCGTCGGCTGTGGAGCCCAGGGCCTGAACCAAGGTCTCAACATGCGCGATTCCGGTCTCGATGTCTCCTACACCCTCCGCGCTGAAGCAATTCAGGAGAAGCGTCAATCTTACCTCAATGCCACCGAGAACGGTTTCGCCGTCGGCATTTATGAAGAGATGCTCCCTACCGCGGACGTCGTAATGAACCTCGCTCCCGACAAGCAGCACACCAAGGTCGTCGAAACCGTCATTCCTCACATGAAAAAAGGAGCCGCTTTCTCCTACGCGCACGGTTTCAACATCGTCGAGGAAGGCACCCAGATCCGCAAAGACCTCACCGTGATCATGGTCGCACCCAAATCTCCCGGCTCTGAAGTCCGCGAAGAATATAAGCGCGGCTTCGGCGTCCCCACTCTTATCGCCTGCCATGTTGAGAACGACCCCTCCGGCCAAGGCATCGAGCTCGCCAAAGCTCTCGCAGTCGCCCAAGGCGGCCACAAGGCTGGCGTTCTCGAATCCTCGTTTGTTGCCGAGGTTAAGTCCGACCTCATGGGCGAGCAGACCATCCTCTGCGGACTCCTCCAAGCAGGTTCTATTCTCTGCTTCGAGAAGATGAAGGCCGATGGCATTGATCCCAAGTGGGCCGTTAAATTCATCCAGAACGGTTGGGAAGTCGTCACCGAGGCTCTCAAGCACGGCGGCATCACCAACATGATGGACCGTCTTTCCAACCCCGCCAAACTAGAGGCCTTCCAGCTTTCCGAGGAACTTAAGGACATCATGCGCGAACTGTTCTACAAGCACATGGACGATATCATCTCCGGCGATTTCTCCAGTACCATGATGGCTGACTGGGCCAACGACGACGTCAACCTCCTCGGCTGGCGTAAGGACACCGGCGAGACCGAATTCGAGCAAACCGAAGGCGAAGGCGAAATCACCGAGCAGGAATACTTCGATAAAGGGATCCTCATGGTCGCGATGGTCCGCGCTGGCGTTGAGCTCGCATTCGAGGCCATGGTCGAGGCCGGCATCGAGCCCGAGTCCGCCTACTACGAGTCCCTCCACGAGACTCCCCTCATCGCGAACACCATCGCCCGTAAGAAGCTTTACGAGATGAACCGCGTCATTTCCGACACCGCCGAATATGGCTGCTACCTCTTCAGCCACGCCGCTGTGCCCCTCCTGCAAGACTTCATGTCCAAGATCGACACCAGCGTCATCGGCAAAGGCCTCGCCGCCTCCGACACGAGCGTCGACAACCAGACCCTCGTGCAAGTCAACGCCATCATTCGCGACCACGACGTCGAGTATATCGGCACAGAACTCCGCGAAGCGATGGGCGCCATGAAGCCCATCACGGTTTAGGCAAAGCAAGCATCACTTTCAAAAGCCCGGCGCCTCCCACCAAGGCCCGGGCTTTTTTAGGCTCTTAATTCACCTTTCAGGCCATGCCCACCGATCCCATCCTGACGACGTTCGCCCTTCTCAAGAGTCTTGTGGCCGGTCCGCTCCTCGTGGGAGACCTCCCCGAGGCGAAGGCTTTCGTGCTTCGCAATTTCAGGTTACCCAACGAAGTTCGACACCTCAACCTCGAGCAGAAACTTGGTCACCTTTACGAGGACGCCCTTGCCCAATTACTACAGGCTTCGCCACGCTTTGAGATCCTCGCCAAAAACCTCCAGATTCAAAAAGACATTCACACCACCGTCGGCGAGCTCGACTTCCTCATCCGTGACCTGATCTCCGGACAACTGATCCATCTCGAGCTTGCCACAAAGTTCTATTTAGCGGTCCAGACAAAAAAGGGCCTCACCCTCCCAGGCCCGGATGCCCGCGACAATTACTTCAAAAAACTGACCCGTCTCCGCGAGCATCAACTCCAACTGCCAACCCTCTTCAATGAGCATCTTCCGGAGACTTTTCGCAACCACGTGATCATCAGCTACCCGTTAGTTTACGGCTGCCTTTTTGATCACATCGAGGCCCCTGAAATCGCGAGGCCAGAGTTCACAAATCCCAGCTGCCGTCGCGGAAAATGGCTCCACCTTGATGATCTTTCGAATCACTTTGGAAGCCCTCAGGAGTTCCAAATCGTCCCGAAACACCTCTGGCCCGTGCCTTTTGAATACCTGAGCAACCTCCAACTTGAGCCTTGGACACCCACCGGCCCGATCGAGCGCTGCCTCATGGTCAAAACACCCGGAAATAATGAGCCTCTCTTTATCGCCCCATCGGGTTATCCAAATTCATGAAGGCAGGGTCCGATAAATGAGCCGCAGAGAATCCAACCTGAGCCGCGCACTCCCAAGGGCCGACCCTAGCGCCGCCCGATGTTCTTCAAGCTCGGTGATTTCGTCATCTCCAATGAGGGGATTCACTTGCGCCAAATCGACAAGCCGGGCCTTCTCCTCATCAAGTGATTTCTTCATCGCAGCGAGAGCCTTGGCAACGACAGTTTCCCGTCGCTGACCGGCAAGACCGTCGAGAGTCTTGAGCATCCCGGGAATCATTTCGCCCGTGACCTTCGGTTGATCCAGAAGCTTCCGGTGATTCCCCCGCCGAAGTACGGCCTTCATCAGCGCTGGGTTCGCCGTGAGATCCTTCCCCTGATAATCTACCGCCACCCGGATTGGCACAGCGGGCAGGTAATGATCGGTTTGCAACGAGGCCGGAGCGACACATTCTACGAGATAATAGGCCTCTAGGATCACCGACTTTGGCCCCGGAGCTTCCCAAACCCCGAAACAACTATTGCCGGCCTCACTGGAAAGAAGAAGATCGATGGAGTTTCGCACCATGGGGTGATCCGCCGTCATAAGTCCGATCTCCTCACGGCTGAGTGCCCGCTCACGATCAAAGGTGACCCCCATTCCATCCTCGGGCAGATTCGGAAAGGCGTCGGTCGCACCATTGCCCTGCTGCAAGAGATAGCCCCGCGAATCAAGCTCTTCGACCGCGAGACCAAAGTGATCGAAGAGACGAATAATCCAGTCTTCAAATTCACGATCGCCATCCCAGGCGTCAATCTGCTCGAGCGTTTTCTCAATGCCACCATCTCCCTGTGAAGTGAGCGCGAGGAGACGGTCCGGACCGCGCTCCATCTGAGCCTCGGTCTCTGCCCGAAGCTTCTGCGACTCCGTAATGAAATCCGCCAAAGAATCAGCCTTAATTTGCTGGAGACGCTTCACGAGAATCTGCGCTCCTTGCAGGTTTTTCTCGAAGGCATTGAGCCCTTCCTGATACCACCGAGCATAGCGCTCACCGGGATCTCCCTTCACGTAAGGAACATGAATGTTGATCGTTTCTTTTTGGCCAATCCGATCGAGTCGTCCAATCCGCTGCTCAAGAAGCTCCGGATTTTCAGGCAAATCAATCAGGACAAGATGATGCGCAAATTGAAAGTTACGCCCCTCGCTCCCAATCTCGGAACAGATGAGCAAATCTGCGCCATCTTCCTCTGAAAAATAGGCGGCATTGCGATCCCGCTGGAGAAGGGTGAGTTCCTCATGAAACTGCGCGATCTTCATATCGACCCGATCCAAAAGAGCCTCGGTCAGAGCCTCGACCAACTCAAGAGTCTTCCCAATCAACAAAACCTTTTTGGAAGGATGTTGCTTCAGGAAGTCCACCAACCAATCGACCTTTGCCACGAAAGCATCTTCGCCCTCGAGTTCGATGAGATGAGCCTTCCGTTCCGGAAACCCGCTCAACTGCTTGCGGGTATTTCGAAACATGACCCGTCCGGTTCCAAACGAATCCAGTAAATCGCGCACCACTTTTTCCCGGGCACCTGGCTCATCGAGGGCCGCCAAGCCCTCCGCGATCCGTGGTGACCGTTCTGCAAAAAGGGCAGCATCAGGCTGCTCTCCGGCTTGGACAAGATCGATGGCATCAGCCACTTGTTCATAATACTCCGACTCCGCCATAAAAGCCTCCAAGTCATTATAACGATGGGGATCAAGAAGCTGGAGACGTGCAAAGTGCCCCTCCGCTCCGAGCTGCTGGGGAGTGGCCGTCAACAGGAGAACCGAAGGCGTCTCAGAGGCCAGCGCTTGCACCAGTTCGTAACCCTCACTGGCCTCTTCTGGACTCCACTCGAGATGGTGGGCCTCATCGACAATCAGAAGATCCCACCCCGCTACGATCACTTGGGGAATTCTCTCGGGATTCTCCAAAAGGAATTCCTGCGAACAAAGAATGAGCTGGTTCTCCAAAAAAGGATTCTCCCCCGGGATCGCACGGCATCGCGCCTCATCAAAGATTGCAAAGAGGAGATTGAATCGTCGTAGGAGCTCGACAAACCATTGATTAACCAAGGGATCTGGCAGTATGATTAGAACGCGCTCGGCACGTCCAGTGAGATGGAGTCGATGAAGGATCAAGCAAGCCTCGATGGTCTTTCCAAGGCCCACCTCATCCGCGAGAAGAACCCGTGGCGCCAGCCGGGATGAAACCTCCCGCGCAATCGCAATCTGATGCGGAATCAAATCAACCCGCCCTCCCAAAAAACCACGCACGGGTGACTGGCGAATTTTAGACGACCGAAAAAGAGACTCCACTCTAAGATTAAAAGTCCGGAGTTCATCGATCTGCCCACCGAGAAGCCGGTCATTGGGCTTCGAAAAACAAATCGAGTCATCCAACTCCCCTTCGGAAAAAGACTGCTCTCCCTGATGGTAGGTTAAGAGTCCATCTTCAGAGACAACCTGATCGATCGTGATGGTTTCCCCAGTGTGGATAAGAACCTCATCGCCCACTTTGAAACGCACTCTTAAAATCGGGGCGGAATCGACCGCAAAGATCCGCTTTTCTTCTGCCGCGGTGAATAAAATTGTCGCCCGGCCCGATCCAGCCTCCAAGAGTATTCCCAGTCCAAGTTCGGGTTCACTGGTGCTGACCCATCGCTGTCCGGGTGTGAGTTTTTCTCGCATTGGCGGAAGGCATAACGGGGAAGAACGAACGAGGGAACCGCGAATGGTGAGAATCTCCACTTTGATGATATGAGCTTGGCGACAGACCGGGCGTCCCTAGGATCGCCACCGAAGGATGAAGGAGTTAAAAGACGGAATTAGATCATTGGTTCGGATTGATTTCCGAGGGCATGTCCACAAGAAGTTTCGCGGAACCGATGCCGAGACACGCTTCCAGAATGAAGTGACCGTCCTCAAGGTCCTGGAAGACCGCGGAGCCACCAATGTGCCCCGCCTCATCGGCCACGATCCTGAAACCCTCACTCTCATCACCACCAATTGCGGAGCACCCGCCCCGCTTATCACCAAAAGAAAGGCCACCGCTCTTTTTCAAGAACTCGAGGACACCTATGGCATCAGGCACGATGACCCCGAACCTAGAAACGTGACCTACTCAGCCCAGTTGGGGAGGTTCTGCCTCATCGACTTCGAACTCTCGGAGATTCTCGCCATCCCGGAAAAGCTAAAAACAACCAAAACCGACATCCTCCGGGCGAGCTGGGCCGCCACGAGCATTAAGGGGCGCAAGCACAAGGCCAATGACGACGCCTTCCTCGCCCTCACCGTCAATCCCGCGTCCACCGATCCTCTCCCAAAATCAGGCGAAATTCTCCTTGATCCCTCCCACCTCGTCCTCGCGGTTTCGGATGGCATGGGTGGACGCAACGCAGGCGAGTTTGCTTCCCGCCTCCTCATGTCCCGCATTCGCAAGGAAGCCGCGAAACTTTACCACCATCTAGGGAGCGAGGATGATGCCCAGTCCGCCCTCGATGCCCTCCTGCGACAATGCCACCACGATGTCACCGACCTCGCCAAGCAAGGCGGAAACACCAAGGGCATGGGCGCAACCCTGACGATGGTCTGGATCAGCCACCAACGCCTCTTTTGGGCCCACATCGGGGATTCACGACTCTACCTCATCGATGACGAAGGCGTCCACCAACTCACGAAGGACGATTGTCGGGCATGGTATCAATGGCAACGAGGCGAAATCACCGAATATGCCTATCGGAACCATCCCCGCAAATCCGTCCTTAGCGATGTCCTCGGAGGGAACGAGCACGAACCTTTTCCCAAAACCGGATCCCTGCCCCTCAAGGAAACCCAGCGCTTCATGCTCTGTTCCGACGGCATCATGGACGGGCTTTGGGAGAAAACGATTCACGAAATGCTGGCCGTAGAGCGTCCTGTTTCCGAAACCGTGGCCGAAATGAGCCAGAGAGCGATGGCGAATGATGACCGCGACGATACCACCATGATCGTGGCCCGAATCTCGCGAATTTAGAATTCAAAGTTGGCACACCAAGTGCTTTTTTCGGATAAGGAATTGCCATACGGTGGAATATTTTGAAGCCTCAATGCGATCCAAAGCTGGGAGCATCAATTCCAAGCAAACAAATCAGACCAATGGCTAAATACCGACTCGATTACATCTGGCTGGACGGCTACACGCCCGTTCCAAATCTCCGCACGAAATGCGTCATCAAAGAATTTGACGAATTTCCAACCCTTGAGCAGCTCGATGACTGGGGCTTCGATGGTTCTTCAACCCAGCAGGCCGACGGAGGCGACTCCGACTGTGTCCTGAAACCTGTGGCCCTCTATCCTGATGGCACCCGTGAAAATGGCATCCTCGTCATGTGCGAAGTGATGCTTCCCGATGGCTCCGCCCATCCCTCAAATGCTCGCGCCACCGTCCTTGATGAAGAAGACACCTGGTTCGGCTTCGAGCAGGAGTATTTCCTCGAGAAAGACGGCAACATCCTTGGTTTCCCCATGGGCGGATATCCTGCTCCTCAGGGAACGTATTACTGCGGCGTCGGCTACAAGAACGTGGGCGACATCGGCCGCGCGATCGTGGACGAGCACCTCGACCTCTGCCTATACGCCGGCATCAACCACGAAGGTATCAACGCCGAGGTCGCGATGGGCCAGTGGGAATTCCAAATCTTCGGAAAAGGCTCCAAGAAAGCGGCTGACCAGATCTGGGTCGCCCGCTTCCTCCTCGAGCGTCTTTGCGAAGAGTATGCCGTTGATGTGAACTACCACTGCAAGCCTCTTAAAGGAGACTGGAATGGTTCCGGGATGCACGCGAACTTCTCGACCAAGAAGCTCCGCGAAGAGGGCGGCAAAGAATATTTCGAAAAGCTCATGGCTCAGTTCGAGAAAAACTGCATGGAACACATCGCCGTCTACGGACCCGATAACGATATGCGCCTCACCGGTCTCCACGAGACCCAGTCCATCGACATGTTCTCATGGGGTATTGCTGACCGCGGCGCTTCCATTCGCGTTCCTCACTCCTTCGTCAAGAACGATTGGAAGGGCTATCTCGAAGATCGCCGTCCCAACTCTCAAGGCGACCCCTACGCCATTGCTTCCCGTATCCTTCAAACGATCCAGGAGGTCAGCTAGTCTTCCCAAGACTTATTCCTTTCAAAACGGTCACCGGCTCTCCGGTGTCCGTTTTTTTGGCTCCAGCTGACCTGAAAAACGGCCCCTCCGACTCCTCTTTTTTGAAACTGCCTCTTCAATACTAAAACTTGATTGTAATCTCCCCAGGGTGAGTTAAATTTAAGTCTGTGGCATTCGCTTTGGAGCAAATCAATTTGGAACCTGGGAGATCATTTCGATGCCTCTCATGGGACGATAATGTTTCCGATATCACAAGGAATTGTGTCGATGGGAGGCAGGTCAAACTGGCTGGCGTAGGTGCCCGCTGGCATTTTCATCCGCAATACGAACTGACTTTGATCACCAAGGGCAAGGGGAAACGTTTCGTCGGGAACCACGTCGCGAACTTCACCTCTCCCGAAATGGTCCTCATCGGCCCGAATCTACCCCATTGTTGGTTAGATTTACGGAACTCCTCAGGCTACTCGCTGCAATTCATCAACGACGGGAACCATCCTTTGGGACAGCTCGACGAGATGCGGGCCTTGGAAGAGACTTTCCGGCAGGCGAGCTTCGGCATTCGTTTTACCGGACCTATCGTTGGCCGCGTCGAGACTGCTCTGAAGACCATCGTGGGGATGTCGATGCTCGCCCGCCTCGCCAAATTCATTGAAGTCTTAGGTGAGATTGCCACGGCACCCACCGGTGACCGGCAGCTCCTCTGTGACACCAGCGTGACACTCAATCAGCATGACCCCCACATGGCTGCGATCAGCCGGGCGGTGGGCTATGTCTTGGCCAATCTTGAGGAGGAGATCAGGCTGGAGGATCTCCTTGAGGTCACCCATATGAGCAAGCCAACCTTCAGCCGGCATTTTAAAAGCCACACCGGTCGCCCGCTGACGGCATTCA
>Ga0222650_1000153_pt1 | contig 62363 bp, 34 predicted proteins | sample AntAcemetagen367_FD_179820 | JGI IMG/M metagenome (GOLD analysis project Ga0222650, IMG submission 179820) | Saline water microbial communities from Ace Lake, Antarctica - #367 | ecosystem: Environmental > Aquatic > Non-marine Saline and Alkaline > Saline | place: Antarctica: Ace Lake... | reverse complement strand
TGTATCTCTTTTGCTGACCTTGGTATTATCTTTTATGGTTGTTGTCCGCTTGAACTACCGGACTCAGGATCAGCGGGTTAACAATGTCCAAGCTCAACAAAATGCGCTGGTCGCACTTCAGATTGCCCTCGGGGAACTTCAAAAGACTGCAGGTCCTGACCAGCGGATCACCGCCCCCGCCGATCTGGTTGCGGACACCGATTCCGAGGGCGCTGCGACATCCGCTCCGAACGGGATCACTGTTCAGCCTGGCGCGCGCTACTGGACCGGGGTCTGGGCAAACCGGAATCCGGATATCAGCTATGCCTTGACTCCCAATCAGATCGATGCCGCTGACACCGAACCCGCTCTTTTGAACTGGTTGGTGAGTGGAAACGAGTCAACCAGTTATCAGCAGTTGTCCGGTGGAGGGGTCGTTCCTCTTACTGCCAGTCGTTTTTCTCCGGTCACTACCGTTGAGGGTTTTGGAGCAGGTAGTGACGCGTTCTCTCGACCAAGCTTCTCCTCGGGGAGCGGAGATGTGGATGGTGTCGTGCTTGTAGGGCCCAATACCGTTTCGGACAGCAGTCCCGCGCAAGCTCAGGAAAGCTTTGACCGGGGAAATTACGTGGTGGCTCCTCTGGTGGATTTAGAAGCCAGTGGGCAACTGAGAGGTCGCTACGCCTGGTGGGTAGGAGACGAAGGAGTTAAGGCCCGCTCTAACCTACAGAATCGTTATCAGCAAACCGGGGAAACCGACGATCAGTTCTTCGCCTTTCTCTTATCCCAGCGCGATGCCCTGGAGTTTGTCGACGATGCCGACGGGGTTCTGTTGGGGAGTAATGACTACAATTTCACGGATCCAGACATTCCGCGGCTCTTGTTCCGAGAGGATCTGTCGTTCCTCGATCCGGGTGCGACCGAACGTCTTTCCCGGGCCGCTAGAGCCCGGTTTCATGATCTTTCTTTGCATACCACAGGGGTGCTGGCGGACAGCTATGCCGGTGGTCTCCGAAAGAATCTTACAGCAGACATCCTCGATACTTCGTCCGATCACTCCTACCGGCCCGCGGACAGTGACCCCATTTTTCCCTTGATCAGCAATACCTCGAATGAACCATTGATGCCGACCTGGGGCGTTCTGCGCAGCTGGGCTCGGACCCGTCCGGATGCCTCGGGGCGAATCGAGCCGACCGTTGCTTCGGAGACGAAGGCTGGCATTGCGCCGGTGATTACGTCGGCTTCTCTGGGATTGAACTACTACCTCGAAGGTCCCGATGACACCTTTATCATGGCTCTCTTTCCAATGGTGGTGCTGTTTAATCCGTATCCGTACACTCTCGAAGCAACGGATTACGACATCGCTTTCCGGGTGAACGGAAGAGGGAGAGTTTATATCCGGGTGGATCCAGACGGAGATGCCGGTCCCAGCAACTTTTCCAATTTAGCTGTTTTTAACTTGGAGACCGCATCCATATATGAATATCGCACGACTCCGGTCCCCGACGATTCCTATTTTCGATTTTCGGTCCGAGGTTCAGACATTCCCCCGGGTGAAAGTCACATCTATTGTCTTCCGGACAGCGCGTATGCTACCGTTTACGATCCTGTCGGGGGTGCGTCCCTCGAGCGGGCACCGAACTCCGTCGCTATCGGTATTGGGAATTTTGTTCAACTTACCGGTCCCGATTTGGCTTCGTCTGGATTGACCCTTGGAGCCGATGCGATAATTCAGCTCCGCATTAACGACATGACTTCGGTTCAAACGGAGGTTGATTTTGTGCTGGCGAAGAAAGGGGCGCTGACGGACAATCTAGATCCTTCGACCGACACCGGTTGGTTTCAGTGTGTCACGAATTCCTTGAGCAGGAGTAGTGCGATGGTTATTCCGAATACGCTTTGCGATCTGGATACCTCCTATAGCCTTTTAAATAACCGGAGGGGCCTGGGCGGCTTTGCTCCGTTCACCCATGCCACATCCGCCCTCCGGCTGACGGCTTACACCGAGCTGTTGGATACCTGGCTCTCGTTCGACCGGTGGGGGTTTTCAGCCACGAAAGTGCGGTTTCATGCCGCTTTAAACTTTAGGGCTCCCATCATCGAACCGACGATTTTTGAGCGAGACAATCAACCGGATGGCTTGGGTCGAACAAAAATGGGGGCTGTCATCATGGGGTCCGCCCTGATCGGAGCGAACAGTGATCGAAATAAGACTGACGACCCGCACCTCAATTTCTCGAATCACCGCTATGCGATGAATTATGGCCAGTCTTTGAATGCTTCGGCCGACTCGAACTCCCACATAGCGCTGCATCATAGTATTTTCTTCGACATTCTCGCGACGCCGGACAATTTGCTCTCGTTGGGGCAATTGCAAAACGCTCCCTTCTCCCGCTACTCCTTTCAGCCTACATACCCCTTCGCTAATTCCTACGCGGATCCGCGGATTTCGCGAGGCCAAACCTACCGCAATGACATTGTGAGACCTTTGGAGGGAGGGATCGCCGATCTTCCGGTCTACGATCTCTCCTGGCTCTTGAACCGCTCTCTTTGGGACCGCTATTTCCTTTCCAGCGTTCCAGAGAGCTGGAATCAGAGTGATCTCGACGCGAGTCGGCCTTTGCCGAATTCCCTGATGAGCTACCGGTCCCGCAGCGGAGACGTGCCTGAGCTATCATCGATCACGTCTGGGCCGGATGCCTATGACGAAGCCGCCGCTCATTTGATGGTGAAGGGGAGTTTCAATATCAATTCGACCTCGGAGCAGGCTTGGCGGGCGGTTCTGGCGGGCACCTCTGGTATTCCTGCGGAAGACGCCGAAGCCTACGCTGAAGCCGAGGACCTCGTCGATGAGATTATTCCCTTTCCCCGCTTTTCCCATAACCTCTCCGAGGTGGTGCAAGCGAACGGTCCTTATTCGGGAGTGAGCGGGACTATGGTTTCCGAGTCGCCATTCACTCGCCCAAATTTTTTCCGAACCGCGTTTCTCGGTAATCGAGGCCTCTATCTGGGGCAGCCTGTTGATATTGATGAGAATTCCTCGCCGGAAGCCGTAGTAACAGAGTTGGCACGAAGTATAGTGGCAGAGATCCGCAAGCGCGGCCCGTTCCTCTCCTTGGCGGATTTTATCAACCGTCCCCTCACACCTTCGGACGACATACGGGGAGTTAAAGGTGCGCTCCAAGCGGGAATCGACGGTATGCGCTACGAAGCCGCCCAGGCGAACCCCTACGCATGGACTCGGGATAGTAGTGGGGGCGGAATTAGAATGGTGCCAGCAAATCCGGACTCGTTTGGACAGCCTCCGGACTGGGACCGGGAGCATACGCTGGGCGGCCCTGTAGCTGACCGTCTTACCTCGGCAGATCCTTATCAACTACAAACCGCCATGGCCCCGTACTTTTTGACCCAAGCCGATATCCTCTCTTCACTCGGTCCCCGCATCAGTGCCCGCTCGGATACCTTTCTGATCCGCACATACGGTGAGGTGGTCGACCCCGTCAGTGGTGAGATCAAGTCACGCGCCTGGTGCGAGGTGGTCGTCCAGCGTGTCCCGCAATATGTGGATGCAACGGAAGCTCCCGAAGAAATACCAAGCGGCATTAACATCACCATGGGGCGTCGCTATGAAGTCGTTTCTTTCCGATGGCTCTCTCCCGAAAATATCTAATCGAAGGCGTCCAACAATGAGTTTTCCTTTTTCAAGAGTTCACCTTTTATTTCTGGCCATGGGATGGGTGGCCGGCCTGATCCCGCAGGGCCTCTCGGCCCAAACGTCCCTGGAGGAGGTTCCTCCAACCTTTCGAATCGTATCTTCTGTGGGTAGCTTCGACGGGTTGAAGTATGAACCGTTCCTCGAGGAGGGGCCCGTCAGTATTTCCCTGCGCATGGGTATTTCGCGCAAGTATCCCCTCCCGGAAAAACGAAATCTGATTCTTTTTCGCGAGATTCCCCCTCCCGCAGATTCTCCGCCCGGTACGCCGCCAACCAGGCAGATCGTCCTGAACCTTGATATTCCTGCAGCCGGGACCCACTTCCTCATCGTGACCAGGCCCAGGGCTGACGATTTCTCGTCCGGCTTACTGGAGGGTGTGGTCTTAAAGGATGATTCCTTGGAGCACGGCCCGAGGGAAATGCTGGTTATGAATTTATCCGATTTCGAAATTGGACTCCTCATCGACCAGGAGAAATACCTCCTTCCGCCCGGTGACTCCCGATTTACACCCCTTCCCGAGAGTTCCAGCTCGGTAGTAATTCGTGTGGCCGCGAATTCCGGTACCGAATGGAAGCTGATCTACCAAGGGGAAAAGCGGCTTTCGCCCTATCATCGGGGCTATTTGGTTTTGAGTAATTTTCTGCAGCAACCGGGCGAGTATCTCGATCCTGATCCGCCACCGGTTCGCACGCAGAGCTTTTTTGAGTTCGCTCCCTCAGCGGTGGAGGCCCTTCGAAATTCACGCGGGAAGTGATCCCCATTCGAAGAAACGCCCATGTCCGGAGCAGAGTTGGAGAGGGTGAGACACCCTTAAGTGGGAGCAAACCCTTGACGGGCTCTGCCACCTCACTTACGGGGAATCGGGCTAGGGATTAAAAACAGTTCTTGAGGTTAGGAGGGCTCGAATAGAGCGTCTTCGATGTCACGAGCGGACTGTCGGAGTGCGGAAAGCCGTTTACGAGAACTCGATGGGGGGTGGTTTTTCCCAGATCCCGGAAACCGGGCTAATCCGACTGCGTAAGAATGGTGATCAAAATAGTGAACCGGAACGGCCTCCGAGATCAATCGTCGATCCCTCAGGTGAGCGTGGCGGCTGTATCCCTGTTTTCGGATTTAGGCCAACGTTTCTTCCAGGGAACTCAAGTCGGTGAAATCGGGAATCTCCTTATCTTGATAGAGTTCTCTCACATGGGAAGAGGGCTGATAGGCTAAGAGAGTCAAGCCTAGGCTGGAACGGGTAGCTGGAACGGTCGAGTGTCCACTGATCCCGGAAGAAATCGGCTGGGATGGATTGTGGTGATAGAGGTATGCAAGACGGTCCTGCCAGAGCACGCCGAAAGCCACAATTCTCTGAAAGTGATGAAGCTTTTCCAGAATAGAGAGAACTTTGGGAAGAATACCCGAAGCGTGTAGACTTTGTGAGGCCAATACGTGAAATCCCGGGCCAATCCGGAACTTGCGCTGTTGGTTCTGTTCCGCGAAACCAGCGATGACCAAGCTATTGAGGAGGCGGTTGGCACGGTTGCGGTCTACACCCATCAGGCGTGATATTTCGATGCTGCTGACGGGACCTTCGTGGGTGGAAAGCCATTGCAGGCACTCAATACCGGTTAACAAACTCTGATTTGGTATGGAAAAGGAAGTAGGTGAGGCGTCTCGTGGTGAAAGGCGCTTTGACCTCTGCGAATGATATGGGCATGACCGGCGGAAGCCTGACCGGTAATATGGCGGTTGGTGCTGGCAATAGTTTTGATTTCCCTTTCGGGGAACTGGGAGGATTTGCGGATTCTACGACCTATACATTATTTGATGTCGGTGGCAGCAATGGTATTGATTTATCGAGTCTGACATTATCGAGCAGAAGTCAGAGCGCCGGCTTTGTTTTAGATTCAGGTTTTGGAACCGGTGGATGGAATCTGACAGGCAGCAACTTGGAAGTGAGCTTCGCTACAGGTATCTCTGAGCCTTGGACCTTTGTGCTAGTCTTAGTTTCTTTCGTAGGGCTCTGGGTTCTGGGGCTCAAATGCTCATAAGACTCGAATTAATCCATACCTACGCGGTTAATACAGGCTACCTGATTCCATAGAGCCTACAGAGGAAAGAATGCTTCAGACCTTTTTTATCGTTTCATATCTGAGGTCCTGACCTGAATCCACGTACCTCTCCCCATTGAAGGGGGAGACGTAATGAAGTGGAAGCTACCACAAGAGAGGATTATTAGTTTTCCAGAAGATCCATCAGGTCCTCTTCGGTAAATTCCTCCTCCGCTTTAGTGCCATCGAGTATATCCGAGGTGATGAGGGGTAATCCCCCAACATTGTCGCCTTGATTGTGGAAGATGACATGCCCCCATTGGGCGGGTTCTAGGGAAGCCTCAGCGGCAACATCGCTGAGGATGGAGGTAGCCTTGTTGGACCAGTAGATGCGCTGCATGACCTCGTTCCCCGCTTGGTTTGTCTTCAGGAATCCGAAGTCGAACTTAAGCCTTTGTCGCTTCTCTGGGTAGAGTCCAAGAGAGGCCAGGGGGACGGATACCTCCAGACTCCATGTAACCTTATCTTCACTTTTCCGGTATTTAATATTTGCATCCTTGAGTTCCACTACTCGGTCGAAGTCGGTTGTGAATACCATAGTCTTGGCCTGCCAGGCCTCGGAGGGGTCGGGATGTTCCACGGTGGGCTGATACATCACCGCGGTCGGCCCCTTTGGGGTGCGGGTGATCAACAACCGCAAGTCGCCTTTGACTGGTCCCAGGCGATCGGATTTTGCGTCTGGATCTGTCCCCAACATGATGTCGACGGCGCCGCCGGTTTTGAAGTAGCGCTGCCATCCACTGCCCCCTTGGTTGAGCAACGGCCCCATCATTCCGAAAGGTGCCCGATAGGCAAGGTAGAGGTTTTCCGGACCCACATGCATGGCGAATTCTGCATCCGGATAATTTTCCGGATGGATAAATTCCTCCTGCCAGTCGCTAAGATAGCCATCCACGGTCTTGTCATCCCCGATCGGGCACTGATAGACTTTTGCGTCGGCATAGGCCTCTCGGCTGGCTTCCAAGGCCTCCTGTTCCCGAGTCATACGGATGTCCTCGGGCGTCACGTTGACCGTGCCTGTCACTCGCCGGGCCTGGTCCAGCCCGAGCACTTCGCTTACGCCGATATAATTGTGACCGGCCACCACGTAGTACTTGCCGTCTTCCCGACTGCGGCCGAACCATCCAGAAAAATGCTCCTGTCCCATCGAGGTGTTGTTCATCTCGATTTCGCCTATTTTAGGTTTCACCGCAGGTGGGCTTTCGCGTTCGCGATTGCGGACGTCCTTGAACAGACTCCCGGCCAGAATACCGTCGTAGGTCCAGATGTGCAGTTTGCCCACATTGGAATTGGTGACGAAAATATCGCCCAGCTCTCCAGGATTGTCTCGGGAAGTGCCGATAACATCGAACTCCGCCACCACCTGCCGCGGGGTCAGCGGACCGGCTTTATAGTAGGCATGCACACCCTTACCCTCTGTCTCCCAGGCCCAGAGCTTATTACCCTGCGCATCCACCATGCTATTGTAGAAGGGTGATTTCCATTTATCTTGTTGATTGAACGTCAACGACAGCTCCGGGGTCATGCGTCGAGTGAAAAGGTTAAATTTTGGCGTATCTACCACTCGGTACACCGGAACACCGTCCGGAAGGAACCGCTCCACCTCAAAGCGTACTCCCGTGCTTTGGATGCCCAGCTCCTCATCAAACCAGCTAACCTGTCCCCTTTGATGATTAGCCTTACCTTCGATGAAGGTGACCTCATTCGGTTGAGGATTTCCATCCCCATTAAGATCGCTCCACATGAACAGCAACCCCATCAAGGGGCGGTTGGCGATCTTTTCATAGAATTCCGGGGCCTTCAGCGGTTTGAAATCTGTCACCGCGCCCACTGCGGCCACGCGCCGTAAGCCGCTTTCACCTTCGTACAGATAGACAAACCCACAGGCCTGCATCCCGAACATAGGACGGGTCACCATGTACTTCCGGTCCTCGATAGGAATGACGTATTCTCCCCCGGGACTATCTCCCATCCAGGCGATGGCGTTAAGCTTAGTCGCTCCGGTTTTCCAATCGAGGCCGAATTCCAGAGTGGCGTCCTCTGAGGAATAGAAGACCCGCCGCTTGTCCGTGATGTCCAGAACCCCTCCACCTCCGTATTCTGTGTTACCGTAATAATCAGCTTCCCAAGTGCCGTCCTGATCCCATCGACTGATCCTTTTCAAGATTTTCTTCCCTTCGGTGATCCATAACTTTCCGTTGGAATCCATCGCCATGTCGGTATCCACACTTCGTCCGGCGGGGGTGAGGTATTCCGAATCGAAGGGTCCTTGACGGTAGCCACCGGCTTTCCCAATCGTCCTCAGAAATTTACCAGAGGGATCGTACACCCGTACTTGCTTACGGTCGAAATTGCCGTCGAAGACATAGATATTTCCGGCCTTGTCGGTGGTGATGCCCTGGGGCGTGATCAGGTCGTCGGTCAGGGGGGTCCAGCTGTCATCCTTCTCCAAACGGGCGATTTGATTGTTTGCCACCGCGTAGAGAATACCGTTCGCGTCCACGGTCACCTTGCCCAGAGCGGGAGCGGAAAATTCCCGTAACAGTTTCCCGTTGTCGGCATTGTAGACTTCCATGCGACTGAAGGTTAGTGAATCCACCGGTACTTCCCCACCCAGATAACGGAGCGCGGCTACGCCGTAAATCCGGCAACGGGTCAGATCCAATTTTGTACCGCCCCGGTCCTTTCGGACCCCGAGGGCACGGGGCGGCGACGTGGACCATTGCTCCACAACCCGGAGGCGAACGGCCCGGGTTTTGACTTCCTTCCCGAAATCCACATATCCGTCCATGTATCGGGCGTGCATATTCATCGAAGGACTTGGGATATAATACTCACGGCGACTCTGTTCATAGTCTGCAATAGTTTCCCAGTACTGATCCCCCACCAGGGGAATTTCCCCGTCAGGTCCAGTGTAAACATCGATCTCTGTACGTTTGCCGTCAATTTCCTTGATGGCCAGTCCGCGCAGCGACTGCTCCTTGTCCCACTGCATCATATAAATCCCGGGATAGGTCTCGTCGATGGGGGTTTTACGCATAGCGTTCCATTCTCCCTTGTCGTTAATCTCCCCCGAGTTCACCCGTACCGTCAGACCCTCGACCGCGGCCTCATAGCGGCGGCGCAGGATTTTCATCCCATCTAGATAGGCTTTCCAGGGTATGCTGTCCCCAAACATATCGTTGCTAGGGCCTTCATCGAAAAATCCAAGATCTAAGTCATCCGCCCCATCACCGCTCTCTTCCATTGCGTCGAACAAATCGTCCTCACTTTTCCGGAAGGTGATGCAAAGTGCCCGGGTGCTCAGCCCTTCGGGCGCAGCGACCACTTGCCAGTCCGTCCCTTCGTTACTGCGTAAAATATCCACCCAGTCTTTATTCCGGTTGGGGTTGGGTGGATAAGCTCCCTCTGCTTTCAAGGCCTTGATCTGCATCTGGTATCCGCCTTGGGGGAAGGGGAACACCAGACTACCGATGTGGACGGGCTGTTTGAAGGTCAGCAGAATGTGGTTCCGCGATCCGGGAAGGTCCGTGCTTTCCAAGTAGGTGAGTCCTGGTTTATTGTCGGAATTGCTCTGTCCGGAGGGGTTCGCTGTCAAACGGAACAGACGCTTGAAGTCGTCCCGGGTATCCGCATCATAGCGGTCTTCCTTGTCCCTAACTTTGTACTTCGGCAAATTCAGCTCAGCATCCACGTCGCCAACATCAGCGGCGTTGGCCATCCAGTCCGCGTTGGCGTTTATGGACAGGTACACCTCTCCGTTCCGGTAGGCGATGCCGCTGATCCCCCGGATCCGACGGTTGTTTCCTTTGGATGCCAGCAGGGTCTTTACCGATTTATCGGCCTGATTCACCGTCCAGATATGATCGGTCAGATTCCAATGTGCCCTCGATGCGGCGTACAGTGTTCCCTGCCCAAAGGTCATGAATCCCGGCCCGGTCCAGGCCACGAAATTATGATGTCCCCATTCCTTGACTCCGTTCAAATCGGTTTCGGCTAACGCCTGGCCGGATTCCGCAACTCCCGCTCCAAAGTACATCTTGCCGCCGCCATAGGTTACACTGCTGTTACCGCTGTGATCCGCCAACCAGTTACCACTGCCGGAATTGCCGTTGGACCAAGGTGTATTGTCCGAGTGCATCTGCACGTTCGAATAAGGGGACATCTGAAACTTAACACTCAGTTCAGGAAGAAACAGCGCGGTATAGGAATAGGTCCCGGGTTGCACCAATGCTCCGGTGGTGTCCTTAAGGTTCCAGCCCTCCTTCAACGGACCGGTCGATCGGGGAACCCGGGCTTGCACATTGGCCACCCGACTTCCGTTTTCGTCATTGATAATCAATGACATGGTGCCGTCCAAGGGTACGTCGAAGGGGATGGTAAAAACCGGTTCAACCTTGGTTTCCTCTACCTCAGGCACTGGGTTGTCTCCCAGATTCTGATAGACCTGAACGGTGCGCAACATGGCGACAGCCCCCCCGCCTATGCTTCGGATGATCTCCAATTTGAGCCCTCGGGTGTTCACTGGTTCGTTGAACGTGATCAAGGTACGGTTTTCCCGCCCCTCAGCAAATTCTGTCTGGGTCCATTTTCTTATTTTTTTCCACTCTCGGTCATGGGCAACCGCGGGATTGATTCCTTGCTCCCCGGTGTAGGCGTGAAACACCACTTGGTCCACGGTTCCCTCTAAATAGAGACCCTGCATCTGCTGCGCCTTCTCCCAGGACAGTAGGAACCAACTGGGGGTCACATCGGTGATGGGGCCTCGGGGAATCCGGCCGTCGGTGTTCTCTCCGGTGTTGGCCCAATGCCTGATGCCTTCGGTAATGTACCGGGCAAAGAGGGTGAAGGGCGGGCCCATGCTGGGTTGCCCAGTGTATTCACTTTTCGCATTGGCCGTGGCCAGCGGCGTTAAATTACCCAACCGTTTTTCGAGCACCCGGAAATAGTTCACAGGCGTGATGTAGCGTTTCGAATCGATCGTGTAGGTCGCTTTGACTGCCCGGGTTGTGGCGCCAGGTTCTAGGGTTGCCAATCGAAGATGTCCGCCCGTGCGTTCGGCAAAGGGTACATCCTGCCATGTCTCTTCCCTTGCGATACTGATTTCACCACTGACACCGGGTTTGAGGATCTGAATCTGATCCACTTCGTCCATAAGTATGGTACCGACGGGTATCTCCTGATTGAAGACCAGCAAATAGGTTACGGTTAAGGTTGCACCGGAAGCATTTGGAACTCGAACACCCGAAAACCATTTATCTTTTGATCCGACGCCCTGAAATCCCATGATTTTACGGAGGGCCAGCTCGGCTTTATCCGCATCCACCGCTTCGGATCCAAGGAAAATCTTGGAGGCAGAGAGGTTGATGGAGGTTACCGTGTAGACCGGTGCCAAAAACGTTCCCACCTCCGCGGCAGTCGCCGGAAAGGAACGAAAACCCAGCGATAGGGCACTCAGGCATAGCGACAGACGAAGTGCAAGCAAACGGGAAGTATTCTGATTTTTCATACTGGAGAGTCCATAATAGCTATTTTGTTATCAAATGTGAGGTAAGATTTTAAACTGTACAGTTTCTGGGCAGACAGGGTCAAGCTTGAATTCTGATCCGCTTGGATCAAAAGCAACTACCCTTACTGCCAGCGAACGTCTACGTCTTCGGGGTGGGGGAGGGACTACGGTTGGGCTTTCTTCAAAAGATGCCGGATTGTCAATGGGAATTGGTTGGCCTGGTAGACCCGATGCGTATCCATGAATTGCTATCCTTCACTAGGTTTCATTAGGGTTTTGGCGTAAATCAACCCTTTGCTTTTGCTTCCCCCATTTAAACTTTTCCAATGTCATAGCCCATTTACTCAAGTACCCTCCTAGATCTTGTATCCAGATTTGTTTGCAAGACACAGGTAGTAAAAGCGAAACGCCTCTACTTTTCAGGTCGCCTATGTCACGTAGGTACATTTCATATATAGCTGTGGATTTCAATTCACAACTATACGTGGACTGTTGTTACGCGACAGCAAGGTCAGATGTAGATCGAACAGGTGTTTCGAGCTAATAGCCATCTGTGAGCAGCGAACCGTCCCAGAAATCCGAACCTAACCGTACATAATATTGGAGGTAGTTGAGTAAAGTAGCCAGCGAGATGGCCGTATCGAATTTTCGAATATCTTTACGATTCAAAACTTTATTGGTCTTTGACCTTTAGTAATTCGAGGATGCCGCTGCAGAAAAGAAGAAGCGTTCTTTAACATCCGAAAGAAGATAGCCCCTCGCAGCCGATCAAGCGTCTGCGTAAAAGAAAATGGGTTCGGTATCCTGTTTAAACTACGCTTCGCCCTAGTAGGTTGGGAGAGGGATATCTGCCCAAGGGGGCGAAGAGTTTCAGCCCTTACCAATACTTGCACGCAGAGGGGCGAAGTTCTTATGACGGTGAGGAAAAGGATACCATAACATAAGAAAATGTTTGCCAACCAAAAAATTTATGCTATTATAAATTTACTTACTTAACTGATCATGATGTCAGTTTCAGAATTGAATTAATCGAACTTTCTTTCAAAGTTCCTATTTTATACATAACTCTTATTTTTAGATCATCAGGAGAATTATTTATGCGGATCCCTCCATTTGCTTTGTTGCCCCTTCTTGCCGTTCCTTTGTGGGCCGTCGATCCGACCATGGCCATTCGAGAGTTTGACCAAGCTGTTAAACAAGGGACCTACACCCAGGCCGGTCAAAAACTTGAAAGCGCCTTAGAGGCCAACAACTATCAGGACCCCGCCTTACTACTCCGTGGGGCGCGATGGGCCGGATTGCATGGGGACGATGCCAAGATGTATTCTCGGTATAAATTGCTGGCAGATCAGCTCACCCAACCTTCCGAGATGCTATTTGAAGCTAGTACCATGCTACTAGACCAAGCGACCCTTCCCGAGGTCTATACTCGCTTTGCCGAGGCCTATGGTACCCAATTACCCGAATTAAGTTGGGAATACGGATCCAACCAGCTGATCCGTTTGATTACGGACTCTCGTGTCGATGATGCAATCGTCCTGATTACGGATTTGTTGAAGGCTTTTGCTACCGATCCCGAAAAAATTAGTTGGATTTCCGACAGAGTAGTGCGGACGTTGACTCGCGATGGAGCCTTTAAAACACCCGCCCAACGCACGGTGATTTGGAACGCATCTGCGGTAAATCCTTTTTTCTCTGAATCGGTTCTACGTGAGATGTATGATAGGCGGAAAGATGATCTCACACCGGCTGAAATCTTTGCCTCCATCCTGTTGATCGACCAAAACCGGCCTATTTTGAGCGACGTGCATTTGCGTCGTGACCTGGTATACGGCAGTAGAATCGAAGACGATGACAAACGTCGTTCCGCTGCAATCGCTTACTTGGCAGAGGCTCCCGACTATCAAACTGCCGAAACCATACAGGAATGGCGGGAGTACGAGCTACTTATCGCTCAAAACCGCAAGCTTTTCCTGGAGACAGGAGGCGTCGTAGATCTAAATACTATTCAGTTGCGTTTTGAGGCATTACGTAAAGTTTATGGACCTGCAGATAATAACCTGCAAAACCTGATGAGCGAAATTCAACGACATTGGTTAAATCAGGATGAAGCGACCATGCTGACCTTTTATCTGCATTGGATCGACGATCTACCGAACAATTTATTCGGAGATTTCTTAAATCGGGGATGGGACAAAGAGCCCATCAAAGCTCAAATCGATAGCTATCTCCCCACCTTGGGGAAACGAAAATATCAACTCGCTTTAAATCTTATGGACTATGCCAACCGCACGGAAAATGCGGAACTCTTGCAGGAAGCGACTCAAAACTATATGTTGTGGAATCCCACAGATTTTGACCCCAACCAAGTTCGGGCAAAGCTATTTGATAGTAAAATTCTGAACCCTATACAAAAGATCACCACCCTAAAAGCCTATGTGGAACAGGTGGGGCGTTCGAAACCTTGGGACGGGTTGATGAAAGAGCTCGGTGCCAATGAAGAACTCATCGCAACCGAAGTGTTTAAAGCCTTTGCCCAGTGGTTGCCTGCTCAGAAAGGAAACGATGCATTGGCTAAAGCTCTGGTAACGCTTAACGAAACCCCCAAAAAGCCGAAAGAATACACTGCGGAATTGGCCACCGTTTTACGGGGGGCGTTGGAAAGTTTTCCTGCCCCACTTACTTCGGAACTGCGTAAGCAGGACCCGCTACGTTATCACTGGACTGCTGAACTTTACACTAGTTATTGGAAACATGTGGAACAAAACAAGCAAGGCGTCGTGGAAATAGCTGGTCTGTGGCTGCCACGTCTTCAGGAAACCTCGGACGCTTGGTACAATACGTTTCGTCGCCTGAAAGAGCTCAATGCCCAAGATGCCATTTGGCCCCTCGTTCCTGATTATGTGAATGCCGTCAAGCTCTCCGGGGATACCGGGCGCATGGACTGGAATTACCTCACACCTCCCCCTACGGAAAAGAATCAGGAATTCGCACCCTTTGCGGATGTGTATTCAGTGTTAGGTGGGAACATAAGCCAGAGGATGTATGAACATTATAAACAGTGGTGGTCCCCTTCCTTCAGAAATCAGCAAGTGATGAAGATCATCCGCGCCAACACCCAGGCGGACACCATCAGTTGGAACCCTTCCTGGACCCGCCAATTTCTTTATGACAATGCATCCAAAGAAACGCCTTTCCCTGTGGCCTTCCATCAGGAAATCCTCGAGAGCCTTTTAAAAGCAAGCCGTCATGAATCTTCCTTTTTGATCGAAGAGGAAGTCATCGCCCTGAGTTCATTTTTCCGTAGCGAGCATATTGAAGCGGGCAATCAAGCTGTAGATGGTTACCTCCAAACTATTTCTTCACGCGCCCCTCAGGAGCAAATCGAAGCGATTTCCAAATTGGTCGAAACCAACGAACTCTCCTATGAAAAAGTGGCGAACCTCTTTGACACTCAACTCCTTCCTCTTTCTAAACAACTGACCCCTGAGCAAGCCAAGTCTCTGTATCTGGATCGACTACTTGCCGATTGGGTAATTGTCGGGGTTCGCAGTAAGCGCTTAACACCCGATCAGGCCAACCTTTATTACCAAGCACTTTATGACATGGTGAAGATGGGTGCGAGTCATTTTCAACACCAAGGACACTATGATTATGTGTTCCGCAACCAACTCCATCAAGCCTTGGCAACTAATGATTGGACGCTGTTTTTGGAAGCCACTGGTTTGTTGATTGACCGGCTTGAACGTGAAGGTAATTGGGACCATATCCGTCAAGGCAGCGTGAATCTCATTTTAAAGATTCTTGAGGACAAAGACAAGCCGGAGATTATTTACACCTTTTGCGACATGTTTATTGGCTCTATGAAAGTAAATCAGGAACAGGCACGCAAAGACCTCGGGGTGGTTCAGATGGCGGCGGCTCGCAACATTGAAGGTCTCATTGGTGTCGATAAAAGTGATCCGGCCTACGATCTACATGTATCCGCTCAGTTACTGGCTACGGGCAACACCGCTCGGGCTTGGCAATTGACCGAACCCAAACTTTCCCTCCTCCAGAATCAGTGGGAATCCCTGGACCCCGCCTATGTGGTGTGGGCTCTAGACCGGATGCGAGGTCGGGCCATGTACCAGGAAGCCCTCGATTTTTCGTTTACCATTCTCAACCGTGAAGCGGATCTGACCGCTACTATTGTCGCCCGCACCTACCTGATCAAAGGCGACACTTATCGGGACTTAGAGAATTATCAGGCGGCCGGTGCCGAATATCAAAGTCTGACCGCCACCCAACGTTTTCAGGATACAGATGCTGGTAAAGAGGCCCGACTGCGTCAGATTGATTTAATGATTCTCACCCAAAATTACGGTGCGGCCGAATCTGCCGCCAATGGTTTAATTGATCGTGGCACCGTACAGGAGCAAGCCGAGGGTCATTTTTATATCGCCAAAGTGGCCTATGAACAGGGGAACTACCTAGAAGCTCGTGATGCACTGAAAGAGACCTTTAAACGGAATTCAGGACATGTGCATGGACGACTCATGGAAGGGGAATTGCGTCTTCTGCTCCCCCGTGGTCTCACGCGGACAGAGGTGCTCATCGGCAACCCTGAACTGCAAACGATTGCGATTCCGGGCAAAGATCTCACTCTCAAACTGCAGGATGCTAATCTCTCCGTTGCCCGGGGAGGAAAAAGCATTCCTGTTGTAATCACCACCGTGAAAGGCGGAGACCGCGAGGAATTGGACCTCATCCCCTCCGCGGATGATCCCACCCTCTTCGGTGCCACTGTTGCCACTACGCTCGGCGTGGCCAATCCCGGAAACCTTCGGCTTGAACTCATGGGGGATGACCAAGTGAGCTACGTGATCGATCCCGAGTTTCAAAAAGCAAACAGCCTGGAATACAGTCCCAAAATACTGGAGATCAAATCCGACGCTACCCTGTTAGCCAGTGCGGGCAAAGTTCTCTCGGAAAAAGAACAGGCCGAAGCAGAAATGGAGCGAAACCTGAACCCCACAAGTCAAAGCCGGCGCTTTGAAGGCCGAACCGGCGACACGGTACGCCCCGGTAGCCCGATTTACATACAGGTAAGTGATGCGGACCGTGACATCAGTCCTCTCACCGATACCATTTCCGTAAAAGCGGAAACCAGTTCGGGTGATATTTTCTCTGCCATCCCCCTCACCGAAACCGCGCCGCATAGCGGAATCTTTCGGGGACAAATCGAAACCGGCACCCCTTTTCCTTTGGTTCGGGTATCCGATCAAGAAGAAGGAAATGATCCAAATACGGTGATCAATTCCAATAAACCGGGCGGATGGAATAGTTTGTCAGATAATAGCCCTCCCAAATGGCTGGAAGCCGATATCATGGATTCGAACCTTATCTCTAAAGCGGAGCTGGACATGTCCGCACCGAAAGATCTTAAACGCTTACGTGTTTTGGGTCAGCTGGGAAATGATACCGTTTTACTCGGGGTCTATCCCGCAGAAGATGATAAGCCACAGGGAGGCCTTCAAGTCGCTGTCCGCAATGGTCTCCGTGGCAGAGAGCCACGCCAACTTCGGCGTTGGGTACAAGAATCACCTGACCAACAACTCCAACTCGATCAGCCGGTGTACGAACGTGCCATGATACCCGAGAGCAAAGAGCGGAACCGTCAAACGACTCGTATTACTGGGACCTTCTGGGTACCTGAAAATCGTGAGATCACCTTAACGTGGCTCGGAGAACACACCTCTCACCGATATCTCTTCATTAATGGTGAAAATATCTTTCAGAGAAGAGCCTCGCAAACACGAATTTATTTGCAGGCGGGAGCGCATCAATTAGAAATTCTTTGTACTGAAGAATGGGGGAAAAATGAGCATTTACGTTTGGGAATGATCACCCTCGAAGGTGAAAAAGTCCCTCTTCCCGCAGAATGGTTCTCGGTAGAGGCCCATCCACGTCTGGCCGCAGCATTGGAGGCCAAAGGTTCCATCTCTATGACCGACAGGGGTTTTACTGTGGATCTGAAAGAACCTATCCGCCTGAAAAGTATTCGCTGGGTGTTTGAAGACTTCAGTAGCGCGGGTCTATCCGTCAATGAAGTCCGTATTGCAAATGAAGAGGGGACCTTGTTGGTTCCAAGTAAAAATGATTTCAGTTCAGGACTCACCAATCAACGTCTGGAATTGGCACCAGGAGACGACATCTATATTTCCTATGAAGATAAATTTCGTCTGCGTGATGACAGTCCGGTGAAAACGGCGAATCTGAATTCCAGTTTTTTTGATGGAGATATTTCTCTCGCCTTTGAAAAGCTCAGCATCGATTTGTCAGGCAATGAACGTACCCGATACTCCCCGGCAAAACGGGTCGCCAATGGGGATCAACTCATGCTCATTATCAAAGATTTCGATCTCGATCTGACCGATAATGCTGACACCGTGGCCGTCCTTGTGGAAACCACCAGTGGTGAATCTCTGCAACTCATGGCCCGGGAAACATGGATCTATGGCAACAGAACGAGCGGAAATGAACATGCAGGCACCTTCCTTGAACTTCTCCGTTTTGGAGATCAAACTGGAGGCAACACCATCAAGCTACAACCCAATGACATCGTCACCGTCAGCTATCTGGATGCGGAAAACAATGACCCCGGCACCAGCATACGACGCATATATGAGGTCATTGCCCCTGTCGGCGAAACGCCGGTTCTCACCGCTTTCGCATCCGCAGTGGAGCAAATTGAAGATAAAAGTCAGAAAGCCCTCGAAAAGCTTCGCCGCTTGGAAGCCGCGGGACAAAACGTGGACGACTTAACGATCCGCAAAGATGTCATCACTGTGCATTTCCCCCAAAAGGGACAGGAAATTCAGAAAATTAACAGTCTTACCCCTCTCTTTCTGCAACTTCAGTATCCGACCATGGCCAAACATGAAGATAGTGTATGCAAGGTGATCATCACCGCCGAGAGTGAAAGTAAACGCGCCGCTGCCGAAGGGCGAGAGCCCGAATCTCTCGAGGTTCCCTTGAGCTTACAAAGTCTTCTCACGCTCTCACGTATCAAAGGCTATCCTCTTTTTCAAAGCGATGTGCCCGGACTGGAAGTGGATTTTCTTTCCAACGGAACATTTTCTGGGCTCATTCGTTTACAGATCGGAAGCCCCGGAGATCCCATAGATGATTTGGTTAACAGCACGGATAGGCTATTCAGTGATCGGGAAAATACCGAAAATGATATGTTCCGTATTCCCACCCTCATCGTATCTGGATCGGATATTCTGCATGTGGCCGTACGGAACCCTGAGGGAGAGCAGGTTCTTGAAAAATCCGTGCAACTCTTTTCTGATCCCAGCATTGCCTTGTTGGACAGCTCTTACGAAATAGAACGACCCGCGATCCATCTGGGACAGACGTTCTACGTGGAAGTAACGGACTATGATCAGGATGTATCTGAGAACCGGGACAATATCATTGTTGACGTGACCACGAGCTCTGGTGATCGTCACCAGCTGACGCTGGAAGAAACGCTGAGTCATTCCGGTAGGTTTACCAGTATTCTCGAACCCGTGTATACGGGCGTCGATGAACAGGGGGCCCCCCTGCCACCTACTCCCGAAAATAATCAGTTGGAAGTGGTGTTTGGAGATAGCCTAACCTTTACCGTGAGCGATGAACGCCCCCTGTCTGGTGACAGCGCGATTACCCGTGACGTGTCCGGCATCATCTATCAGGGAGGCGATGCCCGGGTCTCCGGCTTTACCAAACAATTCAAAGATCCGGAAATGGCGGTCAAAACCCGTTTCCTCACCGCGGAGGCCCTATTTGAAATGGCCAAAGAACACCGCAAGCTAGATCAGGAAGACTTGGCTCAAAGCGAAATTGCCGAAGGCAAACGCATCCTTGAAGAAGCCATGCGTGACTATCCGGACACCACCCTCGTCGCCCAAGGGGAATATCTGTTGGCAAATCTAGCGCAGGAAATGGAAAGCTATCAGGAGGCTATAGGCCGTTATTCTAAAGTGATCAGTGGATGGCCCGACAGCGAATACGCCGCTCGCTCTCAACTGAAAAAAGCCATCTGTTTTGAAGAAATGGAACAGTACGAACAGGCCACCGAGGAATATGTACGTCTCATTTACCTCTACACCGACAGCCCCCTGGTTGCCGATGCTACCGTTCGCTTGGGTAAATACTACTACGACAAAGAAATTTACGACACTGCTGCGAGTATTTTCGCAAAATTTGAAGAGAACAATCCGGAACATGAACTGGCGCCACGCGCTTTGTTTCTGGCCGGACAGAGTATGTATAAGGCTCAGAAATTCAAACGCTCTGCCGAACTTTATGAACGTTTGATCGCGGGGTATCCTGACGACAAAGATCTTCGCTCGGAAGCGATGTACTGGCTGGCCGATGCCAAATTCAAAGGAAGAGACACCGTGGGAGCCTACCGATCTTTTAGACAGCTTACCTGGGATTATCCGGAAAGTAAATGGGCCAAAATCGCCCGCGGGCGCCTGACCGAAGAAGCTTTCGCAAGCATTGAGAACTAAGCATGCGAAACTCTTACAAACACGCGGTATTGACTCTTTGCCTGTTCCTGCTTGGAATCCCGGGCAAGGGGGCCGGCTGGGACTGGCCACTGGAAAAGGAGTACTACTCTCAAATGTCCATGCATGAACGGGCGGAATACAATCGCGCCCGGGACCTCCTCCAAAATAAGGAATACAAAGCTGCGGCTGCCTCATTTGAGAAATCAATCGCCCAGTTTCCAAATTCGTCTCTGCTTTCCTACATGATCTTTATGAAGGGCTATAGCCAGCATCAAGCAGGCAACCGCCACACCGCAGTGAAATCCTACAATGAGGTACTCGATTTCTTTGGTAATGTTATCGAGGATGCAGCCCCCGCGCTCTATTTTCTCGGGGTGGCTCATATGGAAAATGGGGATACCCGCGAAGGACTCAGCGCCCTCAAAGAAATGGTCGAGGATGCGGATTACCGTCAACACGAACTGGCTGCTGGAGCCTTGCGCCGACTAGCGGATAACTATTGGAAAAACAAAGAGCCCAAATTGGCGATGCGCTATTGGAAGCAAGCCGTTGAAGATTTTCAAAAACAGAATCCGACCGAAGCCAAGGAGGCCTTAGAAAATATTATCCAAGAGCATTTACTCTCTGGGGAATATAACGACTTACAATCGTGGTGGCTCCCCTTGGAAGACGGAGAACCCGCCGCCCGAAAGATGGCCTTTGCCGATACACTCTGGGACCATGCCTGGAGATATTTTTATCATAAACACGGCAACTTTACCGAAGAGAAAAAAGCCTTTGTCCGCTTTTTTGAGTCACAAGCCCCTTTCTACGAAGAACAGAACGAGCTTTGGAAATTTTATACGCGGGATTTCAAATTTATCACCCACCAAAAAATCGAAGAGGCCTCCACCCTTGACCTCGTCGACAACGCCATTGCGTTCGTGGCGAGTGAGGAGAATTCGGAAGAGAAAGATAGTCGTTTTGCCCTTCTCGCGGAGGAACTGCATCGGATGGAAGAATACGACCTAGCGCGCAACTTGATCGCGCGGATTCAGGATCCGGTGGTTGCAGGATTCGCCACGGCCAAATTGTATGGGAGTCAGAATGACTACCAAGCTGCGGCCCGCGAATACGAAGAAATTGAAAAGCGCGCGCAAGGGAAAGCGTCCGAACAGGCCTTGGAAAAACGGGCGTATATTTACCGCGTGCGATTAGACCGCCAAGAAGAGGCCATTAAACTCTATCGGCAACTGGCAAATCCCCCCCATAACTTATGGAATATTGCCGACTGCTATCGCAGAGCTGGAAATCTTTCGAGTACCATACAGACCTACACCGAGATTGAAAACAGCTTTCCTAGGGACGCGCCACGGGCGGCCTGGTCCAAAGCCGACAGGTATCACCATGCTGGGGAAAAAGACAAGGCCATTGCCTCAGCACGCCGCATTCTTAAACTCTACCCCAAGAGCCGCGAATCATCGGCCGCCCATCAACTTTTAGAAAAATACGGCATCAACACCGGGGGAGGATTGATTGAAGAATAACTCCCCCTCTCTATCCCATCTAAAAATCGCCCAAGGACTTCGACCATGAACTGGATAAAACATACTACCGCGTTATGGGCCATCGGCCTGATGATCTCCTCTCTCTATGCCGCCCGGGAACCCGCGCAGTCAAGGGAAAATAGTGAAGCCGCAAACCAAGCCTATCGAATTCAATCTTTACTTCGGAATGCGGAATCACTCCTGAAAGAAAATCAGAACGAACGTGCGGAAAAACTTCTAGAATCCATTCCCCGCCTTTATCCCTCCAATGTAGCCCGCTTTGAGGCGCATCTGATGTTGGGTCGTTTTTATCAAGAAAGCCGTAATACCGAAAAAGCCTTAAAACAGTTTCAGGCGGTCACCAGCAGTGAAGCCCCTGAAGAGTTAGCCGAGGCATACTACCGGATCGGCATCTGCCATTTTGAAGTGGCTGCCTATAACCAAGCCTTTTCCACCCTGCGGAAAGTGACCAATGAATACCCGGGCAGTGTATATGCCAACGAATCCTATTATTATATTGGGCTCTGTCACTTTCAGCTGAAACGCTGGTCCCAAGCGGTTGAAGCCCTGAAAAAGGTGGGCACTAGTTTAAATACCGAAAAACAGGAAGTCCGTCTGGCCGAATCCGGTCAGCGTTTATTTATTCGCTTGGACGACCAAGACCTGATTGTCAATGCCCGCGAAGGCGGGAAGCAGATCACTCTGCAAGTGGATTCAAATCAGGGGGACAAAGAAACCGTGACCTTGGAACAACTGGGACAGTCGGGCATCAATTATGTCGGGTCCGTGAAAACCGGAACCGGCGTCTCCACGCCTGGAAATCATATATTGGAAGTGAGAGCAGGAACCGAGGTGTCGATTCACTATATTGACGACCATACCCATAGTGGTGAACGCAACGTAACTCGAGTAGCGAAAGTCCAGATGGTCTCCTCTGCCGTGATTGGCTTCACTGATGGCGCATTTCGCGACTACAGTGAAGGGATATTTGTGGAGCAACCCTTTTTCATTCAAATCAAGGATTTTGATCGAGATATCAGTGACCAGCCCGACACCCTCACGGCCACGGTGGTAGTGCAATATATCGAAGAAGAAAAAGATGACGAAAAGTCCGGTGTCGACCTCAGCAGCGAAGTCGAACGGATTCGTACCCGTAGCAGCACCACGGTCACTCTCACCGAAACCGGTCCGCACACCGGCATCTTTGTTGGAGGCGATCAGGTAATGGAACAAACCGAGGCAACTCAACAGACGGAGATGGAAACCCGGGGAATACTTACTGCGCGTACCGGGGATCAGATCGTACTCGAATACACCGATAATCAACACATCCAAGGCGATGAACCTCGGGACCTCCGCTACACCGCGAAAATTCTTACCGGAAATATTCAGGATGTTCGTATTGAACACCGTGAAGTGGAAAACGACGATTTGCGTGCACGTAAAAACCTTATCGAGTCGAAGATCTTTCTTAAATTAGGTCAGGTATTTAAAGAGGTGGGGTTGCAGAAAAAAGCCGAGGAGAAAGCCGATCAGGGTTTGGATCTTGCTGAGAACGTGATCCGTATTGGTTTCAAAGCCGGTATTGATCGTAAGTTGGTCGAGGAAGCGTTTAATTCGAAGTGGGAATTATTGTTGGTGAAAAATGATCTACGGGGCGCCATCTCAGTGTGTAATCAACTCATTCGTCTTTTTCCCAATTCCAGCCTAGCGGATCATGCGCTCATGCGGATCGGGATGTTGCGAATGGAAGAGGATCCACGGGAAGCTACTCAGATTTTCCAATCTATTCTTCGCTTGCCTCAATCAGAACTCAAAGCCGAGGCCCAGTTTCGCTTGGCGGAGATAGCCGAAGTGAGCGCCCTCAAAGCCTTTGGACGTGCACAGGATCGTCAGCCCAATATGAGTGCGGCACTCAAAGCCTATAAGACCTGCGCGGACAACTATCCGGACTCGCCCTATGCTGCGGATTCTCTGGAGAAGATTTCTAGCTACTATATTCAGGTCAAAGATTATGCGAGGGCTATCGAAATGATGGAGCAGGTATTTCAGGATTACCCTGACGCATCTTTTCTGGACAGCATGCTCTTCAAATGGACGGTTGCAGCCTATCGATTAGGAGACTTTGCTTCTGCGAAAGAAAAAGTCGATCGTCTGTTATTTAATTACCCCAACTCGGACTACGCGGAAAAAGCGAAAAAAATTCAGGCCATTGTCGTCAAAAAACTATAACCCGGTCGATTAAGACCCAGCCCACGGACATTTATTATGCTCAAACATATTCTCGATGGCGGATTAATTATGATTCCGCTTCTTTCCCTCTCGGTTATTGCCGTCGCGGTAATTTTTGACCGTCTCTCCGTATTTAAAAACGCGGAAAAAGATACCACACCTCTTCGACATGAAGTCATGGAACTCCTGCAGAAAGGCCAACCGGAAGAAGCTGTGGAAGCGTGCAAGCGCTTTGGCGGTCCGGTAGCTGCGTTATTGAGTGCCGGGATCACCAAATTGCTCACCTTGTCCCAACAGGAGGGGTTATCGATGGATGAAATCAAGGCAGAGGTAAATACCACGCTCACCGAGTATGCGCCGCACGTCATCGACTTGTTGGAGGAACGGTTAAATTTACTCACCCTGATCGCTGGGGTTTCTCCACTGTTAGGAATGACCGGAACCGTGACTGGAATGATTCGCTCCTTCTCCTCCCTAGCGGATTCGGGCATGGCGGCCGACAAGGTGGGCGCCGGAATTTCCGAGGCTTTGGTTACCACCGCTGCCGGCTTGATCATCGCCATTCCCGCGGTGGTGGCTTATAACATCTTTTCAAGAAAAATCGATCGCTTTACCCTTTCCATGGAAGAGTCAGCGACGGAACTGATGGAAGTGATCAACGTCACTTATCAGGATAAATCTTAATCTCCCGGATGCCCAGAACATGAGACTCAAGAAACGAAAACGCCGTGATGCGGATATCGATATGTCGGCTTTCTCCGACCTAGCGTTCTTGTTGATTATTTTCTTCATTCTTACCACTACTTTGGAACAATTCACCGGCACAAGTGCGGAAATTCCCGCCGGGGTGGAAAATGAAGAACAGCAGGAAAAGAAGCAGCTGACCGTTAATGTGGCGGTGGATGCACTCTTTTATGGCGAAGATGCGGTACGAATGACCATGCAGGAATTCAGGGATGCCCTGCTCGCAGAAAATTTTGCAGAGAAAGAAGATAACGATCGGGTGGTGCTGGTCGATGTCCGCGATGATGTTCTCTACGAACGCTATTTCCAGGTCATCACTGAGATCGCCAATTCAGGCGGGGTGATGGGCCTGATCAAACGTAGTAAATCCGGAGGCGGCTCATGAAAATCGCCCGCAAACGAAAAAAATCGGCCATTCAGGTTCCCGTGACCGCCATGGGAGATATCGCCTTTCTGCTGATCATCTTTTTTATGCTCGCCTCTCAGTTTGCCAAAGAAAGCAAAATCAAAATCGAACGCCCGCAAGCCCGCGGACTTTCTGAACTGGATAAGAGTCAGGTGTGGGTAAGTATGGAAGCGGATGGCGGCATTTTTATCGATGGCGAAGAAGCCAGTGTCGCGGAAATCAAAGCTCGGGTCGAAAGCCTGCTTGAAGGCCATGAAGACAAAAAGGTGCTGGTGAAAATCGACAAGACCGCCACCAAAGAACATTACGAATCTCTGATGATCGAACTCAGTTTGGCGGGCGCCACTTTGTCTTTGGTTGGAGATGAACAACCTCAATCCTTTTAATAACCACCAGAGAAAACATCATGAATGAACCCCTCAACGATTCACAAGCGGAAATCCACCGTCTTCAGGTAGAAAACAAAGAGTTGCGCGAGTCTTTGGCCCGTTTAGAAACCGGCCGAAAGGTTCGGGTTGCGTCCCCATTAGACTGGGAAGCTGATAAAAAACAAGCCGATCAGCTACTGGTCAATTTACGTAGTCAACCGCTAACCTCCCGTCTCCTCAAATCAACCGGCGGACATGTGGCACTTGTTCTGCTCACCTCGATCAGCTTTCTGTTTTTCCGTTCATCGACGGATGCGGACCCTGAGGAAATCCCAACCCCGGAAGCGACCGGAGTTTCCGAGACCATAGCCGAGCCGACCTCCGCTGCCTCCACACCCCAAGCGACCCAAACGACAACCGAACCCATTACGGCACAACAAAAGATGGAGGAAAGCCTCAATTCCACCTCGGATGAACGCCCCAATTCCTCGGAAATAAACCTCTTTGATTCGGATTTCGATCTCGACCTGTAAACCCGAACGATTGCCGATGCGATTTCCCTATTTCACTATCTTAAAAACCCGTTACCGTAACCCCCTAGAGGGGCTGTTGCTGGAATGTGCTGCCTTGGTGCATGCCCAAGTTGTCATTCTTGCACGAAAATGTGGAGCGGGTCGCTACCTTAAAGATCCGGTTTCGGGAACGGTCCCGGACTATGCACGACCATCTCTGTCTTGGTCAGTATTTCTGCATATTCTAGTGATCCTAATCCTTCCCCTCATTTTGCAGATGGGAAGCTGTCAAATGCGATATGGGATTCCTGAGGGAGGGGCGGAAACTACCGTGCAAGTTCAGGTACAGGAACAGAAGGTAGTGGAGGACAGACTGGTGTTCAATATGAACAGTGCTATTAGTTATTTTGTTCCGGAACTCGACGAATCTGAAGTGTTGGAAAAAGTCGATGAGGAAACCCGTCAAACCTATCAGGCCGGTCAGATAGGCTCTGGATCGGGAAATACCGGAGGTTATGCCGGGGGCATGTCTGATGCTAAGGTACGCTTCATTCGTCTGAAATACGATGGCGGCGACTGGAACCAGCAAATGGGCAAAGGTGCAGACTATAATTTCCTCTTACAGGTTAACAAGCTGGCCGGTTTCAAAGTCGCCCGCAATACCGAGGCCATCAACATTGCCGACCTTAACCACTTCCCCAAGCATGGGGCACCTCCCTTTGTCTACCTCACAGGAAGTGGCGGGATCCGCGTCAGTTCACGCGATGCAAAGACCCTCCGTAAGTACCTATTGGAGGAGGGGGGGCTACTGTTTGCTGACAATGGTGGCGGAAACTTTAACGGTTCCTTCCGCAATCTCTTGCGTCAAGTATTGCCGGAAAAATCGTTGGTGGAAATCCCTCTGGACGACATTCTTTTCCGCGAACCCTTTGTGTTCAGCAATGGCGCGCCTCCTCTGTGGCATCATTCGGGTACCCGGGCTCTGGGTGTTAAACATGAGGGACGTTGGGTGGCGTTTTATCACCAAGGTGATATTAATGACGCTTGGCAAGACGGGGGCTCCGGTGCCAGTGAGGCCTTGCGAAACCAAGCTTTTCGTATGGGCGTGAATGTCGTGCATTACTCATTTAGACAATACTTGTCCCGCCATGTGTCGGGAGCGCAACCTTAATTTTCACGAACAAAACAGTGCTAGCCCTCCTGATCACTTTCTCTATGAACTCTACCCGCAGCGGCCCCCTTTGACAGGACGCTGTTCTGTCCGATTACTCCTGCGCCGGAAAAGAACCATTGTAGAAGAACTTACCCATAAATCCCTTACCAAAAAGAAGCAAGGTTTGGTCTGTGAGGTAGCCATTGATATGCCGCCCCCCTTAAACCGGCGATCACGTGTTTGCCTCCTCACGCAGATAGTGTGCATGATAAATTTCATAATGGCAAACCCCTCAATGAGGCGGTAGATAAAACCCGAAGAAATGAACATCGGCAGATGCCCCGGAAAAAAAAGTCCACCGAATTAAACGAACCGAATACACATGACTACGAGGAATGAAATATCTAATCGATGAGGCCATAGAGGAAATTGAAGATCTCAAAGCCGAGGATGGCTTGGTGTCAGAAAAGATATCTAGGACCGTGAAGATGCCCTTACAGGATAGAGAATATCGGGGCCTTACACCTAACTAATTTAAGCATTTACGTTGACTTTCAATATCATATTAATTATGCATGGCACATATATGATATTGATTATTGGATTTTGCAACAGACAGCTTGGACGCCAAGTAGTTTTTCTGTCGTTGATTCAGCAAAGCGCGGATCAAAAAGAGCAAGGGCCTGACCGGAGATGTATATGATCGAATCGAGGATATATAAGTATCGAAAGCCAGATCCTTCTGGGTTTACTCTCATAGAAATGTTGGTGGTGATCGCGATCATTGCATTGCTTGCCAGTCTCCTCATACCAACTATGACAAAAGTTAGAGACAGAGCAGCAGAGATTTCCTGTTTGAGTAACAAGCGTCAGCAGTATGCTGCGATCCTGGCCTTTGCCACGGATCGGCGAGGGGCTGTGCCCGGATCGGGCTATGTAGGAGGCAGTGGCATCGGCCAGCAGATCATGTTGACCAACGAACCGGATATTCGACCCGACAGTATTTTGATCAAGCTGGGATTCGCCAGCTCCAGAAAAATCTTTGAATGCCCAGGGGCCATGAGAGATAAAGGACTTTTATATAGTGAATGGTTTGGTTCGAGATACAACCGGAATTATTGCCATATGAATCATTATAATTCGGCCTATATCGGGTACTTTGTTGATCCAGAACGCAAGCCCTTGGGGCGGTTTCAGGATGCTCTGCATGATTTGGGATATAGGCCTTGGACCCTCTTGAATATGCCGAAAGCGGCAACCACATTTTTAATCGTAGACACTGCCGCGAATCGTGATTATGCGGATTCGCATCGTTATGCCAGAGCTTCACATCGTGATCACACACACGTGGCGGTATGTTGGGGCGATGGGCACGCCAATTTAAAACCTATCATCCCCTCAACACACGTTCCGTTTACGGCTCCACTCTGGCCAGGAGAAATCGAAACCGACAGGACAATGCCGTGGCATTAAGGGCCTATCTATGAATAAAATCTGGAGTATCCTATGACGATTACTAGTGGAATGAAGATGGTAATCTGCCTGGTGATCGGGCTGATACATTCCGTGGGAATCGCGGAGACCAACCGACCCAACATTCTGTTCGCCTTTGCGGATGACTGGGGTTGGCCGCATGCTGGGGCCTATGGAGACCCGGTGGTGCTGACACCAACTTTTGACCGTCTGGCTAAGGAGGGGGCGCTGTTCCATCATGCCTATATTTCTTCCCCGTCCTGCACGCCTTCCCGAGCGTCGTTGCTTACGGGTCAGCATTTCTGGCGCCTAGAGGGGGCTGCCAATCTCTGGAGTGTATTCCTCGATCGCTTTGAAACGTTTCCGGAGCGTCTTGAACAGGTGGGCTATTATACCGGTTCACGTCACAAGGCTTGGGGTCCGGGACGTACAGAGACCGAGGGGCGGAACCCGGCAGGTCCTCCTGGTCAACCCCCTTTTCCTGAATTCCTAGTACAGCGGCCTGAGGGCAAACCTTTCTGTTTCTGGCTAGGCACCTCGGATCCCCATAGACCTTTTAGACGGGGTACTGGAGAGAAGAGTGGAATGGACCTTTCGAAGATCAACCTTTTCCCTCACTTCCCGGATGCGCCAGAAGTGCGAGGGGATGTGGCGGATTACTATTTCGAGGTACAACGCTTCGACCGCGTGGTGGGGGAGGCCATTGCCGCATTGGAAGAAGCGGGGGAACTCGACAATACCATCATTGTGATGTCGGGCGATCATGGCATGCCTTTTCCCCGCTGCAAAGGAAACAACTACGACAGTGGGGCTAGGGTTCCTCTGGTTATTCGCTGGCCCGCCAAAGTCGCGGGGGGGCGTGTAGTTACTGATTTTGTGAGCCTGATAGATCTTGCGCCCACCTTCTACGAGGCGGCGGGCCTTCCGATTCCGGATGATGTAAACGGGGGAAGTCTGTTAGCATTACTAGCGGGGACGGACAGCCGCGACCGGAGCTACATTTTGCATGGCAGAGAGCGTCACACACCCGGCCAGGAAGCCCCTGATCAAGGAGGGTATCCCGTACGGGCCATTCGCACTCAGGATTTCCTCTACCTTCATAACTTCCGGCCCGATCGTTGGCCTGCCGGCACCCCTAACTACGAGAAAGCCACCATTCCCGGAGCCTGGTACGCGGACTGTGATAACGGGCCCACCAAGACCTATATGGTGGAGCATCGGGAGCAGGATGCTGCGCACCGACGGCTCTATGATTTATCTTTTGCCAAGCGACCTGCAGACGAACTGTATGATCTCCAGAAGGATCCCTATCAGCTAGTCAACGTGGCGAACGAACCCGCCTACGCCAAGACCATGCAGGAGCTGAAGTCTCGACTGTTTGCGGAGCTCAAGGCGGCCGAAGATCCGCGGGTGACGGGGCAGGGGCCTGATTTCGATTCGTTCGACTATCTTGGTGGCGTACCTAAATTTCCTGGCTTCCGTAGCCCTGCAAAAAACAAGACGGGTAAGTGATGATGTTAGAACGTTCAAAAATATTTCGTCGATGGATTTTGATGCTTTCGGTCTGGGCCCCACTACTCTTCGAATTTCTCGCGATAGCCGATGATGCCTCGATGGAGCAGGACGTGATGCCGTTGGGGGTCTACTGGCCGACCAACCTCGGTTTCCCCGATTTGGAGGGGGATGAAAGGTGGGAGAAGATTGAAGAGGTCATGAAAAGCCTTCAGGAGCATCATGTCAATACGATTTGGTTGAACCATGGACGGGCTGATCTCCAGGCCGAATATGCGAGGCGCGCAGACAAATACGGCATCCGCTTGGTGGCTGCAATCAGTACCATCCATACCGAAACGAAGCGATTGCGCGATGGCTACGAGCAACGGGTTGAGCGTGCCCTTGCAGCATGGGGTGATGCTCCGGTTCCGCTAGCTTGGGGAATCGGTGATGAGCCTTACACCCGTGGCATGCCTGAGGTGGCAACCTGTGCCGAATCCTGGACCTCTCGCGATCAACCTATCGCCCTGGTTGTGATGCCCCGCGACATACCGACGACAGCCGAATTGGTGCCCCTCGACTTTATTGCCTCCGATGTCTATGCCTACTTTGGCAAGGATTGTCCCAACGGTCCGAATACACAGGCTCAGGCAAAAGCTTACATTCTAGACGTCATGGATAAGTTGTTGAAGGCAACGGACAACCACCAGAATATGTCCGCATGGTTCATGGGGGGAGCTTTTCAGAACATCGCGGGGCCGTCCCGGCTGAGCCCCAACGGGGACTACGTCATTTTGCCGGGTGGCGGAAATAATTTCCGTATGCCGACCCCGGCGGAAACTCGCTGGCAATCCTGGCTGGGCGTGGCCGGTGGAGCCCGGGGTATTTTCATGTTCACGCTCTTTTTTTACGAGACCCCCCGGACAAGTCCGTTGGTGGGTGACTGGGGACGAATGGAGGAATATGATACAGGGTTCCCTGGGGGGTTGCTTTACCCCGATGGACGACCCACAGTTCAGTATGGTGCAATGGGCCAAAGCTTTGCTCGCATCAAAAAGGCAGCACCCTACTTGATGCGGATTACCCCGAAAGAGGATCGCCTAGCCTTTCATGCCAAGGGCTGGTCTGATCACGGTGACACTATCGCGAACTTTGTCGATGAAGCGGATGGCTCCCGCTACGTGGTGGTGATCAACGGCGACTTGAACAATGAGGCTGAGGTGCCCGTGAATGTACCCAAGCGGATTGAGCGAATTGAGGATCTCTGTAGCGGCGCGGAAGTCGTGACCACTGAAGAATACGATAACCATTGGGCGCCTATCGGGACGCCATTTCGCCAATTTCGGGTTAAACTGGCACCTGGCAGTGGAACCTTACTGCGACTTCAATGTGAACGTGTGAAGGCGGGAACAGAATGATGATGCGGGGATCTTGGACGAAGACCTTATGCATAAACATCGCCTTGCTTGCCTTCGTTTTTTCTTTTGATTCATCAGGAGCGGTAAGCGCTTCAGTGTTGCAAGCGGGGGACCGAATCGTCTTTGTCGGCGACAGTATCACCATGAAGGGCATTCGTGGCTGGTGTCAACTCGTCGACAAAGCTTTAACCCAGACCCATCCAGAGTTAGGGCAAACTGTAGTTGCCATTGCCAGCAGCGGTCAGACGGTGGGTTCATGGACAAAAATCGAAAAAAAGAGTCGCGAACAGCTCGTGGTTTGGAAGATCCCTCAGGCACTGGATGTAGGTAAAGAGCTCGATAAAAAGGCTGATGTTTTGGTGATCATGTTGGGTATGAATGATGTATTAGGACCACGAGTGGTGGATACCGAAGCGGGTTATACGAAATGGAAAGAGAGCTATCGGGATCTGATTATTGCCCTGCGACAGCGTTGTGAACCTCGGGTACTGGGGCTGGCGACCCCCACGCCCTGTACCGAAGATCCCGCTTCCCCAAAAAATGTGGTGATGGATAGGCTGGTGAAAGAAATCCAGGATCTGGCGGCCGAGGAAAACTGCATTGTGCTGCCTACCAGGGAAGCGGCTTGGGAGGTGCTGGATAACGTGCGCTGGGTGAATCCCAACGGTCATATTACGGGAGATCAGGTGCATCCCAATGGTGACGGGCATCTGGCGATTACCGTGGGAATGCTTCGTGGCCTTGGCGAAGAGGAGACCGCCGCTAAACTACTTGCCAACCCACAGTATGTTCCTCAGCCCGGGAACTTGTCTTACCGACTTTATCCCTTGCCTCAGGTTTTACTTAGAGAAAACCTCCGCTATCGCCTGGACGTATATCATTCTGATGACACCGTGAGTTTTACGCTGCCCACTGGCTGGCACATGAAAGAACTAAAAAGTGGGGTGGATGAAAATCACTACGAACTTTCGGGAAGCCCTGACCATCTGATGAACTTGGTTGTGATCAACACCGACACAAAATCACAGGAACTGCACATCCCTGCACCTTGGTTGATTGCCACCACTTACATTAATAAGAAGGGGTGGGGCAGGGGAAATTTTGACGCAGAACGCGGCCGACTACCCGTAGATGAAATCTTCCGTACTGGGCATAGTTTTGCTTCCAAGATGATAGGGCTGGAGGCAGTGCCTGGAAAAAAACTGGAATGGACCCTTCTGACCGGGGGCATAGATTACGGTGGGCGCGGAGCACCCGACGTGGTAGATTTTGCTGGTGTAGACTACTTCAGTTCCGGTCAAGTTGCTTACGGGTTGCGGTGGATCTACAGTGAGAAAAAGATGTCGGTAAACCTGAATATAGGAGTGCCCGGACATGGAAAACATCATCTCGAACTATGGTGTAATGGAGTGACTCTTTACACCGGTGAGCCCACAAAAGCCAACAAGCAGGGCTATCCGGTTTTGCTCAAAGCGGGGTGGAACCTCCTTTCCTTCAAGAGCAATTACCTGTTCTCAAAATGGCAGCTGTCCCTTGGGCTCGTGGGTACGGATGAGAGTACTCTGACCGACCTTCGATATGCTGTTAAACCGCCAAAAGGATCAATCTATGAGTAGTAATTTTCAAAAAGGGTTAACCCTTCTATGTCTGGCGGGAGCACTCTCGGTTGTCGCGAGTGCAGAGGATATATTGCCGGAACCCACCTTGGTAAATGTCGCCTATGGTCCGCATGAACGTAATGTGCTAGATTTCTGGAAGGCAGATATAAAAAAGCCTGCCCCGATGCTGTTCATTATTCATGGGGGCGGATGGCTGCATAACGATAAGTCTAGATTCATCGCTGGGCGTCACCGGAAAGATATTCAGTGGTTCCTAGATCGTGGGATATCTATTGCGGCAATAAACTATCGTTATTCCAAGGAAGCTCCCTTACCTGCTCCGGTGCATGATGCGGCGCGAGCGCTGCAGTATCTGCGATCCAGAGCTGAAGAGCTGAGCATTGATAAGAATCGAATCGCGGCTTCAGGCGCATCGGCAGGCGGTTGTACTGCGTTGTGGTTAGCCACCCATGACGATTTGGCAGATCCAAATTCCAAGGACCCGGTGCTACGGGAGTCTACCCGGTTGAGTGCAGCTTGGGTCCTTTCTGCCCAGACGTCCATAGATCCGATGACAATCAAAGAATGGTTTGGAGAGATCCCGGTGACTCACCCCATGATTCATTCAGCTGCCGGTTTTCAGAACCGTGAGGAGATGATCATCCAGTATTCAACTAAGGCGGATGTTTACCGTGAGTTCTCCCCGGTCACCCATCTTAGTGCGGATGATCCTCCCATTCTATTGACCTATCATGGAACATCGGTGCAGACCAACAATGGTATTCATCACGCCATCTTCGGGCTGCGTTTTAAAGAACAGGCGAACAAGGTGGGGACCCAATGCATTCTGGATATGCCACAAGACAAGACCTTGAGGAACGACGCCCCGCATTGGCGAGATTTCATAGTAGAGCAACTTAAAAATAAAGGATCATGAAATGCTAAGATCGATAACTTGGAGTTTACTTTCACTTACGTTGCTTGGGACGAGTCTGCTTGCCGAGGCAGATCTTTCGAACGAAAAACTGTGGCTACCCCATATCTTTGGTGATCATATGGTTCTACAGCAGGGACAGGATTTACCTCTTTGGGGAAAAGCAAAACCTGGAGAAACGGTAAGAGTCACCGTGGGGGATCATTCCGGCGAAACCGAGGCGGCGGCTGACGGGAAATGGATGTTACGTTTGAAACCTATGCCCGTAACTCAGGTGGCTGTGCAGGTAAAGATTTCCAGCGCGGGTGAGGAAAAAGTCTTTGACGATGTGTTAATCGGCGACGTCTGGCTCTGTTCCGGTCAGTCTAATATGGCCATGCCGATCCATAAGATGAAAACAGGTGATGAGGATATTTCTAGAGCCAATTATCCCACCATCCGTTATTTCAAAATTCCGCGCAGTGTCAGCTACGAAAAAAGTGAAACCGTTAAAGGGAAGTGGGTGGTCTGTCATCCGGACACCTTGAAGACAAACGATTTTTCTGCAATCGGCTTTTACGTTGGCGAGGCGTTACAGGCGCATTTAAATCGTCCCATTGGGTTGATTGGAGCCTACGATGGTGGCACCCGAATTCATAACTGGATGAGCTTGGAAAGCCTTCAGGAATTTCCAGGGTCAAGGACGTCTACGGCAGGACTGGTGAAGGATTTTTTAAAGAAAAAAGCCTCTTTGGAAAAAGATATGGCCCATTACCGCCAAGTCCTCTTGCCCGAATGGGACGCTTTACACACAGAATTTAAAAGGGATCGTGGTGCTAAAAATTTAGCATGGAAGCAGGCACTCGACGAAGCGCGCGCTACGGGTCAAGCCATTCCGCCGCGACCCGAACGAGGGCACTTGCCGAATCGTCCTCTGGCCCCCGATACCAATTTCACCCTTCCCACGGTACTATTCAACGCTAAGATTGCTCCCATCGCACCCTATGCCCTGAGGGGAGTCCTCTGGTATCAGGGGGAGGCGAATGCTTATCCCAAACAGAATGAGGAATATCGCGACCTGCTACCGATTATGATAGCGGACTGGCGTAAGCACTGGGCACAACCCGAGCTTCCTTTTCTTTATGTACAATTGCCAAATCTGAACTCTCACGGGGGGGCGGAGCAATACAAAGAATGGTGGCCCATCTTGCGTGAATCCCAACGGCTGGCTGGGTCAACCCCAAATACCGCCATGGTGGTCAGTATCGATGTGGGAGACCCAAACGATCTCCATCCCACAGTCAAAAAACCCATTGCAGACCGATTGGTATTAGCAGCCCGAAAATTAGCCTATGGGGAAGATCTTGTCATCTCTGGTCCGATGATTGATCGTGCGACCTTACAGGACGATCAGGTGGTTCTTCACTTCACCGATAGGGGACGGGGCTTGATGATTGGCGGGGTCGATGACGATCTGCAGGTCCATGAGTCAACAGGGACGCCTGAAAATTTTGAACTGGCGGGCGAGGACGGCTTGTTCGTGCCGTCGCAGGCCAAAATCGAAGGGGATAAGGTGTTGGTTTGGAATGAAGTCATCCCAAATCCCAAAGCGGTTCGATATGCTTGGGACGACAATCCGGAACCCGCCGTAAATCTTTACAATAAAGAAGGCCTTCCTGCCTCACCCTTCAAGATTCGGGTAGGCACGGAGTAATTTCAGACATGAAGCGCCCCAATATTCTTCTATTCCAGTACCCCTTTTCTCTTAGTATTACCCTTCAGTATGCCTCTTATAATCATTAAGTTTACTATGAAAATGAAAAAAATATTTAAATGGATCTGTTGCTTTTTGGCCCTTACGTTTGTCCCAATTTTTGCGGAGGACGTAAAAATCGCTCTCCCTTCGGTGGATCTGTTTCAACCTGCGGGGACGGTTGTGGGATCTTTTGATCCAGGCTGGAAAATGCGTGTAGGTGTCCGGGGAGCCAGAGGTAATACGGCCACGAGCACGGTCATGGCAGCTGACGACTCGACTCCAGCGACGAATGGAACCCACTACCTCAAGATCGATGTGACCGGCGGGGATACCGAGAGGCTTTCCGTTACGGCATCGTTGACGGATATCCCTGTGGATTTATCCAAGGGAAGACGCTTTCGCTTGGAGTGGCAGGTGTGGGCTCAGGGGGAGATCCCCCTTCAAGGGGGCAATGGCGCATTACTGTTTTTTACGGATAAGGGCGCACGAACACCCTTGAAGGTTCTCACATCGAAGGGCCGAACCTTGGATAGCGGAGCCTGGCAGACCCAGAGCGCTGAGTTTGTCTATGACCAGGAATCCAATGCAACACGATTGGATGTGAGGCTCGGCTTCTGGCGATGGATTGCAAATGGGCGAGTCGTGAACGGCGGGGTGTTACTTGATGGTCTTCGGCTCTGGCAGATCAACGATCCCAGTGTCAAGATTGGCCGGACGGCCGCATTGACAGCGGCTAAGACTTCACCCCCTCCCGAAGCTCCTATACCCATCACCTTTACCGTTCCGAAAGATGGTGAAGTTACTCTAGTGATGGAAGACAAAGACGGGGTGCGGGTATCCAATCTACTTGAAGGCGTTTTCTACAAGCAGGGGACACATACGTTCAATTGGGACGGACTGAATGTGGGCGATAACAGATACAAGGCGGGTGGGCAAGCGGACTATATGCTCAACCAAAAAATCGTTGCGCCGGGGTCTTACCGGTTGCGAGGACTGGTCCACGATCCTCTCGGCCTAACCTATGACTTCACGGCTTATCCTACTATCGGTAAAGAGAACGTGCCTTGGCCGACCCATCTTCATGATGGAGAGGGCGGCTGGCTGGCCGATCATGCAGTTCCTCACGCCGCAGCATTTATCCCGGCGGCGATTTCCCCCTATGGTGAAGATGTCGTCGCATTGGCGGCGACAGTCTCCGAAGCAGGCCCCGCCATGGCTTACGTTAACATGGCAGGAAAGAAACTCGGCGGCGTTTGGCGTCTCGGCGGGGACTGGACTGGGGCCTCTCACTTTGCCGTCGACCAAGGTGCACATCCCAATCCAGAGGTTTTTCTATACAGCATCATGAGCTGGCAACCTAAGCGGGGGACTCAAGAGAATGCCAGCCTCGTTAAGATACTCGGGCTATCAAAGCAGGGTAACTTGGAGGTGGATTATCTAATTGCTGAGTTGCCGGAAGGTAAGACCTGGGGGGATGGTCGTATTGCCGGATTGGCGGTGCAGGACGGCCTCTTGGTCTTCAGTCAGCCTGCCTCAGATTCCCTTTATTTTTACGACACGAGCAAGGTGAGCGTCGGAACCAAGGGCACCTTGGTCAAACGTCTTACGCTCGGGGACGTGAGAGGCCTTGTCTTCGATGCGGATGGTTCCCTGCTGGTTCTCATTGGTGAGACGCTCAGACGCTTCGAGCTGAATCGGGATGACTACAGCTTGGGAAAAGAAACTGTTTTGGTGGACGAGGGTCTGGAAGATCCGCAGCAACTAATGGTGGCACTTGACGGGCGGATCTTTGTAGCCGACTGGGGTGAAAGTCACCAAATAAAAGTGTTTAGCGCAAAGGGAAAGCGCGTCCAAACCATAGGGACAGCGGGTCCTGTCCGTTCGGGTCCGTATGTGAAGACTCACATGAATCGGCCCTATGGCATGGCCCTAGATAGCCAGGACCGATTGTGGGTGGCGGAGCGAAGCCGTCTACCTAAGCGGGTGAGTGTCTGGACGTCGGACGATGGTAACCTTGAACGTGCCTTCTATGGACCGACGCAATACGGCGGCGGAGGGGTGCTCGATCCGAAAGATCCTTCCATCCTATATTACGCTAACGCGCATGGATGTATGAGTTTCAAACTAGACCGTGAAAAAGGCGAAGGCATTCCGGAGCGCATCGTATATCGTAATGAAGAGGTCGAAGCCACCGGTGGCAAAGCCCGATATGTGAACGGACATTTCCCGATGTATCACGGTAAACATCGCTACATCACCAATGCCTATACCGGTCCAACCAATGGGGCCAGTGTCGCAGAGTTTTGGCTGGATGGGACAGAAACAGCCCAACCGAAAACCTTCATTGGTGCTCTGGCTGGATTCCGCTATTTCGACCAAGATCTGTCCCGATTGGGTTCCTATTTTCCGCTCTTCACCGACAAAGAAAAGCCAGCAATCCCCAGGGATCTGCGGCTGTTCAATATTCGGCGGTCCAATTTCATGCGCAAGACGCTTGCGTGCTGGATTGATCGCTCCAATGACGGCAAGATCGATCAAGAAGAGATGACATTTCTCTCCTTCGCGGATCGGGATGATATCGGCCGGATCCTCGGCGCGGATATTGGTAAGGATTTTGAAATCCTTATCACTCACGATAAAGGGGTGATGCGGATTCCTTCGGACGGTTTCAGCGCCGAAGGACATCCTCTATACGATCTCAGCAAGGTGGAACACCCTATCAGCGGATTGTCCTTACGCCACAGTTCGGGTGGCGGGCAGGCTCTACGTAGTGATGATGGAAGTATCATCATTACGGGTGGGCCGATGCAGGGGTTTATGAACGGCAAACAGATCTGGCGTATTCACAGCCAATGGCCTAGCTTACATGCTGGCCATGCCGCACCACCCAGCCCAGAATATCCCGGGCAGATGCTCTCCACCACACGCCTACTCGGACCGCTGGTCACGCCGCGAGCGGGGGATGCCGGACAGATCTGGGGTATAAATAGTGACAAGGGGATCATGTACCTGCTGACTAGCGACGGTTTGTTTCTTTCGACCCTAGGGAGCGTGGGACGAGACTCTAAACAATGGGTCATGAAGGACGCTATTCGGGGGATGGATGTTACGAACATCAATCATATTTCTGAGAACTTCTATCCAACCTTGAACCAAGGGGAGGATGGTGAGATTACGATTATCTCCGGTAAGACTCATATCAGTCTGATCAAGTTGAGTGGTCTGGATACGGTGCAACGTTTTTCTGCGGCTGATCTTGTCGTGGATGCGGCTGTTATCGAGCAGGCCAAGGCTTACGGCAGAGCCTTCGCCGATTGGAAACGGGCGGGCGAAGGGTCCAGTGAATTAAATGTCATGCGGGTTGGCACGGCTTTGGTAATAGATGGTCAACTCGATGAATGGAATGACGCTAACTGGGTGACCATTGCCAAGGTCACCGAGCAACATGGCTGGGGACGTCCGGTAAAGGTTCCTGAGTCAGATGCCGCTTGGGCGGTGGATGAGACTCATCTATATGTGGCGATACGTAGTCAGCGAAAGACCTTCATAGAAAACAGCGGCCGAGATCCTGAAACGTTCTTCAGTACGGGTGGTGGAGTGGATATTCGCTTGGCAGGGAAAGACGCTTCAGCCCGTAAAGGTCGAAGCCCTCAACCTGTGCCCGGAGACTTGCGATTAGTTGCGGCGCGCCATGAAGGGAAATTGGTAGCGTTCCTCTATCACGCTTCGGTACCGGGAACCGAAGATCCGGTGACCTTTTCGTCACCAGTTAGTTCCATACAAATCGACCAGATCGACGATGTTTCGGATCAAGTGTCCTACGCAATCGGCAACACGACACTCGTCAGCACCGTGGATGAAAAAAAGAAAATTCGCTTTACCACTCTGGAACTTTCCGTCCCGCTGAAAACGTTGGGATGGGATCCTACATCTCTTCCGAAAACCCTTGGAGACATCGGTCTGCTTTTGGGGAGTGAGGGTCGGACTGTCGAACGCAGTTACTGGCACAATAAGGCTGCCGGAATTGTGTCCGACCTGCCGAGTGAAGCGAGTTTAGATGTTGGCGAGTGGGGCCCAGTAGAGGTCCAATGAGCGCACAAGACAACGGAAGTAGCTGTAAACAAAACCACGTTAGTTAAATAAGAATTATATATAGGAAAGTAAATTATGATGATAAAAATGACACACAAATTTTTCTGCAGGGTAACGATCCTGCTGGGTCTGACTTTAGCCTGCATGTCCGACTTGTCCGCATCCTCGGGCAATATGGTGGGCAATCAGAGTCAGAATGAGGGCATTCTGGTGCTGCCCACACCCGGCGAAATAGTGATCGACGGTAAGCTCGACGACTGGGATTTGTCAGGGCGAATCTGGGTATTCTCGGACAAGGGCGTTCGTGACCGTTATTCGGTGAAGATCTCGGCGATGTGGGATCAAGATAACTTATACCTGGCGGCGCGCTGGCAGGATCCTACTCCGATGAACAGTAAGGTGGATCCTGATTTTAATCCTGAAAATGGATGGCGCAGCGATTCCTGGCAGATGCGGTTTCTGACGGATCATAAGAGTCACTTGACCACTTGGTATTTCACGGAAAAGAAGCTGCCAGTGATGCACGTCAGCCATGACCGTAAAGGAGAAGGTGGGGATCTCTTGCAAGGTCGAGATGGCAAGACGATGGGGCGTGGCATAGAGTTGGCCTACAAAAGGGTCGATGCGAATAGTTTTGTCCAGGAGATTAAGTTGCCCTGGCGTGAGTTGTACAAAGAAGCGCCTGAAATCACATCCGGACTCGTATTCCGATTGGGCAATGAACTACTATGGGGTGACGTTACCGGTGGCAAAAATATGCCGTCCCATCGCTACGCCGACAATATGCAGGCGGGGATGACGAGTCGGGAATTTTTCTGGACCAATGATAAGGCTTGGGGAAATGCCACCCTGATGGCTAAAGGAGATGTCGAAACGCGTAGCTACTTCAGCCAGGGTTCACAGCCACAGGGGGTGATTGGGGTGCGGGCCGAAATTCCTGCCGAGGCAACGACGTTCACGCTGGTCATTAATGATTCAACGGGTCAGCGAATCCGCAACCTAGTGGCGGATTCGGATCCTATAGACTATGAGGTGGGCCTCTCTGCGCAAACCCGAACGGTTGACGTGAAATGGGATGGTCTGGATGACGAGGGGAACCTGGTGTCTCCCGGGACCTATACGGTACAGGGGCTGGGACATCAGGGTATTGATGCGATGTATGAGATATCGTATTACAACCCGGGCACACCAGTTTGGAATACGGCAGATGGATCTGGGGGCTGGGGTGGGGATCATGCTGATCCGTTGCGAGTGGCTACCGCAGGAGATGGAATCATACTTTCTTGGGCGCATGCCGAAGGCGGGAGTGGTCTGATTGGACTAGATGCTCAGGGACGAAAAGTATGGGGAGATCGACGTGGAGCCAAGTGGCTGGCTGCGGATGCGACCTATGTCTACGCCATTAATGAGGATCACCTAAAAAAACAACTCACCCTCAACCGTTTCGAAGTGAAGAAGGGCGCATATGCGCCATTTGTGTTGGAAGGCAAGGCACGCCCCTTTGATTTATATCTTATGGATATCTTGGGGCAGGAAGATGAAATCGCGGAGGTCACAGCCATCACCCGACACCTGGATACCCTAGTGATCAGTTTAGCCGATGGTAGAGTGGTCGTGCTGGACGGGGCGACAGCCGTCCCTCGGAAAACCTTTGAGGTGCCTGGAATTATAGCCTTGGCCTCAGAGGGTAAGGCACTCTATGGCGCAACGGAGACATCCGTGTTCATGTTGGATCCCCTGACCGGGAAGGCCACGTCCACAGCGATTTCTGGCTTGGGGCAGATTACCAGCATCGCAACGGACCCAGCCGGCTATATCTTCGTGGCCGATATGGGGGCAGACAAGCAAATCAAAGTCTTCGATGTGGATGGGGAGCTGGTTTCTACCTGTGGAGTGAAGGGTGGTCGACCTATTCGTGGGGTCTACGACAAACAGGCGATGTTACGGGTTCGTTCGATTGCCGTGGATCAGGCGGGTCAGGTCTGGGCGGTGGAGAACTGGGCTAACCCGCGCCGGGTTTCGGTATGGAATGCGGAAACCGGTAAGCTGGTGAAAGACTACGTCGGTAATACTGGGTACAGTGCCCGCAGCTCCTGGCTTAGCGATGATCCGGATGTAGCCTTTATCGGGCCGGTGAAGATGCAGCTGGACAAGGAGCAAAAGACTTATGAGGTGAGTGAAATCCTCTGGGTTCCGAACCGGGACCGTAACGAAGGTTTCTCGCTGTGGGGGGACATGCATTGGTACAGTTGCCCCACATTCTTTGATGTAGAGGTTGACGGACGGAAAACGCGTCTGCTTTACAGTAATGGGGTGTATGGCAGATACCATACGGTGTATGCACCCCGTAACGATTGCTGGCAACCAGTAGCCACCCTGACCTCAGTTAAGCAGTTAAAGATTGAAATCCCGAACCTGGATCTCAGTGGACACGAAGACCAGGAAGGGGTCTTCTGGAACGACCTCAATGAGGATGCCGCGGTTCAGCTCGAGGAGTGTGTTTTTGTCCCAGAGGGGCTTCCACTTTGGGGCTTCTGGGGAAGCACCCCCGGGAGTGATGGCTCCATCTTTCTGAATAATCGTAGGATGGGGTCGTTCCGTTTTCGGCCGGTTCGTTTTGCTGATGATGGGGCGCCGGTATATGGCCCAGAAGGCCTAGAGAAACTGGCGGGAAAACTGGAAGCGGATATCGTGCCGCTATTGAACGACGGATTGGTTCTAAACTTGGGCGGACACCCAAGCAAGGGCGGCTGGCTTCAGGCGAACAGTCCGGATGGTCGTCAGACCTTCTGGCGTTATCCAAACCCGTATCCCGGGGTGCACGGCTCCCACAATGCGCCAATGCCTCAGCCGGGTCTGTTGGTGGGACCTTTGAACATCCTTGGCACCGCCAAGGTGAATGATGAGGTCGGCAAGGTCCTGATGATTCGAGGCAACCTAGGAAGTGATTATCTCTTCACCGTAGAGGACGGTCTCTTTATAGGCAGCATCTTTGGAGATCTTCGTTTGCCAATGCCGGTGCTTCCTGAAAAGGAAAGCGATCTGTTTGGTCAGAGCGTAAAGCAGTACACCAATGGGGGTGAACCCTTCAACGGCTGGTTCGGTGCGCAAAACGACGGCAAGGTCCGCATGCTCAACGGCATGGCTGGTCAAGCGGCAATGATCTATGAGATGACGGGGTTGGACACCATCGAGCGTATTCAAGCGGCTTCCCTTGAGATCGATACCGCGATGCTTGTTCAAGCCGAAGCGGATAACCAAGCGCGGACGGCGAATACGACGGCACCCGTCGCTTATGAACTGACTCAAATGACGGCGTCTCCCACCTTGGATGGCAAGGGGAATGCTTGGAAAGAACGGCCCGCGCTTACGATGGAGACTCAAGGCAATCCGAGTACGGGCGTCGCCAAGCTGGCCTACTCTGCCACTCATCTCTATGCGACGTTCACCGTCAAGGATTCCTCACCTTGGATGAACACTGGCAAAGAATGGGACAAGCTTTTCAAGACGGGGGATGCAGTAGATATTCAGCTCCGAATGAAACCGGAGACCGGGGAAAAAATGAACCCCATGGTAACCGAGGATGACCTGCGAATCGTCATCGCCCCCTTCGAGGGTAAGCCGGTGGCGGTCCTCATGCGCCCCATGGATACGTCTGCGCCGGACGATCTGAAGAAGGCCTATAATTCGCCGGTGACGACCAAGGTATTTGACCGAGTAGAGATTCTCCAAGACGCTCAGATTCACGTTAGCGTTAAGAAGAATGCCTACGTCGTAGAGGTGGGGGTTCCTCTCCAGGCTTTAGGACTTTCCCTCTCGCCGGGAACAATCCTCCGCGGAGATTTGGGGATTATTGTTTCAAATCAGACAGGCACCTCTAATATTGCTAGGGTATATTGGTCTAATAAACACAGCAACCTGGTCAACGACTTGCCCAGCGAAGCCTGGTTTAACCCGGGTTCCTGGGGTGTGATCGAGGTAAAATAATGATAACTCAAAAAATATTAAATGGAGAAATAGGATGAACAAAACGACATGTACTTGGATTAGCCTCAGCCTTCTATGCGCCGGTATCGCGGGGGCGGGAGACTTGGTGGATAAAAAAACGAACAACGGTAGTTTTGAACAAGGGGCACATGGATGGATGGTTCATGCCTTCGGTAATTACGATGTGGAACACGGAGTCATTGAAGCCGACCAGGACTCGCCCGCTCCAGAGGGTAAGAGCTATTTAAAAGTTTCGGCTTCTTCGGGATCCGAAGCAGACCTTGCTATCCGTGCAACAATGAGTTTGGAAAAGGAATCCTTTAAAAAAGATCGTAAGGTCATCGTATCCGCAATGGTGCGCACACGCTCATTAGAGGAGTTTAGTAGGGCTTATATCATTCTGGTCTTTTACGATAAAGATCCATCCGAGCGACCGGTTGTTCTTCGAAGCAAGGTGATAACGTTTAAAAATACCGACTGGATGGAATTAACTCATGAATTCACCGTGGAAGAGAGTGTAACCGCAGAACCTTTTCAAGTCCGGGTTTGTATGAGGACCACAGGAAAATCGGAAAATGGGATGCAGGCAGAAGGGTATATTGACAACGTAAATGTAACGGTTGGGAAATAAAGCGGATGATAAATTACATCGAATTTCAACCACAGCTTTCCGAAGGTTTAGAGCAAGCTGCTTTCCTGCAGACTGCAATTGACGCCGTTCACGAACAGGGGGGCGGAACGGTTTCGCTGGGGCCGGGGTGTTATGTAAGCACCACGATCTTCCTTCGCTCGGGCGTTGAATTATATTTGGAACGGGGCTGTGTGCTACAAGCGCACCATGAACTTAGGGATTATCCCGCGGTGAGGGGGCCGGGCGCAAAGAATAAAGATCAAACTGCATTTCACCTGCTTGTTGCGGATCATTGTACGGACATCGCGATACGCGGAGATGGGTGTATCGACGGTCAGGATGAGGCTTTCTGGGATCCCTGTACTACCAAAGAAGATCGTCCTTATGGTATCTTTCGTTTTACCGTCAAAGAGACGGGGAGGCTTTCTCCCCTCGTACAAATCGTCAGCTGCACGAAGGTGAACCTATCCGACGTAACCATGCGGGCGGCTCCGGGATGGACGTTGCATCTCTTTGATTGCGATCAGGTCTCTATCCACGGCCTCACCTTGCGTGGGCATCGCTTCGGTCCCAACACGGATGGAATCGGTATCAACGGGAGTCGTGATGTTCGCATATCGCATTGCGATGTGGATACGGGGGATGACGCAATCATAGTTAAAGCGACCAATACGAATTCGGTTTGTGAGCGGGTGACGGTGACGAACTGCGTGGTTTCGAGTAATTGCGCGGCTCTGGGTTTGGGTGCCGATGTGGAGGGGGTAATCCGTGATGTGGTTTTCAGTAACTGCGTAGTGAAGAAGTCATTGCGTATGATTCAAATTGAAATGTGGTTTCCCGGGCAAATTGAGCGGGTCATATTCAGTGGTATTTCCGGAAGAACATTCCCTGATGAGGAGGTAGAGAATGAGCGCCCCATCTATGTGGATATTCAACAGTATCTTCGTGGGGAACCTATTCTAGGCAAGGTGCGCGATTTGATTTTTCGCGACATTCTTTGTGAGAGCCGGGGGCGTATTCTTATGACGGCACAAGATGGTGCGGTTATCGATGGGGTCACCTTGGACACCGTAACCGTTGTGGTCCCTGAGGTGGAAGATCCGGCAGTAACGGTCCCCGCCGCCACCAGCATGCAGCTGTCGAATTTCAGCCCAGAAACCCGGGCTGTTCGCGCCGGGGTGGTTGCAGACAATGTGCATCGCCTCACCCTGCGCAATGTGGAATATCGATGGCCGAAGGATAATGAAGTTCCGATGTCTGGGCTGTGTCTCCGGAAATGTCCGGATGTTTTGGATGAGAGCCCACGCCTAACGTCCAGCTCGGAATGTCTTGAAAGGATCTTAAAATGAAACCGATTGAATTTAATTCCCAATGCTATCTCGTCGACAACAAACCTATTTACTTAAACAGTGGTGAATTTCATTACTTCCGGGTTCCCCGCGCAGACTGGAAACCGCGCATGGAGCTTTTTAAGGAGGCGGGCGGAAACTGCCTCGCCACCTACAGTCCCTGGGTAATCCATGAACCTGAAGAGGGAAGTTTTGATTTTGGGGAAACGAATCCTCAACTTGATCTGGAAGCGTTTCTTCAGACCGCGGCCGAGGTAGGGCTTTACGTGCTGTGCCGTCCGGGTCCTTATCAATATTCGGAATTGGTTGCCGGTGGTTTGCCGCTTTGGCTGGCACGAGACTATCCCGAGGTACGAGCGGTTAATCGCAAAGGTACGTTCCTGACCGATAATTTTTGCTGCGATCAGGTGTCCTACCTTCATCCTGTATTTCTCGAGAAGGTGAAGGTCTGGTATGCAAAAATTTGTCCTATCATTGCTCGGCATACTGTTCACCAAGGTGGGGCGGTTGCTTTCGTTCAGCCTGACAATGAACTAGGCGGTATTCAGGTCTGGCATGGGGGGCATGACTACAACGTGGAGACTATGGGGTTCGGAGATGAAACAGGTCGTTATCCCCAATTTATTAAAGGCAAGTACGGTTCGATTGAAACGCTCAACGATGTGTATGATGCCGAGTTTACGTCTTTCACAGAACTCGACCCGCGCACTCCGGATGCCGTCGCACTTCCGTACCTGCTGGAGAAAGACTATTTCGAATTCTACTGCACGCACTTAGCGGAGTATTTGGAATTTCTAATTAAAGAAATGGAAGGGCAGGGCATCGATGTTTCCTTTGTGCATAATGCCGCAAACCCCAACATGAACACGTACTTCCTAGAGACCGTGGAAAGGCTGGGTGATAAACTGCTGATCGGTTCGGACCACTACTACAACCTGAATATGCACTGGGAGCAGAACAATCCGACCCCTCAATATGCCATCAAGTTGCTGTTCTCTAACGAAATGCTACGTCTCATGGGTTTTCCTCCGACGATTTTCGAACTTCCCGGAGGCAGTGTATCTGATTGGCCGCCCGTGACTACACAGGATCTTGAAACCTGTTACATGGCCAATGTGGCCCTAGGCATGAAAGGACACAACTATTATATCTTCACTGGAGGGCCGAATGTTCCCGGCACCGGAACCACTACCGACCTCTATGATTTTTGCGCCCCGATTGGTGCCCATGGAGAGGTACGAGAAACCTATCAGACGGTAAAAGAATTTGGCCACTTCCTGAAAAATAACCAATGGCTGGTTGAGGCAGACCAAGAAATTGATTTTCAAATTGCGATGCCTTGGGAATACACCCGGGCCCGCAACTATGCGGTCCCCTGCGAACAGTTGGACTTATCCGCGGATGATACCTGGACCTTTATTCGTGATGGACTGATGCAGTCCTCCTTCTGCGCCAGTCTGTCTGCCGGTTTCTGCGATCTGAATCAGCAGAAAACGATAGACCTATCCAAACCGATTTATATTCCCTCCTGTTCCTATTTGGATCGCGCTATTCAAGCGCGGGTTGTTGAACTACTTAAAGCCGGGGCAAAGGTGATCATGGGGCCAACCTTGCCGATGTTGGATGAATTCTTAAAACCCTGTACGCTCCTTACAGAGTATCTCGGACTCGATGGCTCTTTTACACTTTCCGCCAATACGATGCCCGCTCGTCCCTGTATCGGTGACTTGGTTAATATCAGCAATAATGGCAGAGTGTATCTGGCAGAACAGTTACCCGCTTCTGCAACCGTTCTGGGACATGATGAAAACTCAGGGTTGCCTTTCCTCTGGGAACTTACTCCTGCAGGTGGCGGAAGCTTTATCCTGTTCGGCATGCATTGGTTTCACTCCATGAATGAGCATCGTCAAATGATCCGTAAGGTCATGACGCATTGCGATGTGGCTCCGCTCATTCAGAACTCGAATCCAAACCTTTGGTCTTCGCTACGAACTCAGGGTGATCAGTCCATGTTGTTTATCATGAATCTCTATTCGTCTCCCATGGAGGCGGATGTCACCTGCCGTCCGGCCTGGAGTGACACGGATCTTGATCTAGGACACCAGAGCCTCGCTCCCATGAACGTTCTCACCCTACCGCTTCAAAAGGGTTAGATTCCTTGAGTCAAACACCTCCCAATGTGCTGCTGATGCTTACCGTTGATCAGGGTTGGGGTGATCTCAGCCGTAAAGGTAACCGTAATCTTTGCACGCCACGAATGGACCAGCTCGCTGCCGACGGGGCGGTTTTGGAGGGGTTCGCCGGATCTTGCTGTGGGTATTGGAGCCATTATTTCGACAGCACCATCGAGCGAAATGTCGTGGAGGTTAAAAGCGAGGCTTATCTTCCGGATCCCCTGACCGACCAGGCATTAGCGTTTATTGATTTGAATAGAGATCAGCCGTTCTTCTGTTACGTACCCTTGAACACTCCTCCTTCACCGTTTCAAGTACCCGATGAAACCCGATCGGCACTGGCTATGTGTGAAAACATAGATTGGAATGTCGGGCGGGTGACGGCTTTCGGTGAGTCGATGAACCACCTTCACTTTCAGCCTCCACAATTCATGAATCCCCAACCTATCCAGAGTGCTCCATCGTCTGACAAGTCCTATGAATGGTAAACCAAACATTATCTACATCCTTGCGGATGACATGGGCTATGGAGATTTATCCTGCCTAAATGCGCAATCGAAGATTCGAACCCCGTATCTGGATACGCTCGCAGCCGGCGGCATGCATTTCTGTGATGCCCATTCATCCTCGGCGGTTTGCAGCCCCTCGCGCTACAGCATCCTAACCGGTCGCTATAACTGGCGATCAGCACTGAAGGATGGAGTGCTGTGGGGTCATTCAGAGCACCTGATTGAAGAGGGGCGCATGACCGTAGCTTCCTTCTTGAAGCCGCAGGGGTATCATTCGGCTATGATTGGGAAATGGCATCTCGGATGGGATTGGACTACTACAGATGGAAATCCAGCGGCTGAAGACTGGAGTAATATTGATTACAGCGGCCCCGTCACGCACGGCCCCGACGCCTGTGGGTTTGATTATTACTATGGGCATTGTGCTTCGCTCGATATTCCTCCGTATGTATATGTTGAGAATGGACTTGTTACCGCATTACCTGACCGTGAGACGGAGAACACAGGTCCCTTGGTGTGGTGGAGAAAAGGTCCCACCGGGGCGGATTTTACTCACGCGGACGTTCTACCCAATTTTACTCGGCGTTGCGTGAGCTACATCGAAGAACGTGCCCAGAAGGAGGATCCCTTCTTTCTGTTTTTCCCGCTTCCAGCGCCCCATACCCCGATTTTGCCGACGGATGAGTTTATCGGGCGAAGTGGCACGAATCTCTATGGTGACTTCTGCCTACAGGTGGATGATGTGGTTGGGCAGATTATGGAAGCCTTAGAGCGTACGGGACAGTCCGACAATACGATGGTTGTCTTCACCTCGGACAATGGCTGTTCACCAGAAGCCGATGTGACTGCTCTTGAAGCGATGGGGCATCATCCCAGTTATGTCTTCAGGGGTTATAAGGCCGATATTTATGAGGGGGGACATCGTGTTCCTCTCATTGTTCGTTGGCCCGATACTATTGCTGCAGGCACATCAACAGATGAAACGGTTTGCCTTTCCGATCTATTGGCGACCTGTGCGGATGTCTTGGGCGCAAAACTTCCCGATCACGCGGGTGAGGACAGTATCAGCCAATTACCTCTCTGGAGAGGGCAGCCGATGGATCGTTCGCTTCGCGAGGCTACGGTACATCACTCTGTGGATGGATCTTTTTCTATTCGGAAGAATCAGTGGAAGCTGGAGATGTGCGCAGGATCGGGTGGGTGGAGTTGTCCCAAACCCGGGGAGGAATGCGAAGGATTACCGGCCATGCAACTTTATGATTTGAGTGCAGATATTGGAGAAACCCTAAATCTGGTCAACACTTATCCGGAAGTAGTCGAGGAATTAAAAGCCTTGCTCACGCACTACGTTGAAACTGGGCGAAGTACCCCGGGAGAATCACAGGAAAATATCGGAGGCATTGAATGGGAGCACTTGTGGTGGATGCTCTCGCGAACAGCGGCATCAGGGTAAGCTATCCATCTTTCCCCACCCGGTGGTCGGCGCCCCAGCTAAATTTATTGGATTTTATATGAGCTACAAACAGAACAAAACAAGACAACCAAACATAATTCTTATCAATTGCGACGACCTCGGCTATGGCGACTTGGCCTGCTATGGATCCGAGTGCAATGACACACCGTACCTCGACCAGTTGGCGGCGGAAGGCCTACGGTTTACCGATTTCTATATGGCTTCCCCCGTGTGCTCGGCTTCGCGCGCAGCGATGCTTACCGGTTGCTATTCGCAGCGGATCGGCTTTGCCGACTATCAGGTGCTCTTCCCCGGACAGGCGCAGGGACTAAATCCCCAGGAATCTACGATTGCCAGTTTGTTGAAACAAGTCGGCTATGACACCAAAATCATTGGTAAATGGCACTGCGGCGATCAACCAGAGTTCCTTCCCACCAACCACGGGTTTGACGAATACTTTGGGATTCCATTCAGTAATGATATGGGCCGACAATCGAATGCCCTTCATCGCCCCCCCTTGCCGCTTTTGAGAAACGATGAGGTGATCCAACAGCAACCTGATCAACGTGGCATTACCGAACGATATGTAGACGAATCTCTGCAGTTCATTCGCCGTGATCGAGATAACCCCTTCTTTTTATATTTGGCGCACATGTATGTCCACGTGCCACTGTTCATCCCAAAATCGTTTCTCGAAAACTCACGCAATGGTGCCTACGGCGGAGCGGTCGCCTGTATTGACTGGGCAATGGGCATGATCGAGGTGGAACTAAACCGATTAGGAATCAAGGACGAGACGCTGGTCATCTTCACTTCGGATAACGGTTCCCGAGCAAGTGATGAGGGCGGCAGCAACGCGCCGTTACGCGGTACGAAAGCACAAACGTGGGAGGGCGGACAAAGAGTTCCCTGCATCATGCGCTGGCCGGAGAAGATCGCTGCGGGAACGACCTGCGAGGGGATAGCCTCTTCCATCGACCTTTTCGCTACCTTGGCTGAGCTTACCGGCGCACCGCTGCCGGCGAACACGTCACTTGACAGTATCTCACTAGTGGAGACCCTGCTTGAAGAGAAGGCCAGCAAACGTAATGTCTTCGCCTACTACCGTGGCCCAAATCTCGAGGCCGTACGCAAAGATGACTGGAAACTACACTTCTGCAAGATCGGCTGGGCGCCAGGCGATGCCGATGACCAGGTCTCGACAGAACTCTATAACCTGCGCGATGATGTGGGTGAAACCATGGACGTCTACGACACACATCCTGCGATCGTCGCTGAGATTGAGGAAGCCGCCGAGCAGTTCCGGCGGGCCTTCGGTGACCGTCGGCTGAACCGCGTAGGGTCCGAGATTCGCGAAGCGGGCATCTGTAAGAGTCCTAAACCACTCACCGACTATGATAAGAATCATCCCTACATGATCGCTTATTACGATCTGGCCGACATGCCGACTATGAGCGGTTAAACCGTGAAAAGGGGAACGAGTAAATTGCAGAACAAAGCCCTACAGAACCATATCGAATGTCGCTCCGAGTCTGAGTGCAGGCGTTCTCACGAACGCTGGAATCATGGTAAGTTTTCCTTTTTCGCCCTCCCACCCGTATCTCTAGCTGACAGATTTTCTAAGTTCATGTGGAAAAAGGGTTTATCCCATTTTATACTGTTGACTACGAATCTCATATATGTGAAACGATTTGCTTTATGAAATTGAAAAAAAATATATCAAAACCTCATAGTCCATCCTCTCAAACGGACTGCGTTCTGGATAAGCCCAAGAGGTCTTGGATAGATATTGAGGCGCAGCGTCGCCAATTGAGGGCATTGGAGGGAAAAACCACTCAGAAGGCAGAACTGTGGCGCTTTGTGCAACGCTTAGCACGTCAAAATCCTGATAGTAATCCGTGGCTACTTCCTTTTGTTGCGCTAATTGATGAGCGGTCAGCAGATATTTCCCAAGCCAAGGCTGCCATCGATGCCTACCTAACGGAGGCAGAAGAGAAGGGCAGCCGCGGTTACCTGTTCAACATTTGGTGCTTTGCCTTCCCGCATTGCCGTTGGGCAATGTGGTTCGACTTGATGTGTGAAGCCGGATTTTACTCCCAAGAAGAGGCCGATACCCTTGCCGCAAAGTTCCTGTTGATCCAGTTTCGTGACCATCATACCGGCATGTTAAATAAGCCCTTTCCCGAATGCGTAGATAACCAACACGCTGCGCTCGTACTTTCATCCTATGTGGTGGGTAGCATTTTTGCGGAAGGTCCCGGTAATGGAAATTTGGCCCGGAAATTACGCGATGAAGCGGCACCGCGTCTTGAGGCGATGATCGGCGGTATGCCTAACAGTGGCTACTCGGGTGAGGGCAGCACCTATCAAGGCTTGATCGTCGCCTTTGCCGTACCTTTTCTCACGGAAATGCTGGAGGACCTGCAGGGGGAGGATATCTTTGACAAAGCGCTTTGGCCACAGGGCACCAGTCCGCGCCGCATCCTAGAGATGACGCGGCGGCTCTGGATGCCGGGCGGACTGTTGCTTCCCTGGGATCACTACGGGTACCAATTTGGAATTACCTTTCCTCTAGCCTATCTAGCACATCGAACGGGAGATCTACAGAGCCTGCGACTACTGGAGCACACCGCGAACATTGCAAGGATGACAACCGTAGATTCGGGATGGGGATTTGATCAGCCGGTGTGGACGCTGGTGTACTGGCCGGATGAGGATATTGTACAGGATGGAGTCGTCTGGACGCCTTGGGCGGAAGATGAGCTCGGTGCAGTGTTGGTCGATCCTGACGGCGAGAACTATCTCATGCAGATGTGGGACATTACCGAAGCCATGTGCCACCGCACGCATGTAAATCCAAACAGCCTGATACTCGCACGGAAGGGTATCCCGTTTTCTGCGGACGGAGGGTCCGCAGCGGACTGTGATGCGTTGAAGTATGAGGGTGCACTTTTTGAACGAAATTTTGGTGCCGGAGTAAATCAAACTCTGAATCTTTCCTCGGGATGCGGGGGCAGTCACAATGCCATCCTCGTAGATGGCTATGAAGGGCTCCGTCCGCCACAGGGTGAATCACAAGGGCGATTGATCAACTTTAGAGCTGAAGAACAATGTGTTACGGGGGACGTTACCCATCTCTATACCCTAGTCGATGAAGATTGCCTTTGCGTGAGACGACGCAGTCGGCTGATTGAAAATCGGTTCTGGGTAGTGGAAGACCTAGCTGCCTTTTCAAAACCCCATGAGTTTACCAGTCGCTGGTGGTTTCGGCCAGATGTTAAAATTGTGGATAACGGGGTAGATGTGCAGACGCCCGAAGGTGCTTTGCTTCAAATGCGCTGTGTGCAAGGGGTGGGGGAGGCATCGTTAACCCGAATTGAAGGATTTCCTGCTCAGCCCGATGGCTGTAGTGATCGCGTAGATTTTCAAATGTCTGGAACGGAAGCTCGCTGGCTATATGTGCTTTGGCCAACAGATACCGTTGAGATTGTTCGGGAACTGATCGATGGATGGGAAGCCACGGCTACAGTAGATCCTACGATCTCCTATAAGATTCATCCGGGTAGTCCCCCTTGGTTTCAACAGGACGTCGATATTTCCTCTGCATGGAAATTCGTTGCCGAATTTGATGTGAAGGAAGTTCAGCTTCCCTTGCTACAGCTTTCACGAGGGATTGATCCCCGATCCACCTTACAACTTAACGACATAGACATTGACCTTTCGGATCTCTCAAATGAAAAGCTGATGCCTTATCTAATCGACTGTAAACCTTATCTTAAAGGTACAGGATCTCTTCGAATTTCGTTGAGCTTAAATTTTACCATCGGTGAGATAAATAAAATGAATAGCTTTTCTTTTCCGGATCAACCCTTCGCTCTATGCAGGCGAATAACAGCTCCGGATCTTTTAGCTCACTGCTCATATGACGGGGCAACCCTAAATGTAGAAAGTAGTACGGGAATGCACTATACCCTTGGGCATAAACTTCTCTCCACAGACCCTGAAACGTTGAAACCAGCCAACTGATGTATACACAAACTCGAAACGATTTAGCCACTTTTTTGACCGTGGATGCCTTTTGGGATCGCGGCACCCCTGTATCGGAGCTCTTGGCCGCGCTGCATGCCGACAACTGGCAGGTGCAGCTTGCGAGTCTCGCGGCCCTCGGGGACCGGAGGGACGTCGAGGCCTTATCTGCGGTCGAAGCGCTACTGGAAACACAGGACACACTTGGGGTTTACGATTGTCCGGATGAATGGGACCTGAATTCTACCTCCGAGTCGTCTGAGAAGGAAATCTGGCGCTGTCGGTATCGTGTTAAACAGGCCGCACTCATCGCGATTCTCCGCTGCGTAGAGCAGCATGGCCCTGGTATCATCGAAGAGGCTCTACTTGAAAAACTGCACCACTACGCGATATCCCAAGAGGAGGATTATCCCGTTCGGGTAGCGGCTTGTGAATTGCTCGGAGCTTTGAAACATCCGACGTCCGGGCCAGTGCTGGCGGCCGCGTCCAAGGATGGTGAATGGTGCACGGCCACTGTCGCCACTCGTGCTTTGGCCTCTAAAAAAGAAGGCAAAGAATTTTTATGAATACAATAATCCGGATATGGAGAATGAACGATGTCAATTAAAATTGCAGTCATTGGAGCTGGGTCACTCGGCTTTACCCTTAAACTTATGCACGATGTACTGGCGGTTCCAGAGCTCCGTGATACGGTCTTTAGCTTTCACGATATCAGCAAACAGAACCTCGACATGGTTACGCAGCTGGCACGTAGGGATATCAAGGCCAACAAACTTCCGGCCCGAGTGCTGGCCACGACGGTTCGGCGAACTGCTCTGCGCGATGCGAACTACGTACTCAACCTGACCCGGATTGGTGGGCTCGAGGCGTTCCGGCAGGATATCGAGATTCCGCTGAAGTATGGGGTCGATCAGTGTGTCGGAGACACTCTAGCGATGGGCGGAATTATGTACGGCCAGCGCAACATTGCGGCGATACTGGATTTCTGTCGGGACATTCGTGAGGTCGCGGCTCCGGGAGTACTCTTTATCAATTATGCAAACCCCATGGCCATGAATACCTGGGCGGCAACGGTGTATGGCGGGGTGGATACCGTTGGACTTTGTCACGGCGTCCAGGGCGGACACGCCCAGATTACCGAAGTCATCCAATTGCTTGTGAACGGCAAAAAAAAGGAAGGTGCCAAGGGCTATCGGACTCTTTCCACGAGCGAGGTTGATATTGTCTGCGCGGGCATCAATCACCAGACCTGGTATACGTCCATTCGCTATAAGGGCGAAGACTGGTGTGACCGCCTCCTCGAAGGTTTTGAACAGCATCCGATCTACCGCGAAAACGAGAAAGTTCGGATTGATATGCTTCGTCAATTCGGATATTTCTCTACCGAGTCTAACGGGCATCTTAGTGAATACTTGCCTTGGTATCGCAAACGTCCCCGGGAGATTCGTCGCTGGATTTCAACCGACAGTTGGATCAATGGGGAAACTGGCGGATACCTGCGGGTTTGCACGGAAGGGCGGAACTGGTTCGAGACGGATTTCCCCAAGATGCTTGCCGAAGACGCACCCGATTTGTCGACGTATTCCCGCTCCAACGAGCACGGGTCTTGGATTATCGAAGCCTTGGAAACCGGCCGGATATACCGTGGCCATTTCAACCGGGTCAACCAAGGCTGCATCGGCAATTTGCCCGCTGATGCGGTGATCGAGGCACCGGGGTACGTCGACCGGACCGGCATTCATATGCCCCCGGTAGACCCTTTGCCGCCCGGTTGTGCCGCGGTCTGTTCTAACTCTATTGGGGTGCAGAGATTGGCGGTCCTAGCTGCGGTAGAAGGCAACCTAGAGTACCTGCGCCAAGCCGCTTTGATGGACCCCCTCACTGGTGCGGTTTGTACTACGGAGGAGATCTGCCAGATGGTCGATGAAATGCTTATTGCACAGGCGGCCTGGCTACCTCAATACCGGAAAGAAATTCCTAAGGCCCAAAAGCGTTTCGCTTCCGCAAAGAAGCTGGGAACCCGCAGTACCAAGGGGGCGGTGCGCATAAAAACCAAGACCGTGGCAGAGATGAAAAAGAATGCGGGGGAGGCCCGTCGAAATGCCACCGCGGGGGATAAAGCCGCACTGAGCCGAGCTAAACAGGCCCAATCCATTCATGGCAAAAAGGGGAAGGCTACTTTATGACCGCCCCCCAACCCAACATCGTTGTCTTTATTTGTCATGACTTAGGTCAGCACCTAGGCTGCTATGGCATGTCGGAAGTGCGCTCGTCGAATATCGATCGCTTTGCCGCCTCCGGCATTCGTTTTAAAAACAGCTTCTGTACCGCGCCTCAATGCAGTCCTTCTCGTGGGGCTCTGTGGACAGGTCGCTATGCGCATGCCAACGGCTTGGTGGGTCTAGCCCACAATGGATTCGCCAATGAATTGAACCCTGATGAACGGCATCTCGCGCAGATGCTTCGAGAGGTCGGGTATGAAACTCGCCTTTTCGGCACCCAGCACGAGTCAAAAGACCCCTCTCGTCTGGGTTATGATCACATTCACGATAATTGGCTCTGCGGTGGCCTGGCGGATGCTTTTGAACAAACCTTAGCAGAGCGCGAAAATTCGGATACGCCGTTGTTTGCCCAAATTGGATTCTTTGAGCCGCATCGACCCTTCCCACATAACGATGTGGAGACTCTTCCCCATGATCAGCTTACCGTCCCTGCATATATGCCGGATATCCCGGAAGTGCGTGAAGACCTTGCCGCGATGGAGGCCAGTATTGCTTCGATGGATATCGCCTTCGGTCGTATGCTAGCCGCAATCGAGTCTTCGGGCATGGCTGATAATACTCTCATTCTGTTTACCGCTGATCATGGTATCGCCTTCACTCATGCCAAGATGACCCTGTACGATCCGGGTCTCGAAGTGCCGCTGATCCTGTCGGTGCCTGGAATAGCCGGCGGCGTCACCCATCCGGAAATGATCAGTAACGTGGATGTACTTCCTACCTTGCTAGATCTGTTGGGCATGTCGAAGCCGGGCAATCTGCATGGCCGGAGTTTTCTGCCCTTACTGACTGGTGAGTCCTATACTCCGAATGAAAGAGTCTTCGCGGAAAAGACCTATCACACCTACTACGATCCCATGCGGGCTGTCCGCTCAAGCCGTTGGAAATTAATCGCCAATTTTGAGTATGCGCCTTGGCAGGAAATGTCGCCGGACTTCTCCTGTAATACGAAGGGCTACGTTGAGGTGTCTAAGGCTCTGAATATGCCCTATAATCTCCAGTATCATCCCCCCTTAGAGCTCTATGACCTTGAAGCTGATCCTTGCGAACAGTCTAATCTTGCGGACGATCCTGAGCACGCAGAAATTCGAAACGAATTAGCTCGTAGCCTGCGTCAGTGGATGCAGGACACCAGCGATCCGCTGCTCGAAGGCCCTATGGCCCAGGGTGCTTACCGGGAACGTATGCAGGCCTTTAAAAATATCTAGGAAGGTAAGGATTAACCGCTTTGACCGCAATCTGCTGATGGCCCTAGCGGATGAAAAGCCTTGCTCCAAATACATGGAAGTACTCTACGCATTTACTTCGGGATAACGATTCAGGATGGTAGAGCGCGCTTGCTACTTCATGTGGTCTGGCGTCGGCTTCCTGAGGAGGGGTTATCTTGACAGCCATCCTTGATCCAGAGAACTCGGGAGCTTATAAGACGCTATGGGTGACGCGGAAACGTTCCCAATTTGGAGTTCAATGATCCGCGAAACAACGCGGCAGGATGACCAATAAGGACTAGGGGGATTTCCATCTGCCGGCTGTGCAGTAGCCCTTCGAAAAGTACGGTTTCAGCTCGGTCACTTTACCGTAGTCATCTTTCCCCGATTCAACCCGACAATGAACGACTGCGACGCGTTTCGCAGGTCGGTAAACGCTATGTGTCCGCCCTTTTTCATCTTTATGATATTCGACCGGGACGCCGGTGGCACTCCACTCGGCTGCGACGGCCTAGGTGAAACTCAGATGCGCGGTCGCGCGGACAGTTCTGGCGCTTTAGCCTTCGTGGTGCCGTTCACCCGTGGTTAGTTCTACTCCACTCGGGTGGTCTTGCTGCCGACATAGGTGACATCTTACCTTTGATTGGGGACCCGGTTTTCGGGGCCTACACCTGTGGATTTGGAACGAAAGTACCACCGCGGCATTGCTTGAGATGCTTCAAGGCGTGTACTTGACCGGTCATCTCCAGCTCATTGCTGTAGACGGGGTCGTGCCAGCCTTCAATATCGATGCATCCTTTGAATCCGCCTCGTCGAAGTTCTGTGATGATGTCCGTCCAATTGCTGTCGCCGAACCCTGGGGTGCGATGCTCTACAAATGCAGGTGCCAGTTGTACAGGGAGGTCGGTGTTGGGATCGACATGCACGGAGGAGTGAATCCCGTATTTCTTAATCACGTCCCAGTGAATGGTTGCGTCTTTGCCGTGCATATGGAAGATTTTTGGTAACCATTCTTTGAGTTGAGGCATCGGATCGATTAGACTGACCATCTGATGGCAGGGCTCCCATTCCAAACCAATGTTGGGAAGGGGTACGGCATCGAACATGATTTCCCAGGCCAGAGGATTGTGTGCAATATTCCAGTCGCCCTCCTGCCAAGTGCCTCCCATGTCGCAGTTCTCAAAGGCAATACGTGCGCCTTGTTCTCCAGCCTTTTCGGTTAGAGGCATAAAAACCTCGCGAAACCGATCACGACTTTCATGAATGGCTTTCCCGCGGAGACGTCCGGTAAATCCGCAAAGAATATCACAATCGAAGAGGGGTGCGGCTTCAATCAGGCGCTCCCAGCCTTTACGGGTCTCCCCGGCCATTTCATCGTCTTCAAGCGGATTACCAAAAATACCGAGGCTGGAGATGACCGCCCCAGTCTCTGCTAACACCGGCTTGAGTTCATCGGCCAAGCGCTCTAGATCACAATCGCCAAGCGTCTCCCAAAAGGTGAGGGAATAGGATTCAAATCCATGATGCTGGATTTGACGGATGTAGTCGGGTGATTTCTGCCCTGCACTTACTAGGGTCCCAATACGGATAGATTCGTTATTAATTGACATGTGGATTCTCTAGGGTTTTCAGGTTCGAATGTGAATGGTTTTGGCTTGTTCATCGGAGCGGAAGGACGCGTCCAGTACCCGCTGAATTTCCCAGCCTCTTCGGAAATTGGAGTCATCGTTTTTCCCGGTACGGATTGAACGCAGAAAGCGCTCTGCCATGGAAGGGGTCTTTCGTACCTTTACAGTTTTAAATTGTCCATTCTTAACATCTGCCCCTAGGCATACCTCTAGTTCATCGTTAGATTTATCGAGGTCTAAACGTAATGCTCCGGTCTCGCCATAGAGACTAAGTTTCAGGGAATTGATTTGACCAGTAGCCCAGCGGGTGGTGTTGATCGTTCCCACACAACCTCCAGTCAATTCTACTTGAAGTAGGGCGGTGTCATTGGCATCAAACTTGTATTCGCCAATTTGATTGCCAGCTGCCTTTGGAAAGGTTTTTAACTTACAGGTTACCTGTTTTATATTCTCGTTGGCCACATAGGTGGCCAGATCGACAATATGAACCCCGAGATCACCCAGCGCCCCTTTGGAACCATGTTCCGTGGATAAGCGCCATAGCCATGCCGGGGTTTCGCGCCACTCTCCCCAGACCGGACTGGTCAGCCACGTTTGTAGGTAATGCGCCTCTATATGCATCAGCCGTCCCAATTTCCCATCCGCAACCAATTTCCGAGCATGATGAAGAACTGAACTGTTGCGATAGGAAAAATGAATCATATTAATGACACCGGTTTTCTCTGCAGCGGTCACCAAACGTTTTCCTTCTGCTGCCGTGGGGGCAATGGGTTTTTCACACAAGACATGTTTCCCGGCTTTTACCAGTGGGAGGGCACATGACACATGCGCCGAATCGATGGTGGCCACTACCGCCGCATCAAATTCTCCCCAAGCCAAGAGGTCTTTAACATTCTGAAAGCGGTTGGTAATTTCATATTTATCACAATACCGAGTGAGATTTTCCTCCAGCACATCGACTCCAGCTACCAGCCGGCACCCTTTGAGTTTGTTAAACGCATCTGCATGGGCATTCGCCATGCCACCTGTCCCGACAATCGCAATTCGAATCATAAAAATCTCCTAGTTGAAAACGCATATCATACAGGATATAAGTAAAGAAAATGAATAGTTAATATCTACTTTATGACTAGATTTATATAACATATCTATTGATGAAAGCGCTTATTCACGAAACTACCCAGATTCTCACTCAATTCCGGGAGAACTGTATATCTGGACACAGTCGTGTACGGATCGCCGAAGCAACCCCCCTCTACCAGCCGGATGCAAACCAGTCTGTGCATGATTGCCCCGAAATTTTCCTACAAATTTCTGGAGAAAATCACTTTACCTTTCCGGATCACCGCCACGTGCTGGGACCGGGAGACTGTCTGTATATGCCAGCCGGTGTTCCCCATTCGGAACAGGTTCGAAAAACGGGAGGAGAAGAATTCCGCCTGCTGGTATTAACGTTACCTACCGACCGCTGTTCCTTTATTTATGCAAAAGGAAGCGCCCAGGTTCCGTTTCCGGTCATTGATCAGGTATTTACCACCCCCAATCCCCATTACCGCGCCCTACAGGATCTGCTCTCAGCAACCGAACGCTTTCTGCAAACTCCCGAAACACGGTCAACAGGAACAGCCCTATTTGCCTGCCTGTTGGAGCACCTCTGCGGATACCTCCGTCTTCCCGCAGCGGCCGACTGGGCACCCCCAGCTCAAGATCTCGCATCAAGAGCCGCACAGGTGGTACAGGCACGGTATTATAAACCCGACTGCCAAGTGGCCTCCATTGCCCGGGAGCTAGGCGTTTCGCCCAACCATCTCTCCACCTGTTTTTGCAGGGCCACGGGCAAGCGTTTGTCTCGCCACTTGCTCCAGATCCGCCTAGATCATGCCTGTTCTCTTCTGAGCGAAACCGAACTGCGAATTGTTGAAGTCGCTGTCCGTTCCGGATTCACCGACTGTTCCCATTTCATTGCACGTTTCAAAAATCGGATGGGCTTAACGCCACTTCAATACCGGACACGCCGTCGGACGTGATTTAAACAATGCGACATTTAAAAAACGCCCTCCTTCCTCTCATCCTTCGTTCAGCTCTTTAAGCTCTTTGTGCAGATTACGCTCTTTTTAGAGGGTTTAGCCGTTTTACATGCTCGCCCTTTTAGAAATAAGGACCGATGAGTAAGACGTCTACTTAGGTGAAATACAGTTTGATATACGACACCCTTATTCAAAACGATTGGGGCTTAGGGGTGGTTTTTCTGTTGCTCTCCTTAATGATGTTGGATAAGTAAACTGTTGCCCCTATTTGAGTTACGACTTTGTCTTCCTAGCTTTGCAGAGCCAGCGGAACATAGACGGATGGGATTCTAGGCGGAAGCAACACTATCATTTACAGGTAAATAGTTAGTTTACGGTTCACGGTCCGTGTCGGAATAAAAAAGAACAACGAATTATAGATTATGATTAAGTTAAAAAGTAAAAGATTAGAGATTATTTTTGAGGAACCTGGGGAGAGGTATTGTGGACCGAGGTATGACTGGTCCAGTTTTATAACCGAAATTATTTTAGATAATAAGCATCAGTTGCTTGGAGTAGAGTCTACTGTTTCAGGGCCGTCTTATGAAGGAAAGGGACTTTGTGGTGAATTTTGTATGGATAAGCCCTTGGGATATGATGAAGCCCGTGTTGGCGATTTTTGTATGAAGATTGGTGTGGGTTTACTTCAGAAAAAGGATGAGATGGATTACTTTTTTGCAGATACTTTTAACGTTCAACCTGTTGCTTGGGATATGACAGTTGAAGATAATTCGATCAATCTGTTTTGCCGTCAGGAGTTAGTAAATGGTTTTGCATATAATTTATATAAACAGATAACCTTAGAAGAAAATGCTTTATTAATTGATTATACGCTTACGAATACAGGTCATAAAGCCATTGCTACATCGGAATATAGTCATAACTTTTTTTGTTTTAATAATAGAAATATAAATGCTGAGTATGAACTTATTGTTGATTTTGCTTCAAAACTGAACATGAAGGATAGGCGGTTAACTTGCAAAAACGGAGTATTTTTGTTTGAGAAAGAGTTGCTCAGTAGTAGTTTTTGTTCTGACGTGAACGTATGTAATGGTCAGGTGGGATCTTGGACGTTAACAAATAAAGTTGTTGGCGTTTCTGTCAAAGAATCACTATCTAAGCCAATCAAGAAATTTGCGATTTTTGCAAAACCTAAGGTTTTTTGTCCCGAAATATTTGTTGATATTAAAGTAGATCGGGGTGAACGTTTCTCATGGCAAAGAAAATGGACTGTTGAAAACGATCAAGTAAGTATAGTCCATCCCAACTAAGACTTAGGCTGTGACCAAGGGTTGTTACTCTGAAAAGATCGGCAAAAAAGATTCATCGCGAAAGGTATCGGGATATGACCGTCCCAGCTTCGCTAGAGGACACGGAGAATGAATCCGTCTTCGTGAAAGTCAGCAGAGGTGCGGGAAGCGGAGCCAGTAGAAGCTGAGTTTTAGTTATACGGCAGTCTCTCCTCTTTCTTCATATCAGTTTATGTTTCGGTTTGCAGTTCTAAATAACGTTTGGATTCCAGCGAGGTA
>Ga0222650_1000152_pt1 | contig 62703 bp, 38 predicted proteins | sample AntAcemetagen367_FD_179820 | JGI IMG/M metagenome (GOLD analysis project Ga0222650, IMG submission 179820) | Saline water microbial communities from Ace Lake, Antarctica - #367 | ecosystem: Environmental > Aquatic > Non-marine Saline and Alkaline > Saline | place: Antarctica: Ace Lake... | reverse complement strand
TTACGGAATAGATTGCCGCCGAAGCCGAACCCGCAGCAGCGAGGCCGAGTGCGGCGATGAGTAGTAGAGTTGTTGGTCTTGTTTTCATCTGTTGGGGGTGTTTTCTAGGGTGAGCTGAAAAAAGTTCTCAAATCGGTTTGCGAACTACGTCGCGATCTTGAGGAGGATTTCGAAAATGGAAAAGGGTTTTTGTTGTTATTGGCCTATCCGTGATTTGGATAGCTTTTGTTACCGAACGCAGACGGGAATTGGAGTTCAAGCGATATCGCCAGCCGGAGCCTCTCTTACTGCCGGAGGAGTGCTTGCAGTTTTGCCACGACCTCTGGATGGGCTGCTGCGAGGTCGGATTTTTCCTGTGGGTCGGCTTCCAGGTCGTACAGCGTGGCCTTGGAGAGCTTCCATTTCCCGAGCAGGACGGTGTCTTTGCCGAAGAACAAAGGCCGCTCCGGGGCGGTGGCTTCGCCCTTGAGCACGGGGAGCATGTCGCTGCCACGCACCTGTGCTGCGGGCGGGACGGTTAGGTCTGCAGCCGCAACCATGGTGGGCAGCATATCGATCATGTGAACGATCTCGCGGTTGGTCTTGCCTGCCGGAAGTTTGCCCGGCCACCGGATGATCATCGGCACTCGGATCCCTCCCTCCTTGAGGCTCCATTTCATGCCGGAAAATGGCGTATTGTATCCGCCGTTGCTGGGGTCACCCCCGTTGTCCGAGACGAAGACGATGAGGGTGTTGTCATCCAGCCCGTTGCGTTTCACCGCTTCCAGCACCTTGCCGATGCCGTCGTCCATGCAGTTGACCATAGCAGCATAAATCGGTCGCTGCTTGTTCGGGTTCGGTTGGTCGAATTTCTTCCGATAGCTTTCCGGAGCCTGCAGGACGCCCGGCCGCGCGTAGTGAGGTGCATTGTAGCTGAGGAAGAGGAAAAACGGCTCCTGCTTGTGTTCCTCCACGAAGGAAACCGCGCGATCAGTAAAAAGATCGGTCGAGTAGCCTTCAGGAAAAATCTCCTTTTCGTTCTCGTAGAAGTCGTGCTTCCCCTCTTTGCTCCCCGGGATTTTCTGCGCGGTATCGCGGTGAGTGAAGTAGTCGATCTTCCCGCCGCGGTGGCCGTAGAACGAATCGAATCCTTGGCGGTTGGGCAGCATGTCACCCTCGTATCCAAGGTGCCACTTGCCGATCAAGCCGGTGGTGTATCCAGCGGATTTCAAGATTTCCGCAATGGTGACGACATCCCCCGGCATGCCGCCTTCCCCCATCAAGGCACCGCCGATCCCGAGTTCATGCGGGTAACGCCCGCTCAGGATGCTGGCGCGCGACGGACTGCAGGTGGAGGCCGCGGCATAAAACGTCTCGCAGCGCACGCCACTGGCCGCGATCGAGTCGATGTGCGGAGTCGGGATATCCTCCGCGCCGTAGCAACCCAGATCCCCATACCCGAGGTCATCCGCCATGATCCAGATGATGTTGGGCTTGGCTGCGGCATGCACGATGCCGGTGAGAATGCAGCAGGCAAACGCAGCTAAGGCGAAGGTTCGTGTGAGTGTATGCATGGGGTGGAGAAAGAATGGAACGGTGATCAACGGTTCATTTCCCTTTCACACTTATTTTTTCTCCATCACCATCCATTGCGATTTCCAGTCGACCGGATTTTTGTGGCTAAAGCCGCCGAGTTCGACAAACAGGTAGTCGCTGCCATCGAGTGTCCTGGTGATCATTTTGAGTGCTTGCAAGCGTTCGAGATCCATCAGGATTTCGCCGGACCAGATGAAGCGCGGTGAGTTGGTGCCGCCTTGGCTTGTGAGTTCAATCTCGTGGAACAGCGGTTTGACCAATGGGATTTTGGCTCCGGGGTCGAATGCTTCGATCCCATCGACAGTGGCGATCGCGCCCCATGTGCCGATCAACTTTGGATTGGAGACAAACTTGCCGTCGTAGCGGTAGCGGAGATCCTCGGCGGGTTCCTCATCACTGTCGGGATCGTGGGCGTCCTGCCATACGGAGCTGAGCATGGGGGTGATTGTCGCAGCCTTGGCGAAGGTGGCCGCATCGAGCGGCGGAAGTTTCCGCTCTTCCAGCCACATGCTGAAAATTCCCTGTGGCTCCGGCGGCATCTGGACGATGGCGCGATCGCCGTAGCGCAGGAAGGTGAGAGCGGCAACGGTGACCGGGCCTTTGGCGAAGGCATCGGTGAATTCATTCGTAATATAGCCTCCACGCAGCACGTCTCCGGCGCGACGTCCGAGGCCGTCTTTGACCTCGATGACTTGCTTGCCATTGACGAAGACCTTGAAGCCATCACCCGCGCCGACACCCTGGCCGCGATGGACGCGGAGGCGATAGGCATGACCGGGCTTAAGTGCTGGGAATTGCCACTCACCGCGGACGAGCAGCACTTCTTTTTCCCACAAGGTGCGGGGTTTCATCTCCCACAGGTTGCGCCCGCCGGAGTGATTGTCATCGAGCTTCCCTTTGTATTGCCCGAACGGCGGCAGGCCTTTTCCCCAATCGGCGGCAGCGGCATCGAATTCCGGTTTGAACCAGTTCTCCATGCCTTCCGGGGCACTGACCTTGCGGTAGCGCCACGGCGATTTGTCATACGGCTGTTTCTCTTTCGGTTCGTAGCTGAAGTAATCCCATTCGCTGTTGCGGAGATCGGGACCGAAGTTTTTCCAAACGTAGTCGTGGACTCCGACTTTCTCGTAGAGCGCGGACAGCTCGTCGAGCGAGTTGCTGAGCGTGCCGTTTTTGGCGACCGGATTCTTGATGTCGCCAAGCAGCTTGTTGCGGTTCTTTCCGATGAACTGATAGATCACTTCGTCGCGAACGATGGGCAGGATCTCCTTGCGCATCTCCGGGGAAAACGAATCGAAGTCGGCGTTGAGAAAAATGTCTTGGTGGGGCAGAACTTTGTCGGGGTATTCCTGTTTGGCGAGATGATAGAGCACCTCGGCACCTCCTGGGACTGTGAGCAGGGTTTCGGCGAAGCGTTCAAGCGTGCCGTGGCGGTGCCCCCGGAGGTCGAGCCCCCCCTCCGCATCGAGCGGCGCGCTGTAACTTGCGTAGGTTTCGCCAAGGGCTTGTTTGGCGGCCGCCTGCACCGTAGGCGATGCCTCGGGCAGGGATTTGCGCAGCATGGAGAGAACCGAGCCGGTGGTGCTCTGGCGCATCGTCTTGCTGATGAAATCACCGACCACCGGCATCGTCCGCCCGGTGGCGCGTTCATCGAGCGAGAGCATGGCGAGAGCCGCAAGTGCGCCCTGATTGAGCCACTGCTCCTCGTGAGCAAGATAGGATTCGAGCAGTTCGATGTGCGGCATGATCCAGTCCGGTATGCCGAGGCCGACGATTTCCAGGCAGATGTCTTTCACGAACCAGGATTCCTCGTCGTCCTTGAGGCGTTCGATGGCGTAGTCGAAGGTTTTTTTGCTCCAATCGGAACCGGGATCGAAGATGACGGTGGCGGCGCGAAGGCCGGCGTAGCGAACGCGCGGATCGGCATCGCGCATGAATTCATCCAACAACCCGGGACGCTCCTTGTTCACTTTTTCCCGCCACATGTAGTGCGGCCTGATGCCTGCGGCGTGGTTGACAACCATGTGGCGGATCAGGAATTCCGGGTGGCGGGCGTATCTGCGGATTTCATCGTCGCTGAGTTCTCCGGCGGCCTGCAAACGCTCGATGAGCGGCTTGGCGGAGTCCTTGGCGAGTGTTTCGCCAGAGAGATCCATGCGTTTGCCGTCCTTGTCGGGAGCGGCTTCGAGCGAAAGGAAGACATCGTCGGCCGCGGTGCCCCAGGGGCGTTTGGGTAGCTGATAGGTTTTGGAAAACTTCGTGGGCGGTGCGCCGGTGATGCTGAGGGATTTTCTCGGAAACACATAGACCCACGGATAACAACCGCCCCACACGACGGTTTCATATTTCGCGCCGCCGAGGATGGTGAACGAGCCGTCCCAATTACGAGACATATCGTAGTGCCATTTCCGGTTGTCGAGGAAGTCTCGGTATTGCGCGGGTTTCGTGTCCTGGAGCAGGCACATCGAGGCGCTGCGCCAGATCTCTCCGACGCCGCCACCAGTGTGGCCGTGGAGCATGTAGGTGGTGGTGTAGAATGCCGACATCGCAGCGATATCGCGGGCGCGGGCGTAGATCGAATCCTCGCCTTCGGGCGTGAGTGCCGCGGCTGCTGCCATGGCGATCGCAAGGTTGCCGTTCTTGCCGTTGTCGACGAACGAGGTCTCTGGGCGGTCGTCACCATAAGGGTTGAGCCCGCGTCCGGCGTAGCGGAAGTAATGCGTCAGGGTGCGGTGAAGCAGGCTGTCGTTGATTTCCGCCCCGCATTGTTTGGCGAGCATCAGGAAGGTGACCACGCCGGTGCCACCGGCATTGAGGTGGCCACGGCCGTAGTTCATGCCCACCACCTTGCCGCGGCCGGACCAGCCGTCGAGGTATTCGCTTTTCGCGGCGTCGCCGACGTATCGATTGATGACCTTCATCGCCTGCGGATCGCCGGTTTTGAGGTAGTATTCGCAGACCGCAATGCCGGCGAAGGAGATGTGCCAGGGATAGGTGAAGCCATCGTTATCGGCCATGGCATGCACCCATTCGCGAACGACCGCGAGATCCTTGTCGGTCCCGCTGGCTACCAACATCAGCATACCTCCGCCGGCGAACCCTTTGTTGGAATCGGGCTGGGCGAGGTAGTCATTGAAGTTGCGGATGATCTGGTCGGACTTCGGACAGTCAAGCGGCCAGGTCTTGCTGTAGGCACCTAGCACCGGGATGTTGATGACGACCTCTTTCGCTTCGGTCGCCTTGGCGTTTTCCCGCACCATGAGTTTCAACACACCATCCGAAGCCTCGGCATCGGCGATGATCCGCCCGAGCTGAATACGCGGGTCGATGTCCTTGAGGGTCTGGCCGTTGATGGAATCGATGACTTGGCCCATTTTCAATCCGGCCTTCTCAGCAGGCGAACCGGGGGCGATATCCACTTCCTTGTTTTTGGGTTCGATGTCACCCACCCACATCGTGAACGCGGGTTGATGAAGATCGATGGCAATCCCGACCGGGCCGACGTTGCCGATGCGTTCGACGGACTTGGTTTCCTGCGGGGCGGTGGTGAAGAGCTGGGATGTTTTGTAAAACGGCTCCGCATGGGCGGTGGCGCAAAACACGGTGATAAGGATAGCTGGAATACTATTTGTGAATTTCATAGAAAGAGTTGGAGGAAAGTTTGGGATCTAAAGGTTTTGTGGAAGCAAGGCAGGGAAATCATCGATATTCCGTTGCTGGTTTTTTAAAGAATACGGACAATCATTCCCTGACATAGAGCACGTGTGCGGGTTGGAAATTTGGCTGTTTAGGATCAGGTAAAGCGTATTCAACCAGCAGGAATTCCTTGCCGTCGACGGTGAAGACGGTCATGCCGAGCGCGACCCCATTGGTGTTGTCGATGATGTATCGCTCCGACCAGAACGCGCTGCCCCGCTTGGGTGGACTGGTGGGATCCAGGATCAGATATTTTGGTCGGAACGCTCCCCTTCCTTTCTTCGGGTTCGCTTTGGCAGCGGCTTCCTTCTTGGCAAATTCCTTCATCCTTGCCTGAACTTCCCTGGTCTCGGGCGGGAAACTATAGCATTTGGAGATGTATTTCCAGCGACCGACGAACTGCGGATCGGGCTTGAATTCCTTGTATTGGAACATGTCCATTTCATCCCCGCTGCGGACGTAGGCCAGGGTTTTTTTCGGCAGCTTCCGCACGAATTCCGCTCCGCCTGGCACGGTGTTCAAGACCTCGGAAATGCGCTGCCTGGTGGCTTCCCCGCCCTGCACGGCTCCTCCCTTGAACACCTTTTTCATCGGGACTGCCTCGAAGGTCTGCTGAAGCAGTGGCGAGGCGTAGGCCTTCACCTCGGCGGGAGCCTTGGAGAGTGCCTCGCGCAGCGCACGGTTGAACCGGTAGGAGGCGCTGTTCGCCCAGACCTTGGTAAAACCATCCAAGGTTCGCTCCAACGTGGATTTGTAATGATCCGGATGTGCGCACACCTTGGCGAGGGCAACCAAGGCATTGGTCTTGGTCCAGTTGCATGGACGATTTTCCAACAGATCCAGAATCCGCTCCTTGTGTTTTGCAATGACCGTGGCATCGGCGCGGGAAAGGGCTGAGAGGGCTTCCTGCACGACCCACCAGGACTCGTCCGGATTCTCGATCATCTTGCCGAGTAAGTCCCACATTTCCGGAGTGACTTTTTCCAAAGGCAAGGGCGCGCCCTTGAACATGCCGGCGATGGCCAGCGTGCCGAGGTGGCGCAGCCGGGCATCGTCGGATTTCAACAAAGGCACGACGCATTCGTCATACCCTTTGGCTACCGCCACGCGGATACCGTCCTCGCGCAAGCCGAGCTCGGGGTGGTAGAGGATGCGCATCATGTCATCCTTGCTCTTGGCCGTGCGTTCGAAAACGCGGAACGAGCTATCGGTTTCGGCCCGCTCGTTAACCAGATCATTCAGACCAAGGTAGGGATTGGGCGGCGGCTCGTTGGACAGGAAAATGTCATCGGCGGGATTGCCCCAAGGGCGCTCGGGTAGTTGGTGGGACTTCGCCCACTTGCTGCGCGCCGCTCCGAACAACTGTAGTTGCTTGCGGTGTAGTGTGTAAGACAGCGCGAAGTAGGTGCCGAAGTCGATATTGTCCTTGAGCGGGTCGGTGACCGAGACGTCATAGCGGTCGGTCAAGCCGGCGATACCAATGCTACCGTCATGACGACGCGAAAGATCCATCACCCAGCGGCGCGTGTCGAAGTAACTGCGGAACGCATTCGGCCGCACGTCGCGCACCACATGCATGGCTGCGTGATGCCAGATCTCACCCATGCCGCCGCCGGTGTGGGCGGCGTGAAACCAGTTGGTCGCATAAAACGCCTTCATCGCCGAGTGGTCGCGCGCCTTGGCGTAAAGCGACGATTCACCGTTGGGGGTGAGCAAGGCGGCGGCACCCATCGCCAAGGCCAAGCCCGAGGTTTTTCCGTTATCGGTGTAGCCACCTTCGGGGAAACCATCGCCATACGCGCAATTGCCGTGGCCATTGAAGCGGTAGAACTGCTTGAGGCTTTCTTGCAAGGTATATTCATCCACCTCCACGCCGCAGGCCTTGGCCAGTAGTAGGAAAGTCATGCAATGCACACCCGCGGCATGCAATGCGCCGGTGCCGGTGGAATAAGTAAAGGAGGCTGGTCCGCCGCGACCGGACCAGGATCCGTTGAACATGTTTTTTTCGAGTTCCTTCACGCCTTCCTGAATGGCAGGCAGCACTCCTTTATCGCCGGTGCGTAGGTAATACTCGCACACGCCGGGTCCCATGTAGCCGCGATACCATTGGATGGAACCGACACTTTTGAGATCCTTCATCCAGGCACGGACAACATCCAGATCCTTCTCCTCGCCGGTGGAGAGCAGAAACAAAATGCCACCCATGCTCATCTTGCCACGTTTGGCCAGCACATCGGCCATCCCTCTAACAATCTTGTCTGATTTCTGGCAATCCACAGGCCAGGTGGGGCTGTAGCTACCCATCACTGGAATTTTCACCAACACATCCCCCACGCCCTTGATTTTAAGACTCACCTTGCCGTCAGTCGCTTCCGCCTCGGTGATGATGTCGCCGAGGATGATGCGGGGGTCGATATCCTTGAGCACCTTGCCGTTGATGCTTTCGATGACCTGACCCGCCTTGAGTTTTCCGGCTTTTTCCGCAGGCGATCCCGGCTCGACGTTCTTGATGATCATTTTCATGCCGGGCTGCATGAGATCGATGCCAATACCGACGGGGCCGAAGTTTCTGACATTCCACGGCCCCTTGTCGGAGGGTTTGGGTTGCGGGTGAAACAAGGGGCTTTCCGAATAATAACCCACCGCAAGTGGTGCGAAAAAGACAAGGTTTGCCATTGCTGTGCAGAACAACGGCAGGCAAAGGAAGCGTGGAGTCAGGAAGCGTGTCATGATGGGGGATTGTTTATCGAATCGTGTGATGAACTATAGGGCTGGCGGTCGCGCGATGATTACTCTGCTGTGTCCAACTCCTCGAGAATCTGCGGCTTACCACCAGCCATAAGATTGGCGAGGCTGCGGGCCATGGCATCGCCGGCGAGCAGGAAGAACTTGGCACTGCCGCGGTAGTGAAAGGCCTTGTTGCTGGTAGCCTTGCGGAGAAAAGTATTCAACTCTTGTTGCTCCGGCGTGCCTTTCTCCATCGAGAGGAAGATGTTGTCCGCGGCATCCAGTTCCAAAGGATAGAAACGGCCGGTGTTGACCACATCGACACTACCCTTGAGATCGGGTGATTGCGCAGCCTTAACCATGCCACCACTAACGTTGCCTTTGAGAGCCGTGTGGTAGTAGGAACCCACACCCAACGAACCGGCGACAAATGGCATTTCCGGTGCATCAACTTCCTTGCGGAACCATTTGATCATTTCTTCCAACTGCTCGCCATAGGCTTCGTTGTTCATATCGCTGTAGCCTTGGAACCAGACCATGCCGGCGATGTCGTAGCCTTTGGCGGGATCGTATTCCGGATGGTATTTGCCGGGATCCTTGAGCACATCCTTCACTGCGGGCAACGCCATGTTCCAGGCCCAGCTGAGCTTACCGGTTTTTTCCGGTGCGGGGCGCGGGTTGGGCTCACGGCCTTCCTCTTTGGCGCGGGCGGCGTCCAAAGCGTTGGCGGCCTCGCGTTGGGCCTTCTCGGCGGGAGTTTCCACGCCGTCGAGCGATCCGGGGCGCCAGGCCTCGCGGATCGCGGTGTTGCCCCAAGCGCACTTGACCAAGAGGATCGGCGCATCCACCAGGCGTTCGAGCGTGATACCAACCCCGTATTCCGGACCGATGGTCGTCACTCCCCCACCCCAACCGATCGAGAGCGGGCCGTGGGCGGTGGCTTCGATCGGGTTATCCATGGAACTTTCGAAGGCGCCGTGGCTGAAGATATAGGTGCGCTTGGCGATGGGCAGATTCACCATTTCCTGGCCGAGCTTGGCGACATGTGCCCGGATTTCTTCCGGAGTCCCTACCGGGGCACCCACCACACCCTTTTTGCCACGTTTCTTGACCAGATCGAGCTGAGCGAAAAATGGAGCGAAATCCTCAGACTTGGTGCCGTTGAGATAGATCCCTCGCACTCGTTCGAGCTGCTCCGCGTTGTATTGGTCGCGGCTGACAATTTGCTCATAGGCTTTTTCCATCGGATACTGATTTTCCGGCCCATTGAGAATTTCTGCCATGCGCGGGTAAATCCCTTCTTCTTCCGCTTTTTTGTCGAGGAAAGCATACATTGCCTGACGCCCCTTGACCTCGGGTTTGGTGCCCCATTCGGCCTGCCACTCTTGGTTCTTGACGCGGTTGCGCCACAAGGAGCGGGACTTTGAGCGAGCATCAAGCAAGTCTTCCAGCTCCTTTTTCAATTCGGCGGGCCCCTTGTAATAACGCACGCCCTGCCAGAAAAAATTATTCCATTCAAAAGAGTCTGACTTTTTCATCAGTAGATCTTTCGGCGGCACATATTGCGGCTCGGTGAGATACCATGAGGTACCAATATCGGCGAGGCCGACCATGTTGGACTGCCCCATGACAAAGACGATCTGCAGTTTGTCTTTCTTGAGCGGCGGCTGATTGGCTTGGGCGGTCGACTCCTGACCGATCGCGCCGTGGATCATCAGGACGGAAATGAGGAATATGGAGTTTTGTTGAAGAATTTTTTTCATTGAATCAAAGGTATGGACTAACTGCGCGGATGCATGTCGCTGGATATTTGGAAAAGCGCCAACCTGATCAAGGTCGATCGCATCGTGAATGCTCCTGCTTTACCGATGAACACGGAGCTTCTTTCCACACGCAATCCAAGCAAATCGGCCAGCCAGGCTCGAATTCCTGAATTACACCGGTAGAAAAAGGGCTAATCCTATCCGTTCGAAGGATAAGTTGCGCTCTTTGATTTTGAGGTGGATGGCCTTACTCCGGGCATTCGCTTCCGAATTTCTGGCGCGGGTCCTATCGTATTTCCTTCGACAAGCTTGGCCTTGGTCAATCGTTGGCCTATATCCTTTTTCCCACGGGTTACATTGGCTGCCCATTTGACAACCCGTCGGGTGATGAGTTTGCTGTCCCAATAGATGTGCGACACGGTGGGCTCACACCAACTGAAAGTGCTGTCATCGTTAGAGCAAGCCAGTGAGACGTCGCGGGGCACATGAAGACCCCGTAGAGCGAGAAAGTGGTATGCGGCGCTGAAGACAAAGGCTTCTTGGGTAATCAGGGCAGTGGGTGGAGTGAGTTGGAAAAGCTTGGTGAGCATAACTTGAAATCCTAGCTTGCCGTCTTTCCATTCCGGAAGATTGTACGAGCTGGTCGTAATCCCGTGGTATTTGATGCGTTCAAGAACCACGCGTTCGGTTCGTCCAGGCAAAGGAACCCGTCGATCCTCCCTTACAAGGAGAGAGATCCGGCGATGACCGAGTTCCACCAAACGATCGACCAACATTTCGTAGGCCGGGATTTTTTCGGGCATGGTTGCAGCGATGGGCAGATCGCTGAATCGCCCAAACAGTGCGAAACTCGGATAAGGACAATCGGCAAACCAACGCAGGAGATCTTTCGAGCCGCTGACCACAACCCAGGCATCCGCCTCTTGCGCTTTGACGAAGCTGGCAAGCCTGGACAGATCCGAGCCGAAATCCTGAACGGTTTTACTGGCATAATAAGCATGGTGACCAGCCATGGTCAGTCCATCCTGGAGTTCCATAATGTAGTCCACTCGATGATCGTGCTGGTCGTGAGGAAGGATAGCGATTCGCAGTGGCTGGGTATCCTTGATATTCGCAATATTCGGATTGATGCGCCTTCGCTTGCCGATGCCTTGGGATATTAGAAGGTTCTCCTGCTCCAAAAGCTTGAGAGCCGCCAATACGGTTTTCGGATCAACACCAAGCTCTCTCGCCAGTTTTGGTGCCCCGGGGACTTCCTTGGGCCACACTCCACGGCTGATTTCGCCACGCAAGTGATGGGCGACCTGCTCGATGTATGAAAGTGGAGCGATATTCGGCATTACATTTCCTATCCATAAGTTGGATAGGATGCAATCAAAAAAGTATTAGCGACCTCTGATGAGGGTGCTTTACAAGCATTGACGTATCGATAAGCTCATTCAAATGATAAACCCTCTGGCATTTCGCTGACCAATGAGGGAATGGTTAAGCAGTCCTATCCGCAAACAGAATTGGCTTAAACGCAGAGGAGTTCCTATTTTTGATGACCGCCACTTAGAATTCATGAAAAAAAAACCTTCTGACAAATCAGGGTTCACTCTGGTTGTTACACTGGTAATGATGGTTCTGCTTGCCGTGATCGTCGTCGGCATGCTGAGCCTTTCCTCGATTTCATTGCGCGCTTCCTCCCGTAGCGACTCGCAAGCCGAGGCGCAAGCCAACGCCAGGCTGGCGCTCATGCTTGCGATCGGTGAATTGCAGAAATACACTGGTTCGGATACGCGGATCACGGCTCCCTCCGGGATCGTGGACAATACCGCCCCCCCGCTCACCGGGGTATGGCGAAGCTGGGAGGGAACGGATCATGTTGATACCAATGGGATGCCGAAAGCGCCGGACTACGAAGTGAAATCGAAAGAAATCACTGCGAAAACTTCGAAAAACAACGATGGTCGATTCCTCACGTGGTTGGTCTCCGGGGCGCTGGCAGGAAAAGGACCTTCGTTCACCGGAAACAAACCTTCCGATCTCGTTTCCTCATCCATTTCCGCTAGCACAGTTCCCCTGCTTGCAGGTGGCACTTTGGGAAGTAACCCGGGACAGGTTCACGTCAAGCCCCAGCTTGTGCAGAATAACACAGGTGCCATCGCGTGGTGGGTCAGCGGGGAGAACCAGAAGGCACGTTTGCCGCAGCCCTACAAACCGAATGCAGTAGGCTCCGCAGCCGCTTGGTCGGATCTCGCGAAGAGCCACGCGGTGGCCGATCCCTCACCTTTCGGTCTCGATGGCCTACTGAATAATCCCGACCAAGCGACCAAAGCGATCACTGCAAACACCGCGAATCTTCTGCCCGCCGCCAAGACAGCCACCACCAAACCGAGCGAATTTTTTCACGATCTTTCCGTCAGCTCCGTCGGACTCCTCACCAACTCCGCGACCGGAGGCTGGCGCAAGGACATGTCTCTCATAACGGAGAACTGGGAAAACCTGCCGGATTCCGACCTGCCCTTGTTCCGGCTTTCTCCGGGGCGGGGATTCACCACGCAGGTGACGAGACCGACCGGCGGCGCCTCGGGAGACGCCCTTGCCACCCAATCCATCATTTATCCCTGGTGCGACTACGGGAGCGGCTTTCCGTGGGAGCCCCCGATCAGCACACAATACACGAGCCGTGCGAGCGGGCCGGCCGCTTCCTGGGAGAACCTTGTACACTACGCCACTTTGTATCGGACGAAAATCACCCCATCCGCCGATGGAACGGGGGTCATCCCCTATTCCTGGACCCTGCTGGACAACAGCAATAATGCGCCCGCGATCGACAACACACATCGCTACGCTTATTTGCATACGATCCGCACCTCGCCGTCATTGGCCCGGTTCCATTGGGTCTTTTCGCACAGGACGAAGGAAATCACGCCTTCGACGAATCCCAAGACCTACCGGCTGGAACTCCTGATCACTCCCGTCGTCACGCTGTGGAATCCATACAACGTCGCCGTGTCCGCACCGCCCGGCGGACTTCTGCTCAGGTTGGCCAAACCCCCGCCATGCGCGCTGATCTATCATGACCGGGAAGGGGGCGCGATGCTGCCGGGGAGAAAAATCCACCAAGGATCCAATACGGGCAACGCACCCGAATTCGTGCCGAACTATCCCGACAGTCTGTTCGGTGGCACCGCAAGCCTTGAATGCAGGATTCCGGATCTCTCGCCCGCGCTCCTGCCGGGGGAAACCCGGGTTTACAGCGCGTCCACCACCGCAACCGGCACGTCGATCAACATGCAGCGGGGTTACAATCCCAAGGGCGGCTTCCGGGTGAACATCGGATTCCTCGGCCCCGCCCACAGATCCGAAGACCTCGTCCGGATGAACGTGAAGTTCGACAACCTCATGAATTTCCAGGACACCGGTCAAAGCGGGATCTTTCTGGATCTGCTGGGCACGGACAGCGCGGACCGCGTTTACCAGCGATACCTGATGAAGGTGCCCGTGGCCACGGCCCAGACCTACTGGCCGGAGATTGCCTGGGAAGACCTTCCGCATCCGCCCGCAGGAGAAATCGAGGATACCTTGAACGAGGATAAATGGAAACCGTTTTTCTCAATGGTTTTCGGATCTCGAACGACGAGCAACAGCTCCTTCCCGACCAAGGGACTGGCGCAGACCAGCCCTCTGGTAAGCATCACCCAGAGCTTCGCCGGGATCAAAGGCTCCACGCATCCGGCGAACAACGCCTTTGACTTCAGCTTTTTCCCCCACGCGCTGGGGGGTGATGACAAGACACCCAACGCGAATAACGCGAATCACCGTGGCTATATCATCTCCGGATTCCAGGCCGGCGACGGACTCTCCCGGGTCATCCTCAACGAGCTGCCCCTCCGTCCGATGGCTTCACTGGCCGAGTTGCAGAACTGGGACTTGCGCTCGCACAATCCCTACCCGCCGTTCCAGCTCAATATCATCGGAAACAGCGATGCGCCCCCACTCATCAAGCGGGACGCGGCATACCACAGCAACTCCTACGATATCCTCCAGCACGACGATTCCTATTGCGCGAACCATCTGTTGTTCGATGACTGGTTCTTCTCCTCCATCGCGCCGGAACCGGCGAACTTCGGCAGCACGGTTTCCTCCGATCTGCGCGCGGTTTACCGGGATTTCCTCGAAGGTGAGCGTTTTCTGGTAAATCGCAACTACCGCCTCATCGCCGGGGACCAAGGTCTCGATGACGGGCGGATCACCGAGCGCATCGACTCCGCCCTCGGTCCCGACGGCTGGCAGCGCATCGCCTCCCGGCTGGAAGTGGAAGGGATGTTCAACGTCAACTCCACTTCGGTGAAGGCATGGCGCGCGCTCCTCGGCCATGCCCGCGACCAGAGGATCCCGCATTACACCGAGGGCGGCATCGCCCTCTCGGAAAAAACCGATCACGCCTTCTCCCGTGCCCCCGTCGCGGGGGACAACCGGGCGGGGGGGGCGGGGATGTCCGGCGCGTTTCCGGAAAGCACCGAGCTCACCGGCTACCGCGTCTTTGATGACACCTTGCTCGACAGCCTCGCGAAAAAAATCGTGGAACAAGTCCGTCGGCGCGGGCCTTTCCTCTCACTGTCCGAGTTCGTGAACAGGCAGTTGAGCGAAGACGAAGACCTGGCGGTGGCAGGCGCGATCCAGGTCGCGCTCGATGAAATGTCGGAAGCAACCCCGGATGACGACCCCCACAAGATCCTCAAGGGCTTGTCCCAGCCGACCCAAGCTGACCCTCCCGGCGCCGAGGGCTACCAGTTCCGTGCTGCCGCCGAAGGTTACAGCAATTACGGCCTCCCCGGCTGGATCCGCCAGGCCGATGTGCTCAGGCCGCTCGCCCCGATCCTTTCCGCCCGCGACGACACCTTCACCATCCGTGCCTACGGCGACTCGCGGGACAGCCTGGGCAATGTCGTCGCCCGAGCCTGGTGCGAGGCCACCGTGCGACGCACCCGCGACTTCGTCGATCCCGCCGACGCGGCGGACACAACAGATGCCCCCGAGCAGCCGGTCAACCAAACTTTCGGTCGCCGCTACATGATCACTTCTTTCCGTTGGCTACGGCCAAACGAGGTGTGAAAGGCATTTATCAAACCATTATCCATTCACCCCACATGCGCTATTTCATTCTCCTATTGGCTTTGACAAGCAGTGCTCTCTTGCATGGGCAGGAGAAATCGAAGACACGTAGTTGCCGCATCCTTTTTCTCGAACGGCCCGCTAACACTCCTCATACCATGCATCTTTTCGACGGCAGGGAATCGCTGAAAGTCGATCTGCCCAAGATGAACCTATCCAAGGAATACACACTCCCCGCCGGTCCGCTGCGACTGTCCCTCGTGCCGGAGAGCGTCAGTTCGCCGGAAGGCCTACCCGCAGGCGCCCCCTTCGTCAATCTACCGGAGAGCATGACTGATTTCTACCTGCTCCTGTTCTCAGACCCATCAAACATGGTGGCTCCTGTTCGTATGCAGGTCGTCGATGCCTCAATGCAACGCCTCCGCATCGGGCAGACCCAGTGGTTCAATCTTACCGAGCTGACCATCGGCGGCAGATTTGGGGAGCAAAAAATCGTCATCAAGCCGATGTCCCTCCTAGTGATGGATGCCCCGCGCGCGGATGGTGGCGACTACCCGGTGAGCATGGCTTACCGCACGGCAGACATCGATACCCCGTATCCGATCTGCGAAACCCGCTGGACCCACGACCCCCGCGCCCGCAACCTCGGTTTCATCATCTCCAAGAAAGGTGTCCGCACCCCGCGAGTGTTTCTCATCCCCGATTTCCGGGCTAAAAAAGAACCCGAACAGCACGCAACACAACCCTGATCAGAATTGCCACCCCCCACCCTATTTCATGAAAATTGTTATCTTTCGACTTTCTGCCATGCTTGCCTCGGTCGTGCTCAGCGGCTTCTCATTTGCGGCGCAACCACCCGCTGTCCATCCGGATACCACGGCTGAGGGATGGAAAGATCTGTTCGCAACGGATTTATCCAATGCCATGTTTGCAGCCGACGTTTGGTCGATCAACGACGGAATACTAACCGCCTCCAAGGACAAGAACATCTGGACCAAAGCGAAATACCGGAGCTTCATTCTCGATCTCGAATTCAAGACGGCGGACGGCACCAACAGCGGAGTGATCGTTCATTGTAGCGACACCAAAAATTGGGTGCCGAATTCGATCGAAGTCCAGATCGCCGATGATTTCTCCCCGAAATGGGGCGAGGCGGAAAAATCGATGCAATGTGGTGCCATCTTCGGTCGTCTGCCCGCCAGCAAAAGCATGGTGAAAAAACCCGGTGAGTGGAACCGTCTCACGATCACCTGCAAAAAACGCACGATTCAAGTGGCACTCAATGGCGAGATGGTCGCGTCCATGGACATGGATCTGTGGACCGATGCAAAGAAAAACCCGGACGGCTCCGCAATTCCCAAGTGGTTAAGCAAACCCGCCGCGCAGTTGGAGAGCGAGGGGCATATCGGCCTGCAAGGGAAACATGGTGATGCCTCGATCTGGTTTCGCAACTTGCGGATCAAGCCCTTGGAGTAATCAGCTCGCTGGAGCGCTTGCGGCCACCGCATGAATCATCAGACCCACTTAATATGAAACACATCACCTTCTCACTGACACTTATCGCACTTTCCTGCCTCTCACTGTTCGGCGGTGAAACAGGCCACGTCACCTGCCGAATCCTCTTCCTTGATCGCCCGGCAAATGCGCCTACCACACTCCACCTTTTCGACGGGACCGCCTCGCGCGAGGTCGATCTGCCGGGCATGAATCTTTCCAAGACCTATCAACTCCCCGCCAGCACCCGCACGCTCGCCCTGCTCCCGGATGCCATCGACAACCCGGAAAATCTCCCCGAGGGTGCACCGACCGCCGAGCTCCCCGAGGGTGCGAGCGATTTCTACCTGATCGTTTCCAGCGATCCGGAAAACGCGGTCGCCCCGGTCAGCCTGCGCGTCATCGATCTCGGAGCGGACGGATTGCTGCCAGGCCAGACCTTGTGGGTGAACCTCACCCCGCACACCCTCCGGGGATCTCTCGGCGAGCGCGAACTGCTCGTCGAACCGCACGCTACGGTCATTCTGGACGCCCCCCGCGATGATGCCGGTGATTTCCCTGTCAGCATCAACTTCAAAGTCGCGGATAGCGAAACACCAAGGCCCGTCTGTGAAACCCGGTGGATCCACGACCCGCGCGCGCGTAATCTCGCGATCGCGTATCCGAAAGCCAGCTCCACCTCTCCCCGGATTTCTGTTTTTGCCGACCTAAGGTAAGAACAACCAGAGAGTGGAAAATGATCAGACGAAAATTCTCTGGCATCACTCTGCTTTTCACGGTGCCTTGTATGGCGGCGGACTGAAAACGCGCGGATCACTCAAATCGGCAAGTTGCCGCCGAGGGGAAGCCATTGAGGACACCCTGCGGCGGAAAGCGCGGTGTCGTCGGCTCCTGTTTGCGGGACTTCGAAGTGCCGGCGGAGTGGAGTGGGACACGAACCATCCTTCACTTCTGCGGATGAGTTCAGCGATGGCTCACATCTCGAAGACCATGACTATTGGCGTTTGGGCGTAACCTACCGCGATGTGGATTTAATACCGGATCAATCCCTCAAAAACCTATCAATGAAGATTCACCCTAACCCCAAAAGCACTGCACTAAGAGCGGCATCTGGCACATGGCCTATCAAATGGAGGGAGACTTCGCCAGCCTCCGACAGGTCATACATACCGCTCGAAAGCCTTGATCTTATCCATAGCACGGATAGGAAGTCCTATGAAATAAGAGTATCCAGCTCTGGTAGTGGGGCTATGGATTCCTACCATCTGCTTCCGGTATCTTCCCATCCTTGAAAGTCGCCCTATTACCAGTCTTACAATGAAAAACGTCTTCCTGAAAACCACGTCATTAATCGGCAGCCTCAATCTCTTGGGCGTGAAGAATTCGACACCCCTGGTGCTGATGATTTCTCTGCTCGCCTCCGGCATCGGACTTGCCGAGAAACCCAAGAATGAGGAACCCGCACGGCCAACCATTGAGTTGGGTGCGCCATTTGCAGATCACGCCATCCTTCAGCGTGGCATGGAGCTGCCAGTCTGGGGTTGGTCCAAACCCGGCACGGAGGTGAGTGTCGAATTCGGTGGCCAACGTGCCAGCGCGACCGCCGGTGCGGACGGCAAATGGATGCTCAAGCTGCCGCCCATGCAGGCGAGCGCGGAGCCCCGCTCGATGCTTATTCAGGAGAAGGGCGGCAACACCCGCGAACTCAAAGACCTGCTGGTCGGCGAGGTCTGGGTCGCTTCCGGACAATCCAACATGCAGTGGGCCGTCGCCAACAGCACATCGAACAGCCTGGTCGCTGAGTTGGAGCGCAGCTTGCAGGCATCCGGCAGCGAGGTGGCCCCGATCCGTGAATTCAAAATCACCGACTACTTCGCCGTCCTGCATCGGATCGAACATGCGACCGGTGAATGGGACAACGGCAATTATCGTGCGCACAGCGCGATTGCCTTCGCCTTCGCCTACAAGCTTTACCGCGAACTCGGGGTGCCCATCGGCATCCTCAATTGCTCTTTCAGCCAGACGCAAATCGAAGCCTGGACGCCCCGCTCCGGATACGAGGGCAGCACCAGCGACTACAACCGGAAGATCGAACAACAGCTCCTCGAGACCGACCCCGGCACTGCGGAACACCAAAAAGCATGGTCAGGATATTATGCGAAAATAGGCGAGGTCGTCGCTCGCAATCAGCAAGCGGCCAAAGATGAAGAACCGCGCTTCACCAAATTACCGACCAGCGAGCGACCCGGCAATATGAACAGCAACCGCGATGCCACCTGGCTCTTCAACGCCCGCATCAATCCGGTGATTCCCTATGCCATCCAAGGTGCGATCTGGAATCAGGGCTATGCCAATATGGACCGGGGCCTGACCTACTACGACAACCTCCATGCCATGATACGTGGCTGGCGTGCGCTCTGGGGTCGCCCCGAACTGCCGGTCTATTTCCATCAGTTCTACACCGTGGGCAAGCGTGGGGATTTTGACCTGCCGACCATCAGTCCCGTCGCGGAAATGCGGCTGGGCACTTGGCTGGCCCGCGATATTCCCAACGCCGGAATGGCCAGCCAGATTGATATCGAAGGCGCGGTCCATTACCGCCACAAGGCGGTGCCTGGAGAACGCCTCGCTCTGCACGCGCTCAAGAACCAATACGCTAAGCCGATCGTCGCCGAAGGCCCGATGTACAAATCCTACAAGGTCGAAGGGAACAAGGTCGTCGTCGAGTTCGATCACGCGGAGGGCGGCTTGCGGGTCGCCGAGACCGGCACCAATGCGATGAACAAGGAGTATTATCGCGCGGATCCCAAAGTCATCGAAAACGGCGCGGACCAGGTGAACTTGTTCAGCGTCGCCGGCAAAGATCGCATCTGGCACCCCGCCAAGCTGGTGATCCAGGGCGACAAGGCGATTGTCAGCTCGGATGCGGTCAAGGAACCCGTAGGCGTCGCCTATGGCAGTGGCGGCATCGGTTGGAAGCCGAACCTCTACAATCAGGCCCTGCTGCCAACCACCCCCTTTGTGGTCTATGACGGCAAGCTCGTCACCAGCCGGGACTGGCCGGAAGAGAAATTGCAGATCGCGGGAGAAAAAATCGATCCATCCACGATCGGGCTGCTCAATGAATACCGGAAGTTTCCCATCCTCGGACCGCAGTTCCGGGACAATGCCGTGCTGCAAGCCGGCGTACCGATCACCATTTGGGGTGCTGCCGTGCCGGAGTATGTGCCACCTGCCGAGGGCGAGAAAATCATCCACTTCAGCTTCAATGGCGTCGAAAAAACCATCCCGGTCACCGACGGCATGAGCATCTGGAGCGTCACCGTGCCCGCCATGAAGGCAAGCGCCACACCGATGACCCTTCGGGCCCGCCTGACCATCGATGGTGAACTCGCCCACGAGCGCGTTGCCCGCAATGTCGTGGTCGGCGATGTCTGGTATGTCGCGGGGCTTGGCGATGAACCGCTCAGCGAGCAGGTCAGCGGCCCGGTCCGCATCATGACCCGCATGTCCAAGGGCTCGATGAGTCGCGACCCCCGACCTTTCTCGGTGTGCACCTCCACCACACCGGGAAACCGCTACGCCTCCTTCTGGGGTGCTCCAAAGGGCGCGGGCTTTGCCGCCCGACTCGGCCAGGCCATTCATGAGAAAACCGGCCATCCGGTCGGAATCATTTTCATGGCCGGCGATCAATTCCAACTCAAGCAATGGATGAACCTCGCGGGCCTGGAGCAAGCGCCCAGCCTGGTCGATGACTACCAGCAGATCGCGGCAGTGACTCCCGGCAACCGCTTCTACCAAGCGAATTCCGAGCGCTACATCGCAGCCTGGAAATCCTATTGGGGCGACTACATTCCCGAGATCATCAAAACCAAATCGGTGCCAGACAAAGCCTCGTGGGGAACTTTTCCGAGCTTTGGCGACAAAGTCGAAACCAAGGCGACAATGGCCTACAATTCGATGCTCCATCCCTTCAAACGGACTCGTCTCAAGGGCATCGTCTTCATGACGGAAAAGAGCATGGTCGAGGGAGACAAGGGCCGCCATTTCGGCCCGGAGCTCTCGGCACTTGCCAATGGCTGGAAACAACAGGTCTTCGGCGGCGAACAGGATCCTCATTTCTACTACACGCTGCCCACCGCCAACCTCGCTCCCGAAATCACCCGGCCCGCATCGATCCCCGGCAGAAACCAACCCTATCCGGTCGATCAATGGCACGAAACCAACAACAAAGGCAATGCCATCAATGATGCCGAAACCCTCCCGGGATTGATTGATGCGATTGTTGATACGGCCTACTGAGCAACTGGATCTACCTGGACCAATCCTATCCGCAACGAGGATATGTATCAAAAACAAGAAAGCTTTTAAAGCCGTGGCAAGATGCTGTATTTCAGAGATCTGATGTTCGCATCATGCGCTGTCTCATTGAGATATTAACACTCCACTTAACACTCCACTTATCATCATAAAAAATATCATCTCCACACTATCCACCATCAGTTGCTCTTCATTTTTGATGTTGGGCTGGTGCCAGGCGGCCACCATCTACTCGGACAACTTCGACGGCGGCACCGTTGTAATTAACGACACCACGCCAGATACGACCACCGCTGGAGCGAAATGGGTCGCCAATGAGAACTGGAAGGCTGACGGCAGCATCGCCCAGGTCGCCAACACCTCGGCAGACCACAGCGCCTTCCTTCCCTTCACTCCCGAATCGGGAAAGATCTACACTTTGACGGCCACGCTCTCGCAACCGACAGGAACGACCAACGGCGCGGGGCGTGCGATGTGGGCGGCCATCGGCTTCACCAATGACACCTTGGGCACAGCCGATGGCAATAATACGGAAAGTTTCTTCGCAGGGGACAACGCCGCTTCCCCCTTGGTGTTGTGGCGTCCCGATTATGGCAGTCCCGGCAATGGCCGCGCCGTGAGCTTTACCGGTATGGGTACCACTGGAGCGTCTAACATCGCGGTCGCCTTACCCAACCGAACCTCGCATCGCACCCACGAAGCGCTGATTTCCCAATTCCCAAAGTCCTCCCCCGTTTCGACAAGGACTTCTGGCGATGGGTCTAAGGCCATTTAGGCAGATTAAAAATATAGATGGAACTCCGTAGAACTCTGGCGGTCGCCGCTTTGCTTGTCCCCATGGCCGCTCTGGTGCTGCTCACCATGGTCAAACCCGATACAACCGGGCACCTTACAGGTCAGAGCACGAAGCCAAAGGCCGGAGGCACCGCTTCTGAACTGCGGAAAGAGAACGAAAATGGAGCGATCCGCAACAGCGAACTCTCGGATGCCGGTCGGCCCTTGGGATCTTATCGTGGAGTCGGGCCGGATGCGAATGGCGTATTGGGGAACGGACGCGCCATCCGGTTGGAGGACATTCCGGCCGGGGTCGGGCAACTGCGGGCGCAAATCGAGAAGTTGCCGGACGATGCGCGCAGGAATGCCCTGCGCAATCTGGAAGCGTTTACCTTGCTGAAAAGCGACCTCGCCTCGCTCCATGCCGACTACGGTGGTGAACTCTACTTCGGCTGCAAACTCGATAGCGCTTGCACGGGGTGCAGTCAGCATCCGGCGGAATCCGGCACGCCGCTGGCGGCACACCATGGCACGGGTAAGGGTGGGACGGCTGACGGGATGAACGCAGAAGATGCCCATGCACTTCAATTCGGGCCGACCGCGGAAGCGGGTGGTGCAACGCTCGAAAGCGAGGGGATGGGCTTCGGGCCTCCGCTGCCGGGGAGCAGCGGCACGCCCTTCGAGCCGACCGATCCGGTGCCGGTCGCCACGCCACCGGCCTTCCACAGCCTGCCGGGTGCGACGAACGTGTTGTTCCTCGATTTCAACGGCCACGTCATTGAGAACACGCGCTGGAACAACGAACGCGGGGTGGCGACCTTTGTCTGCCGCCCCTTCGATGCCGACGGCAACGAGGCGGAATTCAGCGTCGCGGAGCAGGAGATCATTTTTGAGATTTGGAAGCGGGTGGCCGAGGATTACGCACCGTTCAACATCAACGTCACCACCGAGGAGCCGGCGCAGTGGACCTCGACAACCGGCCATGCCATGATTACGCCGGGCATCGATGCCAATGGAGTGGCCTTGCCGCACAATGGCTATACCGGTGTCGCCTACGTCAATGTATTCGGCGCGGCGAATTATTCCTACAATGCCGCGTCCAACATCCAGTCACCCGCCTGGGTGGCACCGCTGAGTGGTTCGAGTTACGCTGATACGGCCGATGTGGCGGCTCACGAACTCGGCCATAACTTCGGATTGTTCCACCATGGCGCGACCGTCGGCGGCTTCCTGAACGAATACTATGGCGGCCACAACGCGACCCCGGCGGCTCCATCCTGGGCACCGCTGATGGGCTCCCCTTATGGCAAGAGCCTCACTCAGTGGAGCCGGGGCGATTACTACAATGCCAACCGTCCCTGGCAGGATGATTTGGCGACCATCGCGGGCAAAACCGGCTACCGCCCGGACACGCATGGCAACAACGCCATTCTTGCCACGGAGATGCCCTTGGCGGGTTCGGGTTTTTCCGAGCAGGGCATCATTCTCGCGCCGGACGATCTGGATGTGTTTGCGATTCCATCGGGTGGTGGGGAGTTGTCGATCAGCGTGGAGCCTTATCGGGCCGATGCAGGCACTTGGGGCGGCAATCTGGATGCCGAGCTGATCCTCTATGACGAAAGCGGCAGCGTGGTGGCCTCCAGCAACCCACCGACCGCCGCCTCCGCCAGTGTTTCGGTGACCGTGCCTGCGGGCAATTATTTCGCCTACGTCTCGCCGGTGGGCGCGGGTTCCCCCATGTCCACCTCGCCCAGCGGCTACTCGGCGCACGGATCGCGCGGCGGCTACACGGTCTCGGGCAGCACGGTAGTCCCGCCAGCGCCGACCCAACCGGTGATCACCGCGCAGCCGCAAGACGCGGTCTGGGAGGAGGGGCAGTCGCACGCTATCTCCGTCACCGCCAGCGGTTCGGGCCTGCGCTACCAGTGGCGCAAAGATGGCGAGCCGATCCCGGACGCGGGATTCAGCACCTACACGGTGGCCGCCGCATCCTCAGCGGATATCGGGGAATATGAGGTCTATATCTGGAATACCGCAGGGAATGTGACCAGCGCCACAGCTTTGGTCGCCTTCAATGCGAAACCGGAGGTCACGGTGTTGTCGCCGTCCAATCCAGCGGATATCCGCATTCCCTCCGGCGCGGGTCTCTGGCTCGAAGTGCTCGCGACCGATGATGGCGTGGGCGGCAGCACCCTGACCAGCGCATGGTCGGTGGTCCAGTCGCCAACGAGAGCTTCCGTGACTTTTGACGATACGTCTGCGATGAGCACCGGCGCATCATTCAGCACTGACGGGGATTATGTGCTGCGCTACAGCGCAGCCGATGGCACCCATGTCACCACGCGCGATTTCTTCGTGCAGGTGGGCACTGCCGCCGTGGCGTTGAGCGATCTGGGTCTGGTGGTGCATTACCCGATGGAGGAAGCGTCAGGGACGGCGGTTTCCAATGCCGCCGGCTCGAATTACGACGCCACACTCGTAGGCAGTAGCAGTTTCCAGGGCAGCTCCATCCTGCTCGATGGCGGCTACATCCCCATTCCCAGCGGCCCGGAAATCGACACCGCCGGCCCCTACGCCAAGCGCAGCATCGCGGTGCGCTTCAAACGCACATCAAACACCCGGCAAGTGCTCTACGAAGAAGGTCTGTTCGTCACCGGCATCAGCGCCGAGCTATCGACGTCCAACGAAATTATCCTCCGCTTTTCCAGCCGTCCGAACAATCTCACTCTGATGTCGGACTATACCGTCGCCAGTAGCGCGCTGGCACCGGGGCAGTGGAATCACATGCTCATCGTTCTGGATGCCACTCCGGGCGCCACCGCGCTTGAAGCCGGCGCTCTCCGGCTCTATTTGAACGGGGAGCTTTTGATCGAGGGCGACGGCATGCCGATGGGCGCACACGCGGACGGGATTGGCCTCGGCGGCATCAACCAGTCCATGCGCACGGGTTCAAATTCGCAATTCATCAATCAAATTGGCGGCTTGCCTTTCCTTGGCGAAATTGCCGACTTCCGGCTCTACAACCGTGCGCTGGACGCGGTGGAAGCGGAGAAGCTGTATCGCACCGTCTCCATCAACCTGGCACCCGTGGTGAGCGCTGGTGACGCATTCACCGCGCTGGCGAACACGCCGGCGGCCCTCTCCGGAAGCGTCGTCGATCCCGACGGCCCACAAGCGGCTACGCTGCAATGGTCCAAGCTCTCCGGCCCGGGGACCGTTGATTTCAGCGCGCCCGGCTCGCTGGATGGCACCGTCACCGCCTCACTTCCCGGTACCTATTGGCTGCGCCTCACCGCGAATGACGGCGAGACCACAGCCTTCGCCGATGTCCGTATGGAGGTGCTGTCCGGCAGCGAGGCCAGCAGGATCCGCTTCGAGTCCGCCAGCCAGACACTCGATGAAAACAGCGGCTACCTTGAACTCCAAGTCCGCCGCGTCGGCACGAGCGGTGCGGTCTCGGTCGCCTATCAGGCCGAGGATCTCACTGCCGTCAATGGCACAGACTACCAGCTTGCCGTCGGCAGCCTGTCCTGGGCCGATCAGGAAGACGGGGTGAAAGTCATTCCGCTGCATACCATCGACAATTTTCTGGTGGACGGCGACCGCGATTTCCAGGTGCGTTTGCAGGCTCCCACCGGCGGTGCCACCCTCGATAGTCCGGATCTGGCCGCCGTCACCATCCTCGATGACGATGCGCCCATCCCGCCGCATCATGGTATCGAAATCGTTTTCCAAAATCTCGCAGGCCGCGAGACCTTGCACAACTTCCCGGCGCTGGTGAAGCTCACACCCGCCAACACCGGCAACTACGCCGGCTTCCTCGATACGACCAACGGCTGGGATCTGCGGTTCTGGACGGAGCCGGGCATGCAGGGCACCGAGCTGGCATACGAAATCGAATCTTTTGACTCCTCCGGCGAATCGTCGGTCTGGGTCAAAGTGCCCGAGTTTGCCCAAGGCCGATCCATCTGGGCCACCTGGGGAAATGCCGACTATAATTTCCAAGCTCCTTACACCGGCAACGGCGAAGTTTGGGACGAGGATTTCGCCGCCGTCTGGCACCTGGGTGAAAGCGCCGGTGTGGCGGATCTAACCGATGCCACCGCCAACAACAACCACGCGGACCTGAATTCCGGCACCCAGAATGCCACCGGCCTGATCGGCAAAGGGCAGTCCATCACCACCCGCGGCAGTTACATCCGGATTCCCGACTCACCGAGCTTGTCGCACACGGGCAGCATCACGCTGGAGGCATGGGGCAATCTGCCCTCCTTCCCGACCGGCACACAGAACATCATGGCCAAGGATTCCAACAATGCCTGGCGCTACCGCATCCAATCCAGCGGCGGCACTTTCTGGTCGCTGGCAAACGATGGCTCCGGATTTGTAACCCAACAGGTCGCGCACCCCTTCTCGCCGGACACTTGGTATCATCTAACCTGCGTGATGGACTTTTCCGCCGGCGAGGTGCGCTTTTACGTCAACGGAACCCAGGTCGGCAGCCCGCAGCCGCTGACCGCCGCCGGACTGTCGGATACCGACGGGCCGCTCCTGCTGGGCGGCTACCTGCCCGGCAACACCGGCGAAGGCTTCATCGGTCTGCTGGATGAAATGCGGATCAGCAACCTCGTCCGCTCGGCGGATTGGATCTGGGCCAGCGCCATGAACCAGGGTGCCTCGCATGCCACCTTGCAGAGTTACGGCCCGATCATCATCCGCCCCAACCTGACACCGCTCAATCCACCCGCGCAGTTGGTCGCGACTGCCGCGAACGGCCAGCAAGTGGACCTCTCCTGGAGCGATCAGAGCGACGACGAAACCGCCTTCATTATCGAACGCTCCACCTCCGCCGATTCGGGATTTCTCCTGCTCGCCACCACGGGGCCGAATGTCACGAGCTACGCCGACACCACGGTTGTGGCCAACACCTCGTATTATTACCGTCTGCGCACGATCAATGCCGCCAACACCAGCCCCTACACCACGCTGGCTTTCGTGAGCACGCCGGTTCTGCAGGCCACGGTCAGCTTTGCTGATTTGACCCAGACCTACGATGGCAGCCACAAATCCGCCACAGTCAGCACCGTGCCGGAAGGGCTCGCCGTGCTGGTCGCCTACGACAACGCCGCCACCCCGCCCATCTTGCCGGGCACCTACACTGTGGGCGCGGTGATCCAGCAAACCGGATACACCGGCTCCGCCAGCGGCACTTTCACCATCGCCAAAATAGTCCCCACCATCGCCAGCTGGCCGACGGCTGCCGGCATCGTGCCCGGCGAGCCCTTGTCCGCAGCCACCTTATCGGGCGGCAGCGCATCGGTTCCCGGCAGCTTCGCCTATGATGCGCCGGACACCATTCTGGAGATCGGCACGCATACGGTTGCGATCACCTTCACCCCCACCGACAACAGCTTTTACGACATCGTCGCCGGGACCGTGGAGGTCACGGTTTCCGACCTGAGCGCTCCGGATGTGGTCGGTCAAAGCCAGGCCTCCGCCGAGTCTATGATCACAGGTGCCGGGTTGGTCGTGGGCGTCGTGACGGAATCCTATCACCCGACCGTTCCCGCGGGCGAGGTGCTCTCGCAAAACCCGATTGCCGGCACCCCTGTGCTGGCCGACTCCGCCGTCGATATCGTCGTTTCCATCGGCCCCGAGCCGGACCTCAGCCCGCCTGTGGTCGTCGCCTTCAGCCCGGCGCATGAGGCCCAGGATGTGAGCCTTCCCGCCACCCTCAGCGTCACCTTCGACGAAGATGTGGCCTTCGGCACCGGCTTGATCGCCATCCACAAGGCCAGCGACGACAGCCTCCTGCTCAGCTTCGATGTCGCCAACCCGCCAGCCCAACTCACGCTTGACGGCAGCGTCATCACCATCGACCCCGGCCCGGCCCTCGACGTCCAGTCCACCTATTACCTCACCATTGCCCCCACCGCGATTCAGGATCTCGAAGGTAATTTTTACGCCGGGATCAGCAACGACAGCACCTGGCGTTTCACCACCGGCGTGTCCATCCTGCTGACCGATGATTTTACCGGCACCACCGCAGTCGGCCTGAATCAAAATCTCGACACGCGCCAATCCGGCTCACTCGCGCCCTCCGGATATACGGTTGAAAACGGTTCGACCAGCGTGACGATGCTCGAGAACCGACTCAGGGTCTTAAGCACGAACCGGATCGTGAACAACCTCGATCTTAAGACCCACTTCACCGAACCCGGCGTCGTCGGATTTTCGTGGAGCATCCAAATGCGGCACTTCGGAACCAGCGGGACGATCTCATCCTACCTCTCCACCCATACCGATACCGGGATCAGCGACCGCGAGACCAGCCGGTTCGGCCTGGATGTCCTAAGCTCGAACAACACCACCGCACTCACGGTATTTGGCCATTCGGGATCGGCCCGGAGCACCCATGATGTCTCGAAAGCGGAACTCATCAACCTGTTGGGTGCATCATTTGCCACCTCAGCGTATAATACCTACACCTTTGTCGCCACCCCCAGCTCATCGACCGCAGGCACCTACGACCTCTTGGTGAATGACATTGAAGTCCTTTCCGACATTCCCTACCTCATCGGCGATGGCGGTGCCGATGCTGCTGTCCGTTGGGAAATTGTGAACGCCAGCGGCAGCAGCAACAGCAACGCCGACAGCTTGCGTATCAGCCGCACCATGCAAAGCCCGCCGCGTTGGACGAACAATCCCGTCGGCAGCTCGATTGCGGGTGCGGATGGCTTTGTCGATCTGGCATACACGGGGAGCCTTGCCGAACATGTCGCCGCCGATGTCGCCGATACGCTAGCCTTCGCCAAAGTCTCCGGACCGGCCTGGCTCGGTGTTGCCAACGATGGCAGCCTCAGCGGCACCCCCGGTTCGGACGACCTCGGCCCCAATAGTTTCACCGTCAGTGTCAGCAATGGCATCGGCGCAACGGTCGAAGCCACACTCGCCATCACCGTCGAGCCCACACCTTTGCTCGACTACACCGTCAGCTTCGACGCCAACGGCGGCAGCACACCGGATCCGATCAGCAAGCAGGTGACTAACGGCTCGGACTACGGCCCACTCGCCAACACCATCCGCGCCGGATATACCTTCACCGGCTGGTTCACCGCCGTCTCTGGCGGGTCACAGATCATGGCGGCGACCGTCGTTTCCGAAACCTCGAATCACACGCTCTATGCCCAATGGTCATCTACTCCTGAAGTGGATGCCGGAGCCAACCAAAGCGTTGCCCTGGGTGATTCCACGCCGTGGACCCCGGCGAACATCGCCACGGCGGCGTGGTATGACGCCTCGGATGCCACCACCATCACCCATAACATTGGGGCGGTATCGGAGTGGAGAGACAAGAGCCTAAATGGCTACCATTTAACGCAGGGAACGTCCGGCGCAAAGCCCACGACAGGAACTCAAACGATCAATACCCTGAATGGGATTGATTTTGACGGCGTTGACGACTTGTTGAAGAACGCCGCATTCACGGCTCCCGATGCCGATTTCGTGGTAAGTTTTGTCGTGCAGCCGAACGAACCGATTGGAAACACCTCCTACGAGGTGTTCTGCGAGATTCCATACAGCAACGACAGTTTTATTGAAGCACAATATAAAGGTTCCACCGGCGTTATGAAATGGTATGCGCCGCCTGATGAGGGTGCTCTGGGAGGTCTGAGCGTATCGGGTGCCCCCACGGTCTACACATTGCATAGCGAAGGGACGACAACCAGCGTCTACGCGAACGGCACATTGAGGGAATCATCGACTGTTACATCGATTACAGGACTGCTGGGCATATCTCTCGGTTCAGGCTTTGACGGTTCCGCATCCTGTAAAGTGAGGATCGGTGAAGTTGTCATCCATGACCGGGGCGAGGACGTAGCCAAGGTAGATGGTTATTTGGCATGGAAGTGGGGACTTGAGGCAAACTTGCCGGCGGACCACCCATACAAGGCTGCGGCACCGAGCATCCCGACCGCCGTCGCCACTCTCGACGGCACCGTAACCGATCCCAACGGCGGTACCCCGACCACAATCTGGAGCATGCGAAGCGGCCCGGCTGTTGTGACGTTCGCCGATGCCGCTGCGGTGGATACCACGGCGACCTTCAGCACGATCGGCAGCTACACCCTGCGCCTGACGGCGGACGATGGCTTCGGCTCCAGTTTTGACGATGTCGTGATCACCGTGGGTGATGTCGTCGCGCCGGCCCCATTCGAAGAATGGAGTGCGGGAGATAGTGGAGTCACTTTCAGTGGCGACGCCAACGGCGACGGCCTGGCCGACGGTCTGGCCTGGCTGCTCGGAGCGGACAGCCCGGATCAGACGGCTGCAGGACTGCGCCCAGTGGCTCAGTCCAACAACGGAGATTTGGTCGTCACCTTCCGGGCACTCCAGTCATCGGCACGCGGCACGGCCATGCTTAAGCTGCAATACAGCCAAGACCTCGGCCTCAGTGATGACTGGGCCAGCCACACGATTGATATTCCCGAGACCAGCGGCACCGACCCGTCCGGCGTGGTCTTTGTCATCACGCCGGTCGAGGGCACGGATCTGAATGACGTGCAGGCCACCGTGCCCGAAAGCGCAATGGGTGACGGCAACAAGTTCTTCGTCCGCTTGCTGGGGGAAGCAACCAGTCCCTAATGTCGTAATACAGTCGCACCCATTACCAGATATAGAATGCCCATTTTCTCGCATGCTGCCATCGTCACCAGGATCTTTTCTCTCTCATCTTACGGTTTCCACCCGAGGGCTATGGCCCGCACGATGTGCTGGAGCATAAGGATAAGATCAAGGGGGACATGACTCGGTTTACGAAACTTTCAACAGCCCCGCCGCCGAGGCCAAGCCGTTTGTCCGCTGGTGGTCGAACGGCCTGCGGCTGCACGAGGATCAAATCATACGCCAACTTAATTTATTGAAAAACGCCGGCATCGGTGTTGTAGTAGCCGCCCTGATCCTCCAATTGCCAGGATCAAAAGCACTCAACGATCCCGAACTTGATTGGCTCAGCCCGGAATGGGCCGCCTGGTTCGCTTCACCGCCGATGAATTTCTCGTAATACTCGCCCTGCTCACCGGCAAGCCCACGCTCGCCAAGCCCGCAGACGGCCCCCAGCTCATCCCAACCCCATGAAACCCAAGAACCTCCTGCTTCCAAGCGCCGTCTTTGCAGCCGGCTTCGCCCTCGCCTGGATCGTCGTGCCGATGGTTCGATCCGCCCCGCCGGACTCGGATGAAGCAGATGGCCCATCGAACATCGCCACCAAGAGCGGCCTGCGTCCGCGCGACGGACGGGAATCTTCCAGGATCAGGAACATGGTGGATGACCTGCTGGCGAAGGCATCCGCGGATCCGTACGGAGAAAGGGAAACCGGCGACATCGCGGAGGAGGATTACCCGGCACTTCTGGCCGATCTCATCTTGAGGGCGGAGGCATCCGGATGGAGCACGGACCAAACCAACCTGATGAATTCCCTCATCTGGAATTGGCACGAAGCCAACCCGGACGCCGCCCTGTCCTGGGTGCTGGAAATGGAAAACCACAATATCGGAAACCGCCTGCTTGGGACCATCCTCGGGAAAGTGACCCAAGAGGATCCGGCGGCGGCCATCGCACTCGCCGAACTTCACGGTGTCGCGGCGGGCCGCCACCTCAAAATGCCCTATGCCATGATCGAGCACCTCGCCGGAGCCGATGCGGAAACATTCGTGCGAGCCATGGCCTGCTTCAACACCCGCTCCGGCAGTCAGCAAGGGGACATCGATTTCACCGAAGGCTTCGATTTCCGCCACGCCCTGGATCGCCTCACCGAGATATCGGCGGGTCTGGAAGATGGGACGCGGTTGAGTGTCATGCCGAGCAACCTGCTCTCCGAGTGGGCCAAGCGCGATTGGAATGGCGCGTGGGAGTGGGCGCTTTCAGAGGAGAAATCGCCCTTCAAAGACCTCGGCGACCTCGTCAACCGCGCCGCGACCCAAGCCTCCGCGGACGAACTGGCCGGCTACGCGGCAACCCTCGCATCGCTCCCGAACCGGAGCCCGGAACAAAACTTCCGCGACGCCGCCACCATCCTCCGCCATCGCACGAGTCCGGAACTGGTCGATGGTTTCCTGTCGCAATTGCCCGGCGACCGCCAGGAAAACCTGAACGGAATCCTCAGCCAGTCCTTCGACGGAACCGGAAACGTGACCGACATGCTGCTCGCCCGGATGACGCCCGCCGAACGCATCGCCGCCTTCCAGGATGATGCCGTGCGGCAGCGCCTTGCCCTGCGCAGGGACGTCTCCTCCGCCCAGCTCCGCCAACTCGGCCACAGCGACGAGGAAATCCAGCGCATGCTGCCACCCGAAACCGGCCGGGAACCGGATGATTCCCGATGAATGAACCTTCCAATCATGAAACCTAACAAAACACTGCTCATCGTCGCTCTCTTCGTGGCCGGTTTTTCCCTCGCCTGGATGATCAGGCGCGGTGAGGCACCGGCGGCGAAACAAACCGAAGCGGAGACGCCAACCGGAAGCGTCGCGCGGAAGCCCGACGGAACCACCCGCCAGGACGACGATCCCCGCATGAAGCGCCTGGTCCGCGAATACCTCGCTGGTCGCTCTCCGGACGTCGCGAAACTCGATTACCGCAAGATGATCGAGGAGTTCTTCAAAAATCCGGACGGACTCGATGAAATCGAGTTGTTATGGAAAGCGGAGAAGCTCGTCGCCGACTGGTATGAGGCCGATCCCAATGCCGCACTGCTCTGGGTGCTGTCACAGCAAAATCCCCGGCGGACTTCATTCATGCTCACCTCCATCGTCGGCAGGCTTTCCGAGACAGACCTCGATGCGGCCCTCACCCTGGCCAAGCGCTATGGCGCGGATGAAGGCCGCCATCTCGAGATGCCCCGGCAGTTGAAGGAGAAACTCGGGAAAACCGACGCGGAGGAATTTCTCCGCGTCACCGGCTCCTTCACCCAGTATCTGGGCTTGTCGGGCGGGATGGCCGAGTTTGGCGACGGCTTCGATTTCCAGCGGGCGCTCGATGGCTTGGCGGAAATGAAGGCCGGGCTGGAGGAGGGCGTGAACCCCGCATACGTGCCGACCAATTTGCTCTCCGAATGGGCGAAGCGCGATTGGGACGCCGCTTGGGATTGGGCGCTCAACACCAAGGACCAGGCTGACCTGAGCGGCTTGGCCAAGGGTGCCGCCGCGACCGTCCCCACGCAAGAGTATGCCGGCCTCGCCGCTTTCATCGCGGCAATCCCGGACCGTGAGCCGGAGCGGAATGCCATCCAGGCATGGGATGTCCTCTCGGCGAGGGCGAGCCCCGCGTTGTTTTCGTCATTCCTCGACCAAGCTCCCGGCGGACGACAGGAAAACCTTTCCCGAATTCTGGCGGCTTCCTTCAATTATGGCGGCGACGGCTACGATGATGCCCAGGAAATCCTGATCTCGCAGATGACCCCCGCCGAGCGGCTCGCCGCCTTTCAAAGCGAGCCGGTCCGACAGGTGGATCCCGGGCGTCGGCAGGATTACAGCGACCTGCTCCGCCGCCTCGGCCACAACGACGGGGAAATCCGGCGGATGTTGCCGCCCGAAACCGGCCAGCAGCCGGGCAATCCTAATGATTAGGAATGCGCCATCGGAAATAAGTCCCTGCCCTCGCTCTTCAACAATGACTCTCCCTAAACACGAATGGCGCTTCCTTAAGCCGGGTTCCGGTCTGAATGTCGAAGGTCTGAATGTCAAAATCAGAACCCATCACGCGGGACGAATGCTCGCAAACCCTTGAACAAAAGGACTATTGACCTTGGACCTTTAGACCTTCGACCACGCCACCCTCAGCTTCCTCCAACCCTGAAAGTCTCTTAAAGACGTGCCATTCCCCTAAACCCGAAGTGAACGAAACATGAAACCCCGCAAACCATGGCTCCCCGGCATCGCGCTGTTGGCGTTCGGCACGGGCTTCGCCGCCACATGGTCGCTCCTGCCGGGCGCGGCGGCGGACGACAACGAGCCTTCATCCCGCGAGCACACCGCCCACGGGGAGGACAACGGCAAGATCAATGCGGCGTTGATGGAGGAGAAGCTCACGCCCGATGATCGATTCTCCCTGCTCTCCGGACCACTAGCGTCCAGTTAAAATCCCTTTAGTATCAACTGATTTTCAGGTGTGACCTCAGATTTTTCTACACCCTGCTTCGAAAACAAGACAGTTACAGGGGTTTTCTGGAATACGTTCACGCTCAAAATTTGCAAGATTCTGCTAAGACTTCCGTCAATTTCGTAGGTCTTATTGAGACAGGCCACCATGAGGTATGAGCTAATCGCGATCCAAATTTGACTATAGACCGCGTTCTCGCTGGTGCCGTAGAACACCTTGATACGGAGGTTCTGTTTGATCCACTTGAAGAAGAGCTCGATCTTCCAACGGTTCTTGTAGATGGCTGCTACCTTGAGTGCTGGCAGTGAAAAGTTGTTGGTCAGGAACGTGAGCCGCTTCCCCGTCTCTTTGTCGAAATATCCGATACGGCGGAGTTTTACAGGATAGCTTTTCATCCCTTTCGGACTGCTGAGACGGATGCTTTGGTCGCATCTGAGTCCGGTTGTTTTATCCACGCGACGTGATTGCCGAACCGAGAATTTCGTATTCCTCTTGCTGCGGATGACAAAGAAGGCACCCGCCTCAACAATCCGGTAAAGCCGCGAAAAATCGAGGTAGCCACGGTCGAAGACGTAGATACTCCCAGCCTCGAAAAACATCGCGTCAATGAAGTGGACATCGTGCGACGCAGCTTCCGTAAGGCTTATGAATACTGGGATAGAGCCGACCAAATCGATCTGTGTGTGCAACTTGATTGCGGACTTCGTCGTCTTGAATTTCGCCCAAGGAAACATCGACAGGCACAGGTCTATGGTGGAGGAATCGACGGCATAAACGATCTCGTCAAGGTCGAGTCCGTTGGAATCGCCTGCGTAGAGCCGCCTCGCTTTCCGGATGAGCATATGCCCAAGCGCCTCATAGACCCGCCAGTCACGGTGCTCATTTGCATAGGCGAGATTGGTTCTGGTAATGTTCCCGCGGATACCCATCGCGTGAAGGTGTTCGCTGTTGCAGAGGCAGGCCTCGATGTCCCGCAGACTTTCACGGAAAGTCAGTTGGGCAAAGAGCATCGCGAGGAAATGATCCCTCGCACTCATCCCGCGACTTGAGCGCGGCATCGGATGCAGATCGACGCACCGGTCAAACTGTTTGCGATAGATCATTTCAGAGATTTGGGCGAAAATCAGGCGTCCTTCATTCATGTCGCCAGTCTCAATAAGGCAGGCGAGAATGGCGATTCCTGCTCAAATGCGTAACACCCAAAATTCAGAGCAAACCCTTAGCTGGCAAGAGAAAACGAGGACTGGGAACCTCCTTAGCTGGACACTAGTGTCTCCGGACAACTGCGCGCGGAGTCGGATGCGGAGTGTGCGTATGGACATTCCCAAAGGACTTGCCATTCCCACCGCCCCCAAGACGCCGGACTCCGAACCTTACGCGGGAAGCGCGGCGTCGAGGTCAAGTGGCGTCGGTTTCTCCAACCCTCACCCGATGATCAAAGCTTCCTCGTCTATCATCGCCCGGGCCCAGCCCGACGCACACCCCTTACTTCCTTCCCATGAAACACCTGTCCATCCTCCTCATCCAAGTCCTTTTCGCATCCGCGGCATTCGCGCAAGGCAAGCCCAACGTCATCTTCATCCTCGCCGATGACATGGGCGTGGGCGACGTGAAAATCCTCGGCGGGGACACCTCGAAGATCGATACCCCGCACCTCGACCGGCTGGCGAAAGAGGGCATGATTTTCTCCGATGCCCACTCGACTTCCTCCGTCTGCACCCCCACCCGCTACGGCATCCTCACCGGCCGCTACAACTGGCGCAGCCCGAAAAAATCCAGCGTCCTCGGCGGCACCTCCCCGCCATTGATCGAAGCCGACCGCCCCACCGTGGCCAGGTTCATGAAACACGAAGGCTACGTCACCGCCTGCATCGGCAAATGGCACCTCGGCATGAACCTGCCAACCATCGACGGTAAGCCGCCTTTCGGAAAAGTTGGCTAAGGCGCGGTTGGCAAACCCCTGGCTCCGGAAGCGACCAACATCGATTGGCAAGGCTCCATCACCGGCGGCCCGAACGCCAACGGATTCGACCACTACTACGGCATCAGCGCGTCATTGGACATGGCTCCCTACATCTGGATCAAGAATGACAAATTTGTCGGTGAATGCACCGTCGCAAAAGCCTTTCACCGTCCCGGCCCCGCCCATGCGGATTTCGAGGCGGAGGATGTCCTCGGCACCATCACCCGCAAGAGCATCGAGTTCATCCAGACCCACAAGGATCAGCCGATGTTCCTCTACGTTCCCTTCACCAGCCCGCACACACCGATCGTGCCATCAAAGGCATGGCAGGGGAAAAGCGGTCTCGGCACCTACGGCGATTTCGTGATGGAGACCGATTGGGCGGTCGGCGAGATCGTCAAAGCCATCGACGAGGCGGGACTCGCGGACAACACCCTCATCATCTTCACCGCCGACAACGGCTGCAGCCCGGCCGCGCGCGGTGGGATGGAAAAACTCGCTTTCAAGGGTGCGGAAAAGGAAGCCATCCAACCCGGAATGCACTACCCGTCCGGCATCCATCGCGGATACAAATCGGATCTCTTCGAGGGCGGCCACCGCGTCCCCTTCATCGCCCGATGGAAGGGCAAAGTAACCGCAGGCAAAACCTATTCCGAAACAATCTGTCAGGTCGATCTCTACGCCACCTGCGCCGATCTCCTTGGTGAGAAGCCGGCCGATTCCGAAGCCCCGGACTCCGTGAGCATTCTTCCCGCGCTCCTTGGAAAAACCACCGGTCCATTGCGCGAGGCCATCGTCCATCATTCCATCGACGGTTCATTCGCCATCCGCAAGGGAAATTGGAAACTGCTTCTAGCAGCCGACTCCGGCGGTTGGAGCCCGCCGTCCAAGGAAGCCGCCGCCAAACAAAATCTTCCCGCGTTCCAGCTCTACGACCTATCCGCCGACCCCGGCGAAACTAACAACCTCCAGGCCAAACACCCGGAGATCGTCGCCGAACTGAAAGCCCTGCTCACGAATTATATCAAAAACGGCCGCAGCACTCCCGGCGCACAACAACAAAACGACGGCCCGGAACGCTGGAGGCAACTCCACTGGATGGATTGAATATGGAAAGCCTACATCAAAACTACGCCTCTTTCTCCTCCAGAAGTTGCCGGAACCGAAGCGAGGGAGCTTGTCGGAAGTCGCTCGGCGATTGTCCGGTCGCCTTGTTGAAACGGACGGCGAAATGCTGGGCGTTGGGAAACCCGATCTGCGACCCGATTTCCTGCACCTGCTGGTCGGTCGTGAGCAGCAGATGCTTGGCTCTTTCGATCCGGCGGCTCTCCAGAAACTTCATCGGCGTCAGCCCCGTTCGTTCCCGGAACAAGTGGGCGAAACGGGAGGCCGATATGCCGGCAACGCGTGCCAGCTCCTCAACCGGCAGTTCCTCGCCGAGGCGACCGTCGATGTGGGTGACCACGCGGTGGAGCCGCTCATCCGGCGTCTGTTGGTCCCGCAAGCCGTGTTCCCGGCAGGCCAGCAGCAGCACCCGCTCCATGGCGTTTTCCGCTAGCAGCAATTCGGGTGGCTGACTTCCCCACCAGCGCAACAAATCCGTGAGACCCGACTTCACTTCCGTCCATGCGCGGGCATTCCGGAAACGGATTGCGAGGGCTTTGGATTCACCGCCACCTGCTGGCAAAACCGGACGCAAGCGCATCCGCGCATCGAAGATCATCCAGATCTCGCGCTGCTTCTTGCGCACTGTCAGCCGGTAGGGGGTCTCGGGCGCAAGAATCATGCAACTGCGGGCGGGAAGCAGCAGGACGCCCTCCGCGCATTCGATCTCAGTGAGGCCGGACAGGAAAAATCCGGCCGTCCAATAGGGAAACCCGGGCTGGCGCTCCATGCGCAGCCCATTGCCCTGATTGCTCGTTCCTGCGGAAATAATCATAGCCTGATGTTGATGGATAGATCGTTATGCTTGGCATGCCGCGTTGTCGAGAGCGCTTTTAGCAGGATTAGAAACGAAAATGACAGTTTCATACATTCCAAAATTCTCCGGAACGTGCCATGGTTGCCTCTTGGTTCCCCGAAGGACGCCATGGGTTTCTGAATTTCCAGGCACTTCCGCACTGGAAAAAAACACCGGCATCCAAGGGGAACTACCATCAACCAGGAAAATCATGACTTCACCGACATACGACAATACTTCCGCAAATTTCAGAACCCTCGAATGGGCCACCACCGATCTGGGCAAAACCCCGCACGTTCCGGTGCCGCCACCGGGGCCGAAGTCGCAATCCCTGCACGCCCGCTGCACGAAGCACTTCAAGGGCCTGAGCACGCAGGTGAAGCTCTTCCCCGTCGCCTTCGAGTCCGGCTCCGGCTGCGTGCTGCGCGATGTGGACGGCAATGAATACATCGATTTCTCATCCGGCATCTACGTCACCACGCTCGGCCACTGCCACCCGAAGATCAGCGAGGCGGTCGCCCGCGCGGCCCACACACTGATGAACGCACACGACTTCACCACGCTGGTCAAAACCGAGCTGATGGAAAAACTGGCGGAGGTTCTGCCCGGCGATCTGTCAGGCTTCCAGCTCTACGACTCCGGCACCACCGCGGTCGAGGCCGGCATGCGGGTGCTGCGCGCCGCCACCGGCAAGGGCGAGATGCTCTCCTGTTTCTACGATTACCACGGCAAGACCTACGGCGGCGTCTCTCTCGGCCACATCCGCTCGCAGGTCTATGGCCGCACGCGCGCACCGGGTGCCCACATGGTGCCGAGGCCCGATGTTTACCGGCCGATGTGGACCACCGCCGACGGCGCGATCGACACCGATGCCTACCTCAAGTTCTACGACCAATACCTGGACAAGGGAACCGTCGGCGATGTGGCGGGCTTCGTGCTCGAACCGATCCAAGGCTGGGGCGGAACCATCATGCCGCCGGATGATTTTTTCCCAAAGATGCGGAAATTCTGCGACGAACGCGGACTGTTGCTGATGATCGACGAGGTACTCACCAGTTGGGGACGCACCGGCAAGTGGCTGTGCATGGAGCACTGGGATGTGGTGCCGGACATCGTCACCATCGGCAAGGGCTTCGGCAACGGCTTCCCCGTCACCTGCGTCGCCGTGCGCGAACCCTACATGGAAAGCTTCGAGGCGATCTCCGCCTCCAGCAGCTACGGCGGCAACCCGATGGCCTGCGCCGCCGCCCTCGCCTCGACCCAAGTCATCGAGGAGGAAAATCTCAACGAATGGGCCACCCACCTCGGCGAGGTAGCGCTCAAGCGCATGCAGGAAATGCAAAGCCGCCACCCAATCATCGGCCACGTCCGTGCGCTCGGCTGCCTGATGGGCATCGAGCTGGTCAAGGACCGCGCCACCAAGGAGCCCTTCGACAAGGCCGGCGCGGAGATCTATCAGAAAGCCTTCGCCAAAGGACTCGCCTGGATTCCGGCCGGCCACATCCTGCGCATGAGCCCGCCCATCGTGATGGACGAGAAAACCCTGCTCAAGGGACTCGACATCATCGAGGAATCCATCGGCGAGGTGGAAAAGGAACACGGCTATTCATAACAATTCATTATCATTATTATTATCACCATGAAACAATACCGACTCAACCGCCTGTTCAACCCCGCCTCCGGCCGCTGCTTCGATGTCGCCATCGATCACGGCTTTTTCAACCAGCCCGGCTTCCTCACCGGCATCGAGGATATCCGCGCCGCCGTCGCAAAAGCCGTGGAAGCCGGCCCGGACGCCATCCAGCTCACCGTCGGCCAGGCGCGCCACCTGCAATCCATTCCCGGCAAACAAAAGCCCGCGCTCGTTCTCCGCACCGACGCCGCCAACATCTATGGCCCGGAGGTTCCCGAGGTGCGCTTCAACTCGATCATCGACGACGCCGTCGTCCAGGGCGTCCGCCTCGACGCCGCCTGCCTCTGCGTGAATCTTTTCATGATCCCCGGCGTGCCGGAAGTCCACCGCCAGTGCGTGGAAAACATCATGAAACTCAAGCCCGTGTCCGACCACTACGGCATGCCGCTGATGGTCGAGCCGCTCGCCTTCCAACCGAACTCGAAATCCGGCGGCTACATGGTGGATGGCAACGAGGAACGCATCATCCACCTCGTCCGCCAGGCGGTCGAACTCGGGGCCGACATCATCAAGGCCGACCCCACCGACGACCCCGCCGCATACCACAAGGTGATCCGGGTGGCCGGCGACATCCCGGTGCTTGTCAGGGGCGGCGGCAAGGTCGGCGATGAGGAAATCCTCGCCCGCACCGAAGCGATCATCGCCCAAGGCGCCGCCGGCATCGTCTATGGCCGCAACGTCATCCAGCACGCCAACCCGGTCGGCATCACCCGTGCCCTGATGGCGATCGTCCACGAAAACGTCCCCGCCAGCGAGGCCATCAAGCTCGTCGGTTAGAATTTCAAATCCTGAATCCAAAGCATGCTTCAAGCCGGATATTCAAGTTCCGAGATCACGCCGCGCGAGCCGTGTTTTCTGGTAGGCTACCCGCACACCGCGCGGACGTCCACCGGCACGCACGACCCGCTGCTGGCCTCGGCGCTGTGTTTGGAAAACAACGGCTCCGCACTGCTGTTGATCTCTCTGGATGTGTTGTTCGTTTCGGCGGAGTGGACACGTGGATGCCGGGAGAAGATCACCGAACAGACCGGCATCCCTGGCGACCACATCCTGATCGCCGCGACCCACACCCACTCCGGACCGCACACGGTCGAGGTCATGGCGTGGCGTGACGATCCGGTGGTGCCGCCGGTGGACAATGACTACCTGGAATTCGCCTGCCAACAGTCCGCGGCGGCGGCGGTCGCCGCATGGCGGAACCTGCAACCGGCAGCGGCGGCATGGACCAGCGCCGACGTGCGCGGAATCGCGGGCGGCAACCGCGTCGATCCCGAGGGACCGGAAGATCCGGAGGCGGGATTGTTGTTGGTTAGAAAATCGTGCGACAACTCCCCGCTGGCGGTTCTCTCCATTTACGGCATGCATCCCACCGTGCTGCACGCGGACTCAACCATGTTCAGCGGCGATTTCATCGGCCATGCCCGCCGCCGGATCGGGGAGGAGTTTGCCGGCGCGGGCGTCGTCTATCTCAATGGCGTTTGCGGCAACCAAAGCCCGCGTCGCGTCGCACGCGAAAAAACCTACGCCGAGGCGGAAAGGATCGGCCGATTGTTAGGCGGACGCATGGCGGAGGAACTGGCCAGGTCGGACGGGTTCTCCAGTCATAACCGATTGGGAGCGGCATCGACCGTCGTCCACCTAACAGGCAGGAAATTCCCGCCGACGGATAAGGCGAGGCACGAGCTGGCTTCCGCGCGGGCACGTCTCGACGAGCTGGCCGCCGCCGATCCCGCCATACGACGCAGCGCCGAGTGCGCGTGGTTCGGCGCCGAGGAGGTTCTCGCCCTCGCGAAGGCAGAGGAAGCGGGTGATGCGGATGACTTGCGCCGGAGATATGCCTCCGTGGAGGTGCAGGTAATGCGAATCGGCGGGGTGACGCTCGCCGCATGGCCGGGCGAGCTGTTTGTCGAATACGGGCTCGAAGCCAAAGCGCGCGCATCCGGAAAAATCCACATCGCCACCATGGCGAATGGCGAATTGCAGGGATACATCGTCACGCCCGAAGCCGCTGCGGCAGGCGGTTACGAGGCCCAGATGAGCTTGTTCCCCCCGGACGCCGGACAACGCATCGTCGATGCCACCCTCGAACTCATCGAACAACTCCCATGATTCTCGCCGCAGACATCGGATCGACCTGGCTTAAGGCCGCGCTGTTCGCGCCGGACGGCAGGCGATTTGCCACGGCGGAACGATTGTTGGATTATCAAATCCGGAATTCCGAGTGCGCGGAGATCGATCCGCTCGCGCTACGAAACACCTTCCTCGAATTGATCGATCAGGCTCTCGCCTCGGCCGGATGTTCGCGCGGAGATGTGCGGCGCGTCGCCATCACCAGCCAGGCGCAGACCTTCTGCCTGTGCGACTCAGTCGGCGAGCCGCTCACCCCCATGCTCGGCTGGACGGACGCACGAGCCACCGCCGAAGCGGAGGATTTGCAGAAATTGTTAGGAAATGGAATCCACCGCAACTCCGGCTTTCCGGAAGTCAGTCCGCTATCCACTCTCGCGAAAATCCTGTGGTGCTCCCGCCATGGCAAATTGACCGACGACGCTCGTGTCGTGCAGATTTCCTCGTGGCTCGCGATGTCTCTCGGCGCACCCCACGCCACCGACGCCAACCTCGCCGCGATGAGTGGTTTGTTCTCGATCCCCGATCACACATGGTGGGGAGAGGCCATGGAGGCCACCGGACTGCGAACAGCGCAACTCGGCATGGTCACTGATCCGGGTGTGCCCCTGACGACCACCTCTCACGGACGGCCAACTGGATTCTCCGAGGATCTTGAAGTTGTCCTCGCCGCCAACGATCACTCGGCGGGAGCCGTCGCCAGCGGATGCCGCTCGGGAAACCCGGTGCTCACACTCGGAACGGCGGGCGTCATCTACCGCTATGCGGGCAGGCAGCCCGGGCCGTTCTCACCGGATGGCATCTGGGGGCCGTTTCCCGGCGGCGGCTATTACGAATTGCTTTTCCTCCCCCATGCCTGTTCCGCGCTCGATTGGGCGGACGGGTTCCTGTTCGGAACCGTGGATTCGGAGCGCCTCGTCCAGCGCGCCCTGGCAAACGGACTCCCGCACGCCGCGCCGTTTTTCAATCCGATGCTCTGGGGCGATGCGGACGCGTGGAGCGGTGAAGGTTCCGCAGAGGAAATGGCATACGCCGCGCTCGAGGGGATCGCCTTCGCGCTGCGTTCCCTGGGTGATTCCGCGATGGGGCGGGAGAATGGCGCGATCACCGTGCTCGGTGGCGGGAGCCGGCTCGAAGGCTGGATCCGGTTGCTTGCCGATGTGTTCCAGCGACCCTTCGTCCGCAGCTCCCGCGACGGAATTGATGGCGCGGCGATGATCGCCGGTGTCCCGCGCACTTGTGACGAAAAGAAAATCTTCTTCCACCCGAACACAGCCCACCGCCGCCAGCTCGAAGAACGTTTCCTGAAATGGCAATCCGCATTTCAATCAGCCAGCCCTTTCCCCACGACCCCATGATCCAAAGCCAACCGAAACTCGCCTTCTGCCCCATCGGGAAATTCGTCTTCAGCCATGAGGACGCGTTACGCCAGAAAACCGAGATCCGCGCCACTCTCGAAAAACTCGGCGTGAGTTACGTCGATCTCGACGAAGTCCTGCCCGACGGCATGATCCGCGACAAGGCGCACGTCGGCCCCGCTGTCGATCATTTCCGCAAGGCGGGCGCGGAGGCCTTGTTCATCCCGCATTGCAACTTCGGCACCGAGGATGCGGCGGCGCTGATCGCGCGCGACCTCGGCCTGCCGACATTGCTCTGGGGGCCGCGCGACGAGGCCCCGCTGGCCGACGGCACCCGCCTGCGCGACACGCTCTGCGGACTCCTTCCCACCAGCAAGGTGCTCGGCAAGCTCAACGTGCCCTTTAGCTATATCCCCAACTGCCGCACCGCCGATCCCGAATTCGAAACCGGGCTGCTCCGTTTTCTCGGTGCCGCCCACGCCGCCAGCGTTCTGCGCAAAGGCTGCCGCATCGGCCTGATCGGCCAGCGCATCGACTTCTTCTGGAGCACCATCTGCAATGAAAGCGAGCTGCTGGAACGCTTCCGCATCGAGGTGCTGCCGCTCGACATGGTGACCTTCATCGAGGCTGTTAGAAAGCGCGCCGCATCCGGCTACGAAAAGGAAATCCGCCAACTGAGAGCCGACTGTGTGATCGAGGGCATGGACGATGCCTCCCTTGCCGGCGTGCTCGCGGTGCGCGATGAGGCGCTCGATCTCGCCGACCGCCACCAACTCGACGCGATGGCCTGCCAGTCGTTCATGAGCCTGCCGGAGGCGATCGGCGCATGGGCGGTTTTCGCAGACAGCATGATCGGCGACCGGCTGCCCTTCGTGCTGGAAAGCGACATCTGCGGAGCGGTCAGCACCCTCCTCGCCCGGCGCGCGTCCCTCGGCCGTCCCGCGTTTCTAACCGATATCGCCGCCCGCCACCCGGACGATGACAATGCCGTGCTGCTGTGGCACTGCGGCGCGCCGCTTTCCATGAAGCATCCGCAGGAAAAAGTGCGCCTCGGCCAGCACTGGATCCTGCCCGGCCCGCTCTCCGGCATGACCCACTTCCGCATGCAGGACGGCCCGCTCACCTGCGTCCGCTTCGATGGCGAGCATGGCGACTACGCGCTGGCCGTCGGCGAGGGGCGGACCTGCGACGGCCCCGCCACCCTCAACAACTACGCATGGATGCGCGTGCCCGACTGGCCGCGCTGGGAGCGCACCCTGATCGAAGGGCCGTTCCTTCACCACATCGCCATGACCTACGCCCTTTGCGGTGGTGCTCTGAGGGACATGGCACGCTTCGTCCCCGGCCTGCAAGTGCACGACATGGGTTGCGAACCAAGCCAAGCCGATTTCCTGCCATGAATGATATCTCCTCTTCGGGGTGCAGCCGCGCCCGCCTTTACACGATCGCCCTGGTCGCGGCCACCGGTGGATTCCTGTTCGGCTACGACCTCTCGATCATCAGCGGCGCGCTGATTTTTCTCGAATCGCACTTCGAGCTGGACAGCTCCGCCAAGGGCTTCGCCATGAGCAGCGCGATCCTAGGATCGATTGTCGGCCCGCTGGTCGGAATGTGGCTCAACGACCGGATCGGCCGCCGCGCCACGCTGTGGGTCGCGGCGGTTTGTTTCCTCGTCTCGGCCATCGGCACCGCGTTGCCACGCACGCTGGTCGAGTTCTGCATCTGGCGCGCCGTCGGTGGCGTGGGCGTCGGCCTCGCGGCAATGACCTCGCCGATGTATATCGCGGAGATCTCGCCTCCGCACCTGCGCGGACGGCTGGTCACCGTGAACCAACTCGCGATTGTCATCGGCATCAACCTCGCGGTGGTCGCCTCCTACCTGCTTTCCTTCGGCGGCCACTGGCGGTGGATGTTCGCCTCCGAGGTGCTCCCTATCATCGCCCTCATGATCGGCTTGTTTTTCGTCCCCCGCAGCCCGCGCTGGCTGGCCTCGAAAGGCCGGAACGACGAGGCGCTGGCGGTATTGGAATCCATCAACGGCAGCGAACAGGCGACCCGCGAACTCGCAGACATCCGCGCCGAACTCACGGAGGAAACCGGCAGATTCCGCGAGCTGCTGCTGCCGGGCCTGCGCAAGGCGATGGCGGTCGGCATCCTGATCATGATTTTTTCACAGATCAACGGCGTGAACATGATGCTGCTCTACGGCCCGTCCATCCTCCATGAGGCGGGCATTGGCGACGCCAGCCAGTCGATCTTTTTCACGATCTTCCTCAATCTCGTCATCCTCGGATCAACCATCGTCGCGTTCTGGCTCGTCCAGCGCTTCGGTCGCCGCCCGATCATGATCTGGGGTGTCACCGCGATGGCCGCCGGACATCTGATCATGGCCGGAAATTTCTTCCTGGGCGGCTCGCCGTTCGTGAACCTGCTTGCCATGTTCATCGCCGCCGGTGCCTTCACCTTGAGCCTCGCGCCGCTGAGCTGGGTGATCGTTTCGGAGATCTTTCCCAACCAGGTGCGCGCCAAGGCGGTGTCCATCGTTTGCGCGATCCTCTATCTCTCGTCGTTCCTGTGCGCCCAGTTTTTCCCGATGATCACCGCCGCCTTCCAGACATCCGCGGGACACCCCGGCGGAGCCTATCTCATCTTCGCCGGCATCTGCGGAGCCTGTGTCCTTTTCTGTGTGAAACTCCTGCCGGAAACCAAAGACGTCACGCTCGAAGACATCGGCCGCTTCTGGCTGCACCTGAAGAAAAAATGATCCCCTTCGGCCAACTCGCATCGCGGATCTCCGGTCGGCTCGATACCGGGGAAACCCTGCGTCGCCTCTACGCCACCGACGCCTCGGAATACCAAGAAATGCCCGCCGGCGTGGTGTTCCCCGAAAACGAGGACGACCTGCGCGAGGTCATCCGCTTCGCCCGCCGCAACCGCCTCGGGCTGATCCCGCGCGCCGCCGGCACCTCGCTCGCCGGCCAATGCGTCGGCAGCGGGCTGGTGGTCGATGGTTCGAAACATTTCACCCGCATCCTCAACATTGATGCGGGGAACCGCCGCGTCCGCGTCCAGCCGGGCGTGGTCCGCAACGAACTCAACCACGCGCTCGCACCGCACGGCATGTTCTTCGCCCCGGAAACCTCCACCGCAAACCGTGCGATGATCGGGGGCATGGTCGGCAACAATTCGTGCGGCTCGAACTCGATCGCCTACGGCAGCACCCGCGAGCACCTGGTCTCGGTGCGCGGATTTCTGTCAGACGGTTCGGAGGCAACCTTCGCCGCGCTCGACCGCGACGGATTCGAGGCGAAATGCCACGGCCCGGACACGCTGGAAACCCATATCTATCAGAAATTGCGCGCCATGCTTTCCGACCCGGAAAACCGCCGCGCGATCCGCGACAATTTCCCGCTCGCCACGATCCCGCGCCGCAACACCGGCTACGCGCTCGACCTGTTGATGGCCGCCGGGGTCTTCGATCCCGCATCCGACAAACCCTTCAACCTCTGCAAGCTCATCGCCGGATCGGAAGGCACCCTGTTTTTCTCCACGGAAATCGAACTCGATTGCTCGCCGCTGCCGCCGCCCCACGCGGCCCTTGTCTGCGGTCACTTCCACTCGGTCAACGAGGCGCTCAAGGCCAACTTGCTGGCGCTGCCGTTTGCGCCCCACGCCAGCGAACTCATCGACCGCCACATCCTCGAATGCACGAAGTCCAACCTCACCCAGCGGCGCAACCGCGATTTCGTCATCGGCGATCCCGGTGCCGTGCTTGTGGTGGAGATCCGCCGCGACACCCGCGAGGCGGCGGAGCATGAGGCGACCGCACTAACGGAAGCGTGGCGCGCCGCCGGTTTCGGCTACGCCGCGCCCGTTTTGTGGAATGAGGAGGGAAACAAGGTCTGGGAACTGCGCCGTGCCGGTCAGGGATTGATGAGCAATGTGGTCGGCGACAAAAAACCGCGCGAAAACGTCGAGGACACCGCCGTCGATGTCCACGACCTGCCTGCCTACATCGAAGAGTTCGACGCCATCATGCGCGACAAGCACGGCATCGATTGCGTCTATTACGCCCACGCCGGATCGGGCGAGCTGCACACCCGGCCGCTATTCGACCTCAAGTCGCCGGAGGGCTTGAAGATGTTCCGCGATGTCGCCACGGACATCGCCCGTCTGGTGAAAAAATACCGCGGCTCGCTCAGCGGCGAGCATGGCGACGGACGGCTGCGCGGCGAGTTCATCCCGCTGATGGTCGGCGATCACTGCTATCAACTCATGCGCGAGGTGAAGGCGCTGTTCGACCCCGATCACATTTTCAACCCGGGGAAAATCGTCGACACCCCGCCGATGGACAGCTCCTTGCGCCACACGGCGGGACAACCCACGCCGGAGTATGAAACGGTCTTCGATTTCAGCGACGTGATGGGCGTGGTCCGCGCCACCGAGAAATGCAACGGCTCGGGCGATTGCCGGAAAGGCCCGCTGGCCGGCGGCACGATGTGTCCGAGTTACATGGCCACCCGCGAGGAAAAGCACACGACCCGCGCCCGCGCCAACATCCTGCGGCAAATCCTCACCGACCCGCGCGATGCGGCGAACCCCTTCGACAGCGGGGAAATCATGGAAGTCATGGATCTCTGCCTGTCATGCAAGGCCTGCAAATCCGAGTGCCCGTCGAGTGTGGACATCACCAAACTCAAGGCCGAGTTCCTTCAACAATATCACGATGCCCATGGCGTCCCGCTGCGCTCGCGCCTGATCGCGCATTTCGCTGACAGCGCGCGTATGGCCGCCATCGCCCCGTGGCTTTACAACGCGATTTTCCAAACGCCCGCACTGCGCCGCGCCGCCAACCGCGTGATCGGTTTCCATCCCGACCGCACGATCCCGCGCCTCAACCGCGTCACCCTGAGACATTGGTTCACCCGTCGCAAACCGCTCGCCCCGCTGCGCGGCCAACGCCTCGGCCGCGTGCATTTGTTCTGTGACGAGTTCACCGATCACAACGACCTCGATGCCGGCATTGCCACCGTCGAGCTGCTGGAGTTGTCAGGATACGAAGTCAATATTCCCGACCATGCCGAAAGCGGACGCGCCTCGCTTTCCAAAGGCCTCGTCCGCCGGGCGAAGCGCTTTGCCGAATTGAATGTCCGCCAACTGGCACCGCTGGTCTCCGATGACGAACCGCTCATCGGCATCGAGCCTTCCTGCATCCTCGGCTTCCGCGACGAATATCCCGCGCTGGTCGATCCGGCGCTGCGTCCCGCAGCCCGCGAACTCGCCCCGCACTGCCTGCTGCTCGATGAATTCATCGCCCGCGAAGCCGATGCCGGACGCATGGATTCCGGCCTTTTCACCAAGGAAAAACGCGAAATCCACATCCACGGCCACTGCCATCAGAAGGCGCTCGCCTCGGTGGCACCGACGCTGCGGATGCTCTCCCTGCCGCAAAATTACAGCGCCCGTGAAATCCCCTCCGGCTGCTGCGGCATGGCCGGTTCGTTCGGCTACGAGCGCGAGCACCACGCCATCTCGATGCAGGTCGCCTCGCTCGTCCTGCTGCCCTACCTTGAGAAACTTTCCCCCGATACCCTCATCGCCGCCGCCGGCACGAGCTGCCGTCACCAGATCCATGACGGCATCGCCCGCAACGCGCTCCATCCGGCCCGCATCCTCCGCGAGGCTTTGCTAACAAACGAAATGATTGAGTCATGACCCGCGCGATTAGCAGATGTTTCGGGAATCTATCGGATGGTTCCGAAGTCACGGCATGGATCTTGCGCAACCGCAATGGCATGGAGGTGGAGATCCTGGACTACGGCGCGATCCTCCGCCGGATTTCGCTTCCCGGACCGGACGGGAAAGCCGTCGATGTGGCGCTCGGCTATGATGACATCGCCGGCTATCTTCAGGACAAGGCATGGATCGGAGCCGTCGCCGGACGGGTGGCCGGGCGGATCAAGGGAGGACGCCTCACACTCGACGGCATCACCCGTCAACTTCCGCTCAACCAGCCGCCCAACCACCTGCACGGAGGCCCGGAATCATTCAACCGGAAACTCTGGCGCGGCGAGGTGATCGACGGCGGTCACGCTGTGCGACTGGTTTACCTGAGCCCCGATGGCGAGATGGGATACCCGGGCGAGGTCATCGTGGCGGTCACCTACGCGCTCACCGACGACAACCAACTCGTCTTCACCACCGAGGCGGAATCGCAGCTCGCCACGCCGGTCAGCATCGCCCAGCACAGCTATTTCAATCTCGCGGGCGGGGAAAATGGCGACATCCGCGATCATCTTCTCGCCATTTTCTCCGACACCATTGTCCCCGTCACCGGTGACGGATCGCTGTCCGGCAGCAAGACCCCGGTGGAAGGCACCGCCTCGGATTTGAGGAATCCGACAAGGATCCGTGATATGATTTCCCATGTCGCCAACCGGCACCTCGATTTCTATTGGTTCGGCAATGCGGGTGAAACCAAACACATGGCCCGCCTGTCCAGCCCGGAGAGCGGGATCGGCATGGATGTGTTCTCGACCCACGACTGCCTGCAAGCCTACAGCGCGATGGATCTCAATATCGAACATCCCGGCAAATCCGGCCGCTTGCACCAGCCGTTTTCCGGCATCTGCCTTGAGGCCCAGGGTTATCCCGACGCCTGCGGGGCCGAGGGCTTCGGCAACATCCTCACCGAACCCGGGGAAATCCAAAAACACGTCACGACCTACGCTTTTTTCCAAGGGAAAACATCATGAACAACGAACACGAACACGTCCACGGCGCGGCGGCGGCGATACGTCCGCCTGAAAAACTCGATTACAGCCTGACCGGCGAGAACGCCCACCGCGCGGTGGAGCTGGGGCTCGCCGAGGCGGATTGGTACCAATGCCCGGTGCCGCGCGCGACACTGCGCCAACTGCTGGTGCGCCGCAACGGTCCGGCCATCCGCGATACGGTCATCTGGCTGGGACTCATCGCCGGCTTCGGCGCGGCCACCATAGCCTTGTGGGGCACCTGGTGGGCTCTGCTCCCCTACCTTTGCTACGCGGTGCTCTACACTTCCAGCTCCGATGCGCGTTGGCATGAGTCCAGCCATGGCACCGCCTTCAGGACGGACTGGATGAACAACGCGCTCTACGAACTCGCCTCGTTCATGGTGATGCGCGAATCCACCGTCTGGCGCTGGAGCCACACCCGCCACCACAGCGACACGATCATCGTCGGCCGCGATCCGGAGATCGCCGTGCCGCGGCCTCCCGACATCAAGGCACTGGTGCTCGGTGCTCTCGGCTTCAAGGCCTATTCAAAGTATTTCTCACGACTTGCGATGCACAGCTGCGCACGGATGGCGGACGAGGAAAAAACCTTCATCCCGGAAAGCGAGTTTCCCAGGGTGTTCGCAAAGGCGCGCATCCATCTCGCGATTTACCTGATGGTGGCCGTAGCCGTGGTGGTGCTGTGGCGCACCACCGGCAGCCTGTTGTGGGGCGCCCTGCCGTTGATGTTTTTCGTACTGCCACCGTTCTTCGGATCGTGGCTGATGTATCTCTACGGCCTTACGCAGCACGCCGGCCTGGCCGAGAACGTCCTCGACCACCGCCTCAATTGCCGCACGGTGAGGATGAACTTCATCCATCGTTTCCTCTACTGGAACATGAACTACCACACCGAGCATCACATGTACCCGCTGGTGCCCTATCACCGGCTGCCGGAACTCCACGAGGCGGTGAAGGACGACTGCCCGCCTCCCTACACCAGCCTGTGGAACGCCTGGCGCGAGATCGCCCCGGCGCTGCTGCGTCAGGTGAAGGATCCGGCATGGCATGTGAAACGCCAGATCCCCGCGCCGAAAGCCCGCGCCGCCGATGGCCCGCGCCGCACCGATGCCACGCCCGGTGCCGACGGCTGGATCGAGGTCTGCGCCGCGGCGGATCTGGATGTCGAGGACGTGATCCGCTTCGACCACGGCCGCAAGACCTTCGCGCTTTACCGCGACGACGAGGGCAAGCTTTTCGCCACCGACGGCATCTGCACCCACGGCAACACCCACCTCGCGGACGGTTTGGTGAAAGGGAAAATCGTCGAATGCCCGAAGCACAACGGCCGCTTCAACCTGGCCGACGGCTCGCCCGCGCGCGCCCCTGTCTGCCGAGGACTGGCGACATGGCCAATCGAGGAGCGCGCCGGACGGATCTGGCTCAACATCGTGGATGCCGGCGGCGATGGCGTACGCGCCTCGCGCACCGTCACGCTGCGTCTGGTTTCCACGCAAAATGTCTCCACTTTCATCCGCGAGCTGGTATTCGAACCGGCCACCCTCGCAGACACCGTCGATTTCGAACCCGGCGACTACCTGCAATTCGACATCCCCGCATATGATAAAATCCGTTTCCGCGATTTCGACATCCCGCAGCCCTACGCCGCCGTCTGGGAGCGCCAGCACGTTTCCGACCACGAAGTGACCCACCCGGAGGAAGGCCGCCGCAACAACTACTCGATCGCCGGCCGCGACGGCACCACCGACCGCATTGTCATCAACGTCCGCATCGCCACCCCGCCGCCCGGCCAGGACTGCCCGCCGGGCGTGGGTTCGAGTTATATGTTCCACCTCAAGCCCGGCGACACCGTCACCGCCATCGGCCCCTTCGGCGACTTTCACATCAGGCCGACCGGCCGCGAGATGGTCTATATCGGCGGCGGTGCCGGCATGGCTCCGCTACGGGCACACCTCACGCAGTTGTTGGAAAAGGAAAACAGCCCGCGCCGCATCAGCTACTGGTATGGCGCGCGCTCGAAGCAGGAAATCTACTACGCCGACTACTTCGGGCGGCTCGCTGGGGATCATGACAACTTCCATTTCCACCTCGCCCTGTCCGAGCCGCTTGAGGATGACAAATGGACCGGTCCGGTCGGTTTCATCCATGAGGTCGTGCGGGAACAATACCTCGCCGGGCACCCGAACCCCGCAGCCATCGAGTTCTACCTTTGCGGCCCGCCGATGATGATCAAGGCCTGCAACAAAATGCTCGATAAACTCGGCGTCGATCCGCAGCGCATCGCCTTCGATGAGTTCTGAACATCCGTTCGTAAGCCCTTGTCTGCCTCACGCCTCACCCGCCGCGAATCGAACCGCCTGCCGCTCCGCCATCCAGTTGCAGACCTCTTCGAGATCCACCACCGGCTGGTTGTCCTGCGGGCGGGTGTGAAGATAAGTCGGCGGGCCGAACTCCGGGGTCAAGGTGCCGATCTCGTCGCCACGTTCCCGCTGCGCCTGCCACACGATGTCCCACCAACGCTCGTGCGCCGCCAGATGCGCCGCATGCTGGGGTGCCGCCGGATCCGGCACCTGCGGGCCGTTCTCGTAGCCGACACGCGCGTGCAGGTGGATGCAGCGCCCTGCGGCGCGGCGGATGATGTCGAGTTGATCGTCGATCAGCCGCTCGCACACGCAGACCCAGTGGCTGAAATCGCAGCACAACCGCAGTTCGGGAAAGCGGTCGATCATCGCCGCGCAGTTCCACGGATTGTAAAAATAGCGCCCCCGATGCGTCTCGTGGGCGACGGGGAACCGGAACTCCCGCGCGATTTCAAGCACCTGCCCGTAAAACGACTCCGCCGCTTCGGCGCTCCAGGCGTCTCGACCGCCATGGCAGACCACCATCATCGGATCGAACCCGGCGACCGCCTCCATCTGCCGGGCGAACGAATCGACATGGCGGGAGACCTCGTCCACCGGATCGAATTCCGCGGTGAAAATCTGCGGGATGAAATCGAAGCCGTTTGCACGGATCGCATCGGCCAGACGTTCCGTTTCCGGCATGATCAGGACACCTGCCTCGATGCCTTCATACCCCTGCTCCTTGAAACGCGGCAGCGCGGCGAACGGGTCCGCGACGCCCCAGAGATGACGGATGAGTTTGAGTTTCATGGGATCATAAAGTGTTCCGACAGACCCTTCGGGGCTTGCGGTGCCGCGAACAGAAATCAGAATCGTCCCCACGTCCAACCTAAACCCAGCCACCCATGCAGCGCGCCGCCTTCAAGATGCAACTCAAGCCCGGCTTCGAGACCGAATACCGCAAACGCCACGACGAGATCTGGCCCGATCTCTCCCGCGCCCTCACCGAGACCGGTGTTTCCGACTACTCGATCTTCCTCGACCCGGAAACCCTGTCCCTCTTCGCCGTGCAGAAACTCGCCGACGGAAACACCGCCGCCTCGCTGCCCGATCATCCGATCGTCCGCGAATGGTGGAATCACATGGCCGACATCATGGAAACCCACCCGGACCATACGCCGGTCTCCACCCCGCTCGCCGAGGTGTTCCATATGGATTGAATCGATTCCCCATTCGCCAACGGCGAATCACACCACGGGGGCCATGCCACCAATCCCGCATCGCGCGTCTCCATTCGCCAACGGCGAATCCCACCGTAGCCCGGGGCCGTCCCGCAAAGCGGGGCGACCCCGGGTCACCGCGCACCGCGCGAAAATCGCACGCTGAAGGCGTGCATCACGGGCCGTTTCGCCCTACAACCTCGCCATGCCCCAATCCTTGACCCAATTGTGCGCCCATCTCGTCTTCAGCACCCACGGGCGACAACCGTTTCTTACGGATGCCATTCGTCCACGGGTCCACGCGTATCTTGCCTCGGTGATCCGCAATATGGGGTCATCCTACGTCGTCGCGGGCGGGGTGGCGGATCACGTGCACCTTCTTTTCGAACTGCCCAAGGACCGGGCACCCGTGGAAGCCGTCGCCGTGGTCAAACGGGAATCCTCGAAGTTCGTGAAAACCCTCGGGCCGGAACTCGCCGATTTCCGGTGGCAGGGAGGTTATGGCATGTTCGCCGTGTCACCGACCCACCGCGCGAAGGTGGAGGAGTATGTGCGCAATCAGGAGAAGCACCACCGCGTCCTCACGTTTCAGGAGGAATACCGGAAAATGTTGGATCGCCTCGGGGTTGGGTATGATGAGAGGTATGTGTGGGATTGAGGATCGCCCACACCCGTGAAGCACGCCTTCAGCGTGCGGCTTCTTTTGTGACACACACCCCGGGGAACGCGTCCGTTCCCCGGGCTACGGTGGAGGTTGACCTTCGGCCAACGGTTTCCCTCATTCACCAACGACCAATCCCGATGGCGCATCCCCATTCGCCAACGGCGAATCCCACCGCAATGGCCATGCCACCAAACCCGCACCGCGCGCACCGCGCGAAATCGCACGCTGAAGGCGTGCTTCAAATGCCGGTCCGCACCCGTGAAGCACGCCTTCAGCGTGCCGTTTGGTTTTTCTGACACACACCCCGGGGAACGTGTCCGTTCCCCGGGCTACGGTGGAGGTTGACCTTCGGCCAACGGTTTCCCTCATTCACCAACGACCAATCCCGATGGCGCATCCCCATTCGCCATCGGCGAATCCCACCACGGGGCCATGCCTCCAATCCCGCATCGCGCGTCTTCATTCGCCATCGGCGAATCCCACCGTAGCCCGGGGCCGCCGCGCATGTGGCGACCCCGGGTCACCGCACACCACACGAAAATCGCACGCTGTAGGCGTGCCTCAAATGCCGGTCCGCACCCCGTTTCCACCCGAAAACCCCGAAAATAGCAGAAACAGAAACGAAAATAGCAGTTCTATACATTCCCAGAATCCGCGAAACCTGAAATACTCTCAAAGGATAGCGCTTAAAAAGAGCGCATTACCAATCCCCCAAATAAACAAACAACCATGAAAACACCAAAGGCAAACCTCCCCGGCATCCTCCGGATTCACGACAAGGCCCGCTCCTTGATCGCAACATCATCCCTCGCCCTGCTCCTCGCCCTCCCGGCCGGCGCGGCGACTCTCTCCTTCACCCCGGACCGCGATACGGCCTTGGCTGGGGGCACTTTTGCCGGCGACAACTTTGGCACCGGCGAGCTCTGGGCGGGTAATTCCACGACCGGCACCCCGCAACGGTCTATCCTGAGTTTCGATGTGAGCGGGCTGGACGGGCTGTATTCCTCCATCGATTCGATCACCCTGACACTGACCCTCAACTTATATGACGCCACCCTGGCTTCGCTGACCAATCAGGTCCATGCGGTCGCACCCGCCAATCAGGGCTGGGTCGAGGGCCAAGCCACTTGGAACAGTCGCGCCACCTCCACGTCTTGGGCTGGTTCGGTCGGCCTTGGCACCGCCGGGACGGACTACGACAGCACGTTGCTTTCCGCCGTGAGCATCACCACGGGTGCTTCCGCCGGGACTGCCTATAACTTCACCTTCACTGGAGCCACGGTGGCATTGACCTCGCTGATCGACGCCTGGCTGGTGGACAACGTGGACAACGCGCAGGCCAATCCGGGACTGCTTTTGTTGGATCCAAGCGCGCCTCACGCCTCATGGAACCGGACCATTTGGTATTCCGACGAAACCGCCACCCAAGCGAGTTACAAGCCCACCTTGTCAGTGAACTACTCCGCCATCCCCGAACCCAGCGCCGCGCTGCTCGGTGGTCTCGGCTTGCTGGCCCTGCTCCGCCGCAGGCGCTGACGGATCAAATCAGTGGCGACAAGATTTCAATTCGAATTTCCAACCTCCCAAACAAACAACCATGAAAACACCAAAGGCAAACCTCCCCGGCATCCTCCGGATTCACGACAAGGCCAACTCCTTGATCGCAACATCATCCCTCGCCCTGCTCCTCGCCCTCCCGGCCGGCGCGGCGACGACCATCATCCCGGTAACCAACCACAGCTTCGAAACCAACTCGGTCGCTGATGGTGGCTTCAGCCTAAACGCACCCACAGGGTGGACGAAAACATCCGGAACTGCGTCGGGTTACTGGAACCCCCAGGATGGCGATTATCCGGGATCGACGGCTCCCGGCACATTGCCTGCCCCGGCAGATGGGGTCAACGCGATGTTCGTGAGCGGCACCCCCTTTGGCTACATGAAACAGACCACCGGCGAGGTCATTGCAGCGGGAAAAACCTACACCATGACGGTTGCCGTCGGCGCACGGTTGAATGGTGACTTCGATGCTGACGAAATCTTATTGCGACTTGGCTACGGAGCGGATCAATTCCTTACCCCCATTGCGGACAACACTTTTGGTGGAACCGCCAACCTGACGGCGGGGGAGTTCAAAGACTTTTCGGTTTCGTTCACGGCCCTGGAAGGCGAAACCTACATCGGTCAGAACTTGGCAGTCCTGATGGGGATGTCGCTTTTTGACGCTGCAAACACCGCCGCGGTCGACTTCGACAACGTCCGCCTGACCGCCATCCCCGAACCCAGCGCCGCGCTGCTCGGTGGTCTCGGCTTGCTGGCCCTCCTCCGCCGCAGGCGCTGAAAACCCGGTAGCGGTCACGCCGTGCGGAATTCTTCGAGCCCATGAAATGACAATGCCAAGTGCGAACACGTTTCGCCCCTCAGACAAACTCACAAGCTGATGCATCGCTTCGCGCATAAGGTTGTTCCACGCGGTGCGGGCCGCCTCCCCGGTGCCGCACTCGCCTTCCTCGCGCTGTCCGCCCTGCCGGCCGGTGCCGCGGCTCCCGTCCCGCTCTCCAACCCCAGCTTCGAAACCAACGTGCTGGCGGATGGCGGCACCGGCACTCCACCCGGTTGGACGGTGCAGGCCGGCGGCTCGGCGATCGGCAACTGGAATCCTCTGGATCATCGTGCTCGGAATACAAGCGGCGGCACCTCCTACGTGGACTTCGACAACGTCCGCCTGACTGCCGACGGCACACAGGTGATCCGCCCGAACATCGTCGTCGTGATGGCGGATGACATGGGATTCTCCGATCTCGGTTGTTACGGCGGCGAGATTCCCACGCCGGCCATCGACCGCCTGGCGAGCGAGGGAATCCGTTGGCGAGCGAGGGAATCCGTTTTTCCCATTTCTCGAATTCCGCAATCTGCGGCCCGAGCCGAGCCGCGCTGATGACCGGATGCTACGCGTGGAAAGTCGGCCAACAGCCCGGCGCGAACATTTTCGCCAATCTAACCGGCAACTGCGCCACGGTCATGGAATTGCTCAAGGAGAACGGATACCAGACCTGCATGGTCGGGCGGATGGACATGGTGACCGTCGCCTGGAACGATCCGGCGCAAATCCCCGGTGCCGCCAACCGCTATCTCGGCGCGATCAGCGGCGGGCCCGGCAACTACTACCGCGAGGCCTCCGGCACGCCGTGGTATAAGGACGGCGCCCGTTACGTCCGCGAGGAGGGCGATTACTCGACGGACCTGACCACCGCATTCGTCTCCGATTTCATCGAGGGCACCGCCGGCAGCGAACAACCGTTCTTCGTCTATTACTCGCATTTCGCGCCGCATTGGCCATTGCAGGCCGATGAGGAGGACATCGCGCCCGTCCGTCCGCTCTACGAAAGCGCCGTCCGTGCCAACCTGATGCAGGCGCGCCTGGACGGACTGATCGCCAGTGGCATCGTCCCCGCCGGGACCGACCTGCTGCCTTCCGCGCTCAACGCCACCGACACCGGCACGGTTCCGCTGAGCGAGCGCCTCGCGATCAACGCCGCCATGGTGACAAGCATCGATCAGAGCGTGGCCGCAATCATGACCGCCCTCGAAAACGCCGGAAAACTGGAAAACACCCTGATTCTGGTCCTCTCGGACAACGGTGCCAGCAAGCAGATGAGCTTCAATCAACCCGTGCCCGATGGCGTGCGACCCGGCGGCATGGATACCTTCATCAACCACGGAGCCTCGGTCGCCTCGGTGAACAACACGCCGTTCCGGGAATACAAGATCTCCGAATACGAAGGCGGTATCGCCACGCCCCTTGTCGCCTGGTGGCCCCACGGGATCAAGGATGCGGGACGCCTCTCGCACCGCCCGGGTCATATCATCGACATCATGCCGACCTGCCTGGAACTCGCCGGCGTGAGCTACCCGCGTCAATTCCGCGGCCGCACCCTGATCCCGCTGGACGGACAAAGCATGCTGCCCGTATTGCGAAACAGCGTGCCACCGGATGAAGCACCGCGCGTCATCACCTGGCCCACCGCGATCCGTCAGGGAAACTGGAAACTCATGGTCAAAACCGGCGAACTCTTCGATCTCGCCACCGACCGCAACGAGAGCACCGATATCGCCGCCGCCCACCCGGAGAAGGTCGCCGAGTTGCGGAAGCTCCACGCGGAGGAGTATCCGTGAAAAACCATCCTGCGGAATCTGATGAAATGCTCCCTTGTGATGAATAACGAGACCAACGGCTTTTCCATGCTCCCCATGCTTGGGGGCCGCAGTGGCAAATGTGAGGCACGCCTTCAGCGTGCGGGTTGGTTTTTCGATACGCACCCGGGGAACGTATCCGTTCCCCGGGCTACGGTGGATGTTGACCTTCGGCCAACGAATTTCCCATTCGCCAACGACCAATCCCACCACGGTGGCCATGACATCATTCCCCGCATCGCGCGTCTCCATTCGCCATCGGCGAATTTCACCGTAGCCCAGGGCCGTCCCGCAAGGCGGGGCGACCCTGGGATACCCGCACCACACGAAAATCGCACGCTGAAGGCGTGCTTCACAGGCCGCCCCCCCTTAAAAGCCCAAAAACAACCAACCAATCCCACCGCGTGAAACCCTCAATCCACCCCGCAACATTATCAAGCACCTCGAATCCATGACTATTAGCCGGAACCTTCCACGCGCTGCCTGCGCCTTCCTTTCAAGATGCGCCTGCCTGCTCGCTTTCGCCATCCCCGTCCACGCCGCCACCTTCAACGCCCGCGACTACGGCGCGGTGGCGGACGACAAGACCGACAACACCGCCGCGTTTTCCAAATGCATGGAAGCCATCGTCGCGGCGGGCGGCGGGAAAATGTATCTGCCCGATGGCGTCTATCGCGGCCGCATCATCATCCCGCCCGTGGGCGGGCCGAGCTGGATGACCATCGAGATCGTCGGCGAGAGCGAGCCGCCGCCGGTCTGGGGCACCATCGGGGATTTTCCATTGCGGGACAAGGGCACCATCGTCAAGAGCCTGGAAACCTCGGGCACTGCGGTCATCTCCGCCACGAGGGGGAGTCTGTATTCCGGCTTTTCCGGGGTGTATGTGGTGATCCGAAACCTGGATGTCCGGACCTATGACAACCCGCGGATCAGCGGCATCGACCTGAACCATGCCGCGCAATGCCGGCTGGAGAACGTGGTGGTCACCACCGGCGTTTACAACGTCCAGGCTTCCAAACCGACCCACGGAACCAATGGGATCGTCACCCCGCGCGTCAACAACGCGGCACTGACCATCCTGCGCAACGTGCTGGTCACCGGTTACCACAACGGCATCGTGGTCAACGAACACACCGACGGCGACCAAATCATGCTCGGCTCGAACATCCACGGGCTGAATTTCCTCCGCGCCGCCCATGCCTCGCGCTTCGGCCGGGTTTGCGCCCAGCGCAACACCCACGCCGTCACGGTGTCGGGTCGGCACGGGTTCACCTTCGAGCAGCTCGCCATCGAGAAGACCGGCCCGAATCAGACCGATGCCAACAACGAGTGGCAGTCCACTGTCGCCGATCTGAACGACCCGGATCATCTCGGTGTCGGCGACATCGACCAATGGGTGGTCCGCGGCAGCGTCGGCGCGGTGCGGGATTTCACCATCCACGGCGGCGTGAACATCCGCACCCGGAGGCTGGGTGAGGCTTCCTCAGAGGTGGAAACCGGGCTCAACGGCAGCTTCGAAAACCCTGCCCTCAACAAGCCCGGCGGATATTTTGAAATTCCCGTCGGCGGCACGGTCGGCGGCTGGGCCCACGCGGCCGGATCGCACTCCGCCTGGATCGTCGATGAGTCCTATGTCTCCCCCCAGCTCCCGGCTGCGGCGGATGGCAGGCAGATGCTGGAATTGGATCATCGAAGCGCCCCGCACTCGCTGGTCTATCGGCCGCTCGACAAACGCGAAGCCGCGGGCGACATCACGCTGTCGGCCCGCTTCGCATTGCGGGACTTCAACGCCGGCCCGCCCGTCCCCGGCGCAGCTTTCCGGCTTCTGCTGCTCACCGGTTCCCCCGGAAATTTCACGACGCTGGCGGATTCCGGCGCGTTGACGCATGCGTCCGTGAAAACCTGGGCCGAACACTCGGTCACGGCAAAAAACGTGCCGGCGGATACGGAACTTTTCATCGGCCTGCAGGCGGAGACGTTCGGAACCGTGGCCAAACCCGTGTTCACACTCGTGGACGACATGAAAGCCGAATGAACCCCGCGTAATCAACCCCATCAACCCCCATCACTCATGAAACACACATCCCGACCCATCCACCTCACCTTGTCACTTCTCTTGCCGGTCATCGCCTGCCTGCTCACCTGCGCCAGCCCGCTCCGCGCGGCCACCTTCAATGCCCGCGACTACGGCGCGGTGGCGGACGACAAAACCGACAACACCGCCGCATTTTCCAAATGCATGGAAGCCATCGTCGCGGCGGGCGGCGGGAAAATGTATCTGCCCGATGGCGTCTATCGCGGTCGCATCATCATCCCGCCCGTGGGCGGGCCGAGCTGGATGACCATCGAGATCGTCGGCGAAAGCGAACCGACGCCGGTGTTCGGCACGATCGGATCATTTCCGCCCTATAACAAGGGCACCATCGTCAAGAGTCTGGAAACCTCGGGCGCTGCGGTCATCTCCGCCACTAAGGGGACCCTTTATTCCGGCTTTTCCGGGGTGTATGTGGTGATCCGCAACCTGGATGTCAGAACCTATGACAACCCGCAGATCGGCGGCATCGACCTCAACTACGCCGCCCAATGCCGGCTGGAGAACGTGGTGGTCACCACCGGCGTTTACAACGTCCAGGCGTCCGAGCCCACCCACGGCACCGCCGGCCTGGTGACCCCGGCCAATAACAACGCCGCCCTGACCATCCTCCGCAACGTGCTGGTCACCGGCTACGACACCGGCATCCTGGTCCGCGAGCACACCGACGCCGACAACATCGTGGTCGCCAGCAACATCCACGGGATCAAGTTCTCCCACGCCAACCACGCCTCGCGTTTTGGCCGTATCGGCACCTACCGCAACACCCATCACGTCACCGTGGAGGGAAAACACGGGTTCCTCATCAAGCAGATGAATACCGAACAACCGGGCGAGGGGCAGACAACTCCACAAACCGCCTGGCAGACGCTGGTCAGCGATGTGAACGACCCCGGCAACCTCGGCACCGGTGACATCAGCTACTGGGTCGTCATCGGCGGGGTGGGCGCGGTGAACACCTTCACCAAGAACGGAGGCACCGGCATCCACGCCCGCCGGATCGGCTCGGCACCGTGAAGCACCCGGGGAACGTGCCCGTTCCCCGGGCTACGGTGGATGTTGACCTTCGGCCAACGGAATCCCTCATTCACCAACAACGAATCCCACCGTTCCCCCCCTGTTCATCAACGACGAATCCCATTCGACCGCCTTCCCCCATTCGCCAACGGCGAATTTCACCGTAGCCCAGGGCCGTCCCGCAAGGCGGGGCGACCCTGGGTCACCACGCACCGCGCAAAATCGCACGCCGTAGGTGTGCCTCAAAGGCCGGTTCGCACCCGTGAAGCACGCCTTCAGCGTGCGGCTTCGCCTTTATGAATCCCCATTCGCCAATCACCAATCACCAATCCCACCACGGGGGCCATGACATCATTCCCCGCACGGCACGTCCCCATTCGCCATCGGCGAATCCCACCGTAGCCCGGGGCCGCCGCGCACGCGGCGACCCCGGGAACCACGCACCACACGAAAACCGCACGCTGAAGGCGTGCCTCACAGGCCGGACACCGGGGACAGCAGAAACAGAAACAATTTTAGCAGTTTCATACATTCCCAAGAATCCGGAAGCAATGCATAATGGAGGGAAACCATGGAGAGGACGGATACCACCACCCTTTCCAAATCAACGATATGCCCCGGTTTCTCCACCATGCCTGCCACCGTCGCCCCGGGTTCCGCCCGGCGCGGAATCGCGGCTTCGCGCTGGTCGTGACGGTTTCGTTGATGGTGCTGCTGACCTTGCTGGCGGTGGGTATGCTGAGCCTGTCGTCGGTCGCACTGCGCGGATCGTCGCAGGACATGGCCATGGCGGAAGCCCGCGCCAACGCCCGGCTGGCGATGATGCTGGCGATCGGCGAACTCCAGAAGGAACTCGGAACCGACCAGCGGATCACCGCGCCCTCCGCCATTCTCGATACCGATCCGGACACCGAAAAACTCGATGGCGTGAGCCACGCCCACCTCACCGGCGTCTGGAACGCGCGCAACGACGCCCTCGGCGACACTCCCGACTACGCCCGCGGGCCGTCGTTCCGCCGCTGGCTGGTTTCCAACACCGATGCCACCGCGACCGGAACCCTGAACTTCGCCGCCAACGGCACGCTCACCGATCCCGTCGATCTCGCTCCCGGATCGCCCCAGGAAACCGATCCCGTCCGCGCCGGCCGGGTGCCGGTGGGAAACAACGGCCGCCTCGCCTGGTGGGTGGCGGACGAAAACCGCAAGGCGCTCGCCAATCCGCGCGACGATCCCGACCGTGAGGCGAATCCCGGCGCGGCCACCCTCCTCGCCGGTTTCGCCACGCCCGGAGCCCATGGCATCACCGCGCTCGCCGGACTCGAGGATTTCCCATCCAACACCCCGACAAGCGACAAGGCGGTCACCCGGGGCACCCTCGGACTGGTCCACCCGCAGGCAAATCCGGAACGCGTCTTCCACGACCTCTCCCCGTATCCGCGCAGCGTGCTCGCCAGCGTCACCCGCGGCGGCCTGCGCCAGGATCTGAGCCTCTATCTGGAACGCGATGATATCAATTGGCTGGAACCCTGGGGCAAGGCCGAGGGTGCCAATGGCTTGCCCGAAGGCCCGCTCGGCCCCAACGGCCTGCTCGCCCTCGGCGATCCACTCGAATACGACACCCTGCCGTGGAAGACCCTGCACCACTGGGCATACGCCCACCGCCAGCAAATGGCCGATCAGGGCGACCTG
>Ga0222650_1000150_pt1 | contig 63006 bp, 50 predicted proteins | sample AntAcemetagen367_FD_179820 | JGI IMG/M metagenome (GOLD analysis project Ga0222650, IMG submission 179820) | Saline water microbial communities from Ace Lake, Antarctica - #367 | ecosystem: Environmental > Aquatic > Non-marine Saline and Alkaline > Saline | place: Antarctica: Ace Lake... | reverse complement strand
TGCACGATCCGGTAGCGGACGAACGCGAGGAACTCCTACCCGTGAACTGGGTCGCCGCCCAACGCACCGCCAGCAAGGTCATCGAAGTCGAAGTCACGGCCATCCCGGCGTAGCGAGTTACGAAACCTGGCACCCTCCGCAAAAATGTCGGTGGAGACTCTGTTGACCGTTTACGGTGTGGGGGCATTCGGAGCGGTAGATGACGGTCTTGCTGGTGGTGTCCCAAGTAATTTTCTAGTGAGAGGTGTAGACTCCGGCGATGGCCCCGATGCGACCTTGGGGGAGGCCGAGGTGGATCCGAAAGGCGTTTTAGAGGGTGGCGGTGTGAAAGAGGAGGGTGAGGAAGGACTCTTCGAGGACGAGGGTGCAGCTGTAACCGCATTATGCCTGGCATATTTTTTGTTCAACAGCAAAGAAGGCTTCCACGCTCCAGTCCCGCCCGCCCCTGTGTGACCCACAGACGCCTTGATAGAGCATGCTCGGCTAAGAGCTGAATAGCGAGTGGGCTATGGCCTGGCGGATAACACTACTGCGAGGCTGAATTTGGAAGTTCGGCTGCGGGTATTGTGACGCGCAGCTCTGATTCATCGAAAAGTTCGAAGATCGGTTCCTTGCCACTTAGTTTTTTGGTTTCGCGTCTGATGATTTGGACGCCATCACCCCGAGTTTCCATCAGGTGGGTTCGCCCTAGCGCATCGTGATGCTCGGAGGGGAGTTCACATTCTTTGAGAAGATTGGTCAGAAGCTCATTGCGAGTGGCGGTTCGAACTGGAAGCGATTCAATGCTCATCGAATTGATGAGGCTTCCGGGCGAGTAAATCTCCAGACGATCGTCAAACATGAAGAAGCGGATTTTGGAGTGCTCGATAGAGTAGTCGCGATGGGCTACGGCATTAACGAGTGCTTCAAAGACCGCCCGTTCGCTGTATTGCGGCGTCTCCACACGAGCGATTTCCTTGGTGGCGGCAATTTGGTTATTGAGCCGAAAAAACGAGAGAGCTTTGGAGACTTGGAAGTGAAGCGGCCCGGTGAGATCGCGGGCGTCTACTTGAAAATGTGAGTCTTGTTCAATCCCCCGGTAACGCACTGCTTGGATGTAGGTATTCGGGAGCCACTTATGTGGCATTTGCGTCGCCATTAGAATGCCTGCGACAGATGGCCTCAAGTCCTCCTGGTCGGTCCTCACGAGTAGATTGCGTTTGATGAGCGCGGTTTCGGCATCATCTTCTTGCCGGGAAACGAAGTCTTTCCAAAGGTCCTTCTCGAGGTCTGCCGGACTTGCATGGGGAACGGGAAGTTGTTCAAAACGTTTCATTCCTACCAAGCTTCGCTCTTGATTGAGCCTGGCAAGGTAGAGGGAGTCCATCGGATAGGCCCCGCTTCCCGTGCGGCGGAAGTATCCTTCCTTGGTGCCATGGACGTAAAGCCCGCGCTCGACTTCGGCCACCATGACGGCTTTGGCCTGACCTTCATCAGTCACCAACTCATGACGAAAGATGTCGATGGGGAGGGCCGGTGAGATGGATGTGCGCGCAATTTCTCGCAAGGTGTCCTCCACTGAATCGAGCTTATCGAGTGGGATACCCAATATCTCCCGGGTCTTGTCATTGACTCCGAGCACCACAAATCCACCGGTGGCATTGGCCATTGCGGATAGCTCCTTGGCAAGGTGATCCCTTTTGGGTTCTTGCAGTTTGTTCCCCGCAAAGCGCAGTTCCTTGAATTCGAAGCGGGAGTCTTCTCCAAGTCGAATGGCTTGTTGAAGGTCTTTGTTTGAGAGGCGCATATTACTGATTTGTCGTTAATCTTCGATACCGTTTCCTGAGGGCGAGTTCGCCCCCCTCCATGACTTCGCAGACTTCTTTTCGCACCGTGTCATCTTGGAGGGCACCTTGCGCAATGGGTGAGCATTGACGGTTTCTATAGGCCATGGCGTGCACCATTTCGGAATCGGCATTTACCACAATGTTGGGGTTGTGCGACACTACGATGATTTGACGGCGGGTCTTGCTATTCTGCAGTTGCTTCACTACCAGGTCGGTAATGAGATGGTTGTCGAGGTCGTTTTCTGGCTGGTCGATGACAAGGGGAGATGTTCCGTAGGCGAGGAAGAATGCGAGCAAGGTAGCAGCTTTTTCACCAGCTGAACCATTCTTCAGACTTACAAAGTTTCGACCGTTTCCAGTCTTGCTATAGGAGACCTCCAGTGAGTCTTCAGGCCACCAAGCCTCCAAGCGGTCGAACATCTCGGGATTGGAGCTGTTAGAGTTACGGAGAAAGTTGACGAAAGCCTTAGGCAACTCAAGATCAGGCTCTGCGTTGGCGAGATATGTTTGTATGACGGATTTCCACTCAGTGAGACGGCGTTTTATTTCCACTAGTTTCGCCTGCTCGTCATTTCGGGGCAGCTCCTGATAAAGGCCGGCAATAATTCCATTGCTGTCATCGTCGGACAGAATGGAACTGGCAAAACGTCCGTCCTGACAACCCAAGACCGCTCGCAGGGATTCTTCGGCTCTTTTGCGGTCGTCGAACGATCCGTAGCGGACCAATTTGATGCGAACGTAGGGATTGTTCGTGATGTGCTCGGATAGAAAGTTTTCCCGTAAGGTTTGCAGCTCGTCGCGGAGCTTTTGCAGAGTTGAAAGCGATTCTTCAGCCTTTGTCTCCTCCGCTTTGACTTCATTCTCCGTTTCTTTGATAACGGCGAGTTCCTTCTCAACGGTATGTTTCTGCTGTAACAAGTTGGAGTATTCGTCAGGATTTTCGACTCCCTTCTCCTTGAGTTCTTCGACGAGTTTCTGGTGGGCTTTTTGCGACTCTTTTCGCTCAGTCATCCAAGAGCTACCATTGACTTCGTCCCGAACCTCTTTGTTCTTCTCCGCAATGCGCTCCGCGAGTTCGATGAGCTTGCCTCTCGTCTCGCTGATGGAGTCTTTGAGTGCCACCTCGGCTTTCGCAAAGGTGTCTTCATGCGGGTCGGAGGCATCATAGAGGTCTTCAGCAAGGTCATAGAGAAGAAAGTCCTCTGCAAATTGAGCCAGTTCCGTGCCCATCTCGCGGTGGCGATGGATATATGATTTGACCTCGTTGAATTGCCGCTCAAACCGGCGTGCGGTTTTCAGGATGGAGGCGTGCTCCGATTTCTCGAAGACCGCGAGTTTCTGGCTCAAGTCCTTGAGCTGCCCCAGTAAGCGATCCTTGGAATTGGCCCGGTTTCGGAGACTGCGAGCCTCGCTCTGATGGCGGAGCAGGACTTCCATCTCGCGATCCCATTTCGTCTCCCAGCTCGGGAAGTCGATGGCTTCGTCGATGCGCTGCAAAATAGCTTGAGGGGATTTGGCTAGGTCGGCGATTTGCTCTTGTCCGAAAATTGTGAGAGGGAAGCGTTCTCTGACGTTTTGCGAATCTTCAGTAACCCAGAGTTCCGAACCCGAGTCCCAAGCCTCCACGGTCGTACCTCGATCGCTTTGTTTCCAATTAAGGCGATAGCGGTCCTCGCCTTTGCGATAAATGAGGGAAGCAGCAGACTCGGCAGTGAGACCTTCTCCGGGTTTGGCGAAGCCCTCGAAGGACTCGCGGACTCGACTGTTCGGAGGGAGACTTTTCAAGTCATCACCTCGCCGTCCGGTCAGCCGGATAAAGTGAACTAAAGTTGACTTGCCGCTTCCTCTTCCCCCAATAACCGAGTTGAGCCAGGGACTGAAGAAGAAGGTTTCTGGACTGATTCGTCCCATGTACTTGGCCTTCTCGACCACTAAAGATTCAATCCACAATTCTGGTTGCCGATTCGGGTCAAAGTCTGGTTCGAGATCGTGCGAACTCAAAATGGCGCTCTCATTGCCATCTTGTAGAGCGAGACGGAGAGCCTGTACATCGGGTTTTCCCATTTTCACCCATGTGAAATGGGAACCCGGGAAGCGTCCATCACCGTTTGAGGTGGGGGAGGGATGATGGCTGTCGGAACCTGTCACCACTGCCCAAGGAACTTTGGAATCGCGATACAGTTGCGGGAATTGAAAACCTATTTCGGCGACTTCGCAGGCTAAGATATTTTTGCATTCGAAGATGGGTTTGAGCACTCCGTTTTGGGTTTGCCGGAAGAGGCCCGAACTTTCCAAATCGACATGGGCAGGGATAAGAAGTCCACCCAGTCGAGTCACTTCTGCGCAGGCTTTTGCCACGTTTGTTTCCTCGCAGATTCCCTGGGCGTTCATCGCATTTCCATCATAGCGGACGAGAGCCAGCAGGGTGTTGATTGTCTCCGTGGTTTCAGTGGGATCGAAGAGTGCCAAGTAGTGAATGCCGTTGATTGAAAGTTCCACCCCAGGAAAAAGAGTCACCTGGGAAGCCCTTAAAATCCCTTCGTCTTCCATTGCCTTTAGCTCTTCCTTTAATCCATCAATCCAGGCTCCTGAATGGTGGTCGGTGACCGCGATACACTCGATTCCGGCAGCAACGAAATTTTGCAGCCATTCACGGTGAGTGGTTTGCTTGAGAGTCTCTTGATTAGAGCCAGCTCCGTAGTCACTAGAAGCAGGGGTGTGGGTGTGGAAATCGAATTTCCACCAACGGGATCCGGGGATGTCGTTCATGATTGGGTCTCCTTTTGTTGGGCTACGCGGGCTTTTTGTTTGGTGGCGGTAGAGTAGTGAAGATCGTTGTAGCGGTTGCCATCGAATTCTTCTCCACCTTGGAAGTTGTCGGTCTCTTCATCCCAGCTCCAGAACCAGGGGAAGTCGGACTTTTCGCGTTGGGGTTCTTTGCCTCGATCTTTAGTCCACTTGACATTGGGTTTACAGCGGAGGAGGCCGGAGCCTTTTGTTTTTTCTTGAGTAGGTTTGAAATCGGGGGCTTTCAGGAAGGGGCGAATGTTGAGGCTGACGCCGTCGTTGAGGTCGGGATGCCAACCGAGGGCTTGTTCGTGGAATGGCTTCCGACGTCCGAAGAGATCGTAGGATGGCTGGCCGGCGAGGATGTTCTGGAGTTCGCTCTGGAGGGCTTGGGCGGCGAGGATGCGCTCGCTTTTATGAAACTGGCTCTCTGATCCTCGTTTGATCAATGTCCTTCCCCGGGCGCGCGCGGGAGGTGGCCTGCTAGGAATTTGCTTCTGGCGGGAGGGCCTTGAAGCCGCCTTTGGACCGGAGCGGAAGGGGGGGAAAGGGAGGTGCTTCATTCGGTGTTGGGCTACGGAAGAAGTGTGACAAGTTTTGCGGCAAAGTGGAGAGATTTCAAAGGCCCCTGATTGTTCCCCCTGCAAGTGGCGTGCTTCCCATGAATGAATGCAGCGTCTCTTCCTATCTGTAAACAGGAGCATATTTCTTGATCTGACAGGTCTCGAAAATGGAAGAGTGCAGGTTTTGGGGGGCGGTTCTGCTCCCAATAACGTTCTCCTGTTGGGGGGAGGGTTTTCGACGATTTTCATATTTGGGCAGGCCTTGAAGATTTGACGTGCTTACAATCGACTACGCTCCGGTAGGATCACTGGGCGAGGGATAAATCAAAGTGAGATTGGGACAGCTTCGCTGGGGGCTGTCAGGAGCAAGGCTACATGAATTTTCTTTCTCTTGGAATCAGTGGGGGGAGTGATCTCCAAATTTCAAGAGCCTGTCAGGAAGCAGGTTGGTGGACGGCTTTCGAGCCTATCCACCCTGGACCCTTTGGAAGGACTGCGTAAAAAGGCCACCTTTCTGAGCGGGAAGCTGACCCCGCGGCCTTATGACGATGGAAGTTGCTATAGTGTTCGGATGATGAGGCCAGGGTTTTGATCAATCTAGAGGATGCGTTTTAGGTCCCCTAAGAATATTAAGCGAAAAAATAGGGCACCCAGACTTACCCAACCTCATAGCAGGATTTGACCCTTTTCGAATTCAGTGATCGGAAGCTTGTTATTAACAGAAAACTTAAGAGTCTTTTCTCATGAACTTCCCTGATTTAGCCAAGCTCCTCGAAGCCCGGACTGCCGTGATTGCCGATCATGGATTCCGTGACCGTAATCCCGAGGCTCACCTTGAAGCGCTCAAGAGGGTGAGCGAAGCAATCGTTTCCTGGCATGAAGCGCACCGGAGTGAGATTGATGGGAATCTGGACCACTTTCTCACCGGAGCCAGTTACCAAAAGGCCCTTCTCTATCTTGAGACCGGGACGCGGCGAGCGTGTGGCGAGTAAGCTCTTCGAAAAATTGCGGGTGCGCCTCGCCCGAGCTGAGGTTCGCGTCATTGTCGTTGGCGGGATCGCAGTCAACTTGGGCAAATCAATGCCACCTTCGGGAAATAGGTCCGGTATCGTTTAGCATCGCGTGTCAGGATCGTTAGCCCCTCAGCCTCGGCATGCCCTCCGATGAAAAAATCAGGGAGCGGCGCTGTTTTCACACCTCCTTTTTTTCGATATTCGGCAAAAGCACGGGCGCTTGGACCACCTGCGGAATAGGGAAGTGGTTTACGAATAAACGGGCTCGCTCTCAGATATCGTTTCAATCTTTCCTCACTTGAATAGGCCGGAAGCAGTTCCGTATAGATCATGACATTGATCCAGAGTTCCTGGCTCTTGCCAAGTGACGCAAGCTGAGAAATTGACCATGTTCGCCACTCAGGATTGTCATTGATCAAATCGAGAATGACGTTTGTATCGACCAAAATCATTATTATTCTCCGCGAGTCATCTGCATGATTTCATCAGTCGTCATTCCAGTATCACCTGATCCGACAAAATCTCTGAGCCACTGATCAAGCTGACCGTCGCCTTTTTGCTTCTTCGTGATCACAACCTCTTCACCGCGAACCGTGAAATCAATTTCGGTTCCGGAAGTGATGCCGCAACGTTCACGGATTCCCTGGGGAATGGTGACTTGCCCTTTGGAGGTAACCTTCATGTGGTATTATTACTGTCGACGGTAAGAATTGTCAAGTCGGCGCGGCCATGAGACTCAAATACGCTGAAGAAGGTTGGTGGATGAACCTAGGGAATGCGATGGTCTCTGCGACTCTTAGCGATAATGGCGACGGTGCGGTAAGAATTATTCTGACGCGCTGGGCAGGTGATTTGGAAGTTGTCCCTTTATCTGATTGAGGAAATCGAAGGAGGTCAGTTCGATGTTTTCACCGTGATGTCGGGGGAGACCCACCTCTATTTTGTTGAGACTTCGCCGCAGCGATGAAAAGGTCTTCGAAAGCATCGACGGTGGGCGTGATCGGATTGGCATAACCGCCGCCCATAAAAAGAGCGATAGGAATTCCGTAGCGCTCGTGGAGGTCAAGGACGCGTTCGTTTCGCCGTTTCAATCCGTCTCGTGTGAGGCTCAGTCGTCCTAGCGCGTCTTCGGCAAGAGCGTCCACTCCCGCCTGGAAAAGAATGAGATCATAATTTTCAGGGCGGAGCGCATCGAGAGTCTGGTCGAGACATTCGAGGTAATCGTCATCGCCGACATGGTCTGGCAAAGGCACGTCAAGATCACTCCTCTGTTTACGGAAAGGAAAGTTGCTTTGGCAATGAATCGAGCAAGTAAAGATCGCGGGATGATCCCGACAGATCGTGGCCGTTCCATCTCCCTGATGCACGTCCAGATCGAGAATGAGCACCCGCTTTATCTCAGGGTCTTTCAGGGCGTTCAAGGCACAGATTGCCAAATCATTGACGATGCAATAGCCGGAACCGAAGTCGTGATGGGCATGATGAGTGCCTCCGGCCATGTTGCCAGCGATGCCCCCATGCTGAAGAAGGTGTTCAAGGGCCTGAAGACTGCCACCGGTCAGGCGAAGGGTGCGTTCGATAATGGCCGGCGTCCAAGGACGTAATCCGATTCGACGAATCGCTTCGTCGGGCAGTCTGCCCTCGATAAATTGATCGATATACGTGGGGGCGTGTGCAAGAGTGAGTTCCCCGCGGGTGGCGAGCCGAGGGCGGCGGATCTCGATATCTGACCGCCCGATCAGGCGGTCCACAAGAAGACGATAACGATCACGCGGAAAGCGTGCGGTGGGATCAATCCCTTCGGTATAGATCGGATCGTAAAAAAGCGGAAGCATGCCACGAAACTTGGACAGTTGTGCCCAAAGGTCGAATCCAGAATGAAAGGAAAGCGGGTTTGGGGAGGGTGTGCTGGAGGGCGCCGTCGATGGCCCGCAATGGGGTCTCTCTTCAGCGAGGGCGGCGGGCGCCGAAGCTGCGCTTGCGTGATGGCGGGTCAGCTTTTTTGGCTCCGCCTTCACTTCTTGTTCCTCCGCCCGATGAGTTGCGGGAGCGGTTCTCGCCGCCGCCACCATTTCCTCCGCGCCGTCCGCCGCCGCCACGGGCCGCTTTCTGGGGGCGGGGAACCTTTGCGCCGAGTTCGGCTTCCGGGAGTGGGGTGTGTGGCTCGAAGCCATCGAGCTTGCGGCGTTCGATGAGCTTCTGGGTGAGCTTCTCGATATCGACGAGGAGGTGGAGTTCGTCTGCCGAGACGAGTGAGATCGCTTGCCCTGTTAATCCGGCACGCCCGGTCCGGCCAATGCGGTGGATGTAGTCTTCCGCTTGCTCGGGGAGATCGTAGTTCACGACCTGCGGGAGATCATCGATATCGATACCACGGGCGGCAATATCCGTGGCAAAGAGGACCTTGACCTTTCCGGCCTTAAAGTTGCTGAGTGCTTTCGTGCGCGCGTTTTGACTCTTGTTACTGTGAATCGCAACCGCACTGATCCCCTGGCTTTCGAAGTAGGTCGCGAGCTTGTTCGCGCCATGCTTGGTTCTGGAAAAAACGAGGGTCTGAGTCCAGTCGTTCGACTTGATGAGTTCCACGAGGGCGTCGGCCTTACGGGTTCTCTCGAGCGGGATAAGGTATTGCGTCACCGACTCGGCCGTCGAGTTCTTGGGGCTCACCGAAATCTCGGTCGGGTTGTTGATCAATCCCTTTGCGAGCTTGCGGATGTCATCAGAAAAAGTCGCGGAGAACATGAGATTCTGGCGATTACGGGGAAGCTTGGCGATGATCTTCTTAATGTCGTGAATGAATCCCATGTCGAGCATGCGGTCCGCTTCATCGAGAATGAGAACTTCGAGGGTGTCGAATTTCATGGCCCCTTGGTTGATGAGGTCGAGAAGGCGACCCGGAGTGGCAATCAGAATGTCCGTTCCGTGACAGAGCTTTTTGAGCTGTGGGCCAGCGGGGACGCCACCGAAGATGACGTTCGAGCAAAGTTTCACGTACTTGCCGTAGGTCGTGACGCTCTCGGCAACCTGCGCCGCGAGTTCACGTGTCGGAGTAAGGATGAGGGTGCGGACCTGCTGATCGCGAGCGCGCTCTCCTTTCACGAGGCGGTTGAGGAGAGGGAGGGTAAAGCCCGCGGTCTTGCCGGTGCCCGTTTGCGCCGCCGCCATGACATCACCACCGGCCATGACGGCCGGGATCGCCTTGACCTGAATGGGTGAGGGCGTGGTGTAGCCTTTTTCTTGAATGGCTCTGAGGATCTCAGGATCGAGACCAAGTTCGGCGAATGTCATAGGAGTGAGGTCGCAGACCTCCTTGAAGGGAGGATGATCCCTCCAGACAGTGGCCTTACGGTGGCACCTAAGGGTCAAGATGACGGGATTAGCAAGGATGAGATGTCTTCCGGTCGTTTGAATTGTATGTTCCGTCTGAGGTTGCTGGAGGTGCAATGACGATCGACTGGACGCAACACCCTTGGTGTTGGGAACTTGGGGGCGCACTTACCTAGGGCAGGCGGAGCCAACCCAAGGCTTTGTGACCAAAGCCCGTTGGGCTATGAAAGCGTTCGTTTCCCTCACTGGCCCGATACCTTTTTCCAATCGTCACTCAGCTTAATCTTCGAGGCTTTCTGAACCTTGGCATCCAGTTCCTCCAGGGTGAAGCGGGAGCACATGATGTAGGGCGATTCGCCGGGGGTCCAGTGACCGTAAGTGACGGTGACGAAGGTGCCGTCGGGGAGGATTTCGACTCCGGGATAGGTGGTGTCGTGGCCCTTCTTGTTGTCCATGACACGCACGACATACTGACCGGGAGTGCCTTTCTCAAGATCGTCCCAAGTCCCGACCCAGCCGGACCAGTCGCCGGCGTTTGGCATGGGGCCGGAAACCTCTCCGGATCCCATCACCTTGTTACCGGGAGAGATGCCGCGGAAGGAAATGAAGAGCCGTCCGTCAGGGCCGTATTTCCCGGTGTGACGGTCGCCGGTGAGCGAGATCGGGAGCTCGCGTGGCTCGCTCCAGCTTTCGCCTTCGTCATCCGAAAAAATGAGGTGGGAATTCTTCTTTCGAGAATTCTCACGGAGGAGCACCGCGAGACGTTGTCCGTCCGGCGACCGGATGATGCCCGGCTCACAGAGATGAATTTCCGACGATTCGTAGATCGTTTTGGGATCCGACCAGGTCAGGCCCCCGTCGGTCGAATTCGTCTGGAGCAGCTTAAAAACGACCGGACTTTTTCGCATCCCATCCGGCTTCAGGAAACGACCATCGTCATGAAAGAGGCAGAAGTAGTGACCGGGTTTTCCTTTCACTTCCGCGTGACAACCCATTGCTACGATCCCTCCAAAATCGCCGATCGCTTTTAGCTCGGACCAGGTCGCGCCCTCGTCTTCGGTGACCGACATCCGGATCGGATGGAGGCCGGAGAACATGATGATGCGTTTTTTACCCTCGGCGTCCGTGACGCGATGAAGGGTCGGGACTTCTCTCGAGGTCAACCACGACTGCGGGGTTGGCAGCCGCTCGGACCAAGTCAGGCCGCCGTCGGTCGAACGTTTGTAAACGATTCCGCCGCGGCCGTGGCCCTTTGGGAAAACGGTTAGAATAGTCTTGCCGTCATCGAGCAGGCAAGTGGTGGGGTGACCGAGATACTGGCCGGACTCGTGATCGACCAAGACTTGGCGGTAGTAATCATCGGCGAGATCGATGAAGGGAATTTCATTATTGCTGCGGGTTTTCTGGCCAGCGGCCGTAGCCATGATCAGAGTGGAGGCGGTGAGGAGTGAGGTGAAAAATGGCATTCTGTGATTTTCGAACTTTCGGCAAGAAAAGACAAGTCCGCGAAAACGGGGCTCGCGCTCTCGGGGAGGCGTGAAGTCTTCTAAGCGAGGATGTCGTGGAGGATGTTACCGTGGACGTCGGTGAGGCGCATGTCGCGGGAGGAGAAGCGGAAGGTGCTCTTGGTGTGGTCGATGCCGAGAAGGTGGAGCATGGTGGCGTGGAGGTCGTGGATCTCAACTTTGTTTTCGATGGCCTTGTAGCCAAAGTCGTCGGTCGCGCCGTAAGTGATCCCTGGCTTGACGCCGCCCCCGGCGAGCCAGGTGGTGAAGCCGAAGGGATTGTGGTCGCGTCCATCTCCGCCTTGGGCGAAGGGAGTGCGCCCAAATTCACCGGTCCAGACGACGAGGGTATCGTCGAGAAGGCCAAGCTTTTTCAGGTCAGTGATGAGGGCCGCGATGGGCTGATCGACTGTTTTACAGTTCTTGCCGTGTCCGCCGACGAGGCCGTTGTGTTGATCCCAGCGGTCGCCATTTCCGCCGGGACAGGTGAGCTCGATGAAGCGGACGCCACGCTCAACGAGGCGGCGGGCAAGGAGGCATTGGCGGCCAAAGATTTTGGTCTGATTGAAATCGGAATCGAGGCCATACATTTTTTTCACGGTGTCGGACTCGCCGGTGAGGTCGAGGAGATCGGGGACGGCGGTCTGCATCCGGAAGGCGGTTTCGTAATTCAAAATGGCGGATTCGACTTGCTCTTCTCCGGCGAAACGGGCTTTCGAAGTGGCATCGAGTTGCCTCATGAGGTCGAGCTTCCTTCTTTGGAGAGCGGGGTTCGCCTCGGAGGGATTGATATTGGCGACGGGGGCGTCTCCGGGGTTGAAGACCGAGCCCTGATAGGCGGCCGGAAGGTAACCGGAGTTGAAGTTGTCGAGGCCACCGGGCGGGATGAGGCCTCCGTTGAGGACGACGAATCCCGGGAGATTTTGGTTCTCGGTGCCGAGGCCATAGCCGACCCAAGCGCCCATACTAGGGCGACCCTGGAGACCGGAACCGGTGTGGAGGAAGTAGTTCGCGGCGGTGTGTTCAGGGAACTTTGAGGTCATCGATTTGATGAAGGTGAGATCGTCGGCGACCTTGGCAATGTTGGGGAAGAGGTCACTGACCCATGCCCCGGATTCGCCATGCTGCTTGAAAGTCCAAGGGGATTGCATCACTTTGCCGATATTGTCGAACTGGGTGGGTTCGAGTTTGCCGATCGCTTCTCTCGGGTCCTGACCGTTGAACTTTTTGAGCAAGGGTTTGTAGTCGAAGGTGTCGACATGGGAAGGTCCGCCATCCATGTAGAGGAAGATGACGTTCTTGGCCTTCGCGGCGTAGTGGGGTTCTTTCGGGGCGAGGGGATTGGTGGGATTGTAGTCCGCAGTTTGCGCGGAGGCCTTTTTGCCGAAGAGGGCGGAAAGGGCGACGGCCCCGAATCCGCAAGCGGACTGGCGTAGCATCTCTTGGCGAGTGATCGAATTGGGGCGGAAGTTATGGCAGTGCATGGTGAGGTCGGTTCGTGGTCGCGATCAGTTCAAGAAGATGAATTCTTTGGTATTCCAGAGTGAGTGGGCAAAGTCCTGCCAGGCCATCTTGGGATCGGGGTGGGATTGCAGCCAGCCGAGGGTGGTCTCAAGTTCAGACGGGGAAGGAGGACGGGCGAAGGCCTGAAGATACATCATTTCGACGCGACTTCTATCGAGTTTGATCCCTGCGGTGGCATCGGCCCAGCGTTTGGCCTCATTGACGACGAAGGGGTCGTTCATGAGGGTCAAGGCTTGCGCGGGGACGTTGGAAACGGTGCGTCTAGCGACAGCGGAGAAAGGGCTCGGCATGTCGAAGGCGAGCATCATGGGCGGGAGAAAGTTGCGCTTGATGCTCGTATAAATCGAGCGACGTCCGGCGCCATCGAGAGGACCAGATTTGGGGCGGCCCCGACCCTGCATGAAGCTGGTGAGATGGACCGGAACCGAATTGCCGTAGAGTTTGGGATCGAGGCGACCGGAAACAGCGAGCATGGCATCCCGGATCGCTTCGGCCTGGAGACGGCGGACGGGAGCCTTGTGGAGGAGAATATTTTCCGGATCGGTATCGGTGAGGTCTTGGCGGTCCAGATCCGGATGGGGGGTAGCGGACTGGCGATAGGTCTTCGAGAGGACGATTCGGCGGATGAGCTTTTTCTGGGACCACTTGTTTTCGATGAGCGAAGCCGCCAGTGAATCAAGGAGTTTAGGGTGGGAAGGCGGAATGCCCATGGGGCCGAAGTCATCGACGGTGGGAACGAGGCCGCGGCCGAAGAGGTGGTGCCAAATCCGGTTGGCGGCGACGCGGGCGGTGAGTGGGTTTTCTCGGGAGACAATCTGCTCGGCGAGTCCGAGCCGGCCGGAGGAATTCTCCGCTGGCGGAATTTCTTCGCCACCGAGAGCGGTCAGGAAACGGCGGGGAACTTCTTCTCCGAGGTTTTTATGGGAACCGCGGATGTGGACGTAACCGTTTTCGGGGGTGCCCTCGGTGACCGAGAGAATGGTGGCGGAAGGATTTGGAATAGCGTCCGAGATTGCTTTGGCATTTTGGGAAAGCTCGGCCAGTTGAGTTGCGAATATTTCCGAGAGTTCTCCGGCGCGAGGATTTGGGGGGAAGATCTCGTCGAATTTGGGGAAGTCGTGCGCGGTCGTGACGGCTTTGACCGCGACGGAGCCGGGGCCGGAATCGATGATTTCGAGGTAGGCTGTTTGGCCTGCTTTTTGGGCGATATCTTTTCCGGCGAGGGTGACCCACTGCCACTGGTCGCCGGTTTTGATGTCCTTGCGGGTGCCGCCGAAAAGGAGGCCGCTGAAGGTCTCCATGAAGTAGCCATCGATGATGAGGCGGACCTGGGCCTTGCCTTTGAGATAGAGGTGGACGCGGTCGCCGGTGATTTTGAAGGTCGGGGTGCGGAGGACTCCGTGGAGATTTTCGCCGTAGCGGCCGCTATCGTAGATGGTGTGTTCGGCGATGGTATTTTTGACCGGGACCCAATTGAGAGCCGGAATGGGAGCATCTCCAAAAGCGTGTCCTGAAGCGAACCAACGGGAGTTGGTGGGGAGGAGAAGGCCTTCCGGGAGTTCGGCCGCCGGGGTCTTTGCTCCCTCTCTTAAGGTCCGATTTCCGGTGGCTTCGATTTCTTGGATTTGGGTCAGGCCATTGGCGATCTTTTTGCCGGGGTCTTGTTTGTGCTCGTTTCGGCGGGTGCTTTGGAGGTAGCCAGTGAGGGCGTAGTAGTCGGCCGTGGAAATGGCATCGAATTTGTGGTCGTGGCAGCGGGCGCAGGCGATGGAGAGGCCGAGGAATGATCTCGAGAAGGTATCGATCATATTGTCCATGCGGTCGGCCTCATCCTTCCGCACATCGGTGGGAGCGTGGACCGCTTCGCCGAGATACCAAAATCCGGTCGCGATGATCGCTTCGTTGGTTTGGTCTTTAGGATTGAGTCGGGGATTGGGGAGGAGGTCGCCGGCGATGTGTTCGGCGACGAATTGGTGATAAGGGACATCGGCATTGAGGGCGCGGATCACGTAGTCGCGATAGCGGTGGGCGTTGTGGATGGGGAAGTCGAATTCGTGGCCGTGGCTCTCGGCGTAGCGCATGACGTCGAGCCAATGGCGTCCCCAGCGTTCGCCGAAGTGAGAGGAGGCGAGGAGGCGATCGACAGCGTTTTCGATGGCGGCTTCCAGATCGCTAGCGGCAGATTTCTTGAAGTTCTCGATCTCCTCGACCGACGGCGGGAGGCCGGTGAGATCGAAGGTGAGGCGCCGCAGCAGGGTCGCCGGATCGGCGGAGGTCGCCGGGCGGAGTTTGGCCTCTGTCAGTTTTTCGCCGATCAATTCATCAATAAAGCCGACTTTGCGGGGAGCAGGGACGAGAGGTTTCCAACACCAGTGCTGAGATTTCCGTTTTTGGAGGTCAAAGGAGGCGAGCTTGCCTTCGGCAGTCGGGGCCGGTTCGTCAGGCCAAGCGGCCCCGTTTTTGACCCAAGTTTCGAAATCGGCGATGACGGAATCTGGAAGCTTCGTTTTCGGAGGCATCTCCATGTCGGGATCCTTGTAGTGGATCACTTCGATGAGCAGAGATTTTTCAGGCTCGCCCGGCACGATGGCGGGGCCGGTATCACCGCCAATGAGGAAGCCCTCGCGAGTATCGAGAGAAAGGGCAGCTTTGAGTTTTTTCGAAGAAACCGCGTGGCACTTGTAGCAATGCTCAGTGAGAACAGGTCGAATTTTGTTCTCAAAGAAGGTGAGGTCTTCGGCGGGAAACTTCTCGGCGGCAGAGAGCAATCCTACTCCCGAAGAGAGAAAGGTGAATGCGAGGAGGGTTTTCGCAGAAATAGCCATAAGATGGAAACGTGATCGAGGGGAAGAAATTACAGAAGAAAGGAGGAATCCTTCATCCCTAAAATACCCGACCTATTTTAGGGTCGGTGCTATGAGACCCTCTCGCGAGGCATCTTCCATCGCGAGAATCTCCCGCTAAATACGGTTTGACAAGATTTGAGAATCGCTCTTCCTTTCGGTCCATGAAGCTGATCCGAATCTACGCCCTTTTCCTGCTCGGAAGCCTTGCCATCGCATTACCGGCTGCCGCCGATCAAGCGATCAAAGTGTTTCTCTTATCAGGACAATCCAACATGACCGGGCGCGGAAGTTTGGGAATCATCACTAAGCCTGCCGCTGACCAAAAAGGCACCCTCTGGCACTTTATCGAGAAGCCCGCGAACAAAGAAAAATACCCCTTCCTTTCCCAAGGTCCCGAGAAAACCGAAACCGGCTGGACGGTCCGCAGTGATGTCTTCATCACGATGGGCGATTGGCCCCACCTGAAAAAGGGAGAAGAAGGATTCAACGCCTCCCACAAACACGGCGGTCTCAGTGCCCACTACGGTGGACGCGGGAATCGGGGCTTTGGACCCGAATTGGCGATCGGTCACCTTCTGGGAGGCCATTATGAGGAGAAGGTCCTCTTGGTCAAAGTCGCCTTTGGTGGAAACAGCCTCAGCGGCAACTTCCGCCCGCCAAGCTCGGGCGGCAAAACGGGCGACAAATACCCCCTCATGATCACGGCCCTGCGTGAAGCGCTCGCAAAGCTTCCCGAAATCGTCGCCGGAACGAGCCAAGAAAAAGGATACGAGCTCGCCGGTTTTTTCTGGAACCAAGGACTCAGCGACGCCCTCCCCGGAGCTTCTGAAGAATACGAAGCCAACATGATCAATTTGATCAAGGACGTCCGAAAGGAATTCAAAGTCCCGGGGCTCAAAGTCGTCATCGGCGTGACCGGCAACTGGGGCTGGGATCCTGAAAAAAACCTCGGCAAGTGGGGCAACGGCGAGGAGGACCGGCAGAAAATGATCACGAATGTGAAAATCGTGCAAGAGGCCCAACTTCGCGTCGCCCAAAGACCTGAATTCAAAGGCACTGTCAAAACCGCAGAGACCCGCGACTTCTGGCGCCCGCGCGAGGAACACGGTGGCCGCGGAACCGAAACCCACTGGATGGCCAATGGCGAATCCTATTGGTTGATCGGCGACGCCATGGGACAAGCCATGATCGATCTGGTGAAGCGGACGCAGTAATCGAACTGATCCGCCAGCCCCTATTCGCGGAGAGAGTCGCTTCCACTCTTTGCTCTGAATTGATCAGGTCCGGTTCGCGAATGACGTAAAAAGTCCGACAGTCTCCGGGGAGCCTGTCGGACTTTGAAAATCTCTCTGAGATCTTCGATCCTTATGATCGGCAGACTATTTGCGCAACCGTCTCTTCAACACGAGAGCCAGTCCTGCCATCCCGACAAACAAGGCCGAAGATGGTTCGGGGATAGGGCTCTGATTCACGGTAACGTTGTCGACGATCCACTCGGGCTCGCCACCGCCTTGGACGAAGCCCCAATCCCATCCTCCTCGGAATCGAACTTGCAGGGTATCTCCGCTACTCAGGTTCCCGATTTCTCCAACCGAACTGACAAAGCCCACGGAGACACCGCTGAACATCGCCAATCCAGTCATATCCTCAGTGCCAACGGGATAACCCCAAGGATTGCTTGATTGCATCGTATCATTGTAACCATTCAGGCTGAAAGTCGTCAATTGGACGAACGGGGCACCGTTGACGCTGGTCATGATCACGCCACCATCCCACTGCCCTTCAAGGTTGGTTTGGTGGTCGAACTCCAGAGAAACGGGGCCGTTTCCGGGAACATTGATCACGGGGCTGGTTAAATGATGCTCAAATGGCGACGAGCCGCCCTCGCCTCCAATTACCGACCAGGCATTGGTGGCGCCCACACCGTTTGGCGCCACGACCCACGGTCCTGAAGTGGTTGCGCCACTGGCTGGGTCCGCGACGGGATCAAAAAGAGCCGCGACATAGCTGCCGTCATTCGCATCGAAGTCCTCGGCATGGATGGTGGCAGCTGATACAAGCGGCACAAGGCAAGCGAGACCGAGGATGGAGGCTGTTGTGAGCAGCACAGGATTAATGGATTTTTTCATGGTATGTGTAATTACGCGTTATTTATTTAATATTTGGGTAAACGCCGAACGCTTTTAAACTATCTTCTCGGGGGTCCGCTAGCTAATTCTAGAATACTTACGCAAGACGATCTAACAGCCCGTTGGACTTGAAGTCAGCACCAGTAATTGCCGGGACTTCCATTCGCCAACGGCGATTAAATACCGGTTTGTTGATTCAAGTGTCATCATTGAGAAAAGGATGTCAGGAGTGTTATCGTTTTTTTGCCATGAAATACATTCTCCTCGTCCTTTTGGTCACCATCCAGGCCGCCCTTGCGGCTCCGTTTCGAATCGAAGTCATTGATGCGGAAAACCGCTGGCCGGTCCCGCTTGTAAAACTGACGACCACTCACAACGTCACCTTCATCACCGACAACGCGGGCGTCGTCGCAATCGACCTGCCCGAGCTGATGGATCGTGAGACTTGGCTCAGCGTCTCGAGTGACGGCTACGAGCACACCGCCGACGGATTCGGCTCGCGTGGCGTCCGCATCACCCCGACCTCCGGCGGTTCCCATCAGATCAAGATTCAGCGAACCAACGTCGCAAAACGCCTCGGCCGGCTCACGGGGGGTGGACAATTTGCAGAGAGCCAGAAGCTCGGCCAGCACCTCGACTGGAAAGAGAGCGGCATCTTCGGCTGTGACAGCATTCAGACGGCCATCCACAAGGGCCAAAAATTCTGGGCGTGGGGCGATTCCAATCTCCCCCACTACCCGCTCGGCATCTTCGACATGAGCAGCGCCACCACCGCGACCCGACCGCTCGCATCATTCCAACCACCGCTCAAGCTCCCGTTCGACTACTTCCGCGACGCCGACGGCAAGCCTCGGGGAGTCGCCAAGATCCCCGACGATGGACCAACCTGGCTCAGTGGTTCCATCAGCCTGCCGGATGCTTCCGGAAAACCGCACCTCGTCGCCACGTATTCGAAAATCCGCAATTTCCTCGAGGCCTATCGCACCGGGCTGTGCGAGTGGAACGAAAAGACCGAACGTTTTGACTCCATCAAAATCCTCTGGGACAAGTCCGAGCAAAACCCGAAACCACCGATCGCGCCCGAAGGGCACCCCGTTTTTCACACCGACGCCCAAGGTAAAACCTGGGCCTTGTTCGGCGACCCGTTCCCGCACCTGCGCATTCCCGCCACCTACGAAGCGTGGCAAGATCCCAAACAGTGGGAAGAACTCAAGCCACAATCCGACCTCAAGTCCGCTGGAAGTGACGGCAAGATCAAACCCCACCGCGGGTCAATCGCCTGGAATGCCTTCCGCAAAAAATGGGTCACCGTTTTCACCCAGATCGGCGGCAAGCCCTCACACCTCGGAGAACTCTGGTATGCCGAAGCAGATCGACCCACCGGCCCATGGGGCAAAGCCGTCAAAATCCTGAGCCACGAAAACTACACCTTCTATAACCCACGCCTCCACGCCGACCTCACGCCCGAAGGGAGCACTATCCTCCTGTTCGAAGGAACCTACACGACCTTTTTCTCTGGCAATCCCGCCAAGACGCCGCGCTACGATTACAACCAGATCCTCTACCGGCTCGATCTCGACGACCCCGCGCTGGCAGGCGCACAGACCGGAAAGGACCATTCCTGACAGGTCCGTTTCCCCGTCCTCTCTCTGCCTTGACCATGAATCGTTCCGTGAGCTACGCATCGATGGATAACCACTTGACCCAGAGAATTTAGGTTACATGTTGACCAGCTGTCGCACACACCCCTTTCATTTCACATGTCCAAGGCCACCACGCAACCCATGCTCAACCGACCCCTCCCATCTGTTAAGGAGTGGAAAAGAATCGTCGCCCCGTTCACCAAACCTTCACCGGCGAAAGCAACTTGGCAGGTCGCGAACTCACTTGGCTCCTACGTCGCTCTTTGGATTGTCATGTATTTCACTCTCTCTGTCTCTTACTGGCTGACCTTCGCCATCGCTCTGCTCGCCGGAGCGATTCTGGTCCGGGTCTTCATTATCTTCCACGACTGCGGCCACGGCTCATTTTATAAATCCAAGCGGGCCAACACCATCATCGGATTCATTTCCGGTGTCTTCACCTTCACGCCCTACAGCCATTGGAAATGGGAGCACTCCGTTCACCACAGTGCTTCCGGTGATCTCGACCGCCGCGGGACCGGCGACGTTTGGACCATGACAGTCGACGAATACCTCGCTTCCTCCCGCTGGAAACGCTTCGCCTACCGCGTCGTCAGGAATCCTTTCATCCTCTTCGTTTTTGCTCCCCCGATCCTTTTCGTGATTCGGGAGCGCTTCTCCAGCGCCGGCGCAAAGCCACAACAACGGAGGTCGATCTGGCAGATGAATCTCACCATCGGCCTGCTCTCGCTTGCTCTGATCTCGATTTACGGCTGGCTCCCCTTCCTCTTCATTCAAGCGACCACGATTTTAATCGCTTCGATTTCAGGGGTCTGGCTCTTCTACGTCCAACACCAATTCGAAGGCGTCTATTGGGAACGAGAAGACGACTGGGATTTCACAAGCGCCGCTCTCGAAGGAAGCTCTTTTTATAAGCTCCCAAAAGTCCTCCAATGGTTCTCCGGAAACATCGGCTTCCACCACATCCACCACCTCAGCTCGCGCATCCCCAACTACAATCTCGAGGCCTGCCACCAGTCCCACGAGATCTTTAGAAACGTCGAGCCTCTGACCTTCTTGAAAGGTTTTAAGTCCCTGAACTTCCGTCTCTGGGATGAAAAGAAACAAGAACTCGTCAGCTTCAAGCGCATCAAAGGAAACGTCCGTTCCACTGCCACTGCTTCCTAGCGGTGTTCTTGTTCCCCCATGAAAGGCACCAGTGAACCGGCTTTCATTAGGAGAATCGTTGGGAGCTACGGGCGTGCCACTCTCAGGCGATAAAATCGCTTTCCCTGTGCCCCGCCGGCGAGATCAACCACATGGGTGAACGAGGCGTCCGGATTTGGAGCGCTCTCCGCTGCAACCGTGAAATCAGCAGGAGTAGTGGCCCGATTCCAATGATTGGCATCGCTACTCACTTCAATCTCGAACCGGAGTCCCCCGAGTGAGAATGTCGAACTCGCGGCATCAAACGCTGATTCAGACGCCGCACGAAAACGGAAGGTCCGGCCGTGATCCAAGCCCATCGCCTCACCTTGTGCATTACCCTCACGAGGGTGAAGTCCTGCGGCTTGCTCGATCAGGTTCTCAATCCCGTCTCCATCGGCATCGGCAGTATCGCCTGAGATTTGGGGATCGGCCTGCTCCGCTGTTGAGAAAAAGAGCTCCAGAAAGCTTTGAGAAAATTCCTCCACCGCTACCTCGCGAAACACCTTCTGTCCGTGACACCCGCTCTCATCGACCGCCTGCAATTCCAGGAGGAGCGATTCCCCGGCGACCGGAGTGACAGTGTCGCCCGCATGAGTGAGATTGATTGCGAGGCTGCCGTCTCCCAGCAAGGAACCCGAGGAGATCGGCGCTTCCGCACGGTAAACCACAAACGCCACCCGGTTGAGCGTCCGCGTTCCAGATTCGGGATTAAGGAACACGCGATGGGTAACCTGACCCCACCTTCCTGCGGTATTTCGGAAACGAACGCCCAGAAGGTTGGCCCCGGCCGGCAGTTCGGAAAGTGACACGGTGGGCGTGGCATCAAAGGTCGAGTCACCCATTCCGCCCAATGGAATCCCTAATCCTGCCCCCGGGTCGTCATTGAAAAAGTACTCTCCCAGCACCAAATCCCCAGAAGGATGTAAGACCCGGAACACGCGCCAGGTGACCTGACCCCACGAGCCCGCGTCATCTTGAAAGCGAACTCCCAGCGAGTGCGACCCATCACTGAGCGCATCGATTACCGCCGGAGGAATGACGACCTCGCGGGTCGACAACCCACCGGATACTTCCGTAATCGAGATCCCCGCACCTTCTCCAGGGTCTCCATCGATAAACCATTCTCCTCCCACCAAGGAGGCCGCGGGTAACAAGACTGCCGTGAGACCTAGGAACATCCAGGCCGCAACCCACGTTTTGAAAATTTTCATGACCACTTTCTAAAAAGTTCTCGCAAATTAATCCCGGGCGACAGCCTGGACCTTGAAGCGTAACCCAGTCGCCGGGTTTGCGGAAAGAATCTCCAGTTTCTGGATCAGGGGAATCGCGGGAACACCGCCCCACTCGAAGGGCGTCGGTCCTCCGAATATTCCGAGATCTTCACCATCTTCACCGGCGGCGATGGCTGGAGAATCGGCCTTAAGAACGAAGCCCTCCTCAAAAACAGCGGTCGTGGCCGTGGTCGTGATATTTCCGTTATTCGCCGAATGAGCGGGGACACCGTAGTGCGGATCACCCACAATGAGACAATGATGTAACCTTGCGCCATCCCCATTGTAACCATTGAAGCGATCGTTGGCACCGATGACGCAATGTCTGAGCGTGACTCCTCCAAACGAGGAGAAAATACCGCCGCCACCGGTAGGAGCCAAGGTGATCGTATCGAAGCCAAAAATACAGTTAACCAAGGTCGCGGTCGCGTTGTTACGAGAAGTGACGTGTTGCGACCCAATCAAGGAATTCCTCACGAGTGTTCCGGTGGAGTTGATGTCAGGGTTTAACCTACTCGCGGCCGCGAAGCCCGCCAACTTACAACCGGAGATGACATTACGATCACCATAAATCTGGAATGTGGAATTGGTCTCATATCTTGCAAACACGCAGTCGTCGCTGTAAACTGTGATACCCCCGTTGGACCGGACACCCGTGATGACGGTCCCATTGGATGGCGAAAAATTTGGCGCGGGGGCGCCTCCTGTCAAGCTATGGGAGTCATGGCCAATCGTAATGGACCCGGTCAGCGTTGAAATGAGGTCCGCCCGCTTGGGCTGAAGCAAAGGATGCTCTGTCGAGGTCCCGTTCCCAACCAGTTTGATCGCTTTGCCGGTGATCACGATTGCTCCGTAGTTGATCGTGGACGGAGCCAGCATGATGGTATCCCCCGAAGCCGCAGCGGCAAACGCGGTATCAAAGGTTCGGTATTCCGCCGGATAAGCGGTGTCATTGTTGACGTAAAGAGTATCCGCCGTCGCGATCCCAGCGCAGAGCATCAAGACACAGACTCTAATCGTTTCCTTATGAAAATTATTCATGATGAAATTTGAAATTAGGCACAAGTCCCTTCAAGTCAATGAAACTCATTTTCGGAGGACACGCTTTGCCACCAGAACAAGAGAAACACACCCTTCCCCACGAGAGAAATAGGAATGATCGGCGGGATACTAGGTTTCCGACCACTTCTCAAGATCAGAACTCACCGAGAGTTGGGAGGTCAATAGCCTCAAAATGGGGACTCCCGTGGATCTTCCGCTTCGACTTGTTTAATTTTTCAGAGTCAGATCGCATAGGGTCGTGGCACGATTGTAGAGCCGCGCTGGCTAGGACAATCCCTCGATCTGCCCGTCGTTATTTAGGTGGATCAAGTTGGCGGCGGGTTCACGCGGGAGCCCTGGCATCGTCATGAGATTTCCACAAACCGCGACCAGGAATTCGGCGCCATGGCAGAGCCGAACTTCCCGAATGGGTATTTCAAAACCGGTCGGAGCTCCGGTCTTTTTTGGATCGCTTGAAAAACTGTATTGCGTCTTGGCGATACAGACCGGGAAGTGACCGTAGCCCTCTTTCTGATAGCGCTCGATTTGGCGCCGAACTGTCTCGTCCGCGACAATCCGGTCGGCCCGGTAGATTTCACGGGCCACCGTTTCGAGTTTTTCCCACAGGCCCATCTCATCGGGATAGAGGGGCTTGAAACTGGTTTCATTTTTTTCAATCACCTCTACGACAGCTTCCGCCAATTCCAGCGCACCGGCACCGCCGTCGGACCAGTGGGTGCAGACGATGGTCCTGACGCCGAAATCAGCAGCAGCCGCGCGCACCACATCAACTTCGGCATCAGCATCTGATTCAAAACGATTGATCGCCACCACCGGAGCGATCCCGAATTTCTTAAGATTTTCGAGATGACGTTCAAGGTTACCGAGTCCGGCTTGCACCGCTTCGGTATTTTGCGACTTGAGCGCATCCAGTTTCGCCCCTCCATGAAATTTCAAGGCCCGGATGGTCGCCACAACGACGACGCAGGCGGGTTTCAAACCGGCTTTCCGACATTTGATATCCAGAAATTTCTCGGCTCCAAGATCAGCTCCAAAGCCCGCCTCGGTCACGACGTAATCAGCCAGCTTCAGCGCGGTCCGGGTGGCGATCACGGAATTACAACCATGGGCAATATTGGCAAAAGGGCCACCATGGAGAAAGACCGGATTGTTCTCCAGCGTCTGAACGAGATTGGGATTGAAGGCATCCTTCAAAAGCACCGTCATTGATCCCACCCCTTGCAAGTCTTTGGCGTAGATTGGCTTCCGCTTTCGGGTATAACCAATGATGATTTGGCCCATCCTCCGTTCGAGATCCCCAAGGTCCACCGCGAGGCAGAAAATTGCCATGATTTCGGAAGCAGCTGTGATATCAAAGCCATCCTGACGGGGGACTCCGTTGCCGACGCCACCCAGTCCCACCGTGATCTCGCGGAGAGCCCGGTCGTTCATATCAATCACCCGTTTCCAAGTGATCCTTCGCTGATCAATTTCCAGTTCATTACCCCAGTGAAGATGGTTATCGATGAGGGCCGAGAGAAGATTATGGGCGGTCGAGATCGCGTGAAAGTCTCCCGTAAAATGAAGGTTAATTTCCTCCATCGGCATCACCTGGGCGTATCCCCCTCCAGCGGCCCCGCCCTTCATCCCAAAGCAGGGCCCTAGAGAAGGCTCCCGCAATACCGTGGCCGCTTTCTTGCCGAGCAGCCCGAGCCCGTCACCCAACCCGACCGAGGTGGTCGTTTTCCCCTCGCCGGCCGGAGTAGGGCTAATGGCGGTCACGAGGATAAGTTTCCCATCGGGACGATCCGCCAAAGTCCGGATCCAGTCCCCATCGATCTTGGCGATGTGATGGCCATGCCGGTGGAGTTGATCATCGGGAATTCCCAACTGCTGCGCCACTTCGTGGATTGGAAGCATGGGGGCGGCACGGGCGATTTCAAGGTCGGTCTTGGCGGGCATCTGACTCACTACGATTAGTTGTAGGCTAGTATCGCGACACCGCAAGTCACCACCACCCAAGCGACCTATCGGCGATGCCCCGACTGCGAAACGAGTGGCGGTATTCAGACCCGCTCGAGTTTAAGAGGATAGGTCTTTCCCGAGGCGAACTGGGCGACGTAGATACTGCCCTCTTTATCGACGACAAGGTCGTGGGGATGGCGGAAGATATCGCCATCCTGCCGCATCTTCTGCAGGGTCCCCTCATCATTGTAGACTGGTGGTGTCCCACCGATGTTGGCGACGGCCTGAAACGTCTTGTCGAGGACCGTGATGAAGCCCCGCGAATTGCGGTCGGCGGGCCAGTTGTCGGCGAGGTGGGCGACGTAGTAATGATCGCCGTCGCGATGGATCTGGCGCGGGTTGCCACCGGGGAGCGGGATGCGCCCGAGTTCCTTGCCGGTGGAATCCAGACGCATGAGGTAGTGTTGGTCGCTCATGGCGATGAGGAGCGAACCCTGGTCGACGATCCCGCCGTGCGGCCCCCAGTGGGAGATCCCGCCTGCCTGGCCCCCGAAGTGATTGATCTGCTTGCCGGTGGCATCAAAGTGCTGGATATAGTCTTGGCCATAGCCATCGAGGACGAAGAACTCACCGTTCTCCTTGTGCAGGGTCCACGAGGGCCGGTATTGCTCGGCCTTCTCGTACTTCCCCGACTTCTCGGGCCATCCCCACTGGTCCAGAACCTCGCCATCGAGGGTCGTCTTGAACACGATGTGGCGCTTGAGATCGGTGAGGAAGAGGACCTCACGATCGCCTTCGGTGACGATGGCGAGACCGTGGGCACCAGGGTAGTCCGTGCCCCATTTGTGGACAAGTTTACCACTCCGGTCGTAGACGATGATATTGTTCTTCACGTGGTCAGTGAAAAGGATGATATGACCCTCCTTATCCTGCACAATCCCATGACAATTGTTGACCGGAGAGTCGTCGCCAAGCACGCCCCAGTCGGGGACGACGCGGTATTGGAACCCGCCCTGTCCCAGCAGCGCGGTCTTGGCGCGCAAATACGGAGCACCGAGCGAGAGGGCGCTCGTCGAGCACGCAGAGGATTTAAGGAAGGAACGGCGGGTGCGGGGAATCATGACGTGGGGCGGAAGCCTACCGTAAGAAACAGCTGGGATCAAAGGTGGAATTGGGAAGTCAGGCGGAGACCATCAAGAGCAGTCGCCAAGGCTTCTAATCTCTCAAAAATTTAGAGCGCCTCCACCCCCGCATAACCAAACCCAGGGCCGCTCAGGGTGCTGAGATCGAGGACCCCGTCACGCCTTTGATAAAGCCCGGGATGCACCTTGAGAAACTCCGCCGAAGCCTCGGGGTAAAACTGCATGGCATTGCTCTCCACTCCACAAATCGTCCCGGCATACGCTGCCAGCAACACGTGCGGCACCTGTGCCAAGCGCGGATTGGTCAAGTCCTGCACCATCAGAGTCATGTCATATTCCTTAGCCCACGAGAGACTCAAAATTGCCCCCGTCAGCGTCTTGCAGGTTTTCAAAGCAACACTCGTCCACCCCAAATCGCGACCTAGCCGCACGAACCGCCAGTCGTGCGCGCTCTCATCCATGAAGAGAGGTTTACGCGCGCTGACAGAATGCACCTCGATTTGGTTTGCCTCCAAATCATAAGGAAAGGGCTGCTCGACATAAACAATGCGTTCGTAAATCTCGGTATGATGCGCCGCGACCCGATCGAGAATCTCATTCACGTAAGCCGGGTCGGTCACCATGCAATTAAAGTCCGTGGTGAGATGCGTGACCCCTTCCTCAAGCGAGATTTTTCCAATCTCGACGAGCCGCTCGAAGTCCCACTCCAGATCATTCCCACGCAGCTTGATCTTGAGACACCTCAAGCCATCACGCCGGATCCAATCACGAAGTAAAACAGGATAACCATCATCCGGCTCATCGCCCTTGAGTTCGGATTCCTTGATCGGATCAAGTCCACCCACCAAGTGCCAAACCGGCTGCTTCATCTCTGGAACCACGAAGTAATCCGCCGGATATTTCCCGATAAACTTTTCGGCCGGCTCGAGGAAATGGCTCAGATCCTTCTCCCCTAGCCACTTTTGATCGAGACACTCGAAGGCCCCGACGTCGTGCAATTTCCCAAAAGCATCATAGAGCGCGAGATCGAAAGCCGACAAACAAACCAAGGCGGCCAAGTGTGGCATATGCGCCGCCTCGCTCAGGCTCTCATTTTCATCCACCAAACGGTCATGCAAGCGATCCTCGATATAGCGATGACCGATCACGAAGGGATGGCCTTCCTCGAGATGCTTTTCGAGATCAACTCGAAGCACTTCACAAAACTCCCGCAGTCGATCCTCGCGTTCTTGATAACCGAGCGTGGAAGGCCAAACCCAAGCCACACTGAGCGGAGTCTCGGCCCAACCCATCGCGCTCCGATCACCGGACTCCACTTCAATCCCGACGCGCGCACAGGTCACCTCGGTCAGAGTCTGATCACCAAACTTCAACGGCACCCGGGTCACGACCGGGACAAAGGAGAGCGAAATGTGTTTAACTTTCATAGACGAGAGGAAAAGTGATCCACCCGCCCGCGAACATCAACCTTCGTTCTTCGCTCCGGTGAGCGTCTTCGTGATGGTCCGACAAATCCGCAGAAAATCCTCCTCGACCATCGTGAGCTGGCGCCCTTCATGACAGAGCAATCCCCAAGAACGTCGCCGCGTCGCAATCCCGAGTGGAATCGCAACCAACTCGCCCGAATCGATCTCATCCTGCGCCACCCATGGCGCCACAATTCCGACACCAACGCCCACCTTGGCCATCTTCTTGATCGCACCCATATCCCCGAGACTCAGGCTGGGACGCAATCGCACCCCTGCTTCCTCGAAGGAGGCTTTCAAAAAACGATACGTCTCACTGGCACGAGCGTAGACCAAGAAGGACTCCTTCCCGACCTCGTCCTTATCCACCGAACCAGCCTTGGCCCACGGGTGCTCGGGCGAGACCACAAAGACCAACTCATCGTCAAACATCTTGTCAAATCGGGTCCACGTCGGTTGGCGCCCTCCCATTCCCAGAACCAAATCGATCTCGCTGCGATCTAAGACGTCGATCAAATCCGAAGTATCCCCGGACTCAATGTGAATCTCACAGCGTGGATAAAGCTCACGGAATTTCTGCAACACCGAGGGCAACAAATAGGTGCACAGAGTGTGAGTGGCACCCACTCGAAGCCGCCCTTGACCCCAGCGCTTCAGAAGACTCAGCTCCTCCTGCGCTTTCTCAAGTTCGGCAATCGCAGCCTTAAATCGGCGGAGTAAAATGGTCCCATTCTGCGAAAGCGCCACCCGCTTGCCAGCGCGCTCCACCAGCTTGCTGTCGAGCTGTGTCTCTAGGGCGCGGATGGAGTGACTCACAGCCGACTGCGTGACACCCAGCCGCTCGGCAGCCTTGGTAAAACTCTCGGTCTCGGCAACCGCCACCAGTGACCTCACCTGTCTTAAATCCGGAAGCTCTGTCATTTGTGAACACCATGAGCAGAGCGCATACCAACTCTCAATCCGTTAGATCAAAGGAGCAGATTGTCCCTCAGCGACGACCTCGTCCTCCAAATACGCTTCTTCCAGGATTTCGGCGCACCAATCATACTTTGGGGCGAGATAAGTTAAGATCCGGTAGGCCATGACCTGCTGAAGAGGAAACTGAGACCAGATCAGCTCCCCGAGATGCCTCCAATCATGGGCCACAAAAAGCGCAGGCTTCTCCAACGCCGCGATCGTCTCTTGGGAGAGTAAGAGACACCTCTCAAAATCAGGGTCCTTTGGAGCAGGCCTCACTTCGTATAATTTGAGTGCGATCCCTTTTGCCCCACTGAGTTCGCAGGTTGATTTTGCCCTCAGCGCCAGATCTTTTCCAAAACCCTGCAAGACCGCGAGTCGCTCCTGATTCTCATCGTATCCTTTACCCATAACCTCGGCTCCCAAGATGGAGATTTCCCTTTTCAAAAACAACCTGATTCTGCCGCCTGAACAGCTTTCGCATAAGGGCGCTCCGTATTGGATTCTCCCATCATCCTTCCCGACGACCACGATGGCATCCCAAATCGACACACTCAAAATCGACCCTACGACTCTCGATGAATCGATCCAACAAGTCATCGCCCTTCTTGCCAGGAGGCACAATCCCACTCCCGTTTCATCGGAAAGAGTGATAGAAGACGACAGTTTGAACTTTATCGCTGGAACCTTGATCCAGCCCGAGATCTCAAGCGTCTTTCTCACTTTCGATTGGACGTAGAAGCGCGGCATTCTATCTGACACCTCTCGAGATCCTTCAATGAGAAGCGATTACTAAGCAAAGCGCTCTTTCACGAGCAGGCTGATTTTCTGGAACTTACCCAGCCTGTAGCGGCGGTCAAAGACGCGGAAGTTATCCTCGCGCATTTTCTCGAGAAGAGTGTGGTAGATGCGGTGCATCACGCGGGGGGCAAGGAGCGCCTTGTGATCCTCAGGCGGTAAAAGCTCGGAAGCCTTCGCATAGAGTTCCTCACAGCGATCGGCCTGGTAAGCCATGAAGGCCATGAAGCGGTCATCGTAAACACGCCCGATGAGGTCATGCTCGCTGTATTGAAAGCGTATCAAATCATGGAGTGGCACGTAAATACGGTCCCCATTGGCAAGATCCTCACCGATGTCGCGCAAGATATTGGTGAGCTGAAGGGCATCTCCAAGTGCGACGGCATAATCATGGGCGCGTTTCGGATCAGCGGCAAACAGCGGTAGACAAACCAAGCCGACCGAGGACGCAACGCGGTAAGTGTATTTTTGGAGGTCCTCCCACGTGTCGAAACGTTGCGCATGAAGGTCCATCTGGCAGCCTTCGATGACATTAGTAAAATACGCGGAGGGGATCTCATAACGATCCCTTACTTCAAGAATCTCACCTTGGAGGCCAAGCAAGCCTAGGACGGGATTGACAGTGTCCTCAGCAAAGATCGCTTTCCATCCGGCCAGACCTTTTTCCTTTTCCGCGATGGGAAGATCGAGGTCATCGGCGAGATCATCGATCACCCGACAAAAAGCATAGAAACTGACAAGGTGCTCCCGTCGGTCGGCAGGAACGCACTTCAGGGCAAAGGCGAGATTGGACTTCGCCTTGCGGGTTATCTCAGCTGAGGTCGGGTCGGAGGACATCCGGGACTATTTAATGATCCCCCAATGCCCGCTATTGAAGGGCCAGAGCGAAATGAAGGCCGGCCCCACGAGATTGTATTGCTTCACCGTTCCCCAGTAGCGGGAATCAAGACTGCTCCCGGAATTATCTCCCAAAGCAAAAAACTCACGGTAGTTGTTCCCCTTTTTAGGATCATCATTGAGATGGAAGGTAAAGTTGGGATCCTCAAACTCAGACCTTTGGCTGCTTCCTCTCGGGTTGGTATAGCCGGTGTAGAAATACCCCTTCGAATCAGGCTCCTGGCTCATGACCCTCCTCAAGGTGTCCTCCTTCGCCAAATCCCCATTAATGTAGAGTTCAGGGTAGCGAATCTGAACGTCATCACCAGGAACGGCTGCGAGTCGCTTGATATAGTGGGTGCCCGCCTGCTGGCTCGAGAGACTCTGGGGGCCATTGGTGGGAATATCGCGGGTGTCAAAGACGAACGACTCACCTCGCTTGGGTTGGCGGAAATGGTAGGAAACCTTATCAACCAGGACAAGATCACCCGTGGTGAGATAGCCTTGGAAGATGGGGTCACCTTTCTTGAAGTCCGGCACAGTCGCCACTTCCAAACGCAGTTTCTTATCGGTGAGCTTTCTGTTTTCGACCTGCCGAGCCTTGTTTTTGAGGACTCTCCCAACACTCTCACTGAGGGTCTCAATTCCCTGAACCTCATTGATAGGACAGCCGATAATCTCCGTGCTGCCATCGTCAAAGGTCAGACGGGTTCTCGAAAGAAGGAAGAAGCTAGCATCCTCAACTTTCACCAAAGTCAGGTCCTTTTCGGCAACGATATTTTCATAGCTCCGACCGGAGAACGCAAAGTCGGTGATCTGTTTCCCAAACCAAGGCGTGTCCCAACCTTCACCATGCTTCGCGGTGGCGACAATCCCGTTCAATGATGGCTGCATCGACCCGGTCGGGATGCGGAAGGGCTGGAGAAAGTAAGCCCGGATTCCCAATGCTACCACGATCGCAACCCAGAAAACCTCGATGTTCTCCTGAATCCAGTCAGGCTGGCGATAGTGAGCCAGTGACTTTTCGCAGGTATTGCGAACCTGCTTCGAGGCTTCTTTGACCGCATCGAGATCCTTGGCCTTGATGGCCGCTTTGAGATCGGCACGGCGGGACTCAATCTCATCGATCCGGTCGGGAGCGAGAAGGTCTCTCTTATAGTGGAGGAACTTTTTGGCTCCCTTGAGAAGGAGCAAGGCCTCTTTTTTCCATCGTGGCTTAAACACGGCCAAAGATTGGCCGCACCGCGGTCATCTTTCAAGCGGGAAAGCCCGAAGCAGGATTTGGCCTTTTGCTTTGGCCCGAAAAAACGTAACTCCGCCCCATGAGAATTTTGACGGGCCTCCAGCCGAGCGGGAAACTTCACGTGGGAAACTACTTCGGAGCCATCAAGCCGGCCATCGATGCGCAGGGCGAAGGCGATGGATACTACTTCATCGCCGATTACCACGCCATGACGACCACCCATGACCCCGGCGAGCTCCGCGCAAACGTTCGCGATGTTGCCATCGACTTCCTCGCCTGCGGGTTCGATCCCTCAAAAGGGGTCTTTTTCAAGCAAAGCGCGGTCCCCGAGGTCAACGAACTCGCCTGGATCCTCTCGACCGTGTGCCCCATGGGTCTCCTCGAACGCTGCCATTCCTACAAGGACAAGATCGCCAAGGGCTTCTCGGCCAATCACGCCCTTTTCGCCTATCCCGCCCTCATGGCGGCCGATATCCTCCTTTACGACTCCAACGTCGTCCCGGTCGGCGAAGACCAGAAACAGCATCTCGAAGTCACCCGTGACCTTGTCGGCAAGATCAACGACCAGTATGGCGAGGGAACACTCGTCCTGCCCAAAGCGCGCATCCGCGACGCCGTCGCCAAAGTCCCCGGACTCGATGGCGAAAAAATGAGCAAGAGCTACCACAACACCCTCCCCATCTTCGGTGACGAAAAACCCACCAAGAAGCTCATCATGCGAATCAAAACAGATTCGGCCGCCGTCGAAGATCCAAAACCAACCGAGAATTCCATCATCCTCGCCCTCTACGAGCTCTTCGCAACCGAGGCACAATTCCAGCAAATGATCACTGATTACGAGAACGGCGGCTGCGGCTACGGGGACTTTAAAAAGCGCCTCGCCGAAGCCTATTGGGACTACTTTACCCCCATGCGCATCCGCCGCGAGGAACTCGTCGCGGACCCCGAAGAAGTTGAGGCGGTCCTAAAAGCGGGTGCCGAGAAAGCCCGCGAAGAAGCCACCAAGGTCCTCGACCGCGTCCGCAAGGCCGTCGGCCTGACCTAATCTCAGGAGAGGAAGCGCGAGTGCTAGAACCACTACGGGTCGTGATTTCCACGTCGCGGCACCTTCTCAGGCCCCATCGCGCAGACCTTCACGAAGGCACACTTTTTGTCGCAAGAGAGCGAACACCACAGCCTTTCACTCCCAAAAATTACCCCCCCACCTTTATCCCGGCCAAATCATCCCCCGCCCTGCTTCTCAATCTCTTTTCCACTTCCGGGTTATGGCGAACTTCCCCTTTCCTTGTCACGAGCGAAATCGCTCCCCAGTGCTTCTCTCTGATTCCTCTAATAACTTAGAAGATATTTCTGGACGCCTTAAAGGTTTCCCCCTATGTCTTCTATTTCATTAGAAGAAACGATGGCCCGCCCCAAATCAAAATACCCCACCGAACTCGAGCTCGAGATCCTCAAAGTCCTCTGGAAAGAAGGCGAGCTAAGCGTCCGCCAAGTCCGCGAAATTCTCGCCGAAACCGGACGCGACCTCGCCCACACCACTCTCATCACCATGTTGAATCTCATGACCGAGAAGAAATATGTCAGCCGCAAGCCCAAGGCGAATTCCTACCTCTTCCGGCCCAAAGTGACCCAGAAAAAAGTCTCCCAAGGCATGGCTTCCGACCTCGTCACCCGAGTCTTCGGCGGTTCACCCTCCGCCCTCATGCTCAGCCTTCTCGACCACGAAACCCTTTCCCCGGATGAACGCGACCAACTACTCGGCCTCATCGAAAAACACCGAAGCAACCAATCCTAATCCCAACCCAACTCACTAAAACCATGATTGTAAACCTCATCAACCAACACGCCGACCGCTTCATGCAAGTTGGCCTCCACCTCCTCTGGCAAGGCACCGCCCTTGCCATCCTCGCCGCCCTCGTGAGCCGCTTCATTTGCAAAAATCCCCAACAACGAGCCACCCTCTACCTTGGTTCCTTGTTCGCGCTTTCGCTTTGCGTGCCCGTCACCCTCATGACCCTGGCCAGCCCCTCACCTGCAGCCATTTCCCCAAGCCTCACCTCATTCCCCGTCCCGGAAATGGTTCCATCCACCATCCCACTCGCCTCTGAATCCCCAACCCAGATCGCAGCCAGCCAAAGCCCCCTTCCGCTCTCCACCTGGATCGCCGGAATCTACCTCGCCGGCCTCCTCCTCATGATGGCCCGGGTGATCCGCGGTTACCTCTGGAGCAGCAAAATCCGCCGAAACGGTCAACCCGTTCAAGAGGGCCACTGGCCCGATGCTCTCGCCCAAGCAGTCACCACCATGAAGCTTCGCACCAAGCCCGCCATGATCTGGTCGAAGAAAGTCACCAGCCCCGTCGTCACCGGCATTCTCCGCCCCATGATCGTCCTCCCCGTCTCCCTCATGAGCGGACTCCCCAAGGAACAAGCGATCGCCGTTCTCTCCCACGAACTCGCCCACCTTCGTCGCTGCGACCACCTCATCGTCGTCGGTCAACGCCTCCTCGAAGCCCTCTTCTTCTTCCATCCCGCCGTCTGGTTCCTCAGCCGGCGACTCGATCAAGAACGCGAAAAAGCCTGCGACGACCTCGTCATCAAAGCCGGCCACTACCGAGCCGACTATGCCGAAGCCCTCGTCAAAATAGCCGGCAACCACCAGCCCACCCTCGCCCTCGCCGCTGCCAAAAACACCCACCTCAAAGAACGCATCTTCCGCATCCTCAACCACCCCCAACCCACCACCGTCCAAGTCAACCGCGGAGGATGGCTCACCATCGCGGCCGCCATTGGAGCACTCGGCTTCCTCTCACTCTCCCCGGCTCTTTCCGAGGAAAAGGAAATTGAAGAACCCGAAAAAACTGGAGCACAAGCCATCGTTGAAAAGCTCAAGATTCAGATTCCCGTAATCAATTTTCACGACACCACACTCCAAGAGGCCGTCGAGTTCCTTCGAAAACGCTCCATCGAACTCGACCCCAGTCCCAATCCAAAGCAAAAAGGCGTCAACTTCGTCGTCCGCATCGCCGGTGACGACAAATCGATTCTCAATACTAAGATCGACAATCTCGTCGTCCAAAATTCATCCTTCCAGGGAGCACTCGGTGCCATCTGTTCGAAAACGAAAACTCGCTTTAAAATCAATGAATTCGCGGTGGTGATTCTTCCCCTTCCAGTCCCGGGCGAAGTTGATGAGGGTTCCTTCGTTCAAAGACGATGGAACAATCTCCCCGATTTCCCGGCATTGATTGCCGCAACCGGAATCTCCCAGAGGTCGAAATCAATTGTTGGACATCTTGAGGCCCTGGGTGTGATTTTCCCCAAGGGTGCTGCAGCTTCTTACATCTTCAGCTGGAACTCACTCATCGTCCGCAACACCCCGGATAACTTGGAATTAATCGATACAATCGTGAAAGCCTATTCCGACCCCAAGTCGGCAAAAGTGCAACGGGTCAGAGCCAAAGCCCGCGAAGCCAAGGGTCGTGCAGCCCGTGTTGAAATGGAGGCATACGACAAACTTCTTGTTCAGCGGAAATGGATCACTTTCCCCGATTTTCTTGATCGACTTATCCCCAGAAAAGCTGGCTCCACGCGAATCTCAACGGAGGATTATCTGCAAGAGTACGGGGTCACTTTCCTCGGAAATTCCGCAGCGTCTTTCGTCAGAGAAAGCAACACCCTCGTCGTCCGCAATACCCCGCAAAATCTCGAATTGATAGATGCCCTCGTGGAAGCAGCCAGCGACCCCGATTTCGGAAAGAAACGGGAGAAAGCCGCTGCAACTGCCAAAAAGAACATCCAGGAACTTCAGAAAATCATCATCCCCAAAGTCATCTTTAAAGACGCCACCCTCAAAGAAGCTATCGATTTCCTCAGTGCTCGCTCGCTCGAATTCGATCCCGCCAAAAAAGGAGTGAAAATTAACATCATTGGAGACGACAACAAGCTCGCACAAACGAAAGTCATCAACCTTAACTTTAGAAAAGTCCCCCTCACCGAAATCCTCAAAATCGTCTGCGACATCACCGAAACCCGCTACAAACTAGAGGGCCGCAACATCTCCATCCTCCCGCTCAAGGAATAGAAGAACCCCTTCCCATCAAGAGCCGCGACTTTCGGGACGCGGCTCTTTTTTTGTATCAAAGCTCCCCACTCTCGCTCAAGCCCAACTTCTGCTACTCGTGAAATCCACAGTGTGGACAGTCGGTAATCCGCCAGACCGGAAAGAGACGGAGAAGAGTAAAATTCACCACAAAAGGAACCAAGGCCACAAAAAAAACCATAGCTCGTTCCCAAGGGACCACTGCTTCGATTTCCCAACAACTCGTAAGTCAGCCAGATTAGCCCTAGCATCAATAGAAACCAAATCACCACCGTCGTGAGGTATCGATCCCTGATAAAACGAGCCACCAGATGACTCCTCTCTTCCCTCCTCCCGATATTGTTCACATTCAGGACACTCCAGAATAGATCAGTTAGGCTTCATCAGACTCAAACCTTACTCTTCCCTGCCCTTTCGCGAGTGACACAAAATCGCAACTTTTCCACATCTCTTTCCTATCTCCTTGCCGGGGCTTTTGAGCTTTCATAACCTACAAGGAAATCTCTAAAAAATCTATCTCATGACTTCGCTCTCCACCCGCCTCCTCGCCACCTTTCTTCTTTTCATCTTCGCTCTCCCGTCGGCCGCTAATGAACAAACTGACGTCCGAAAGTCAGCCCTCCTCGCCAAGCTCGCGATCAAGCTTCCGGAAATCAAACTCAACAACGCCACCGTCGAAGAAGCCATCGAGTTCCTTCGCCTGCGCGCCCTCGAACTCGATCCCGCCAAAAAAGGCGTCAACCTCATCATCATCGGCGACGAAGAACTCCCCGACAGAATGATCGGCAAACTCGACCTCAATAACGTCCCCCTCACCACCGCCCTCCGCTACCTCTGCATCCATTCTCAGACACGAGCACACATCCAAGAACGCAACATCGCCATCCTGCCACGGTAGAACGAAACCGCTCGAACCATTATCTAACCGCAATGCCATCACTACACGAAATTTTGTGGGACCTTACCGTCGATGACTTGAAAAGTCGGCTCCCGCTTCTCGATTCGAAACCAGAAGGCCAAAATAAGGCCCATCTCATCGAGGCAATCAAAGCCTCGCTCAAGGCCGACTCAGCCGCGCAACAATGGGATCATCTCACCCGCCTCGAACAAGGCGCCGTCGCCGAAGCGTGTCATGCCTTCGACCTCCGCCACCACGAGGCGCGCGTCGAAGCAAAATATGGGAAACTTCCGCCATTTTCCGAACCATTGCATCACGGAAAACCCTTCTCCCGCAGGGGTCGCGACGTCCCCACCCGCCTCAATCTCTTCCTCTACCGATGTCGCTACCCCGACGGATATGAAATGCCTTCTGATCTCGCCGAAGCCCTCCGCTGCTTCGTTCCAAAACCTTCTGCACTTAAAATCACTCCCATCGCCAAGCCACAGGGCGAGGAAGGCTTATTCATTCGCCTCACCGAACAGGACGCCCTCGCCGAGGTCGTCGCTCTTCTCAGACTTAGCGAGCAAGGCAATCTGCGTGCCACCGAAAAAACCGCAATGCCCACTGCCGCCGGTTGCACAAAAATTCTTGAATGCCTTAGCACGGGGGATTTCTTTCCCCCTGAAGTCGCCCATCTTCCTAACAAGAAAAAGTGGCAACAAGAAATCGGCCTCATCAAACCTGTCGGCTGGGTGCGACTTCTGAAAAACGCAGGTTACCTCGGCGCGAGTGGCTCGAGGTCAAAGCTCACCCCATCCGGCATCAAGACTCTTGCAAAACCACCCGCTGAAATCATCTGCGAACTGTGGAAGAAATGGCTCAAAACCAACAAATTCGACGAATTCAACCGGGTCGATGAGATCAAGGGACAAAAGTCAAAGGGGCACATGACCACCATCCCACCCCGCCGAAACACCATCCAAAGGGCTCTCATGGAATGTCCGCCTAACGAATGGATCGACCTCCAGAAATTTGGGGCATTCATGCGCGCCGAAGATTTCGACTTCGAAGTCAGCTACGATCCCTGGAAGCTCTACCTCGGTGAGCGAGAATACGGGAATTTTGGCTATGCGGGCTATGGAGGTTGGGAGGTCATTCAATTTCGCTATCTTCAGGCCCTTTTGTTCGAATATGCCGCGCCACTCGGCCTCATCGATATCGCCTACCTTCACCCCGCCGATGCCCTCCCCGGTTTCAAAGATCAATGGGGTGCCGACGACCTCGAATGGCTTTCCCGTTACGATGGCTTGCGCGCCTTCCGCATCACCAACCTCGGTGCGTATTGTTTTGGAATGATCTCTAAATTTAAACAGACACACGCTCTCACTTCACTTCAACTCACCCTTTTTCCGGACCTCACCATCCGCCTCCTTTCACCACGAATCCAACCCGCCGAAAAACTCTTGTTAGAAACTTGGGCCGAACCTATCGCCTCTGACACCTGGCGACTCCATGCGCTGCGCTCCCGCGACGCCATCGAGCGCGGCCAAAACATTGATGCCTTCAGCGACTTCCTCCGTAACGCTCATAAAGACGCGCTACCGGAAACCGTCGAAGGATTTCTCATAACCACCAAAAGTGAAGCCACCGCCCTTCAAAGTCTCGGCGAAGCCTTTCTCTACAACTGCCGCGATGTCCAAACCACCCTCATGATTCTTGAATACAAAACTCTCAAGAAAATCTGCCATCGCTATGGCGACACTCAACTCGTGGTTCCCGCCGCACACTTGCCAAAATTCCAAAAACAGGTCCGAGCCCTAGGCCTCGGAATCATCTAAACTCAGAGCCTCAAAATCCCTTCCATCCAAAACCATGTCACGACATCGCTTCTCAATTGAAAATTTAGACCCTGCCTTCCCTGAAGGAAGGGAACTTATTCATCACGTAACATCTCAGATCGTCATGAACCAGCCCCTCATCACGGAGGAGGCGAGAGATGAATTTGTGCGACAAATGAAAGTTGGGTCAAAATTTTGCGGGGTCAAAATTTTAGCTTACGTCATCATGCCTGATCACTTTCACTTCCTCATCGCAGTTCCCGCTCATCAAGCAACCTCACTCGACGAGAAAGAATTTTTTCGTCGCGTGGGCCCCACTTTAAGTCGCGGCGCGCTCACCGAACTCCGTGCTGATTGGAAATCTGCCTCGGCAAAAATGAAGAGAGAAATACAGCGCCCATTTCAGGATCGTATGAACAGCCTTCCCAAATTTATGAAAAACTTGGTTCACAGAATAACCACTTTTATCAACCGCGAACGCGGACGCCGAGGGAGCCTTTGGCAAAGCCGCTTTCGGAGCGCCATTATCGAAGAAGGATTCACGGCCCGCGCCGTTAGTGCTTACTTTCACGCCAACCCAGTGCGCGCCGGCCTTGTCACCGACCCCGGAGATTATCGGTGGAGCAGTTTTACAAAAGCCCGCAAGGCCGACCGAGCCCTCGCCATGCAGGCCTCGCTCGTTTCCTTAAAAAAACGAAACCCCCTTCCCCGCCTTGCCGTCAAATCACTCGAAGCTGCCCTTACCGAACTCAATCCAAAATTCAACGACGAAGATCTCGCCCTCGCCCAAGCGCTCAGTGAAACCGTCCGACATTTTACCGATGGCTCAATCGTCGGTAGCGCAGACTTCGTAAACCGTATTTTCGAAGCCAATCGGGATTTCTTTAGCGAGGGCCGCGAGACCGGAGCGAGGGTTCCCATGGGACCTCTGAAAGTTTTGAAAGGAAAAATCCAAAGTGTCCGCGCCCTGCAACGGGGCGTTTTCGAACGGTAGCGTTGAGGTCCGCAAAGCTTATTGAAGGAACCACTGAACAATCAGGCCTTGGGAAAGTCTACCGTCATCGTCTCCAGCTCATCCAGACAACGAAACCTCGTTCCCCGCAGTTCAAAATCCCGGCTCCGATGATGATGCCCGAAGATCCACAACTCCGGTTGATGCTCCTCGAAACACCTCTCTAGAAACTGCGCGGTTGCCGAAGGAGAAAAATCCGCCAGCGCCATCGGCCCGCCTTTTTCAAAAAGCGAAGAAGGGGCATCATGCGTCACCACCACCCGGGGCTTCTTCTCCACATAAAGCTCAAAAGCCTCCCTCATTTGCGCCGCCGAAAGCTCTTCATCCTGCCACCAATCAATCCCCTCCGTCCGCCACGCCCGATCAATCGACCAAGCTCCCGACGCGAAAAAGAGATCGCCAATCATCCCGAACTCCCCAAGGTAACGAGGATTCACTCGGCACTCCTCCGGATCATCATGATTCCCCCCCAGAAGAACCAAAAATCATCAGGAGTCAAACCTGCGATCAAGGAAACTTGATCGTTGAAAACTCCGAACCTCTTAGAGAGCTTCAGAAAACCCTAGTCCTTCGTTTAATTCGAAAAGAAGGATTCGCACAAGGAGAATATCAATCGAAGCTCATCATCGCTAATTCCATCGAAGAGATCTCTGACGGGTTTCGTTCCTTTTTCGCAGAAGGATTTGGCATCCCGAAACGCCTCGTCCTGCCATGAAAGTTGCCTGCGGAGGATTGGAAGAATCGTAGCAATCAGTCTTCCGGTAAAAGCGTGGCTCCATACATCAGCCTGAATCTGTTCCCGACGCTGAACTCCCTCACGGACCTGAATGATGATGCTCGTTCGTTGTCGGTTAAAGGCAGTGCAAACTGCTTGCTGGGCAGGGCTGACGTCTGGTCCGATGATGGCCGTGGGAGCTGCGGTGAGGAACTTTTTGTTTTGTCAGCGTCGCTGGACAGATTGGTTGCGCTCATTGGAATAGAAGTGTCACTTTAGAGTCCCAAATCGCATAGGAATTCCGATTCCGGTGCAGTGGCGGAAATTAGGAGTTGCTCGCGCGCACGAGTGCAGGCGACGTAAAGGAGGTGGCGTTCTGTCGTGTAGACCTCTTCAAGTTCGTCTTGATCGGTGATATTCTCAATTCTCTCTTGGGAGGGAATGACTTCGTCGTTGCACGCCATGATGATGACGGCGCGAAATTCGAGTCCCTTCGCGAGATGCATCGTGCTGAGAGCGATACTTTTAGCTTTGGGGGAACGGGTCCGTTCTAGTTCAGACCAGGCACATCCAGATGCTTTCAATGCAGCACGCGCGATGGGTAGCTGGGATTCGCTTCGTACAAAAATGCCGAGCTCATCTGGAGCAAAGCCGCTTTCGAGTAGATTGAGGATGGTCTCGGAGACGTGGGCAATCTCCTCGTCCTTGGAGTCGAGGATCCTCACTGTGGGTGTCGGTCCGTTGAAGAGTGACACCGTTCCGAGTCGGGATTCGGCTTCGCCATCGAAATCTCTCACTTCCACTGGCAGCAACTGATCGGCTCTTCGGCGAATCGCTTCCGAGGTGCGATAATTCACCCGCAGAGTATGAGAGCGACCTTGCAGGTTGATCCCAAGGGCCTTCCATGAAAAGGGATGTTGAAAAATCCGTTGCCCGATATCGCCCGCTAGGAAGAGTCCATTTTCCTGTGCCTTGGTGAGTCGAGTCAGCAAGCGAAGCTGTGCCACACTGAGGTCCTGCGCCTCATCGACAATGACGTGATCAAATTGTTCCGGTCCCGCGCGCTCCAAGGTCGCGTAGATTCCTGGCCAAGTGGTCAAGGATCGTTCCGAGAGACCTTTGCGGACTAGCGCCATAATTTCCCAAAGAACCTCCCGTTGCGCCGCGCTGACACGCGACTTCCTCCCGGTCCGGGGTGTCGCTAAATAGTCCTCGCGGGAGGTGATCTGCCAAGCATCGACGACATAGCGCCACTCGGCATTGAGAAAACGATCCGTAAACGGATGTCCAGCGACCTGCTTGGCGGCGTGATTTACGATCTCGCGCAGTCGCTCCGGGTTGACAAGTTCAGCGTCCGGGTCGATCTCCTCGAACCATTCACCCGCTAGCTCATTGAGGGCTCGCACGGTCACTTGCTGGTAGGCCTCTCCCGAGACCTCAAGGAGACGGGAAAGCTTGAGCTGAAGAAGCTCGGCGAGGGCTGGTGAAAAGGTCGTTAAGAGAATACGGGCCTTGGGATTAGCCTTCGCGAGTCGTGCGGCACGATGCAGCGCCACGACCGTCTTGCCGGTTCCTGCTGAACCCGATGCCCTCGCCGGACCTCGATAATTCCGCTTTACGAGGCTGTCTTGTGAGGGATGGAGAAAGATGCTCCACTTCTCCCAGGGGAATTCCAAGGCGAGTGCCAGTTCCTTCTCGTCGTGCACCAAGTGGAAGCGGCGTTTCGCATCCGGGTGGAGAAGCCCGTCACCGGAGACGTCAGCCGCAATCTTCTCGGGTTTTCCGCCGACTGCCAGTTCGAGTAAGGCTTCCACGGCCTCTTGAGGAAGGTGGGTGGCGAGCTCGTAAAAGTCGTTCTCGGTCGCGTTCTGAATGTCGGCGATCCATTCTTCCGGGACGCCGTATTCTAAAAGATCCGCTTGACCGTATTTTGAAAAAAGAAGTGTTTGATCTGCTTCCACTTCCCGTTCGACCGTTTTGTAGATGGGGATTTCTTCAATGCGTTCCCGCACTTCTACGATTTGCGTCGCACCTGTTTTAGGGTGCCGGGCGATCTTGCGTCGTGCCGCCCAATCGTAGGCCTTGTCGTGATGATCAACGTAACAAACGAGGAGACTTTCCCCAGTCCGATGGACGATGAGGCGGATGTCCCGGCTCACCCGTGCTGACCAAAAATCATGATCTTTGGAACTCTCGAGCCGATGTAATTGCAGCCCCGGATGGGCCGGATCGACTTGCAGATCGAAGACCGAGGTCTTCACCGATTTCTGCTCCTGTGAAGACAGCTTCCCTAAGCTCTGGGTAAAGGTATCGGCGAGGAGGAAGTTCATTCTTCCTTGGGCTTGGGAGCCGGGATGAGATTCTTGGCCCGGACCTCTTCTGGAAGAAATGAACGGGCATCTACTAACGGAAGTTCCAGCGGGCCGTTCATTGATCGGATCGTTAGATTTAAAACGGCCTCTCGAACGGCTCCCAAGAGAATTGCTCCGCCATTCATGCGGGCCAAGTTCTCTTTCTTCTCCTCGACGAAATTTGGCTGCATCCAAAAAAGGCCCTGCGCCTCGATTTTCCCCGAGTACCGCCCTTGTTCTCCCTCTTTTGATCCAAATTGGTAGCGAAGAATGACATCCCAGTAGTCACCATCTCCTTCCTCCTCACCCTGATGTCGGTCAACCTGGACCTCATAAGAGGAGATGAACTTTGCTTCTTCGTCGCAGTCATCATGTGACTCCACCCGGAACGAGCGAAAGCCATGACGAACTACCTGGATGGCACTTAACATCAGCTAGCCATGGCAAAGGGTTGATCATCTCCAGCGTATTCGCAGTCGGAGCCATCATCGATCGCCATGGCGTCGAGACTATGCTCCGCCACAATCTCGGGCTCTTCGATCAGGGTGCTCCAGCCGCCGCACTGCGCAGTCCATTCAATCGAGAACCAGTTTTTCGCTGCGAGAGCAAGTTGATCCTGTTCCGCATCTTCCAAGGATCGGACGATCGCATCATTCTGCAGCTGATTGAGGACATGCACTCCGCTCTCCAGTCGTTTGATGCTGGCGATGCCAACTCCGGAAGCCTCCGCCAAATCCGCTTGATTCATGCTGAGCGATTTTCTCCTCTTCTTGCTGCGTTCTCCGGTCAAGAGATCGTGCTTTTCCTGATAGGTAGTTACGGCAATGGCAACCGCGCGATCAGCCTGTTCAAAGGTCGATGTCCCCACCCCACATTCTTGGCAAACCATTTGTGGGCTTGAGATGATGAGCGTTTCGTCACGCACTACCATCTCGTGTTCGTGATATTCTTCCTTCAAACAATCGCGTTCTCCGCAAAGACCACAATCGGTCTGCGGCTTTGTGCTTCGTTTGATTTGGATGGGAGGCTTAGGCATCAGTTGATTTGTGGAGGTCGAGGTGACAGTAAAAATGAGGAGGGTCGGTGACGAGTTTAGATCTTCGAATTCCAAATTTTAAGTAAACCTCGTCTTCAAAATGTGAGGATTTAAAAACGTAAGGGAAAAGAAAGAGGTCGGTAAAATGATTCTCGGTGCACCGTTCGGCTTTTCCATGATGGATAAAGCAACTGACAGGCCCCATTTCGCGAATTTCGTGCAGGAAAGTAAGGGCCCAACCATAGACTTCTTCAACTTTGGTAACGCCCAAGAAGTCGAAGGCCAGCTGATTGTGTTTCTTGTGGATCAGCTCGATGTGACTTTCGCCAGCCTCAAGCGCCGAGATCGCCATCGCTACCTTGCCACAGATCTCCCCGTCACTCGGGCGATGAGTGCTTTTTGCGGGGCGCTTTTTCGGTGGCATTGGGTCGTGTTCATGTCAAAAAGTATCACGTGATACTTTTTGTGCGAACTTAATATTTTTTAAAATATTTTCCTGAAATTATAAAAAATTACACCGAAAAGACCTTCATGACCTCGTCGCCGAGGTGGTTGATAACTTTCACCGCGATACGGCCGGTTTCGGGTTTGGGGAAGGGGCGGCTGAGGTCGCTGTTGAGGCTGCTCCAGGCCTCTTGGTCGATTTCCGCTTTGAGGGTGGTGCGCAGGGATTTGTAGGGATCGCTCTGGCCGAGGAAGTAGGCGTGGCGGACGAAGAAGCTTTCTTCGTTGTAGTTCGTATCGATGAACCAACAGGCAATGCCCTCCGGTCCGCTGCTTTCGACTTTGCCGGTTTGGGGTTTGAAGACGTCCACGCCCAGGATGGTGACTTGGGAATAGTGGCTGGTGCTTAGTTTTTCCTTCGCAAGGCTTTGATGAGCGCGGTGAGCATTTTGCCCACTGTTGCGCAGTCCTTCGACAAGCTCTCGGAACCCTTTTGAGTTAGGTATTCCAGCCTCTCGCAAAGCATCACAAAAGTCTCTAACTCCGCCAGGGAGCCGCGCGCAATCCCGAGCGATTGCAGAAACTCCCCCGTGGTGTTTCTTGCCTGTCCCTCGGCGATATTTGCCGGAATCGAGGTGCTGGCTCGCCGCATCTGCGAGATAATCCCAAACTTCTCTTCGCTGGGAAAGGTCTGCGTAGCACGATAAATCCTGACCGCTAAGTCCATTGATTTCTGCCAGACTTCCAGTTCCTGATACGATTTTATAGAGCTCATAAGGGGCAATTCTTCTTCCCTGACCATCCACCAACCACTCCTCACCAGCCACCACAATATCGGGTTCGCCGAAGATGACGAAGAGGTTGCCTTTGCCGGTGTTTTTCAATTCGCCGGCCATGTGGAGGTCGGCGTTCATGCGGGCTTTGAGGACGGGGATACGGCCGAGTTTTTCAAACTCGGCGCTGTGGGCGTCGTAGTTGAAGGCGCAGGCGATGAGGACATCGAAGCCGAGGTCGGCCGCTTCGCGGGCGGCGGCAACGAGATCGGGGCGCGAGACCGTCCCGAATTCGGGGCCGATGAAGATGCCAGCCCGTTTGGTGGGGGCGTTCTCGGATTCGCCTTCGGTGTAGTGCCCTTCGCCGCAGATGTAGGCCGTGCCGGGGAACGGGACGACGGCAGTGAAGACGATGCGGTCGGCCTTGGCCCGTTGCTGGACGCCGGCCGTCTTGAGGTTCTCCATGATCACGGTGGCGAAGTCCTGCTGGGCATTGTATTTCATGTCCGGTTCGCAGGCCATTTGCTTCCAGCCATCGACCACTTCGTCGTTTTCATCGACGGTGAGGGTGCGGTGGGGCGAGATCGATTCCACGGTGAAGGGGCCGGCCACGCGGACCTTGGATTTGTCTTCGTAAGGTTTGTCGTAGAGGAATTCCGAATCGGCTTTGGCCGCGATGGAGGCATCGATTTCACGCTGGCGCGCGACCCTCGCTGTCCAAAAGTTTTCGTGGAGTGTTTTGGCTGCTGCGGGCCATTCATGGGGCATCTCACGCGGAATCTCCCACTCGGCGAGGTGGTGGCTCGTGGTTTGTGATTGGTGGCTGGCTTCCCGACTCGCCACGATCCACTTTTCACCGACCACGGCAGTGAGCTGCTCGAGGAGCGGAGCGATCTCGAGCTGCGCCTGCTCCCAGATGACATCGATCTCGGCGTTGTTGGCGATCAGACCTGAAGTTATATAATTACAGCGTTCGTAAACGAAGCCGTGGGCGATGTTCCCGGTGGAGGGCGAGTCGACGGGGGCTTTCCGGGTCACTCCCGCTTCCTTGATCTTCCCTTCGCGCGAATCGGCGAGGAGGTAAAAGGGATGCCGCCCACCCATGATGCGGGCCCGCGCAAGGGCCAAGGCGACCCGCGAGGTGTCAATCGTGATCCAGCGGCGGCCCCATTGCTCGGAAACGTGTGCCGTGGTGCCCGAGCCGCAGGTGGGATCAAGGACGAGGTCACCGGGATCTGTGCATAGCATTATACACCGTTCGACGAGCCGAGCGTTTGTCTGCACTATGTAAACTTGATCAGATGCTCCTCCGAGACCGTCCCACCAGTTCGAGATAGTTTTGTATGGAAAATCATCCAAATAACGTTTGAAATCCAGAGCGGAACGTGATTTCACAAGTCGATCAGCTGCTTTAACGCGGTCCATCCCGGTTAGCCCAGCTGTTTCGTCCTCGTACAAAGACGTATGGCTCCAGCATCGACCCTTCGGAGGAGAAATGCTCTCTCCTTGAAGATTAATTGGAGAATCTTGCCGTTTCCTGCTTCCCCCATTTGTGATTGGCCAAGCCCGAAATAATTTTCCACCAGGAAATTCTGTAGTTACTCGAGTAGGGTACTGTCTAAAGTCCAACTTCTCACCATCGCCGTCTGAGTAGTCTTTGAGGTTCAATTCTTCTCCATCTTGAAGTTCGATCCGAGAAAATTCATTTATCGTATCGGCATCGATTCTCCGTCGCTCATAAATTTTTCGTGATTTCACCCCACCTGAACTGCGAGGTGATTTTGAATACCAAAGTATGTAGTCGTTGACTGGATCAATCAGTGAGGATTTCTGGCTCCCCTTTTTCTTAACTAGAATTTCAACCACGCTACATCCCTCCCCAAACACCTCATCCATGAGCGCCCTCACTCGGTGGACATTTTCATCGCCGATTTGGACGAAGATGGAGCCGGATTCGGTGAGAAGATCTCGGGCGACGATGAGGCGGTCGCGGAGGTAGTCGAGGTAGGAATGGATCCCTTTTCGCCAGGTGTCGCGGAAGGCTTTCACTTGCTCGGGTTCGCGGGAGATGTGGTCGGCTTTGCCATCCTTGACGTCGCGGGAGGTGGTGGACCACTGGAAGTTGGAGTTGAACTTGATGCCGTAGGGCGGGTCGAAGTAGATGCACTGGACCTTGCCACGGAGGCCTTCGCGCTCGGAGAGGCTCGCCATCACTTGCAGGCTGTCGCCGAGGATCATGCGGTTCTGCCAGTGGCCTTCGTGCTGATAGAAGTCGGTCGATTTGGCCTCCTTGGGGAGGCTGTTGAAGTCGGCGAAGAGATCGGGCATGTCCTCGCCGCTCTCGATGGCGTCCTGCTTCGCCCGCACCTTGCTCTGGCGGTGGAGGTCATCGATAAGGACCTTGGGGTGGACTTTTTCCTGAATGAAAAGCGGGGGCGCGGGCACGACGAGTGGGTCCCGGGTTTTGCCCTGCCAGATGAGCTGGGGATCGAGATCGCGATTACGGTGTTGTTCTTCCTCCACGAACTCATCTTTTCCGCGCGCGTAGGTCACGGGGATGGGGGCTTTGAGCTCATCCGAGATGACGGGCTGCATCTCGGCGGAGGGGATGTTTTTCCGGGTGGCCTCCTCGTGCGTGAGCGAGCCGATGGTCTTGGGCTTGCCTGCTTTTTTAGCGGCCTTTTTGGCGGATTTCTTTTTGGGAGGCATGGATGGGAGTGATTGGTTTATCAGGTGATGGAGTGATTGGGTTTCAGCCGGAGGAGAGATCTGAAGGGCCGTTCACTCAATGTCGGTGAGGATGGTGACGAGAGGAGTATTGATGAAGTAGTTGGTGCGTCCGATCTTCTGCTTGGTCAGGAAACCGGCGGCGGTCAGGTCCTCAAGATATTTGGTCGCGGTGATCCGGGTGATAGCAAGGTCTTCCTGGAGGAAGGCGACCTTGGTATAGGGATGGGTGAAGAGGCTGTTCACGAGATCCTGGCTGTAGAACTTAAAGCGGTCGCGGATACGATGCTTCGCCTCCAGAAACGCTTCCCGGATGCGAATGACGGTGCGGGTGGCCTGGAGAGAGGCGACTTCGACTGCCGTGAGCATATAGATGACCCATTCTTCCCAGGCATCATCATCCCTGACGGATTGCAGGAGGCGGTAGTAGTCTGACTTCGACCGCACGATGTGCCTGCTGAGATAGAGGACGGGGATGTCGAGAAGGCCTTCTTTCACCAGAAATAGGACATTGATGATCCGACCCGTGCGACCGTTTCCATCATAGAAGGGGTGGATGGATTCGAACTGATGATGGATGAGAGCCATACGGATCAGGGGATCAACCGGGCAGAGCGAATCATCATGGATGAATTTTTCAAGATCGCCCATGAGGGCAGTCACTTCGGTGGCACTTTGGGGGGGAGTGTAAATGATGTCGCCGGCATCATTCTTCAAGCTGGTGCCGGGGACCTTCCGGAACCCTGCGCGATTTTGTTCCAGCTCGGCTTGGATTTCGAGAATCTGGTTCAGGGTGAGGAGTCCGGTCGTCCGAACAGCCTGATATCCGACCCGGAGTGCTTGGCGGTAATGAAGAACTTCCTTGGTGGCAGTGGGGATTTTACGAGAGGACACGGTCTCCTTTTCAAAGAGTTCATCGTGAGTGGTGACGATGTTCTCGATCTCGGAGCTATCCTTGGCCTCTTGCATCGTGAGGGTGTTGATGAGGATTTCCTGATGTGGAATGGTTTCGCCAATTCCCTTGAACTCAGCCAAAGCGCGCGTGGCAGCATTGAGTTTTCGGAAAATTTCTGGTGTCTCAAAGCGCTCGGGCTTGAGTTCGGCGAGGGACGAAAGGGTGGTCATGAGCTTGGAGATCAGATGGAAGAGTATAGAAAATGCGATTTTCTATATATGAAGCGAGGCGAAATGTCAGGGAATGGCAATTTTCTATACACTTTGACACTCTTCAGAGCGATATTTGAGGTTCCAGTGGCACTTTCCTTGTCACTTTGACTCTGGCACGGGGTTCAGAGAATCATCGAGTGCCTTGGTGATGTAGCTGGAGAGATCGTCCTCCATGGTGAAGGGTTGGGTGATTTCCAGGAAGCCCCAGCGGCCGAATTGGCGGAGGTCGTTCACGCCGGGGACCCAGTAGGTTTCCATGGTGCGGGCCTTGTCTTTGGCGTCCTGACCGCGGAAGCCCTTGATCTCGACGACGAGATTGAGCGGGTCGTCCGGTCCATGGCCGTCATCGAGGCGGACGATGAAGTCGGGGAGGTATTCGTGAGGCTCGGCCTTGGTGAGGTAGGGGATGGTGAACTGCATCCCTTGGTTTTTGACGTAGGAGAGGACGCCGGGATAGTTCTCGATGACGCGGGCGAATTCCCCTTCCCACTCGGAGTCCTTGACCACGAAGTTGAGGTGGGATTTCCGGGGATCGGTTTCGAAGAGGGGCTTGGAGGAATTGAAGTTCACGAAGCGGGAAGAACCGCTGGGAGTGAAGGGATCGAGAAGGGCGACGATCTGACTGCCTTCCTCCCGGGCCTGGAGAATGGCGGACTGGATGACATTACAGGCTTCCTCTGAGGTGGAAGAACCGAGGATCTGGGCTTTTTCGCAGTCGCCTTTGAGAATGAGGTGATTGTCGAGCCACTCCCGGACGATGCGTTTGAGCTGACCAAAGAGGTGGAGCTGGAGTTCGCCCTCGTCGTTTCGGTAATGCCTCTCGATCAAGCGGGTGGTGAGGCGGAAGAGGATTTGGGAATCACGCACGTTCTTGAGATGATCGACGGTTAAGTCCTCGGTCTGTCCGATGATGCCGGAAATGATGGTATGAGTCGGGCCGACCTTGGCAGGCGTGAGTTCGAAATCGTGATTCTCGCCAAAGTTCGCGAGGAGGCGCTTACCGGGCTGCTCGGTGCGATATCCCAGGACGCGCGGGAAGGTGATTTCGAGGTGATCGCGCTCGGGGCGGACGGCTTTGACCCGGACGGTGGGCTTGGGAGGTTTCGGTTTCGCAACGACGGGCTTGGCGGTGAAGTCGAAGGGGATGCCGAGAACGTCGGCGTATTCGACATCGAAGAGGCCGTGTTCATTGAGCTCATACGACTGGCGGCGCAGTCCGCGTCCGACGACTTGTTCGCAGAGAAGCTGGGTCCCGAAGGCGCGAATGCCGAGAATGTGGGTGACGGTATTGGCATCCCATCCTTCGGTGAGCATGGAGACGGAGACGACACAGCGGATCTCGCCACCGAGTTTTCCCGGTTCGCCCACCGTATTCATGACTTCGCGGAGGATCTCGGAGTCGGAGAGTTGTTTCCCGGCTTCGGAGTTTCCGGTGCGGCGAATCTCTTCCTTGCGGAAGCGTTCGATCTCGGGGGCGTATTGTTTGCGGAAGTCGGGGGTGAGGGCTTCGCCGGATTCGAGGGCTTCGGAGTCGATGAGAAGACTGCGGGGTTGGGCGAGGCGCTGGGAGGTCTGATCGTCGTAGTTGCGAAAGAGGTCGAACTTGCCACACCACGGTGGTTCGGTGGGGCCGTCTTTGTTTTCGGGATGTTCGAAGCCGGAGATGTATTGGTAGACCAGCTCGGAGATGGCGGTGTTTTGGCAAACGACGATGAAGACGGGAGGGCGCTTGATGCCGCTTTCGAGCCATTGCGTGAAGGTCTTTTCGTAGTGTCCGTAGAGGGCTTCGAGAGCGGTTTCGAGGAGGGCGGGGAGCTTGAGGGGATCGCTGGTGGAGGCGGCGCTTTTGCGGTTGCCCTGGGGGAGCTTGGGTTTGACCTTTTTGAGCTCTTCCCACAGGACGCGGAGCTTGGGCATCTGGTTTTCGCTATCGGGGATGTTGTCGGCGATGGGAACGCGCGGGAGTTTGACGATGCCGCATTCGATGGCATCCATGAGAGAGAAGTCACTCATGACCCATGGGAAGAGGGTGCCTTCGCGATATCCGGAACCGGCTAGGAAGAAGGGGGTGGCCGAGAGGTCGAAGACGGTGCGCAAGCCAATGGTGCGCTTGACCGCTTCCAAGCCATTGATCCAGACGCGGGCATATCCGTTTTCCTTTTTGGCCTGGCTTTTGGCCTCGGTGAGTTCGGCTCCACTGAGTGGGTTGCCCTTGTCGTCGGTGAAGTCCTCATCGGAGGCGACCTTTTCGCGGTAGCAGTGGTGGGCTTCATCATTGAGGATGGTGATATTCTTGATGCCCATGAGGTCACCAACGACGCGCTGGACCATCTGGCCTTCAGTCTCCTTAGTGCGGATCTCGGGCCCACGGCCCTGGAGGAAATCGCGTCCGCCTTTGGAGAGCGGCATTTTTTCGCGAAGCTGAAAGGCGTGATAATTCGTGATGACGATCTTGGCCTTATGGATCTCGGGGAGAAGATCGCGCGGGAGCAACTCGAAGCTTTCGTAGTAATTCTCGGTGTCATTGGGCATGAGGACCCGGAGACGGTCGCGAATGGTGATCCCGGGAGCGACGATAAGAAATCCTTTGGAGAAGAGTTTGCTGCCGGGGTGCCGGATGGCATTGATGGTCTGCCATGCGATGATCATGGCCATCACGGTGGTTTTTCCGGCACCGGTCGCGAGCTTGAGCGCAAGGCGGTAGAGTTCGGGGTTTGCCTGATCGTTGGCAGACTTCAAGTAGCTGCCGAAGAGTTTGTATTGTGGAAGCTTGGGGGCGACCTCGGTCAGCCAGATGGCGGTTTCGGCGGCCTCGATTTGGCAGAAAAAGGGTTTGCGGTTTGTGAAGTCATGAGTCCGCCAGTGAATCAAAAGACGCGCGGTTTCCGGAGTGACGCCCCAGTTCCGGGCGTCGGGGATATTTCGCCAAGTATCCACGGCGGTGCGGACTTCGTTTATAATGCTCCTGGGATCGTAGATCTGACCGTCAACGGTGATTCCTCCCTCAGCCTCCATCTGGAATTCGGATTGATCCGCAGTTTTCTTTTTAGATTTGGGAACGGGCGTGATGTAGGCACAGGTCCGCCGTTTGGGAACGATCTCCTGGGTGGGTTGCCCATCCGGGGCCAACTGCCAATGCTGTCCTGGGTATTTGTATGGGGAATTGAGGATCGGCTGCTCAAAGAAACGGTCGGACATAGGAGAGGGGAAGATGTTAGGTCCTTACACATCCAGATACAAGCGAAGGAATTTAGCACTTTAGGGAACACGACCGTCAGCCAAAGTCAGAGTTCATCATCACTGATTCCGTCGAAAAGATCCCGGATGGGTTTGATACCCGTGTCGCGGAATATTTTGGCGTCCCGACAAGCCTCGTCCAACCATGGGAGTTGCTTGCGAAGAATTGGAGGAATGCTTCCAACGAGTGCATCAATGACAGTTGGCTCTGAGTTGATATTCCGCATGATGTTTCCCTTATGAAGATCCGCCAGAAACCACGGCTGGTCCAGAGCATGAAAGATACCGCAGCTGCGGCCGAAGTTGGCCTGTCCAGGGAAGATGGCGTGGATGCCATCTGAGGCGGTCTTCAGATCAGGGTAGAAATCGAGATATGGTTTGGCCAGCGGCTGTTTGACAATGAGGACATCGCCACTATCGGCATAGCCCACAATCTCAGTTGGATGCCCTCCCGCTTCGTGCAGAGCCGATAGCTTTTGAACGGTGTGAATGACGTCGGCATCGGCGTTGACGAGATCATATCGGGGTTCATCGGGGAGCTTGGTCAGTTCGAGTTTCTTTCCCAAGCCACCGTTCGACCTGAGGTCGAATAATTTGTAAACAACTCCGGTGGCGTAATCGGCGAAGGGGGAAGCCTCTGCGCCTGCCTTGAGCTTAGTGAGAGAGTCGCTCTCGAAGTGTCCTTCCTCCACCCGAATGCCGAGCCTCTCTAGCGAGACAATCGGGACCTCCCACTCGTTTAATCTTCTGGTAAAAGCGTGGCGCCATACATCAGCCTGAATCTGTTCCCGACGCTGAGCTCCCTCACGGACCTGAATGATGCCGCTCGTTCGTTGTCGGTTAAAGGCAGTGCAAGCTGCTCGCTGGGCAGGGCTGACGTCTGGTCCGATGATGGCCGTGGGAGCTTCGGTGAGGGGGTCGAAGTAGAAGATTTCTTGGGCTGAATCATCGTTGGACACGTTAAGATTTTAATGGCGAATGTGAAAGTTGAATCTGGAGAGGAACTGGGTTGAGAAGCGGCGAGGACGCCGCCACTCCTTCAAACCAAGCCGTGGTGCTCTTGGAGGGAGGTCACGGTGAGTTCTCTTTCCTGAAGGGAGCGGATCGCTTTGACGCTGGCTACCGCAGCGCTGAGATTGGTGCAATGACTGATCTTGTGCTGCACCGCGCCGGAGCGGATTTTCACTTCGTCCTCGCGGGCTTCGTGGCCACTTGGAGTGTTGATGATGAAATCAATGTCGCCATTTTTCATCATATCGATGACGTTAGGGCGCTTTTGCTCAGCCAGTTTGTAGAGGCGGTTGACTTGGATGCCTTCAGCTTCAAGACGTTTGTAAGTGCCGCCGGTGGCGTGGATTTTGAAGCCAAGCTCGGCAAGTTCGCGGGCGACGGGGACGGCGCGTTCCTTATCGCGGTCGTTCACGCTGAAGAAGACGTTCCCTTCGGTTGGAAGCGGGTTAAAGGCTGCAATCTGGGCCTTGGCATAGGCCATACCGAGGTCCTTATCGGCACCCATAACTTCGCCAGTGGATTTCATCTCAGGTCCGAGGACAATGTCGATTCCAGGAAAGCGCCCCCAAGGGAAGACCGCCTCCTTGACACAGAAGCACGGAGGCATGATCTCTTCAGTGAAGCCGAGGTCGACAAGCTTCTCACCGACCATGATTTTGGCGGCGAGCTTGGCAAGGGGAATCCCGATGGATTTGGAAACAAAGGGGACTGTTCTCGAAGCACGCGGGTTGACTTCGATGACGTAAAGTTCGTCATCCTTGACTGCGAACTGAATATTCATCAAACCTCGTACTTCGAGTTCCTTGGCGAGGGCTTTCGCTCCGGCTAGAATTTCGATTTTAATTTTATCAGAAAGACTGAAGGAGGGGATGACGCAGGCGGAATCGCCCGAGTGGATGCCGGCTTGCTCGATGTGCTCCATAATAGCACCGACCACGGAGGTCTCGCCGTCGGAGATGCAGTCGACATCGACTTCGGTGGCATTTTCAAGAAACCGATCGACGAGGATGGGACGATCGGGAGCGACATCGGCGGCATTGCGGATGTAGTGCCGGAGTTCCTTGTCTTCGTAGACGATCATCATCCCGCGGCCACCGAGGACGAAACTGGGGCGAACGAGTACCGGATAACCGATGCGGTCGGCGATCGCGACCGCTTCATCTTCGGAGACGGCGGTGCCAGCTTCGGCTTGTTTGAGGCCGATACGGTCGAGGAGGGCGGAAAAGTGTTTACGGTCTTCGGCGAGTTCGATGTTTTTGGGGCTGGTGCCGATGATGGGGACGCCGTGGCGTTCGAGATCGGCCGCGAGGTTGAGGGGGGTTTGTCCACCGAACTGGACGATGACACCAAAGGGCTTTTCTTGGTCGCAGATATTGAGAACGTCCTCGAGGGTGAGGGGTTCAAAGTAGAGCTTATCCGAAGTGTCGTAGTCAGTCGAAACGGTCTCGGGGTTGGAATTCACCATGACCGATTCGTAACCGAGCTCGCGCAGAGCGAAGGAGGCGTGGACGCAGCAGTAATCGAATTCGATGCCTTGTCCGATGCGATTGGGACCACCACCGAGAATGACGATTTTTTTGGTATCGGTCTCGCGGGCTTCGTTTTCGTCACCGTAGGTCGAGTAGTAGTAAGGGGTGGCGGCTTCAAACTCGGCAGCGCAGGTATCGACGAGGCGATAGGTCGGAATGATCCCTTTTTCCTTACGCTCGGCGCGTATGTCGTCTTGGTGGACACCACGGGCGTGTGCGATTTGGATGTCGGAGAAGCCCAGTTTTTTAGCACGGCGGAGGTCGAGGTTGGCGAGGTCGTTGCCTTCCTCGACAATAACGCGCATGTTTTCGAGGAACCAGGGATCGATTTGGGTGGCGTCAAAGATTTCCTCCATGGTCCAACCTTGTTCGAAGGCGACCTTGAGCCAGAAAATGCGCTCGGCATTGGGCACGTGGAGTTTGCGTTCAACGTCTTCGCGGGTCGCGATGGGATCCTTGCCATCGAAACCGAAGCCGAAGCGACCGGTCTCGAGTGAGCGGAGGGCCTTTTGGAGAGATTCTTTAAAAGTGCGTCCGATCGCCATGACTTCGCCGACTGCTTTCATGGAAGTGGTGAGAACGGGATCCGCAGTGGGGAACTTCTCGAAGGTGAAGCGGGGAACCTTGGTGACGATATAGTCGATGGTAGGCTCGAAGCTGGCGGGAGTTTTCTTGGTGATATCGTTCGGAAGTTCGTCGAGGGTGTATCCGACGGCGAGCTTGGCCGCGATTTTCGCGATGGGGTAACCGGTTGCTTTGGAAGCAAGAGCGGAGGAACGGCTGACTCGCGGGTTCATCTCAATGATGATACAGCGGCCGGTCTTGGGATCGACGGAGAACTGGATATTTGAGCCCCCGGTCTCGATACCGATCTCACGGATGACGGCGAAGGAGGCATCGCGCATGATCTGGTATTCGCGGTCGGAAAGGGTTTGTGCGGGAGCGACAGTGATGGAGTCGCCGGTGTGCACGCCCATGGGATCGAGGTTTTCGATGGAGCAAATGACGACGCAATTGTCGGCGTGATCGCGCATCACTTCCATTTCATATTCCTTCCAGCCGAGAAGGCATTCTTCGACAAGAACTTCAGTGGTGGGAGAAAGATCGAGGCCACGGGTGACGATGGTTTCAAATTCCTCTTTATTATAAGCGATACCGCCGCCGGTGCCGCCAAGGGTGAAGCCGGGGCGGATGACGAGGGGCATCATGCCGATGTCTTTTGCGATCTGCTTGGCCTCTTCCATGGTGTGGGCGACACCAGAGATGGGGAGATCGAGGCCGATCTTGATCATGGCTTCTTTGAAGCGGAGGCGGTTCTCGCCTTTGTCGATGGCGTCGGCATTGGCACCGATCATTTTTACGCCGTATTTTTCGAGGGTCCCGGCATGGAAAAGATCCATCGAGACATTGAGCGCGGTCTGGCCTCCGAGAGTCGGGAGAAGGGCATCTGGCTTCTCCTTGATGATAATTTTTTCGATGACCTCGGCGGTAATGGGCTCGATGTAGGTCCGTTCCGCAAATTGCGGATCGGTCATGATGGTGGCCGGGTTGGAATTGACCAAAACGACCTCGTAACCTTCCTCGCGAAGGGCCTTACAGGCTTGGGTACCGGAGTAGTCGAATTCGCAGCCTTGTCCGATGACAATGGGGCCTGCTCCTACGACGAGAATTTTTTTGATACTGGTGTCCTTCGGCATTTTTTAAAAGCGGTGCAGCTAAAACTTCGTCTATCTGCCAAGGAGGGGCGTGTTTGTAAAGGTTGATCGCGCTCAGAAACGACAGAAGTCCGGGAGGATCTCTTTAAAGCCCGCCATCGGGGTTCTGGTTGGACTTGGGTTTGTCATTCTCCAGGGTCGGTGGAAAGGTATCATCAACCCCTCTCAAATCATAAAAAAGCCCGTCTTTATGAGAGAAGACGGGCTTGGAAAAGAGACACTTTTGAGATTACTTGGAATTTTTTGAGATTGAGTTGGAAAGCAACAGGAGTCAGGGATGGGGCGCAATGGCGACAAGACAGTATCGACCTGAAATCGACGGCCTGAGGGCGGTGTCGGTCATCGGGGTCGTTTTGTTTCACCTCGGGTTGGGGTTCCCGGGGGGATTTGTGGGGGTTGATGTCTTTTTTGTGATCTCGGGCTATCTCATTACGGGAATTTTGCTGAGACAACTGCGTCAAGATCGCTTTTCCGTGGTGGAATTCTGGGCACGTCGGATTCGCCGGATTGCTCCGGCGGCGATCGCGATGGTGATCGGGACACTGCTCATCGGAGGATATTTGCAAACCCCTGAGCGGTACGCTGGGCTGGCGCGGAGTGCGATGGCGCATGTCGTGATGGCGTCCAATTGCTACTTTACGCGCGATGCGGGATACTTTGCGGAGAGCTCGGACTTCGAACCGCTATTGCACACTTGGTCGCTTTCGGTGGAGGAGCAATTCTACCTGATCTTCCCGCTGTTGGTGCTTTTCGCATGGAGGCGGTGGCCCGAAAAAATTGCTTGGATCATGGTGGCGAGTGCCGTGGTTTCACTTGGCTGGAGCTCTTTGGAAGTCTCGAGAGATCCCAAAGAGGCTTTCTTTTTGCTTCCAAGCCGAGGATGGGAACTCCTGGCCGGAGCGATCATGGCAGCTCTTCCGCGACCCCAAATGAAACGGCCGGGCAGCGAGGTTCTTTCGGCTCTCGGGCTAATTTTTGTGGTGGTTCCCATGTGGATCTATAATCGTGAAACGGCCTTTCCGGGACCGGCGGCACTCCCGCCGGTGCTCGGTGCAGTGATGTTGCTCTGCGCTGGCGGAGCAACCTCCGTAGGGCGTCTTCTCAGCTGGAGGCCACTGGTGGGAGTCGGGCTGATCTCCTACTCGCTCTATCTCTGGCATTGGCCGCTGGTGGTCTTTGCCCGGGAGGTGACTTTTGAGCTGACGGTGGCGTGGAAATTTTCCCTTCTCGCCGCTTCCACCGTGATCGCTTGGCTTTCTTGGCGCTGGATTGAGACGCCCTTTCGGTCAGGGGGATTTTTAGGAACGAACGCCCGGGCCTTGCGGTTCGGAGCAATTTCGGCAGCAGGGCTCTTTGCGATCGCGCTGGGGATCAAACTCAGTGGCGGTTTTCCCTCGCGCTTGCCGGAGGATCTCCGCGTCATCATGGCCGATGTGGCATGGAACGGAGGGGATTACACCAGCGCGCAAAGCGAGGCCTCGGCCATCGGGAAACGAAAGGAAGGCTCGGTAGACTTTGTTGTTTGGGGCGATAGCCACGGGGCTTCAGCTGCTCCAGCAATCGATGCCGCGGGACAAAAACTTGGATTGCGGGGACGGGCTTACTTGAACAACGGCACCCCACCGGTTACGGGCCTATGGTTCGCCGATATGGACAGGGAGGGAGCAGCCGCGATGGTCGCAATGAACGAGCGGGTCTTGGCCGAAATCATCAAGACCCGCCCAAAGGTCGTCATCTTGGTTGGTCGCTGGGTTGCACGGTGCGAGGGCTATAACGAGGTCGAAATGGTGGGTGAGCCAGAAAGTCATCGCTACACCACGATGGTTGTCGATTCGATGATCCCCGCACCAACCTTTGTCGAATCATCGACGGCTTTGATCCGCCAGCTTCAAAAGATGAACGAAGACCTTGTTAAAAACGGGATCGAACTCCTGCTCGTCCAGCAAGTTCCCGAAAGCACCGTCAGCCGAATCGCGGCCCGCTTTTATCTCAAGGAGCGATTTCCACGATTTTCTGACCTCCCGCAGTTTACGACAACCCGCGAGGACCACCGCAAGAGACAGGCCAGAACGATGAGAACTCTGGCCGATTTATCGAAAAAAGGCATCACCATCGTTGATCCCACCAACCAATTTTTCAAAGAAAGCAACGAGCTCCAGGTCTACGCTAATCGCTCATTCTACCGCGATGACGACCATCTCACGTGGGCCGGTTCCTTACACTACCTTGAGCCGGTCTTTGAAAAAATTATGCGCCGGATTTCACGCGTAAAATCGCAATGATAAGCCCGCGTTTTTCTCCAAAAACTTCCGCGATTTCAGTGAGATGAGCGGCATCCTTGAAACCCAACTTTTCATTGACGCGACGCGACGCTTCATTGTGATCAAAATAGAAGCTGAGAAGGTTCTCCACTCCCAAACGAGGACATTCCGCGATCATCTTCTTTTTTAAAAGCGTCCCCAATCCCCTCCCTTGATGACTCGCAGAAATGTAAGTGCTGATTTCGGCCGTCTTATCATAAGCGGGCCGACCTGCGTAAAACGAACGCAGGTAAACGCAGCCAACCACCCTTCCTTCTTCCTCCGCGACCCAGCACGGGCGGCGCTCTGGATGAAATTCCTGAAACCAAGCGACCCGCGACGCCACCGTCACCGGAGTGAGATCGGCGGTCGCCTTGCCACTGGGAATCGATTCGTTGTAAATCGCGACAAGGGCAGGCAGGTCGGTTTCGAAGGCTTCGCGAATGATCATCGCGCACACCTTACCAACCAACTTCCCATTCGCAAATCAAAGGCCTCGCCTTACTGTGCGCCGTGTCTCTGAAGTTCGATCCCCGCTCCCTCCACTTCCCCGATTTAGCACTGCGGCTCGATCCCCATCACCCCGCGCCCTTTGCCTTTGTCTCGCATGGACATGCCGACCATTTCGCGCGGCATGAGCGCGTTCTTTGCTCAAAAGGAACCGGCCATATTCTCGTGAAACGCTACGGCATAAAAGCCTCAAGCATTGAGGCGCTCGATTGGGGTGAGAAAAGGAAGATCAATGGCCACACCATCACCCTTCATCCCGCTGGTCACATCACGGGATCAGCGATGATTCGCATTGAGCACGAGGGCCAGTCTCTCCTCTACACCGGCGACTTCAAAACGCGCACCTCACGCACTGCCGAAACTCCCAATTTCCCAAAGTCTGATATCCTCATCATGGAGACTACTTTTGGGAAACAACACTTTGTCTTTCCCCCTACTTCAGAAATCGAAAACGCGATCGTCCGTTTCGCCCGTGAAACCCTCGACGATGGCGAAACACCCATCTTCCTCGCCTATTCCCTTGGTAAAGCCCAGGAAGCCCTCGCCATTCTCGACGAAGCGAACATTCCTGTTGTCATGCAAAAGCCAGTGCTCGAGATGACGAAGGCCTGCCGCGATCTCGGAGTAAAACTCTCCGAGCCCGTCCTTCTCGAAAAGACCATTCCACCCGGCGTCGCCGTCATTGCGCCACCCAGTGCCGTCCGCTCCCGCGTCATCCGCAACCACAAGAAACGACGCACCGCGATGCTGAGCGGTTGGGCTCTCACCCCGGGTTCGCACTACCGATATCAAGTGGATCTCGTCCTCCCACTTTCCGACCATGCCGACTATCCTGGCCTCCTCGAAGCGGTTGCACTGGTCTCCCCCGCCCTCGTCTACACTCTTCACGGAAGCACCCGCGAATTCGCAAGCGACCTCCGGGCCAAAGGAATCGAAGCTTGGTCAATCTACGGCGATGACCAACTCGAACTCCTCGACACTCCGCGAAGCGAAGTCCTTCCAAAAAGCGAAGTCCCCCGCCCTGCTTGCGACCTCCGTGACTTAAGCACGCTCCTCGAAACTCTCACGACGACTGCCTCACGTCTCAAGAAAATTGAGCTCCTCTCCATCTTCCTCCGCGATCGCTCTGATCACGAACTTCCACTCGTGACTCGATGGCTGAGTGGAGGCGGCATCACCCATTTTGGTTCTGCCATGGTCCGGCAAGCTCTTCTCGAAGTCACCGGTTTCCCACTCGCAAAATACAAGACCGTTTCCGCCAGCCAAAACGACTCCGCACGCACGGCGCGGCTTCTCCTAGAAGAAGCCACGCTTAAACCATTGGGTCATTGCTTTGAGCAAGTCGCCACGCACTTTGACGCCCTTACCTCGGCCCATGGTTCTCTCGCCAAAACCCGCCTTCTCGCTGACTGGCTCCGCCAGTGCCATCCCGCCGAAGGCGAAACAATTGTCCGCCTCCTCACGGGAGGACTGCGCGCCGGGGCTAAGGAAGGCCTCTATGAAGAGGCCCTTTCCGTTGCCTTCGATTATCCGCAATCCGCAATCCGCTACGCTGCTATGCTTACGGGTGATCTCGGAGAAGTCGCGATTGCCGCTAAAAATGGCCGCCTTATTGAGATCCAGCTACGTCCCGGTACCGCTATCAAGCCCATGCTCGCCTCGCCAACCGAAACGGCCCAAGAAATTCTCGACTGGCATGGTAATCCCGAGACGCCGCTCTGGTTGGAACCAAAGTACGATGGAATTCGGAGTCAACTTCACGTCACGCCCGAAAGGGTAAGACTTTTCTCCCGTGATCTCCGTTCGCTTGACGACGAATTTCCTGAAATCCTAGAAGCCGCCCAATCTCTTCCACCCTGCATTCTTGATGGCGAACTCATCGCCTATGCCGAGGGAAAACGCCTCACCTTTTTTGATCTTCAGAAACGCCTTGGTCGTAAGAAAATACAAGGGGACCTCTTTCTCGGAGCCGCCATTCCGGTCAAGTTCATTGCCTTTGACTGCCTGCATCACCAGAAAGGCCTTATCGACTCCCCTCTCGAAGAACGCCGCGCCGCTTTGGAATCTCTCGAACTCTCCGGACCATTTGCGACGGTAGCGCTTGCCCGCCCCCATGGCACCGATCTCACTTCACTAGAAAAAGAGTTTAAAAAAGCAATGTCCGATGACCATGAAGGACTCATCGCCAAGAATCCTTCTTCCCCTTATCAACCCGGGCGTCGTGGCCAATCCTGGCGGAAGCTCAAGGGTGTCATGCCCACTCTCGACTGCGTTGTCATCGCGGCCCAGCAAGGCCACGGAAAACGTGCTGGTCTCCTTTCGGATTACACTTTTGCGGTGCGAGATACGAAGTCAGGGGAACTTCGTACTTTAGGAAAAGCCTACTCCGGCCTCACTGATGATGAAATTGAGGAACTCACTGAGCACTTTCAAAAGACCACGATCGAGAAGATCTCAAGTCGCGTCGTGAAAGTGGAACCCACGATCATCTTGGAAATTGCCTTCGATAAAATCCGACCTTCCAAACGCCACGACTCTGGCTTCGCCCTCCGTTTCCCCAGAATCAAAGGGATCCGGCGGGACAAGAAGGTCGAAGAGATCGATACCCTACAAACGGCACAACGGCTCGTGTCATACGGAGCTTAAGCTGGACCGAAGTGGATGCTCAAAGCTTGGCTGAATTGCTTCAGCCTTTTCTTTTCGCGGGGATCGATGAGGACTAAGGAGATTCCTTTTTTTCCAGCACGGGCAGTGCGGCCGCTGCGGTGAGTGTAGTAATCAATCTGCTCGGGAAGCTGGTGATGAATCACGAAACTCAAGCCTTCGACATCGATCCCACGGGCCGCGACATCCGTCGCTACGAGGAACTGGGTCCGCTCTTTCTTAAAAGCGCGCATGACCTTGTCGCGCTCGAGCTGGGTAAGGTCGCCTTGGAGAACACCAACGGAATGGCCACCCTTGGTAAGTTGCTTGCACAGCATGTCTGCTCCATCACGGGTCCGGGTGAAAATGAGACCACGTTTCTCTCCTTGACGATGGAGGAATTCATCAATGAAATCGCTCTTGTCTTCTTTTACGCAAACCGCGAAACGGTGGTCGATATTGCGATTAACGACGTTTCTTGTGTCGATTTTGACCGTCTTGGGATCGGGCGACATGCAAAACTTTACGAGATCGCCCAGAGCAGGAGGGAAAGTGGCAGAGAAGAGCCAAGTCGCTTTGCGGAATTTGGTGATCTCGATGACATTCCGAATTTGGTCCTTAAAACCCATTGAGAGCATTTCATCAGCTTCATCGAGGACTAAATATTGGACCGCATCGATTGAGACCGCTTTCCGCTCCATGAGGTCATAAAGACGACCCGGAGTTGCGATGATAATATGGGTAGGGCGTTGGAGGCGAGTGACTTGTAGGTCAATCTTGTCGCCTCCAGCGACGACTTCGAGAAAGATCCGTTTTTCACAATATTTCGTGAATTTGAAGAGAGCCTTGCCAATTTGCTTCGCGAGTTCTCGGGTTGGAGCGAGGATGATCGCTTGGACTTTTTTACTGTTGGCATCGATCTTGGTGAGAAGAGGGAGACCAAAAGCAGCCGTTTTACCGGTCCCGGTTTGGGCCTGGGCCACAAAGTCATGACCACGTTCCATGAGGTAGGGAATCGATTGCGTCTGCACCGGGGTGGGTTTGTGGATACCCAATTCCTCAAGGCCTTGGATGAGGTCGGCTGGGATGCCAAGGGTTTTAAAATCGTTCACAGTTCCCGTGGTGTAGTCGGAGAGGGGGGGAAAGCCAAGCGTGGTGATTGAAATACAAGCCCTTCCTAAGGCAGAGCCTCTTCGTGATGCGCCTTGCTCTCATCTTCGCTCGCCTTATTTTCTCACCCTTAGCCAAAAATGCAGTCAAGGTCTCTATCCTCACCAGCCAAGCGAATATGCCTCGGACATGGGACACTTACCTAAGACCTACGAAAGGACTTTAAGACCCTTCATAATCGAGGTGATTGATCAGAATCGTTCGAAAGAGCGAGGCCTTCGGAGAAGCAATTTTGAACCTGAAGGAGGGAAAGGGGTATGAAGATGACTAGAGAAGCTTTCCGTAACGTTTTGATCATTCTTGCGATATTGGGTTCACACCTTAAAAAGCGCCAAACGACCGTCACTATCTTCGAAATTTTAGGATTCAACTTCCCTTTAATCGAATGCTCACCCCTTGAACCTGAACCTATTCACTTTTAAGGGAGGGGTGTTTCATCTTTGCTGAGGGCGTCATTCTCATGACTTGAACGACTCATCAGGACCGGTAAAGATTCATTCCGGAATTTCCAAATTCAGACCTCCTGACATAGGGGGGGCTGATCTCCTGCAACGCCGTTAAATAAAGGGCTTGGGCCGGATGTTGATTGAAATTAACGTAATAAGTTGTCGCGCTTCATGGCGCGCTCAGTCACACTCTGCGTAGCGTTTGCCATGCCCGAAGCCTCCAATTCTCCCGACAACCTCCCTTTAAATTTGCCCGAAATTTCACCCGGCACGGTGAACCCATCGTGCCGC
>Ga0222650_1000149_pt1 | contig 63111 bp, 39 predicted proteins | sample AntAcemetagen367_FD_179820 | JGI IMG/M metagenome (GOLD analysis project Ga0222650, IMG submission 179820) | Saline water microbial communities from Ace Lake, Antarctica - #367 | ecosystem: Environmental > Aquatic > Non-marine Saline and Alkaline > Saline | place: Antarctica: Ace Lake... | reverse complement strand
GTCGGTAGGTATAGTTTTAGACATACCGATTTTGCCGACTCAGTCGCCATGTCAATGCAAATATCGACTTTATTTGTCTTAAATAACTCTAAATAAGCGCGTTACCCTTAAGTTGACGCCAATGGCTTGTCACCCAAAGAATAGGTGAGGAGTTCGTTGCTCGGATTGACGATATCAATTTTATGAAGCTCGAGCCACTGGGTCGTGAAATCAGCAGCAAAACGCTGCGATTTAGAGTCTTGTAGCATCCTTAAGGCTTCCGCAGAACGAATCACTGAATCCCCTAATTTACCTTCAGATGCTAACTTCATCAAACGATCATCTGGAAGGGAGTTCCACAGAAAGTAAGACATCCTGGAGGCAATCGCATAATCATCAAGTTCCACTGTCTCACCTTCGTACTTATACAAGAAATTTGGTGAGCAGAGCATGACCTTCAAGGCTGCTTGCACGGCATTGAAGACATTGTCATCTTTTTCGTAGCTCTTTTTCGCGATATCGAAATAGTCTTCTAGCTCATTGTCATTCACCGGTCTGCGAAAGAGTTTGAGGGCAAGATTTCTGATGAATTCTTGGTATTGCTTATGTGGGTCACTGCCTTTTAGACCTTCATAGTATGTGTCATAAAATGTATTTTTGGGAGGCCAACTCTCATGAAATGGCCCCGTGACATCAGCCGATACAAAGTGTAAGAGGGTTCTTGGAAGGGAGTATAACTTCTTATCGCTTGGAAATGGCGGTATTCGAGTGAGTGCACTCAGGTCTTTTGGCAATTTAATGAAATAATTGTGGCTCTTGATGGCGAGGTTCATGCCAGAGTCCAAATAGACCCTTACTTTTTCACTCAGTAAGAACTCTTCAGAACTCACAAATTTGTTGTTGTGAGGGGGGCCAGTATGACTTGAGATTTTCAAACACTCATTGTTCTTGCCGATATCAGCTTTGATGCTGAAATCACGATTCTTAGAATCGGGATCATAAAAAGTAAAATGTCCGTTGATCTTTACGTCGTAATGACCCGACAATCGCACGTCATCTCCGAATCCAATCGCAGCGGATACAGTTTTATGACTAAACCCTTCGGTGGTCAGTTTGTCATTCGAACCGTCATGTGAGTTTTTTCTGCGAATGTTACTCTTTTCCCAACTATAAACGGTCGTAGAAGCCTTGGGCATCTCACCCACGATCTTCTCAGCAATTTCTGAAGCGGATCGAAAATAGCTGTCCATGGCATAGGGTGACATGAAAAGGTGATTCCCTTGGTTGTCAAAGCCATCTCTCGTGTTGTCCACAGGTAAGGTGGTTTTCACATTAAACTTCGTGAAGAAGACATCATTGATGGTGTTCTCATATTCACTACGATTCAAACGTTTGAGAACGCCTGGTAACGTTGCTTTGATTGTTCGATACTGTTTCGCCAAACGCTTTTCAAAAGCAGCCAGATCCTCAGCGGAAGGTTTCTCCTTCGCTTTTTTGGGTGGCATTTCTTTTTCTTCCACCACCGTTAAGAGCTCATTGAGTAATTCTTGATTATTCCAGTCTTTGTCACTGAAATTTTCAAAATTATGATCGCCCTTACTTTTCTCATTGCCATGACAACTGACACAGTAGGTTGTTAAGAAGGTTTTATTGAGGTCGAACTCGGTATTGTTTTCAACACCATACGCAACAGAGGTCAAAGCCCACACCATCAAAGTTAAATACAAAAGTCTCATTTAACTCTCCTTAAAGCCTGGCGGATGCGCTGCTAGTGGCGAAACTATCGATTTCACAGCCTAAGTGTTGCAATGCTGCGAGGTAGATATTATTGCGGTTATCTACACCATTAAACTTAATATGTTTATTATGGTCAAAGCCGCCGCCGGCGACAATCACAGGGTTATTCTTATAGCCGTGAGGGCCCTCTTCCTTACTGATACTCAGAGAACTGGTGATCAAACAAACCGTCTGATCCAATAAGGTCGCACCGGATTTTGTTTTCGCGGATTGAAGTTTACCCAAAAAGCGAGCGGTTTGCATCATGTAGGCTTGGTCAGCTTCGATGGTTTTAAGGTAGCCCTCCTTGTTCTGAACTTGGTGTGAATCAGTATGATGACCACTCCAATTCCATTCACCATACACATTCGCCACTCGCGTGACGTCATATTTGTATGCAAGAAAGAGCAAATCAAGATAGGTTGAACGTTCATTAAAAATCTTGTCCGCTAAAATCTTTTGAAGATACTCACTACACTCCTGCGTGTCGAATTTCACGTTTTCAGGGAATGGTACCTCTACCTGCTTCCTGCTCAACCAGCGTTCAGCTCTTTGGATCGACTTTTCAGATTCACGCAAACTGGAAAAGTACTCATCCAATTTGTCCCGGTCTTCCTTGGAAACTTGATTACTCAAACGCTTCGCTTCTTTTCTGGTCGCGTCCAGCATGGATTTTTTAAGCGCCAGCAATTCGGCACGTTTTCCCCTGTCTACTTGGCCAAATATCTTCTGGAACAATACCTGACTATTCGTGATCGGGGAAATGGCCAAACCACCCTTCCAAGAGATTCCAACTGAATTCCTCTGTTCCACGACCAAGTTTCTAATACGCGTGTCGTAACCAAGATGAGCGGCGGCGATTTCATCTACCGAATCCCTAATCAATTCGGGATTTCCATGGTCAGCATATTCAGCAAACGCATACATCGTGTCGAAATGATTCCCATAGTTTCTTAAATTAGTACAAAGCGTAAAATCCTTTTTAAGCTTTTCCAGTGGTTTGAAAGTAGAAGTGCTCTGATAGTCCCTTCCCGTAGAGGTCGGGAAGTTGTCAGAACACATGCCATTCCCGATGTTCATACAAAACAAACGATTGGCTTTCACCGAATCATCACCCTTGGCCTCTTGACCAAAGCTTTCCAAAGCAGGCAACACAAGGCTACCGCCGGCGGATCTTAAAAAATTTCTTCTCAGCATTTTTTTGAATTTATTTTGATTAGCTGCTAGGAATTTTCTTTTGGGGTGAGGAGCTTAGGAGGCACCGTTGACGGGGGCACCAGGGGGGTGACTTCAATTTAACTTCTCCACTCAAACATAAGGCAGCGCAATGAAACTAGGAGTATAACGACTTCTTTGTGGTAAATTGCGACATGGGAACCTGCTTCGCTGAAAGCATTGGGGGTCGAAGCCCACGCCCAGGGTAAGCCTGTCCCAAAAATGGGCAAAGTCCCGCCTCCCAAGAAATAGCGACGGGCGAATGCCAGTGCTTGTCCGTCGCGAAGGTTACTCATCGGGCGCGGCCTTTTGGTCGTCGCCTGCAGGAGACTCGGCCTCCTTTTTGACATCATTGCCCCACTTGGCTGATAGCTTGAGTCGGGAGTCGCAGTAGAACTGGGTGTCAGGCAAAACCGCGATGGTGAACGGTTTCGTTGTCTGGGCGAAATGCTCCGCTTCCTTCAGGTTCTGCCTCGTCGCGCAGCCGATCAGCACGGTGACCATTGCTAGAATCAGTATCTTTCTCAGGTCAAATTTCTTTTCTTGGCGAGCGTTGCGGAGAGCACCATGAGCGTCAAGCGGCGAGACCGTTGCAGCAGGGAAGATGTCCTTCTCATTGCGCACTTTTCTTATTGATTTTCTCATGAATGTCACAACATTGAATGATCGATATGAATTTAGCGTACCTTCGTAAAACGGTCCTGATTTTGGTGAGTAGCGGGTGCTGGCTTTCCTGCTCGGGTTCCTGCGCTGCGGCGGAGCCTGACTCCGCGAAGCCGCCCTACAGCGCCGAGGCGTTAAGGGAGACGCTCGACCCGTTTTACAAGCAGCACATTGTCGCCGACGGCCTGGTGGTGGCCGGTTCGGAGAAGGTCTCGCTCACCGCTCTGCGCGAGGTCGGCTACCTGGCGCAGAGGTTGCTTGCCAAGCGGCCTGACGTGATGCGCGCCCTCTGTGAGAAGAGAAAGATGTTTGTGGCCGTGATGGCTTATTGCGAACTGCAAACCGACCTGCCCGACTGCCGGGGGATGTCGTTGTGGTGGGCTTATCGGGCCCGCGGACTGGGGAGCAGGCCGGTCAGTTGTGGTGAAGAGAACGTGCTTAACTTCAAGGGCGACCCCTGGGAGGGGGAAAACATTTTCATTCACGAGTTCGCCCACGGGATTCAAAGTGTCATCGGCGGTCTCGACGACCAGTTCAATGCGCGCCTCCGGGGCTTGTTCGACAAGGCGGAAAAGAGCGGTCGCTTCGGTGGGTATGCGATCGAGGGCGGCATCGCCGAGTTCTGGGCCGAGGGCGTGCAGGCTTGGTTCAACTGCAACGGGACCATGAGGCCGAAGTCCGGCGGTGGGCAGAGTTCATTCGAGGTTCTCGGACCGAAGGGAGAACACGTCTGCCACCTGCAAACGCGCCAGCAGGTGCGAACACACATGCCTGAGTTCGCCAAGCTGCTTGATGACTCCTTTCGACAAAACGAGTGGGTCTACGTGCCCGTGGCGGAGCGCTTGGACGAGCCACACCTGAGGGGCTTCGATCCCGCCGGGGCCCCCACCTTCCGCTGGCCGCCTGCGGTCGTCGCGGCCTTCCATCGAATCGAAGCCGAACGAGCGAGCAAGAGAAAGAAGCAAAGAATCAAAAAATGAAAATATCAATATTTAGTCTCTCTACGATGAACTCTTGGATCGGCGGCGCCGTGGCCTTGGTTCTGATGTCAACGGCCACGATGCTTCAGGCTCAAGGAACCAAGGCGGACTACGAACGTTTCGACAAGATCGGCGGCATCACCGGCGGCAAGGTGTTTCGAACGAAGGTGCAAGCGCATTGGCTGACCGGCACCCAGTGCTTCTGGTATCGCAACGATCTGGGCCACGGCCGGAAGAATTTCGTCTTCGTCGATGCGGCCGCGGGCAAGCGAAAAGCGGCTTTCGACCACGAGCGGCTCGCAAAGGATCTCGCGAAAGCAACGGGCAAGGCCTTCGAAGCTCACAAATTGCCCTTCGACGCGATCGAATATAAGAAAGCGGACGGCGAGGAAAAGGGATTGCTGGGAGAGGCCGTCTACTTCAAGGCGGAGGGCAAATCGTGGAAAATCGACCTTAAGGATCAGTCCCTCGCCGAAGACGCGCCCGGGGCCAAGAAGGTGTCGGTCATCAGAGGAATCCCCGCTCCGCGACAGGAGGCCTCGAAGCTGCTCTTCTCGCAATCCCCGCAACCTGGGGCCGAAGCGACTTTGCCGCACGGGAAACCGGCCGGGCCCAAACGGCAGTTCCCTCAATCGCCCGAGGAAAAGAAGGACGCCGCACAGAAGGAAGAAGCGAAGAAGGTCGAGGCCTTCATCAAGGACGACAATGTCTGGCTTCGTCTTGGCAAGGACGGCGAGGAAGTCGCTCTGACGACGGACGGTAAGGAAGGTGATGGTTATCAAGGTAATTTCCAATGGTCCCCCGACCGGAAGAAACTGATTGGTTTCCATCATAAGAAAGCCCAAGAGCACATCGTCCATTTCATCGAGTCCTCGCCCAAGGATCAGTTGCAACCGAAGTTACATTCGAACAACTACCTCAAACCTGGCGACCAGATTGCCCAGACCAAGCCGCATCTGTTCGACATCGTCGGAAAGAAGGAGATCCCGCTCGACGAGACGCTTTTCGCCAACCCATGGAGCATCGGTTCGCATCGTTGGGAGAAGGACTCCAGCAGATTTACGTTCTACTACAACCAACGAGGACACGGCGCAGTGAGGATCGTGGCCATCGATGCCGGGAGCGGCGAAGTCACCGCGCTGATCGACGACACGAGCAAGACCTTCGTCAATTATTCCAACTACAATCATCGCCAGTTGTTGGAGCCCACGAACGAGATGATCTGGATGTCGGAATGCGACGGGTGGAACCATTTGTACCTCTACGATTTCGGCAGCGGTGAGCTGAAGAACCAGATCACCAAGGGCCCGTGGATCGTGCGGAAGGTCGACCGCGTGGACCCGGTCAAGCGTCAGATCTGGTTCCAGGCCGGGGGAATTTATCCCGAGCAGGATCCCTATTACATCCACTATTGCCGCATCAACTTCGACGGAACGGGCCTCGTGAAATTGACCGCTGGCGACGGCACGCACTCGATCGAATACTCGCCGGACCGTGAGTTCATCGTCGACACGTATTCCCGCGTCGACATGCCGCCGGTGAACGAGTTGCGTCGGGTCAGCGACGGCTCGCTGGTTTGCCCCTTGGAAAAGTCCGAGGCCAGCGAACTCGAGGCCACCGTCTGGCAAAGGCCTGAGCATTTCGTGGCCAAGGGGCGCGACGGCAAGACCGACATCTACGGGGTGATTTACCGCCCCTCGACTTTCGACCCGAGCAAGAAGTATCCGGTCATTGAGAAGATCTACGCCGGGCCCCACGGGTCCTTCGTGCCGAAGAGTTTTTCGCCCTGTCACGGCGCCCAGCGCTGGGCCGAGTTGGGATTCATCGTGGTGCAGATCGACGGCATGGGCACCTCGCACCGCAGCAAGGCCTTCCACGACGTGTGCTGGAAGAACGTGGGCGACGCTGGTTTCCCCGATCGCATTCTCTGGATCAAAGAGGCCGCTAAGAACTACCCCTACATGGACCTCAGCCGCGTCGGAATTTTCGGCGGTTCGGCCGGCGGGCAAAGTTCGACCGGGGCCCTGCTCAATCACGGAGATTTCTACAAGGTGGCCGTTTCAGATTGCGGTTGCCACGACAATCGCATGGATAAGATTTGGTGGAATGAAGCCTGGATGGGTTGGCCGGTGGGACCGGAATACGCCGAAAGTTCCAACGTGACCCACGCCCATAAGCTTCAGGGAAAGCTGCTGCTGATCGTGGGCGAGTTGGACCGCAACGTCGATCCGGCCTCGACCATGCAGGTAGTAGACGCCCTGGTCAAAGCCGACCGCGATTTCGACATGCTGATCATCCCCGGCGCCGGCCATGGCGCGGCTGGCTCCGCCTACGGGAAACGCCGTCAGAAGGATTACTTCGTCCGCAACCTGCTGGGTGTTGAACCGCGATGGGAGCCGTAACGGCCAAGACGCCCGTCCTCCGACATGCGCGAGCGGGAGGTGGTCATCATCGAACGTCCCATGACACCGACAAGTGGAAGACCCTGCCGGTGCAGCCATCGCCCCCCTTTTCCCAGCCTTCCGGTCCGGCCCAACCAACTGGCTTAGGGGCCTATCCCAAAGGCAGGTCCATTTTCCGTTTCCTGGGCCTGTCCTCATGCCCGCCCTGCAGAACATCCTCACAGAGGGAAGGGCTGTCCCGGTCCACTACAAGCGGGAGTGACGCTACAGATCGACCACCTTGACCTTTGCGCCCGGCGGCGCTAGCGCTGTCATTTGGCCTTGCGTTGCTTTTCCTTCTCGGCGTTCTCAGCTTCAATTCGATGGTAGGCCTCGACCACCGCGGGCGGCCAGCGGAACTCAGGCGCGTCGGCCGGATCGAAGCCGCTCAGGTGGGGCTCGTCCAGCCGTTTCGCCACGGGCACATAGACCCATTCATTTTGTCGAAACGTCCTGTCGAGCAGTTTGGCGAATTCCGGACAGTATGTTCTCAACTGCTTTCGGGTGGTCAGGTGGCTGACGATCTCTCCTTGGGGATCGATCACGGTGAAAGAGTCCGACCCTCTTCCAGACTTCGGCTTCTTGCGGTCGTTGCACTCGAACCATGTCTGAACGCCTTCGGCCCAGAACTCCGCGAAGCCACCGTCGATCGCATATCCACCGAAGCGCCCACTTTGCTTCGCTTGCTCGTAGAGCACCCTAAGTCGCGCGTTGAACTCCTCGCCAAGGACACTGTGAATCCCGTGGGCGAATTCGTGAACGAAGATGTTTTCACCCTGATAAGGATCTCCCTTGAGGTTCAGCAAATTTTCTTCGGCACAACTGACCGGCCTCGACCCCAGGCCTCGAGCGCGATAGGCCCACCAAAGCGACATTGTTCGGCAATCGGGCAGGTCGGTCTGCAGTTCGCAGTAAGCCATCACGGCCACGAACATCTTTCGCTTTTCGCAAAGATCCCTTATCACGTCAGGCCGATTGGCGAGCATCTTCTTTAACAGGTATCCCGCTTCTCCTAGAGCGTGTATGGAAACTTTCTCTGAACCCGCGACCACGAGGCCGTCGGCGACGATGTGTTGTTTGTAAAAGGGATCGAGCGTTTTTCGGAGTGCCTCGGGGCGATACGGATTCAAGATCCTCTGCCAGAGCGCGAAGCGCTTGGGCGAGAGCTTCTTCAACTCCGCCAGATGTTCGGGGCCCGCGTCCAGGCAGACGGCATAGACCAGGGCGAATTCTCCGAGATCTTCATGGCGCACTTGATCGCCATAGTCGGAGACGGATATTTGATCTGCTTTAATGGCCTCTTCCCACTTGTCGAGTGTCTTAGGATCTGACTGTGTGGCGACCTGCTCCAGCGTGTGGCCGGCTTCGTGAGCGATCACTAAGGCGTCGGCATGAGGAACCAGATTGATATATCCTTTTCCGCCATGCGCTCTTGCTCCACCGAGGTCCGCATAGATCGCGATCCCGTCTTCTCCCTTGTCAGACACAGCCACGCACGCGCTCAAGTAGGAGTTGGGAAGCTTCTCAAGACGCCCGACCAGTTGCTCGAGCTTAGCACCGGTGGCATCTTCAATGGTCAGCTTGAACCGATATTCGCCAGAGGTCGCGATCCACTGCTTGCCGGCGACGCGCCCTCTTCTCATCTGAACGGCCTCGGGCCCGGACACCACCTTTATTTTTGTTGTACTGTGCTGCCCGAATTTTTCAAAGATCGGTTTGAAATGCGATTTCAACTTGTCTTTTGCGCTAGCGCCCGTCGTAACGACGACCCGGAGACCGTAGTTGTAGCGGACCGTCTTGGGATCCGTCCAGCTGTTGCGTTTTGCGGAGCGGGACACGGAGGGAACGCTGTGAAACGCCCCACTGCGCAGAGATGGCTTATCGGTTTTCGTGGTATTCACCGGATCAACAGTCGGTGACCTGCTGTAGAAGTCCTTGTCATACCAGTCACGGCAGAATTCCCAGACGTTCCCGTGCATGTCATACAAGCCCCAGGGGTTGGGCTTCAGCTGGCCGACCCGGTGGGCGTAGTCTTCCTTCTGCCCCGCGCGTAACCCGCCGTACCAGCCGTAGTCGATGAGCTTCGACAGGTCATCTCCGAAGGAAAAAGTCGTGGTAGTTCCCGCGCGGCAGGCATACTCCCATTGCGCTTCCGTCGGGAGAGAGACGGTCCTGCCGGTCTTCTTTGAAAGCTTGCGGCAGAACGCGACTGCATCATAAGAGTCCACAAAGGCAACAGGATAGTCGTCAAAGCCTTGTGGTCTCGGCTGCAGACGCATGTATCCCAAGGCCCGCTCTGCTTTCCATGGTTCAGTCCCCATCACAGCCTTCCACTGAGCCTGCGTTACCTCGTAGATGCCCATGTAGAAGGGCTTGCTGATCGTCACCTCATGGACAGGATATTCATCTGTCAGGTGCTCCTCCTTGCCCCCGACCCTCTTGATCGTTTCCGCCGGGGTGTCGTGGTTACCCATCTTGAACGTGCCGGCTGGAATGGGCACGAGCTTCATCGATACCCCCTTACCAAGGTCGAGGCTGAGTTCTTTGGTCACGGAATCGCCGCCGGGGTTTCCCGCTTGGCCGAACGCTACCGGCACACAAGCCAGCAGCGCAACCGTCACGATGGTTGCCGTCAGCAGGAAAGACGAAAACGATTCCGGGTGGGATAGCCTCGTGGAAGTGCTGGCAGGGTTCCTTTGCGTTGGCTGATCATTCATAGACCCTATCACTCCCGGCGATGCAGAATCTGGACAGATCATTTTCCAGTCGCATATTCATTTCCTTTTCCACTTTCTCATTCGTTCTCTGTTACCGCACTGACCGTTTTCTATTGCCAACGCCGGTTTTGAGCGGGGCATTTATGCCTACGCTCAAAAACATGATTCGGCCTGATACCGTGAGCTTGAAACTAATTCCAAGCTTTCAATGTGTCGATGGTCTCCACGGCGTTGATCAGTCCAATACGGCCGGTCGCATTGGCTGGCAGTGCGAAGCTTTCGATCAGGATATCGTCAAGATAGAATTCCATTAACGATCCTTTGAGAAGTAAGCGAAATGCTGCCGGGCTCCCGAACTTCATCTCTCGGTCAACGCGCTTCTCAGATTTGAAGCCCGTGCCGTCCGCTTTCATCGGGCCCAACTCAGCCACCCCGGTGCTGTCGATCAACAGGCCGGCTCCCAAATCATTTGTGCATTCAAGGTAGACCCCGCAGCGTGGCGAATCCTTTGCCTTCGGCAGCCTCAGGATTCCTTCCAAAATAATTCCCTGTTTCGTGTCAAAGTTATTGCCGAGCAAAGCGACTGCGGCCTTGGGATCAAGCGGCCTTTCAACCGCGATTGACCGGTGTTTCATCTTCTCGTTTTCTTTCCACCACCCGAAGCGTAGCGTTCCCTCGTGATCGATTCGCACGTCCTTTATGGGAGCGAATGAGACCTGGACGTCTCTAGCCTGGGTGAAATGACAGGCAAGCATGCCCTCGGGGTGACGGAAGAAGCGAGCGAAGTAGGTATGCCCTGTTAGGACCTTGTAATTCTTCTTTGCCTTGCGAAAAGGGCCTTCGGGTCGATCTGCAACAAGTGTCGTCATGGCGGGATAGTGGCCTAACAACATGTAGTATTTGTCACCGATCTTCTCCACCGCGCCGACCTCTCCACTGTTCTCATCATCGATCACTCTGGGAGGCGCAAGTGCTTTCCAGTGCACGCCATCGAGCGACTCGCCGAAGCCGAAGATCCCGTCAGCGGCGTCCTTCTCCGAGCGCTTCGGGCTTGCGGTCCAGTAGCCGTAGAGTCCGCCCCCTGGCTTGGGAATGGTCCAGATGCAGTCCCAGCGTCCGGTCTTCTCGTACCATTGTTCGTTCTGTCCGAATCGGTATTCGTCCCCTTTTAACCGGGTCCAGTGAAGGAGGTCCGTGGATTCGGCAAAGTAGATGTTCTGAGGCTCGCCGGGCATCGCCTCGGAGAAATTCATATAGAATTTCCCGTCCTGATCGAAGGTCGGTGACTTCCAGGTCGAACCCGTACCCATCCCCTTGGCTCCCGGAGTCTTTTTTAGGATCGGCCCCCTTTCAGTCCAGTGTACGCCATCAGGCGACGTGGCCATGGAAATATTGTCCCAGAGCCAGCGGTGTTTTTTGTAGCCGACATTTGCGAGGGAGTAGAGGAAGTATGTTCCTTCATGATGGTAGAGCCAAACGTCCCACATGTTACCGGTTTCCTGGTGTTGTGCTTTGTAGAACAGGGATTGCACAATCTTGTCTGAAACCGGTCGATCGGGGTCACCGTCCGTCTTCTCTTGGGCGGGCCCACTGATGCCGCACAAGGCAAGGACACTGATACAAATTGATGATAGTTTTCTTCTCATATTTTTCATATTTCTCTTTATCTCCTTCTATGGCTCTCACCTCCCCTTAATCACGGCCGCTTTAATCAACTCACGCGCCTCAATCGTTTCCTCACTTTGCGGGGCGAGTTTCTTGAGCTTCTGATAGACCTGACCAGCACCGGGCAGGTCGCCGGCGTTGAGCTTGATCTTGACCTGGGTCATGATTAGCAGGCGTCGCTGCCCATCATTCATGTCTGCCTCGAGCATCTGCTCGGCGAGAAGGGCTGCTCGTGCGTCGCCCAAATTGGCGTAGACCGCGATCACGCTGACCATGAACTCCGGATCGAGACGCAGCATCGGATGGGTCGCTAGCGAGGAATCAATCAGACCCAAGGCATGCGACCGGTCGTTGGGGGAGGTGGTTCGGGCCATTCGCCGAATCCGCATCCGTGCCTGCTCCACATCCTCTTGCTCCTCCTCAGACAGCGGCCATCCGCCGCGGTGAAGACGGACAAGTAGCGCTTTTGCTTCCTCGGGCTTCCCCTGCGCCAACAATGCACCCGCCATCAGACGGCTGGAATCCATGTCCGCCATCGTCAAGGATCGAACAAACTCATTGGGGAAGACGACGTTCAGCCAGCGGTGATGTGGGTCTCCCTCGCTGGAGTATGTCAACACCAGCGGATGCACGCCCGGTTCGAGATATACGACGCCGCGTTCTCTTGTCTCCCGGTCTTTGAGACCGTCGGTCTCGATCACGGTTTCCGAACCCACCACCAGCCGGCAATCGTCATCCGACTGCAACGAAAACGCGTAGTCGCCTGCCTTCTTGACCTTCAGGTAGCCGCTGAGCTTTAGAGCAGAGGGGTGAGTGGTCCGATGATCCTTGCCGTCCTTCTTGACGGTCTTGTGATAGGGAAGCAGAACACCATTCAGATGCGCTCGGTCGATTTGCCTGAGGACTCCCTGCTTGACCGGCTTGAGCGCATCAAAGTCGGGCAACTCATCCCACTTGCCATAGGAGCTGGCATAGTTCATTCCCTGCTCTTGGCAAGCCTTCGTCGTGTAGAGCTCGACCGGGAAGTTTTCAAAACCATCCGCCAGGCGGTTCGGGCCCTCCCGCGGGCCGTGCCAATTCACTTGAGGAATTCTGGGAGCGTCGAACTGGCCAAACTGCTCGCCCCCGCTGCCGGTTTCACTATTCCATTTCTTGGCACTCCCACCACCGAGAGAAACCAGCCGTTTGCCGTCGAGGCTGTATCGAACTTTCGTGACCGCGGCATCTTGGTAGCCTTGTTCGGCCGCATGGCGGCTCGTCGTCCGTATCTTGCCTGACTCCAGATCCCATTGGCTGATGACGGCTTCGCGATATCCCGCAACAAGCCGCTTGCCATCCGGCGAGAAGGCCAGCGACAAGACCTCGCCCTGTTGACCATCGAGCGTGCGCAGCGGCTTGCCGGTGGTCGCGTCCCACAGCCGAATATGGGCGTTATCGATTGCGGTGGCGATGCGCTTCCCGTCCGGAGAGTAAGCCACGGCATGCACCGGCCCGGCATGCCCGGGGAGCGTCAGCAGCTCTTTGCCGGAGGACGTATCCCAGATCTTGACCGAGCGGTCATGACTGGCGGATGCCAGCCGCTTGCCGTCGGGCGAAAAGGCCAGCGCGACCACATCCGCGGCGTGCCCGCTGAGAACGCGAAGGATCTGCCCGCTGACGGGATCCAACAGCGTGATGCGATAGTCCTCACTGCCCGCCGCGAGCCGCTTGCCGTCCGGCGAAAAGACAACTGAAACGATGCTGACCGCACCGATACTGATCGTGTGCGATTCCGCGGGCTTTCCTTTCTTCTCTAAGATCTCGTCGACGTCCCACAAGCGGACGCTTCCGTATTGGTGTCCCGAAGCAAGTTGATGGCCGTCAGGTGAGAAGGCAAACGAGCGCGGCGTATCGTAGAGCACTCCCACCACCAGCGGTTGTCCCAAGTCGCGATGCGAGTGGCGGCCTTTTCTTAGCTGAATACGATGGTCATGAGAATAGGCGCTATGACTCAAGTCGGCAGATACGGTGGGAGACGCCTGTATCGCATGCTGCGACCAAGGGTAGGGCTGCAGCAGCCAGGTGATGCGGTTCTCTTCGCCTTTCTTCAGGAATTTTCCCGGGATGACGATGTTGCGGTCGGGCCATTGCCACTTGCGACCAAGCGGCTCGCCGTTAATCCAGACGGTCTCGAGCTGGGCTCTGGGCACGCCAGCTTCGTACACCAGGTCGCTACCCTTCCAGTCTGCGGGAAGATCGAAGTCCTGTGCCAACCAGAACCCCCTGTTGTTTTTAAAAGGGATTGTCAGCATGTGGTCCCTATCCCAGTGGCGCGGTCGCGTGATCGGTGACCAGTCCAACCCGGCTGTCAGCGGGGCGAGCTGATCGGTGTCCGCAAGATGATGATACCTGCGAGCCTCGGCAAATTGCCAACGCTCGCTCATGTCGACGGCCGGCTCGGTCTGTTCAAATTTCTTAAGCAGCGCCGCCGCGAATTCCGCGTCGCCGCGGACCGATAGCTTGATGTCGGAGAGCGCCAACGCGGCCGTTCTCCAGTGAGCGCTCCCCGCTGGGGAATGGTCGAGGACGACGGCCATGAGTTTTTCGGCGGCAGCATAGCGAATGTCCGTCGTGCCGTTTTCCGTGCGACTCAAACTCTGCGCGATCTGCAGCAGTTGGCTGTGCGGATACGCACCGATCAACTCATCGACCCGCCGCGCCAGCATGTCGCCGACCCGTTTTCGAGCGAGATCATGGACTTGACGGACGGCAAGTGATACTCGGCCAAAATCCGCGACCCCTTCGCCGTCGTGCACCTTCCAACTCGCCCGCCAGTGTTTCAACGGATACGACCACTCGTAGAGGTTCACGAGATCGTCCAGCGGCAACTGCGCGAGCCTGTCTTCCGCCATAAACGCCCACATCATCTCCTGCAGATAGCTACGGTCGCGATTATCGTGCTTGATGCTGAAGTCGTAGGTATCAGCCAGATTCAGCTGCACCTTGACCTCGCCCGCGGCGCGGGCGATCACCTTGCCGCCTAAGGCATCCAGCACCTCTAGCTGAACCTTCCGCATGCCGGACCGCAAGAAAAGCTTCATGACTTGCTTGCCTTCGGCCGTGCGGCCGTCGTCAAATCGCCAGCGGTAGACGGCGGCGGCGGAAGCACTTGGGGCATGGGCGCTGAAGCGATACCAGTTGAGATCATGCCCAGGAGAGACGGCCCCGAGATGGGCGTGTTGATACCAACTAAACGAGGCCCACGATACGGGCGCACGATGTTCCAGCGGCGCGGCCGTCGCATCCGCCATCGGCTCCCACACTATGTAGCTTGGTATTTGCCCGTAAGGGCCTCCCCTTGTCGTCCCAAATTTCGGCCACCGCGGACCGTAATCCCCATTGAAATCCTTCCTTGGATCCTTCCACCACAGCCCGGCCCAACCGACCTGCCCCGCGGGGCCATATTGCAAGATCTCGAGACGATGTTGTCCTTTGTCGATTTCCATCTCGAAAATCCGCCCGGCTTTGCCTCCCCGAAATGTCGCGATCAATTGGCCGTCCAGCAGCATATAGCCCCCAGGTCCAGCCATGCAAAAAATCCGGTAAGAACCCGTTGCCGGAATTTGAAAAATCCCGCTGATTCGGCTGAGCGATGCCGGCTGGGAGTCCACCAGCTCGCGCAGGTTCAACCGACCTGAGCCTTTCGGTCGGAACTGAACACCGCCGCGATAGATCACCCGTGCCGGCTGGGTCGGACCGTGATGCGAGGTTTCCCGTACCTGCGGAACGCCCCTTCCTACGATGGCAGCGGAAGCGTCCCACCGCTTCTGAAAGCCAGCGAGCGTTTCGAGCTCGGGAGCGTAGCGATCGAGCTGGCGGACCTCTTCAACCAGTTCCGCCTGCGGCGCCCAATCGAGTCGCGTGGGTTGCTTCGCCTGATCCACCAGATAGACCCAATAATCCTCGTCGCCGCTGGACGAGTCGAACAATATCGACGTCGGTTTTCCAGCCTCCGCCCAGACGATGCGGCAACCGACCCGCTCGCCACTTAATCGATGCACAATGGGGACCAGGCGGCTGGGGTCGCGTCCGGGGATACAGATCGTCGCGTGCGCGACGCCAGGGCTCCTGGTAATGAAGCCAGCTTGAGAGAGGAGGCCTCCCACTTCCAGCTTCAGCGTCTTCGCACCGAGCGGGATCGGAGCGAGCCGGGCCTGCCGGCACTCTTTAGGGTGGCGACGATCTTCCCCCGCTTTCCAGGTCACCTGAAGCAGACTTTCTTCAGGAAGCAGTTTGCCGTCGATATAAACCTTGGCGCCATTCGGCCGCCAAGAGAAGTATTGGTACTCCGGCCGGATGGCAAGCGTCACCGAGCCGGTGACGCGCAGGATCGGGCCTCCGTCATCTTCACCCAGCCGACTGTAGGCTTTGGGGTCCCACTTCGTCTTCGCCTTTTTGTAGCGCTCCTTCTCCTTGGCAATCGTTGCCGCTTTCTCTTCCGGCTTACGGATGTCACGTTGGATCGCGCTCTTGGTCTTCGGATCGAAGGCCAGGCCACCCGTAATCTTGAGCGGTTTCAAATCCGCGAGATACACCTGCGGCGGCATCCGCAGCAGCGCGCCAGTCATCGCCACTTTGACCGGCACGCGAATCTCGGCGTTCTTCACATGCCAGGGAGCCGGCTCAGGGTCGGCGGCCGAGAGTGGGGCCGCGAAGCACAGTAAGGGTATGACAAAGAATGATTTCAGTTTGTTTAGTAGATTCATTGTAGCCTTTATCTTTATCTTTATCTATTGGACTCCTTGTTCGCCTCTTGAGTTACTGAGATTCCAGCTTTCCTCGCCAGTCAGGGTTCTCATTGTTTCTTTCCTTCATTTGCAAAAAGTAGATGGATTTCGCTAGCGGCTAGAAGGAAGATACCGTTACCAAATTTCGAGGTGCTTGCTTCCGCAACTTTCCCGGGACCACCGCCGGCTGGTTGACTCCATCCGACCTTGCCGTCTTCGTTTACAACCGAAGCAAGCGCAGTCCATGCCTTCCTTGCAACCGGAAGAAAACGCTCTCTGTTTAAGATCCCATTATTGATTCCCCAGGTGATGCCGTAGCAGAAGAAACCGGTTCCACTACTTTCCTTCATTACATATTGTTCAGGATCATCAAGGTTGCTTCGCCAGAAGCCATCGGCTTGTTGGCGCATCGCGAGCGACTCTGCCATTTGAACATACAAAGCCTTATAACGGGCATAGCTTTTATGATGCTCGGGGAGGTGTTTCAGGATTCGGGTCAGCCCGCCAAACGCCCACCCGTTGCCCCGGGACCATAACACTTTTTTCCCGTTCTTCGTCTTCCTGGGTTTGGAACGTGCGTCCCGATAGAACAGGCCCGCATCGTGGTCAAAGATTTCTTTATGCACATCCCAAAAGCAGGCATTCATCCAATCCACGTATTTTTCATCCCCCGTCATTTGATACAGCATCGCGAGCACCGGAGGTGCGGTAAACAGCCCATCCACAAAGCGATGTCCCGTGTTTTCGAAATACCATTTCCCAGGGGCGGACACAGGATTCTCAACCTTTGGGTCTTCGAGAAACGCAAGGGTGGGCTGCATCATCAGCTCATTCTTTTTTGCCCGATAACACCCATACCAAATCTGGCCGCAAATCAGCGGATAGGCCCCGCTTTCATACGGCCCGCCCCCCTGCTCCTTGATCCGCCAGGAAACCTGTTTGCCCCATTTCATGCAATCATCCAGATAGGCACGATCCGACGTGCTTTCATACATGGCCATCAGTCCCGCATAATACGCGCCTCGAACCCAGTGCTGATTCGGGAATCTGAGCGGCCGACTATTTACCTGTCCGCGGACGCGATCCGCCAATGCTTTCGGATTAGTCAACCTTACCGGAGAGTGATCTATGTCAGCGTGCTTTCTGAGTGTTCGATTGGCCTCGGCGAGCGGTTTCGACGCAACCGGGCGACGGGCTTCGAAGAAGATGTCATCCACCGTGGCAGCGCGGGCTTCGCCCTTCGGCTTGCCCGCAACCAGCCTCAGGGGGAATTGCCCTTTGGGCAGGTTCACCGTTCCGAAGGTCAATTTGTTTCCGTTCAGCGCCTGCTGGAGTAACACGTTTCCTGCCACTTCGACCCGGAGCGGAGCCGCGTCGGCGAATGTTCCCGTCAACGAGATCGCGTATATCCCCGCTGCGGCCGAATCGATGGTGTAGGTCACGCTGTCGCCCTCTTTTGCAAACCCATTTAACGTCGGAATGGCCCTAACGTTTCCGGTATGCGACTGAATCCTTCTAGCGGAATCAAAATAGGTCCGACCGCCCCGGTTCTTGGAACTCGGGTCGCCGATATAAATCGTCGAGTGCCGGAACGCCCCATCGTCGATCAACGCTCTAAACTGACGTCGGCACTCAACAAGCATCCGCGCGGTCACCTCGGGCTGTTTTTTACTGATGTCCTTGCTCTCCGCCTTATCTTTGACGATATCGGACAGCTCGACCTTCCCGTCCGGATACATCATCATCTTAGATTTCGGGCCGCGTAGAACCGCTTGATAGTCTTCAAGCTTCATCGCCCTTGGGTCGGGGATATATCCTACATTTCCAGTCAACGAATGCTCACCCCAAGAGGTAATACGAAAGACCTCGGGATGCTCGATTTTTGCTTTTTCATCCAAAAGAGCCGGCCGCAAACTCACGCCGCTAATCGGCTTGTGAGCCACGCTGTCTTGCGAAATACCAGCAACATCGAGCAGGGTCGGCAGGAGATCCTCGGCGGTTGCAAACTGCGTACGCATGCCCACTGGAATGGTTCCGGGCATCCGAACCAACAGCGGAACGCGCGTCCCATTTTCCCAAGCCGTTGACTTGTTTCCGCGCAGGCCGGCAACATTTCGAAGCGCCCAGTCCGGATGGTCGATCCACCCCTCGACAGCTCCCGGATCGTTGACGGACGGTCCCGTCTGACCGTTGTCGCTGACAAAAATCACGATCGTATTCTCATCCTGGCCGGTTTCCTTAAGCGCATCCAGAAGCTGCCCCACGCAGGTATCCATCTGTTCGATATGACTGAAACAAGCGGCAATCTTTTCCGAACACCCCTGGTCGCGATAATACGGCGCGTAGCGCTCGTCCACCGGTTTCCAGGGCGTGTGCGGAATGATGTAAGCCATCGATAAGAGCCACGGCGTCCCCTTTTTCTCTTTCATGAATTGAATGCCGCGTTCGGTCATAAATTCAGAGGTCCACCCCTCAACGTCGACCGGCTTTATCGAATGCAACGGGGCCAGCGGCGTGTGGTAGAGCCGTCCATTGTGATGCTGATATCCCCCGACAAACATGGACTCTTGCCAGCCGGCGTAGTGCGGCGACATCCGATGCGGAGCAACGCAATCACCCTTCCCCAAATAGAACGTGGAATACCCGTTTTCACGAAAGAACATCGGCATCAAGGTTTCATCTCGGCGCAGCCCGTAGCGCGCCCCAACACCCCAGACGCCGGTTGAGAGATGATTGCGTCCGGTGAAAAGCATGGCACGCCCCGGCGAACAGGCCACGCCGGTCGAGTAGTTTTTAAAAATCGCCGCACTTGCTGCGAGTTTGTCTAGCTGCGGCGTGCGCAACACCGTGTTCCCCATAAACCCGAAATCGCCATAACCCTGATCATCGCTGATAATCAGCAGAATATTGGGTTTTTCGGTGCGGTAGGCCTTTGCAACCGGAGTTCCCGCCTGCGCCATACCGGTAACCAACAACATTCCGGCAAGGATTCTTTTGATAGATATTTTCATTATTTCTTATCCTGATCATTGGCATCCCCAGCTTTGGGAAGCAGCGTCATTGGGTAATCCAAGTCGAACCTGCTGGAAGGACCGTTTTTGAATTTGTCGAGTGCGGGGTTGTAGGTGTAGATGCTGATCTTATTCTCCCCCGGTTTGAAGACCATGTAACGCAGCCATGATTCTCCCCCGTTATTCAGGTGCTGATAGTCGCTCAGAATCTGGTGGACCTGATTGCCGTGATCTCCGGCGTCTGTGCGAACGGCCTCTCCAGTGTGGTGACCGCAGAGAACCATGAAGATGTTCTTGTGCTTCTTGACGAACTTTTGCCACGTCTGCTCGCCAGTGTTGCCTTTGGCCTTCATTCCCCCGGTGTTTCTCGACTTGCCCGCGGTCATATAGGCGTGCGTCAGGACAATGACACGGTGGTCAGGGTGCTCCGAGACGACCTGGTTAGCCCACGTCAGCACTCCGTCGCGCGGTTTACACTCAAGAGCTACGATAAGGAAGCGCATCCCTGCTGACTCGAAGTGATACCAGGAATTGTCGTGGCGATCCGGATCGAAGGTGCCGCCAAACTCCCGTCGTTTTGCGAATTTCTCGCGAGGAAAATAGGTGTTGAAATGGGTGGTCCGGTTGACGCCGATATTACCGCCATACTTATTGTCCGCCTTCTCAAATCCCATGTCATGGTTTCCCAGGCACATGCAGTAGGGAACTTTCCCGTCCAACACAGACATGGCTTTCTTGGCGATGGCCCACTCCTCGGGGGCGTCCGCCTGCACGATATCTCCTTCGTGGGCGAGAAAAGCGATATTGAGTCGCTCCTGATTGTCGCGGACCCATTCCGTTTGCGCAAAGAAGTAGCGCCGCAAGTCTCCATTGCCCCACTTGGCAGATAGCTTGAGCCGAGTGTCGCAGTAGAACTGGGTGTCAGGCAAAACCGCGATGGTGAAAGGTTCCGTTGTCTGGTGCTCCGTTGTCTTCTGCTTCTGCGGCGTCGCAGCAGGATCATCGTCCGCCAACGAGAGTGCTGCCGCACAGCACAGTAAGAGTGTCATCGGAAGCAGTTTGATCCAGCGTTGATTATTCATTTTGGGCTTCATCTTTTAGATCTTCGAATTTATTGTTTCCCTTTTCGTGCTGCGCTATTTTCGCGGGTCGAAAGGCGACGAACTCACTTACCCTTAATCACGGCCACTTTAATCAACTCACGCGCCTCAATCGTTTCTTCACTTTGCGGGGCGAGTTTCTTCAGCTTCTGGTAGACTTGGCCGGCGGCGGGCAGGTCGCCTTCGTTGAGCTTAACCTTGACCTGAGTCAGGATGAGGACGCGGCGCTGCCCATCATTCATCTCTGTCTCGAGTATCTGCTCGGCGAGGATGGCTGCTCTCGGGTCGCCCAAATTGGCGTAGACAGTAATGACGCTGACCATGAACTCCGGATCGAGACGCAACATCGGATAGGTGGCCAGCGAGGACTCGATCAGAGCCAAGGCATGCGACCGGTCGTTGGCCGAACCTTTTGCCATGCGCCGAATCCGCATCCGTGCCTGCTCGACATTCTCTTGTTCCACATCCGACAAGGGCCATCCGCCGCGGTGCAGCTTAATCAGCAAGGCTTCCGCTTCCTCGCGCTTCCCTTGTGCCAACAAGGCACCTGCCTTAAGACGAATGCCGGCGATGTCGCCCGCGGTCAAGGAGCGGACGAACTCTTTCGGGAACCCGACGTGCAGCCCTCTGGCAGGCTGGTCGAGTTGCTGAGGGTCTCTTCGCTGTCGAGCGTTGAGATAAGTCAGCGTCACCGGATGCACGCCCGGTTCGAGATGCACTGTGCCGTGTTTTACTTCCTTGGCGGCCTTTCCCTGCCCGTCGTGATGAACCACGATTTCCGAACCGACCACCAGCTGGCTCATGTTCTCGTAGGAGTGCAACGAAAACGTGTAATCACCCGCCTTCTCGGCCTTCAGATAGCCGGTGGCCTTCACGCCAGAGGGGTGAGCGGCCCACTGATCAGAGCCGTCCTCCTTCTTGGTGGACTTCCAGTAGGGAAGCAGAGCATCACTGAGATGCGCCTGGTCAATGGAAGTGAGATGAGACTGTCCAGCCCTAAAACGTGCGCGGAGTATGCGGAGACCATCTTGGTTCGGGGGCTCTAGCCGCCATGTGGTGCCACTGAGATGCTCCTGGTCAATGTGCCTGATGACCCCCTGCTTGGCCGGTTTCAGCGCATCGAAGTCCGGCAGTTTGTCCCACCGGCCATCGTAACTGGCAACCTTCATTCCTGGCTCTTCGCAGGCCTTGGTGGTGTAGAGCCCGACCGGATAGTTTTCAAAACCAATCGCCGGGCGGTTCGGGCCTTTCCCGGGTGGTAGCCAAGGGACAAATTTGAAGCGCCCGTTACCCAAAAGGGCAAAGCGCTCGCCGCCTTGGCCGGTTTTACTATCCCATTTTTGGGCATACCCTTTGCCTGTGTGGACAGAAATCAACTTTTTGCCGTCGCCACTGTAGATCGCCTTGAGCGCGCGATCATCGGTGTCGTAGACGCTCCGCCGCGGGACCATCGTCTCTTTCTTTCCCGACGCCAGGTCCCATTGGTTGATGAAACCCTCCCGGCTTCCCGAAGCGAGTCGTTTGCCATCCGGCGAGAAGGCCAGCGACAAGACCCGGCCCGGCATGCCCTCGGAGAACTCATCAAGATAAGGGATATGGGAGTGCGTCTCTACAACGATATCTTCGACAGGGGCGACACGGGAATCGAGCGTGCGCAGCGTCTTGCCGGTGCTCGCGTCCCACAGCCGAATGTGGGTCTTGTCGATTGCGCTGGCGATGCTCTTGCCGTCTGCAGCGTAGGCCACCGCTTCTACCGGCCCGGAATGCCCGGCGAGCGTCAGCAGTTTTTTACCGGAGGACGAATCCCAGACCTTAACCGTCCGGTCATGACTGGCCGACGCCAGCCGTGTGCCGTCTGGCGAAAAGGCCAGCGCGGTCACTTCCCCGTCGTGCCCGACGAATGAGCGGAGCACCTTCCTGTTGATAAGATCCAGCAGCGTAATACGATAGTCCGCGGTACCCACTGCGAGCCGCTTGCCGTCTGGCGAATAGGCAAGTGATACGAGGGCAACGTCACCGATGCGGATCGTTTGCGCTGGCTCGGCTTTGTTTTCCTCCTTTACAGCTTTTGTCTTATCGAGGTCCCACAAGCGGACGCTGCCGTATTGGTATCCCGATGCGAGTTGCTTGCCGTCAGGTGAGAAGGCGAGCGAGCGCGCTGCATCGTAAATGGGATAGACAATCTCAAATTGTTTTGTGTAGACCAATGGGCTGCCGGCCATCTTTATTTTGAGCCTCCCGCCGTAGGTGGAGACTGTAGACCTCAAATCTGACGCCAACACGACGGGAGACGCCAGCGCCCCAAGATTCGACCAGGGATTGGGCTGAAACAGCCAGGTGATGCGGTTCTTGCCGCCTTTTTTCAGAAGCTTGGCCGGGATGACGATGTTTTCATCGGGCCATTGCCTCATGCGCCCGAGCGGCTCGCCGTTAATCCAGACGTGGTCGGTCTGGTTTTTTTGCCAATGTTGGGTTTTTATGGGAGTGCCAGCCTTAAATATGAGCTGGCGGCCCTCCCAGTCCGCGGGCAGATCGAAGTCCCGGGCCAACCAGAACCCCCTGTTGTGTTTGAATGGGATATCCCAGCCGTCGCTTAGCATTTTTTGCAGCGATGTGCGCCCGCGGATAGGCTGGTAGACCCAATGGTCGTCATGATAGTCATAACCGATCCGGTGGCGCGGCCGCTCGATGGGCGACCAGTCCAACTCAGCCGTCAGTACGGCGAGCTTATCGCTGTCTCCAATAGGACGGGCCTCGCGGGCCTCGGCAAATTGCCAGGAGTCGACTAGGTCGACAGCCGGTTTGGTCTGCTGAAATTTCTCGAGCAGCGCCAACGAGGATTCCGTGTCGCCGCGGACGGACAGCTGAATATCCGAGAGCGCCAACGCGGCCGTTCTCCACTGAGAGCTGCCGGCGGGAGCACGCTCGAGCACGGTGGCCAGGAGCTTTTCGGCGGCCGCGTAGTGAGCGCGGCTCGGCCCGCGTTCCGTGCGACTCAAATTCTGCGCGATTCGCAGCAATTCGTTGTACGAATACGCGGCGATCAAGTCATCGGCCCGTCCGGCCAGCACATCGCAGCTCCGTTTACGGGCATAGCGATGCTTCTTAACGGCATCATCAAAGATCTTGATGCGTGAGACCAGAGGAAGGTTTCGGTCGAGTGTCGTTGGACGCTTCCAAGTGGCAGAGTCCAGGGTGCCCTCGTCCAGACCATTTCTAATACTGGCGTTATTCAACCACTCATAGTAGTTGACGAGATCGTCCACCGGCACCCGCTCAAGCCTGCCTTCCTCCGCAAATCCCCAAACCTGCGCCAACAGAGGATTAAAAGAGGGTTGGTTTACATCGTGACGCCACGCACCGGTAGTTACATCCTGACTAAATCGATTCATTAAATTACCTTCAGCCCAATCGTCCACACTCATCTGAACCGCGACCTCGCCGGCGGCGCGGGCAAGCACCTTGCCGCCCGGGGCATCCAAGACCTCTAACTCCACCTTCCTGACGCCGCCCCGCAAGAAGAGCTTTCGAACCTGTTTGCCTTCGGCCGTGCGGCCGTCGTCGAATCGCCAGCGATAAACGGCGTCGGCGGAAGCACCCGGGGCATGGGCGCTGAAGCGATACCAGTTCAGGGCATACTTGGGATAGCCAATGCTGGGATAGACCCCACCTTGATGGGCGAGCGGATACCAATTGAACGAGGCGCTCGAGTCTTTCGCACGATGTTCCAGCGGCGCGGTCATCGTATCCGCCAGCGGCTCCCAGACCATGTAGTTCCTCGGGCCGCCTTCGTTTGTTTGGCCAAATAGCTGATAGCCTATATATTTATTTCCGTTAAGATCCTTCAGGTTCGGATCCTTCCACCACAGCCCGGCCCAACCCGCATGCCCGGTCGGGCCATATTGCAAGAGATCGATACGATGTTGTCCTTTTTCTATTTTTAAATTGAGAAGTCGCCCCGATCTTGACCCGGGCGTCGAACTTCCATCCCGAAACGAAGCGACCAAGTGGCCGTCGAGCAGCACATAGCCTCCAGGTCCGGACAAGCAGAAGAACTTGTAAGAATCGGTTGCCGGAATATGAAAGGTGCCGCTCATTCGCCTAAGCGTTGCCGACTGGGCGCCCACCACCTCGTGCAGGGTGACCGGCTCCGAGCCGGTCTTTCCAAAGGAAGGAGAGAAGCTATTGATGAGGCGTGATGGCCTGAGCCACCCCGTTCGAATCTGATGCCCCGCCAAATTACGCGACTTCGGAACGCCTCTTCCCACGATTGCCGCGGATCCCCACAGCTTTTCAAAGCCGGCGAGTGTTTCGAGCTCGGGATTGTAACGATCGAGCTGGCGGGACTCTTCCATAATTTCCGCCTGCGCCATCCAAGCGAGTGGTGCCGGTTTCTTTGCCTCGTCGAGCAGGTAGACCCAATAGTCCTCGTCGCCGCGGGACGAGTCGAACATGATCGTCATCGGGATCGATTTTCCAGCCCAGACAACGCGGCAACCGACCCGCTCGCCGTTTGCTCGATACACGACGGGAATCAGCCGGCCGGGATCAAGTCCGGGGAGACAAATCGTCGCGCGTGCAACCTTGGGGTGTCGGGTAATGAAACCCGCTTGACCTACGTTTTGGCCCTCACGACCAGGAGTCATTTCAAATTTGAGCGTCTTGGCGCCGGACGGGATGGCCACCAAGGCGGAATGATAGTCAGCGAACTGCGCGTTATGCCCGACAACTTCGACTCCCTCTTGAATGTCGACCTTTCCGTCTTGCCAGCCTACCTTCCCCTTTTTCCAGTACCTTGCGGGGTTATTTTCTGGCCTGACCTGCTTACCGTCGATGAAGACCTTGGTGCCCGAGCGCCCCCTCCAGGTGAAAAATTGATACTCCGATTTCAGGGCAACGGTCACCGAGCCTTTGAGCCGCAATATCGGGCCGCCCTTGTGTTCATCCAGTCCACCGTAGGCTTTTGCGGACCTCTTTTCGTATTCTTCCCATCCGACCACTGAGAGAAAATCACCGGGCTTAAATTTTGCTTGCTTCAACTTAGCGATCGTCGTCGCCTTCTCTTTCGGATCGCGGACGTCTTTCGGGATGACGCTCTTACTCAGCGGATCAAAGGCAAGCCCGTCCGTGGTTTCGAGCGGCCTCAAATCGGCGAGATACACCTGCGGCGGCATCCGCAGCAGCGCGCCCTTAACATCCACTGTGACCGGCGCGCGCAACTCGGAGTTCTCGACATGCCAGATAACCGGCTCGGCGGCAGGCTCCGTTTTCGGTGCGTCGGCCGCCCGAGCGCTGCCTGCCCCGCATAGTAAGAGGGCAGTCAGAAGTGGCTTGATTTTGGTTGGGAGAGTCATACTTAATCTCGTTTCTTAATTGTCCTGCCGTCCCTTCGCTTTCCGAATTAGGACGTTTGGTTTTTCGGCGTTGAGGCTGTGTCGGAAACATGTCGCGAGCGACACAAGCACAACAACACGCGTCGAATTTCGGGCATCATAAAGCCTCGCATCTAAAGTCCTTTCGCTGCTTCCATGGCGATCATCTCAGCGGCGAGGGCATTCAGGTCGAGCTTGCCTTCCTGGCCGGTCATCTTCTTCGGTAGCTCCACGTCGTAAATCAGCGAATACAGAATGAGGCCTTGAAGATCTTGCAAGAAAGGTCCCGGGTATCCTCCTGAAACAGCAAAGACTCCCCTCTTCCCGACTAGCTCGGGCACCTTGGGCAGCTCTCCTGCTTCGAAGCGGCGCCGCATCTCCGTATCGACGCGGCCGGAATACCAAAAGTGAATCTTCTTGCCCGGAAACGCCTTGCGCATCGGCACCACCACGGTCGCATGGAATCTGGCGCGAATCGCATCGCCCGTTTTGTTCAGTCGGTCGAGATCTCGACGGACGGCATCGGCGGAGGCCGGCAGATGGATCAGAAGCTGCGCCTTTGGATTTCGCGCCAGGACATACTCAAACCATTCTTTGTAATGCTCGAACTGTCCCGTTTCTTGCTGATGATAGGTCAGGCCCAAGAGATCAAATCTTTCCGTTTCGATCAACGCTTGGAACTCCTTGCTACCCGAGGCCCTCAGAAGTTCCACGGCGACTCCGGGCGCACCGTCGAAGGGCTGCTTCACATAGGCAGTCACCTTGTGGTCCGTGATGCCTCCTTTTTCAGCAAGGGGCCCGATTGCCTCGGCCAGCGGGGTGAAGAATTTATGTCCAAAGAAGAGGCAATTGAGCCCCTTCTTCGGAGCCGCAAGCACCGTATATCCCCACGGCCGATCCCAGGTTTCCGGGGTGAAAATAGTTGGCCCGTCTCCAGTCAATGCTTCTGGCGCGGGCGGGAGATGAGCGGCTTCGTGTTTAAGTGCTTCCACAGCGATCGCGGCGAGATCGAACTCGTAGCCCAATTCGAATTCCGTCAGCGCAAGATCGACATCGTAGATGAGCGAGAGGGTAAACATCGCATTGAGATGAGCGAGGACAGGCCCCGCTTGGCCCGCCTTGGTAAGAAATACGCCCTTCTCCCCAACGAGCGACCCGATCCCCTCAAGCTGCTCTGCATCGAACTGAGACTTGATCTCCGAGGCCGTCTGGCCGTAGTAGGCACAGGATACTCGGTTGCTCGGATAGCGCTCCCTCAGGGGCGCGACGATCACTTTAAAAACGCTCTTGTGAAACTTGTTGCTGTTGTATCGCAACCTCTTCACGTCTCGCACCGGGATATTCAGCGGAGCGGGAATTTGAATCAGGAACTGCATCTTGGGATTGCTCGCCAAGGCCTGGTCCATGATCTCGAAAAACTGCTCTCGCTTCCCAAGGATCGTTCTCGAAAAAGGCAGCGCGAGCAAATCGACGCTCCCACCTGAAAGCGCTGCTTTGATCTGGGCAGCTTGCTTCTCTTTGTCCGGGTCGAGGGCTAACGCCACCTGCGAATGGCTCGACACCCCGGCCATTTTGGCGACAGCCGGCAGCCGGTCATGAATGCCCACAAGCGAGGACTCCGTCTTGTGGGGAACCTGCGGTGCGAAGAAGAGACAGTTGAGTCCCGGCTTGGCCGGCGTGTCCTCGGCGTGGCTCTGAACAGCGAGCACGAGAAATAAGCCGGTTAGGATGAGTTTGAATCGAGCCATGGGAGAGCGTCTGATGTTTGTGGTGTGTCTTGTCACCGAGCCCGGCGGCCCGATATCCTTCATTCCGATTTGGCGACGGCCCGGTAGAGTAGTCCTCCGCTCCTTGCAAAATACTCGATACTACCGTTCTCCTGAACGAAAAGATTGCCGCCATCGCCCATCCAAATGGAGTCATATTCCCTGCCGATCTCACCGCCAAATGACAAGGCGAATGCGGTCTTTCCGTCAGACAGATAGCGCCCGACATAAGCCGGCAGGGACACCCCTGGAGAGAAGGTAATCTGACTGACAACGCGCTCGCATCCCGAGTCGATCATCTTGCCGTCCACGCACACGTGCCAATGACCATCGGCGACAAAGGCAGCCCAGGCCAGACCCTTGCCGTCCGGGCTGAATCCGAGTGAGCCCTGCTCGATATTTTCGTAGGGTCCCAGTTCTTTGCCACCCTCGACCACGAAGTGCTCTAAACCGCGCCGAGCACCGTAGGCCAAGCGAGATCCTACTGGCGAGAAACGCAAGTCGTAGATCTCATCAAACTTCGCACCTTCGGCACCGTCCAGAACGACGAAGTTCTGGTTCCCATCCCCGGCAACGTAGGCCATGGACTTCTTGTCCGCACTAAAGATGACGCTATCGCCCTTCACTTGGGTATAGGCTTTCCCCTCTTTGCCATCGACGACGATCCGCGCGGGCTTTTTGGAACCGTCGAGCGTTGAGGCCCCGTAAATAACGCGCTCATCCCCGGCGGGAAACATTGTTTCGCCGTGTTGGATCTCGCGATACACCTTACCCGGCACGCCGTTGACCATCATGACCAACTTGTCGTCCGTCATCGACATGCAGGCCCAGGTCGCCCCGGACGGGGAAGCGATCAGGGGGTTGTGGGTATCGCATGGCGGCCATGCCTTCTCGCCGACAAAGGTATGCCACTGCGCGTTTTCTGCCGTGACGTAAACCATTTCACCCGGTCGGGCGGACGACGCGCGCAAGGTGTCCCGCGCGATAAACAACCAGGTCTTCTTGGTGATCGGCTCGTCACCAGGAAGTTGGCGGATACTTTCTTTTCCCGGCCCGTCCTTGGCGAGGAACGCAAAGAGCTCACCTCCTTCCGCATCTAACATCCCCCCCATCCGCACCGGTGATCCCGCACCGATCGAGTCGTAGTCTTTGCTCTTGGTCAACTTAATCTCGGTGCCTTTGATCCGGCCGCGAAAAGCTGCCATTTTACCAACACCACCCACCTTGGCGCGATAGGCGAAGTAGTCCCCCTCCAAAACGAGATCCCAGATCCCGGGCAGCGCGCTCTTCTCATTCTCCTTGGAATCGATACTGTGATAAGCCCCGTGTGCCCGACCGTTCACCACGACATAGTGCTGGTCGCCCTTGCTGGCAAGGTAGGCCAGGTGCGTCTCCGTCCCGCCGGAGCCAAACAGCAAGGCGGTGATGGGCCACCTGTCTGCTGTCATGGCATAAGCGGTCTGTTCGACGCCGTCGAGAACCACCATGCACTCCTCCCCGCGGGTGCCCACGAAAGCATGGTGCTGACCATCTTCGCTGAAAATGGGCGTGCCCTCGGCGATCGCATCATACACCCCCGGCAGGGGGCGCCCATCGACATAGACGCGCCGCTTTTTTGTCTGCGGGTCGACACTCACAACGAGAACATGATCCCCATCAGGGCTGACCCGAATCGTCGAAGGGACGACGTTGTTGGCCCGTCCGATCACCTTGGCACCGGCCCTCGTCGGAAATGACCAACAGAGCGTCGCGGCCAGGAGCAGGCAGCTTGTCGTGTATCGACTCGTTCTCATCATTTCGGAAGTTTCCAATTACGCCCCGACAGCGACCTTTTTCGGCGCTGCGGCGGACTCCTTCTCTGGGACGTGTTCGAGCAGCAGATCGACGATATCATCCGTGCTCTGACCTTCACTGACAGCAGCGAAGTTCAAGCCCATGCGGTGACGCAAAACGGGATGCACGAACTTTCTCACATCGTCAAAGGTGGCTTCATCCCGTCCGGAGAGACCGGCGTGGGACTTGGCTGCCAGCAGCAGACCCTGTCCGGCTCGCGGGCCGCAGCCCCACCGCACCCACTGATTCACAAAGTCGGGCGCCTCGTCGCGGCCCGGCCGGGTGGCACGGGCCAATCGGGCAGCGTAGTTGGCGATCTCAGGACTCACCTTGATCCCCCGCACCGCTTTCTGCAATCGGATGATCGTCGCGCCGTCGATGATCTGGCTGAGCTTCGGCAGCGCTTCCAGCGTGGTCGACAACAGGATTTTTTCCTCTTCGCTGAGCGAAGGATAGTCGATCTTGACCAGGAACAGGAAGCGGTCCAACTGCGCTTCCGGCAAGGTATAGGTGCCTTCCTGCTCGATGGGGTTCTGCGTCGCCAGGACGAGGAAAGGCTCTGGCAATTTATAACTCTCGCCGCCTACGCTCACGTTGCGTTCCTGCATCGCTTCGAGCAAAGCGGCCTGAGTTTTTGGTGGGGTGCGGTTGATTTCGTCTGCCAAGAGAATGTTGGTGAAAACTGGCCCCTTGGAAAAGGTAAAGTGGCGCTTCCCGTGCTCATCTTCGTTCAGCAAGGTCGTCCCGGTGATATCCGTCGGCATCAGGTCAGGCGTGAATTGGACCCGGGTGAAATCCAGGGACATGGTTTCGGAAAGACTGTTGATCATCAGGGTCTTCGCCAATCCCGGCACCCCCTCGATCACCACGTGTCCCCTCGCAAAAAATGCCGTGAGAATCTGGCCGATGACGTCCACCTGGCCAACAATGATTTTCCCGACTTCCGCAGCGATCAATTCGCCTGATTTTTTAAGCGTGGCTATGGCGTCAGCCTGGCTACCGCTCTCTGTAGTATTTGGTGTTGTCATAGTAATGTATGTCTCCTTTTTGAGGTTTGGTGAATTTGATTGTTATCTCTGCTTGGCGGATTCTTCGGCGATGGCTTTGAAATAGTTGCTGACCATGTTCTCGAATCCAGCGGGCACTGTGCCGCCAGTGGTATCGGCTTGGTGCGCGTCTTTATAGGACCCATCGGCGATTTGCTGCGCACGCAATTCGTAGGCTCCAGCAAGCGAAGTTTCCGCATTGCGCATGTGCTTGATGGCTTCGTTGAGAGTCTGCCTCACATCGACACCCTGCTTGTTGCTCTGGATCTGCTTGAGTCGCTCGAGGGCTCGCTTCAGGTCCGTGGTGGGGAGATTGTGGCGATTGAGCGCCAGCAATAGCCCTCGGATGTTCTCTTTACTCTTGTGGTCATCAGCCCCCATCATCTGCTGGAGCTTGTCGAGTTCCTCAGGAGGGAGCTTGCCCATCGCGGCGAACCCGGTCGCAGTCCCGGTCCCCTTGCCCAAGCCGATCGACACCGCGGGGGCGTTGTCCTCATCGGTAATTTTGCCGTGCTCACTGGGAGTGCTCGTCATGCGGGGTGGCATTGCCACCTCATTATTCGGGATCCCCGGTGCTTTGTCGGCGGCCATCTGTCCATCTGCTTGTCCGGCACGCCCTAGGGTGCCACGGCCTTTCGCTTTGGCCAACGGATTGGGCGTCTGATCGGTCATCTGTCCAGCGGCAGACGCCGAATCCAGGTTATCCGAAGCAGGCGATCCGGCAGGTGAATTGTGATCCATGAGTTCCGAGCCCGATTCGGGGACGGGTTCTCCCAAATCGTCGAGCCCCATCGTCAGTTCCGAAATATTCAGGGGAAGACTCGCGGGCAACTCACCCAGGTCAGGGATCTTGCCTGAATCCTCCGCCTCTTCGTGCTGCCCAGGTTCCACCAAGGCGCCGCTCTTTGGATCTGCTTGCGCCGTATCGATCTCATGCTTCGTATCTTGCGGTGTGGTGTCGAGATTGTGCGTCATATCGTCCTTCGCGTCGTCGTTCTCCACTGACGCAAGGTCTACGATATCATCATCAATTTTGTCTTGTATGTTGTGCAGCGTGGCCTCGAATAATTCGATCTCGGTCTTGTCCGCAAAGTCCCATTCTTGGCGTGCGAGGTCTTCAGCCATGTCCTCGAGATCACGCTTCAACGCGAGCTTTTTGAGATCGATTTCCTTGAGCTCATTCTCCTCATCTTGATTCTCCATTGCTTTGGACGTGAGCACCTTCCGCAGTTCGTCAAGTTCCGCATCCTCTTCCATCCACTCTTTGAGCTTTTCGTCGATCTCGGCCTTGGCCAAAGTCGCCGAAGGGGCGGCCTCCTCACGATTTTCACCAAGCAACTTCGCCAGCTCGAGATCCTTGCTCTTCTCCAACTTTTCGAATTCTCCCCCCTTGAGCGCTAGCAGTTGGTTGTAGATCAATTCCTGCACGGTTTTCAGAAACTTGAATTCGCCGTTGATGCGCTCTTGGTCGAGCGCCACGGGGACAATCTCGGGGGCCTCTCCTGTGGTCAGGTAAACCGCGATTCCCTTGGGGGATTTCGCGGAGCCACCCAGGCAGGCGATCCCGGTGACGGCCTGTTCTGCTCCCATATCGAACACAAACGATGCCGGCAGCGATTCAAGCTTGGCTTTGGAGGGCTTGTCCTCGACGGGAAGGGCCTGTTGTGCATCCTTAACATTGGACGCAACGAGCTTCCAGCTCGAGCTGTCGAGGTAGGGGCTCATCTGCTCCTCGGTGTCCTCTCCCACGAGTGCCAGTTGTTCAAGATACGCTTCCGGCGACCAGCCGTGGGCAGCGTGAATGACGAGCCCGAAATAACGTGCCGGTCGACTCTTGAAGCGGACGCTTTGCGTCTTATCTTGCTCGAAGGAAGACCCGGGGCCGAAACCATTGGCACGCTTCAATTTGCCAGCATTGAGCTGCGCACGCCCCGCGGCAAAGGCACGATGATTGGCTTCAACAGCCTCCGCCGCCGCGATGCTCTGCATGCGAACGGCCAAGTGGGTCCCATGATCCGGTGCCAACTCCACCCCCTTGATGAGCGTCTCCCGCACGTCCACCTGAAGATCGAGAATCTTCTGACGGTAGGCGTCGAGCGCTGACTGGATCTCTTTGTCATCGCGCTTCACACGATTCACATCCAACCAAACATCATCAATATTCACCGACAGGCTCTGGCTTCCCTCGAGCGCTTCCTTCTGGAGAACGATCGCTCGCTCCAGGGCCGCGTAAAGATCCTTCAAGTCAGACTCGTCGCCGGCCGCAAGGTTGGCATCCAAATTCTTCACCGTGACCAGCAATGCATCCGAAACCCCGCTGTCTGTGGTCGGACAAAAGTCGTTGCCATGGACTTCGAGAAAATACTTATTCCCTGGCGCGAAGACGCTGGCATCAATTTTTAGATCAACCCGCTTCTCAATCCGCCCTTGCTCACCGGGTGCGGCGCCGAACGTCCAGTTCCGAATCGCTTCGGGTTGAGCGCCGGCTTTGGCGCGGCGGAGCGTCAGCTTCATGTCCTTCATGCCATAGTCATCCTTGCCTTCAAATCGCAACGGAAGGGTGGCACCGGGCGAAACAACATGACTCATTTCCATGTCGAGATAGTTGACCTCGGGTTTGCGATCGGTCTTGAGCTGGACACTCCCGCTGCTCAGAACGATCGGTTTCGGGAGATTCTTGACCACCGCGATCAGGTCGTAGTTTCCGCCGCTGTCCCCCACCTCGACCGTCCCCTTCCAGACCTGATTGCCCGCATCCTGAAATTGAACGGTCCCGGCCGGCCACTGCCAGCTCAGTGACTCGACGGGCTGATCCAATTTAACGAGCACCTCCAACTGGCTCGCAGGAAGGCACTTCACCGGGTAGGGCGGGCCGCTTTGCTGCCGCTGCGGTTGGGCCACATAGGCCGGTGGCGTAATCGTGAATGTCGATTCGACAATCTTTGTCGCGGCGTTCACCGTCACCTGCACGCTGCGGGTATAGGTTCCATCGACGAAGATGCGGAAAGAGAAACTCCGACGAACGGTCTCGAAGGTATACTGATACAGGTTCGGATTACCGACGACCGGCCGCATTTTGACTTCGGCACCATCGTTAGCATTGGTGGAAACTCTGCCCTGACCGTCTCGGTAGACGATGGCCGGATAGACCATCAAGCGTTCCCCCCCAGCAAACTTGCTCACATCCAGAGAGACCTCGAGATCTTCATATTCAGCAATCGTCAGATCCTCTGCCGGGCTCATGATCAGCGAGGCCGCTGCCGCAGGTGGTGCATCAGAAAAGCTAAACGCATAGCGGGAAAATGCATTCTTCAAGTAGCTCGGCGCCAGCACACTGTAGGTAATCCAAACCACCATCAGCACCGCGAATACCGCCCACCATTTCGTCATCCGGCCCGGCTGCCATAACTCACGCAGCGGCACCTCGCGCCATCCCATCGTAGCAGCACTGGCAGTGGCCGCGATGAAGTCTTTCTGTTTGTCGCTGTAGTCCATCTCCTCAAACTGCATCGTATTGATCAAGACGTTTTCCTCGATCCCGAATTGCTTCTCGAGCATCAGCGCGACCCGCTCGTTACTCAGACTCGTTCTGAGGGCGCCCACAACGCATTTGAGAAACGCCCCAACTGTCAGGACCAATCCCGCAATCGCGAACGGGAACCGCAAAGCCGTGGGCAGGTCCATCAGGTTGTCCAAGACAAAAAGACAAAACCAAGTCGTGGCGGTAATGGCGAACCAGGTTAGAAACCCCAACAACACCCCCGTCATGCGGATGGTGCGTTTCGCACGGTCTACCACCTTGCCGAAATCCAATCTGTCTGTTGCTGCGATGTCCATAATATCTATTTCCTAATCACTTAGCGCCGACAATCAATTTGTCGTCCTTCATGACAACCGGCCAGAGGTCTGGCGCAATGCCCATTTCGGGTGTGTCCTCTTCAAGTTTAATTCGTGTGCGAATGAATGTGCCGCGATCGATCAAGGTCATCTTCCCAGTCTCATTGTCTCGCACAAAGCGCCAGATACTCAAACGGTAGAACTCCATCAATTCACCGTGTTCATCCATTTCGAAATTTCTCTGATTCGGCCCATAGGCAGTGCCCTTCGCCCACGCTAAGGCTGCTACAGGATCGGCGATGTCACGACGCAGCCTCACCAGGACGGTAATTTTCCGGTCACGATCTTCGGAGATCACCCCCAGCATTTTCTTCTCGGTGTAGTAATCTTGGACCTTGAGAACTTCGGTTTCGACCGACTTAAAAAGGTCGGTTCGCTCCGTCCCTTCGGCGGGCCAGCCAGCCACCCATCTGCCGTCGACCTGAGCCGCCAGGAAGACGTTTTCACCGAGGGTCGAATGGACTCGGGGCTTGCCGTCAGCATCGTTTTTGACACTCACCCGCGAGAGGGTGTCCTGTGTCATCGCCCTGATCCCCGACTCGGCGTCTGCCGAAGCGATCTTGAATGAACGGAAATCGACTCCCATGTTTCGGGTAAACGCGGAGCCCTCATCGAGCATTTTTATCCGCTGCACATGGACGAGATCGTCGAGCGATTGGCCGGGCTCGCCCGAATACTTCGACCGCACCACAAATTTCTTGGTTTCCAGCACGAATCCCGTGTCCGGTTCGATGATCTTCAAATAGACAGCGCGCGTGCCCACGACCCCGTTTGCGGTCTCACCGCTATTGAAGAGCACTTTACACTTTGGCTTCAAGACCGGATACGGGCGGCCGAATCTCACCTTCTTAACCTCTGCATCCTTGTTGCTGATATTGAGAATCTTGAATTTTTTTAGATACTCCTCACTGAGGGGCGAGAACGTCATTTCTTTGACGACGTCAAAATTGAAGGTGAAGACCCTCGACTTCGCTCGGATGTCGTCGAGATCCACGGTCCCCGTTTTTTCATCCCCCCCCGGCAGCTTCGTCATTTTCATATCGATGCCTGGGGTCAATTGCAGAACCCCCTCATACTCCGTCCCGTCGGACATATAGACTAGGGCATGCCTCTTGGGCACCTTGTCTGCGGCCGACTGGCTCGCTGGCGAAATCACAAGGAGCGCGAGGAGCAGAACGAAGCGCGTGGACGGACTCATGTTGATTTTAGTTTTCATGTTCAACTCAGTGACTCCCTATACGATATTCATTCTTCTCCGCAGGATCCACTCCCATAGCAAAACGCCCATCACGAGCAGGATATAAATTGGCAGTAAGCCAAAAAGAGCGGGCGCGCTTACCAGCGGGGTATCATGCGGATCGGCGCTGGTCATCAGCATGGCCTTGAGACGTTCCATCAGTTCCTCGGCCTCGGCTTCCCGTTGATAATAGCCACCACTGCGCGCGGCGAGGTTCTCGAGGAACGGATGGTCCACCGCAAGCTCTGCACCCTCGCTGACATTCGACCCCACGCGGATGACGCGCTCATAGGAATCGAGGGGCTCGCCGGCGCGGGTCGCCTCTAGTTTGATCGCGTAGTCGCCCCGATCAGTAAAAAACACTTCAGTCTGAAAGTCATTGCCATCCTTCAGCACGATCGAAAGATCCTGGCTTGTCCCAGCATGCTCGACAGATCCCTTCAGGTACACTTCGCCTTCGGCATAACGCCCGACAATTCCAATCTCCGCGTGGGCTTGCTCACTGGGGCGGTATCGCTTGCGATCCCATTTCACGGTCAAGAATCTGCCACCCTCAATCTCGCCGGCCAAATAGCGGATGGAATCTCGCCAGAACTGATGAAAGGCGCCAGAAATATCGCCGTCCATTCGCCCCCATCTCCACAGCGTATCGGTGGCCACCCCCAGGGTCTGGCCTTTACCATAAGGTTGCAGCGCAACAATCGGGACGATCTGACTGCCGACCGAAGCATTCATGAGGCTCAGGGCACCACTGCGACGTTCCCCCACCTTATTCACCGAATAGAACACCGGGGCTGTAACGCCATCCAAGATGGCTGCCGTTGCCGACGACAAGCCATGCCCCGCCCCTTCCGGAGGGACGATAACGGGAAACTGTCCTACGCTGATTCCCCGGGCCTCGCGGCTCTCCTTCCAGGGTATCAGTGGCGCGATCGCCGTTCTGTAGTAGCCGCCTTTATCAAAGGACTTCGGACCGCCAAGCATGACGAGGTTGCCGCCACCCTCAACGTATTTCCTTAACGCTTCGAGAGCCGCAGGGCCGATAAACTCCGCTGGGAATGACCCCAGGACAATGCAGGTATAAAGGTTCAGGACTTCTTCATCCCCAGGAAACCCACCCGTAAACACCGCGTCCCCTTCCTGCCGCGCGCCATCGATCAAAACGACCTCGGCGTTCTTCCGATAAACTGAGGTCAGCTTGATCGTTGCATCATCGCTGAACTCTCGCTTGAGCATCGCGAAATTCCAATCCAGCATGTTGCCATATAAGAGGACGGTGATGCTCTTCTCGCGGATATCAATTTCGAAGTCACGCCTGTTGTTCAGCGCGGTCATTTCGCCCTCCACGCCCTTGACCGAAAGACGGTAGTGGTAAACCCCCTCGGTCTCCTCGGCAGGAAGGTCGAACTCCACCCGGCCCTTGTTTTTTCCAGGGTCCACCGTCACGGCGCTCAACCGCTCGTATTGGCCATCAACGCGTTTCTCGATCTGCACTTCGACCTCCGCGGCTTTCTTCGCGAACGCTTCTGAGGCACTGTGCACGACGATGTCCGCAGCAACCTTGAACGGCGTGTCCAACTCGACCTCCTCCGGGATTTCCGTATTACTGATCTCGAGATCGTCCCAGGTCGAGGGTTCGGTTCCGACGCCGAGGATATAAATAGGGACCTCCCCATGGCGCTCGCTTCGAATGACTTCGTCCCCTCCATCGGTGACCAGAACTACCGCCTTGCAGTCAGACAAGTCCGGCTTCTCCGAGAGAGAAACAACCGTCTTGCCCAGGTCCGTTTTGCGCGTCCCCTCTGCCGGGTCATCCTCCCCACCGAGGATATCGATATCAAACCGGTAGCGCTCTACGCTGGCGATCCCTTTGAGTCCGCCCTGAATGTCATCGATGAGCTCCTTGGCGCGCCGCGTGCGGGTATTCGACCCGTCGTCTTCGACATCCATCGAGCTAGAAATGTCGCTGATGACAGCCACTTTCTGAGAATCATCCGTCGGCTTCGCATTCCGCCATGCTGGATCCATCAATGCGATAAGCGCAAGCATGGTGAACAGCAGTTTCGGAGTCAGCAGCAGCATTGTCTTCCCTACCGTATAGCGCGACCGATACCTGCTCCACAGCAGGCATAGCCAGACCATAACCAGCAGAATGATAAAACTGTTCGCCAGCGTGCCGAGGTGCGGCTTCCATATAAGCATCCCTATCATTAAATAATCTCCTCTCCAGTATTTGTTGATGGCAACCCGCGCTTGTTATCGGGATCGCCCTTGCCCCTGTCTTTCCATTTCTTCGCTGGCGCTCCCAGCAATCCCTCAGCCATCAAAAATGCCATCGCCAACAATAGAAACGGCACATAAAATCCGGTGCCAGCGAGAGATTGCTCCAACTCGTCCTGGAAATCATCTTCGTTGGTGAGCGTCCCAACCCCGTGGGGGATGCCCTCTAAGGCGCCGATTTCGGAGCCCTCGACAAAGGCGCTGAGCCCCTCCAGTTCAGATGGCAGAACCGTCAGGCAGGTCTCCCGTTGCCCCATCGTGGCGATGTAAGCGCCTCCACGCACTAAGATCGGAGACTCGTTCTTCAAGCCAGACCAATCGACCTGGTCCCCTAGCAAAGTCGTGATCGACATCTCATCGCCTTCGCCCGGCAGCAATCGCGGCGCCTGGCCGGCGACGATCGAGACACTTTCATTTGAGAGGTTGGCCACCGCACCCAAAGCGATCGGCTGGGCCATCACCAGAAAGATCTTCTGTCTCGGCAGCGTGCTCCAGGCCCCGGTCCGACCGAAGGCGATACCGCTCACCACAATCTGGCCCTTTCCGTGTTTGCGAATCGCCAACAGGGCGGGATCTTCATTGGCACCCAGGAGGGCCGCGTAGCCCGCGTCTTGTCCCAATGAGATTGCAAAATACTGTTTTACAAAAGCGGTGCCGATACGGACCCGTCCGTCCAGCCCGCGGATGTCAGACCAGAACGACGAGGACTCGTTGGCAACGCGCAACGGCACGCTGACCGGCACCGCTTTCAAGGGCGCTAGTTTCGCCCCCAGCCATGCAGGCGCTTGGCCGGTTGATTCGCGGGCATCTACGGCCGGTAAGACCAGCATATTTCCGCCACGCTGCGTGTACTGATCCAACACTGCGCTTGTCCCCTCGTCCAGGCTCGAGGCATCCGCCCAAGTCAAAACCACCAGCATCGGCGTCTTCTGCTGCAAGCGGCTCTTGATGGTGTCCAGGGGTAAGAAGTTCGGCACCAAGGAAGTGTAACGGCCATCGCCGCTGGGCGAGAGGGCGAGTGGCAGGAGACCGAAGGTGCCCGCAGCCCGATCGCCGACAAAATAGATGTCCCCCTTCTTCTCGCAAATGTAGGGGACGAAGATCCGGTTATCCCCTTCAAAGCCATCGCCTTCAATCCAGACCCGGACCCAGTGACGGCCCGGGGCTTTCGGCTGGAGCGGCAACTTCACAAGCTTCTGTGAACCGGCACCCACCTCAACATTGGTGACCTCAGCAACGCTGTTCTCAGAATCCTTGCGATGGACCCGGACCTGGAAATCTTTGTCACCGTCATTTCGCAGCAGGACCTCCAAAGCATACGGTTGATTGGGAAGGATTCTGCGCGATGACACGCTCGCCCTGAGCATGCAAATATTCGGCAGCGTGGATTCGGCGGTAGGCACGCGATGCACGAAAATTTGGGGTGACCCAGGCATATCCTCAGCGGCCAAGACAGGGGTCTTCCATTCGGCCTCTTGGAGATCCGTGAAGACATGCAAAGCACCACCTCCCCCGGAGTTCGCATTCTCTAGCAAGGTTGTCGCCCGCAGTAGCGCTTTGGCAGAATCACCCGTCGCCTCAGTGGGCTGGATCGCCTGCAGAAAGCTCAGTAGCGAATCTCGGTCGGTGGTCATCCCGCCAAACCGGTCTGCGCCCGGTTCTGGCACCAGCAATACGATCGCAGCCTTGCCGCGCGGGTCCATGTTCTTCAAGAGCGTGCGCGCGCCCTCTTGGGCGACGCTCAGCTTGGTTCGATCACTGCCCTCGACCGAGCCGACCATCGAGCTGGAGTTGTCGATGACAATCACGACCGCCTGTTCGCCGCCTAGCCCCAGGACACTCCCCATTTTGGGAATCGCTAGGCGGGCCAGAGCGAGCAGCAGAAACAAGAGCAACAGAGTTCTGGCCGCTAGCAGCAGCGGCTCGCGAAACTTCCGATGGAAAGAAAGCCGCGGCTGCATGCTGTCGAAAAACATCCTTGTCGAAAACAAGACCGTCTTGCGCTGGCGGCGCATCAACAGATGAAACAGCACGGGCGCGGCGGCCAGCGGAAGCAAATACAAAAATATTGAAGCACCTGGAATCATTAGCTTGTGGCCCTCTTCAGTAAGGTGTCATGAATATCCGACGTGGTATCGACCAACAAATAGTTGGCTCCCTCGTTGGTGCAACCGATGCGAACATCGTCTAAATACTCCCGGATCCTCTGCAGATACAAGTCGCGGAATTCGCCGATATCGACGTTCATCTTGTCGCGTGTTTCGAGAAACTCGACCTCGATCAACCCCTCTTGAGGCAGGCGGATCTCCGCGGGGTCCAAGACGTGGAACACCGTCACGTCATGGCCCGCGTAACAGAGATTTCCGATGCCTTTGAGCGTCTCGCGCGGGTCCTGTAACATGTCGGATATGACGATCACAAGCGATCGCCCCTTGATAAACTCAGTGGCCTTCGCCAGGGCTTTCTCAAGGTCACTCTCACCCTTTGGCTCGATTTCCTCCAGCCCCTGCAGCAGGGGTCGAAGTGCGCCGAAGGTCGCGGCGGGCTCGTACACTTTACGCAAATCATCATCAAAGGTGATCAGATTGGTCGAATCACCCTGGTTGACCATAACATACATCAGGGCCGCAGCCAGATGGCAGCCGTAGTCCATTTTGGACATCGACCCCATATTCTTGTAGGACATGCTCTCGGAGGTATCCAACAGGATGTTAGCCCGGATATTGACTTCGTCGTGGAAGCGGCGAATCACGTATTTGTCCGTGCGAGCATAGACATTCCAGTCGATCCGTTCGATCGGATCACCCTGCATGTATTCCCGATATTCGGCAAACTCGACGGAAGATCCGAACGTCGATGATTGGTGCCGCCCCTGCAGACCAACGTCCATCCGTTTGGTCACACCGATCTGGAGATTCCCCAGATGGTCGGCCATGCGCGACGGCAGGTATTTGTAAGTATTGAGTTTCTCCGCCATGCTATTTTACCGTCGATTTCTTTCTCTTCCCAAAAAATCTCCCAAAGAATCCTGACTTTCTCTTTTCGTCAGGAATCACCGGCACGGCCTCGAGTAGCCAGTCGATCATGGTATCCGTATCGTAGCCCTCACTGACCGCAGTAAAGTTCAAGCCAAAGCGATGCCGGAAAACGGGATGGACGAACTTGCGAATGTCGTTCACCGAAACATTGAAGCGCCCGCTCAGCAGAACGTGGGATTTTGCCGCCAGCAGCAAAGCCTGGCCAGCTCGGGGGCCGCAGCCCCACTGCACCCATTTCGGAATAAAGTCAGGTGCGATCGCGTCATTGGGCCGGGTCGACCGGGCGAGACGGGCGGCGTAGTTCGCTACGTAGCGACTCACCGGGACACGCCGGACCAAGTTCTGAAACTGCCTAATCTCGTCGCGGGTAATCATGGAGCCCAGGCTGGGCATCGCATCGAGGGTCGTCCTGATCAGGATTTCCTGCTCTTCTTCCAGCGAAGGGTAATCAACATTGATCATGAACAGAAAACGATCCAGTTGCGCCTCCGGCAACGTATAGGTCCCCTCTTGCTCGATCGGGTTCTGCGTGGCCAATACCAGGAAGGGCTCGGGCAAGGGGTGGGTCACGCCACCCACCGTCACATGCCTTTCCTGCATGCTTTCCAACAAGGCCGCCTGCGTCTTCGGAGGCGTCCGGTTGATCTCATCAGCCAGCAGCATGTGCGTGAAAATCGGGCCACTCCTGAACGCGAATGATCGGTGTCCCTGATCCCCCTCCGCCAAGACCATGGTCCCCGTGATATCCGTCGGCATTAGGTCCGGGGTAAACTGGATCCGCTTGAAATCGAGAGACAGCGTTTTCGAGAGGCTACTCACCATCAGTGTTTTGGCCAATCCCGGCACCCCGGTCATCACGCAATGCCCCTTGGCAAACAAGGCGGTCAAGACCTGGTCGAGCACCTCCTTCTGCCCCACGATAATCTGACCCACCTCATCCAACAGACGCGTGCGCGTTGCGGCGAGGGCCGCGACCAGCTCCAAGGTGTTGTCCGGCAAGCCATTCTCAAAGGAGCTGTCTTCCACAGCCACGCGTGGGGACAGGTCGATCGGAAGTGAGGCCGCCCCATCGTCACGATGGGTATTTTTCCTATCTGTCATATCAGGTTGTGGATCGTTTCATTGTGGCAGATCAGTTAGTCATCGCAAACATGATGATGTTGCAGCCAAGCTGCTTCGCCGAATGGGATTGATAGCCGCGACTCAAGGGATACCGAACCTCGTTCCAGCCACCCTCGAGATCGTAGGGGCTATAGATCACCCGCAACTTATCTTTGATTTTCACCCCGAACAGCACCGGGCGATTCTGCAGTTTCCCCCCCTGATCTTTCATGAGCGCCGGGGTGAATTTCACACTTGAGATCGTGTAGAGCGAACGGAAGATCTCGTGCGTTTGCGGCAGCAGTCGGAATTCGTCGGCCGGGAAGACCCGGCGCATCTCGCGAACAGCCGCTTGGTGAAAGGTGGACAACCCCAGCGCGTTGTTAATCACTAGGGTCCCACCTTGATCGACGTGCTTACGCAAGACCTGGATCTGCTTGTTGGTCAGAGTGAAATCATCCAGCCCGGTAAAGAACAGAAACGGGTAGGCTGACGTATCGTCGCGATTGAGATCCACCGAGACACGCTTGAGGTTCACCGGAATCGCCGAATCTTTCTCAAGCCGGGACAAGAGCTGCCGTGCCGCACCGGGGTGTGCGTTCCAAGCACCATCATGCTTGACTTGCGCGAAGACAAATTCGGAAGTCGGAGCGTTCTGATCAGTCGCACCGAACAACTCGGCCTTACCTTCCGCTTCACCGACACGCCCGTAACCGACGATGTATGGCGCCAGGTTCTCGGCGATCTGAAGGGCGCTCTCCTTGCTGTATGCCTTCGGCTTGAGCCCCTTCTTTTCTAAGTGATCGAAGACTTCCATCTCACCAGCCATACCGCAACCCAGACCATACTTCGACACCAGCACCCCGATACGGCTGCCGATATAGAGACCTTCAAAAAACGGCTTACCGTCCTCTCCCTCCCCGCCACTGCGATAGGTTACCTCTTCGATATCCGCGCTGATATGATAGAGAGGGTGATCTGGAGGCAGGACCCGGAATCGCGATTCCGGGAACATTTCGTCAAACACCTTAAGCGACGACTCGTAGAACCAAGGGGAACCATAGACCGAGTCACAGACAATCATCCCGCCATCGAGAACATACTGGCGCAGTCTGTTGATCTGTGTCGGCGTGAAATTCACCTCACGGACGCCGCCCAGCAGGATCGCCGGCATCAGGGCAGGGTCGTAGCTAAACTCAGCGAGCGACGTTTGGGTGGGCATATATTTAAAGTCCTTGCTGCGCGCCAGCTTATGGAACTCCAGCATGTCATTGGGGGCGAGATTCCAATCCTCGGTCAGCTTCTGATCGATGACCGCACCACTGCCCCACTTCACTTTCGCCATCAGGTAATCGGGCGAGGGCGGCTTCTTCCGATCAGTCTGCGGAATTGGCATCCCCGGCAGCGAGGGGATGATATCGCGTTTCTCACCACCGCTTATTCCGGTCTGAGGCTTCTCTTTTCTGTCCTTAGCCGACTTCACGAACCAGTCATTGGCAGAGGCACCCTTTCCTTCCTGCCCGAACGCGACGGGCGTAAGCGAAACGATGACAGGCAGAAGGAGAGCGCAAATCGATTTCGGAAAAGAAAACTTTAGGGAGGTCATTATTGGGTCCTTTGCAGTTGATCGTTCTCCATCTGCTCTATCACTACCGCGCTGGAAAATCTGGACAGCTTTATTAAAGTTATTTGCTATTGAAATTCCCGTTGCGAAGATTCCCCCCGATGATGGTCGCGGAGGTAGGCGCGGGGGGAGTGTCGGGAAAGTCTGCCCCTTGCAATTGAAAGTCGTCCAGACGAGGCGATCCCGGCTCGGGAAAGTGCGTGACCCGCAACTGGAAGTTGTCTAAGTGGGCGACCCCATGGCGTTCCCCCGCCCCATCTTGCGTGGCGATCGCGACGAAAAGTCTCTTCCTGGCTTCCGTCGCCGGGACCTTCGAGCGGCCCGAACCGGTCTCATACGCGCCAGCGTTGCTCGACGGCCCGGAGAGCAGCGTCGCGAAAGTAGTCGGCGTGCCGTTGATCAAGTCGTTGTCGGTCGTGAACAACCTGATTGCGATCTCGTCCTGGGCCGTCCACCAAATGCCGCCAAGCCAATCGTAGCGGATCTCGAAAACATCGCCGAGGCGGATGATGTAATCAGTATCTTGCGCCGGCAAGCTCGCGAGCTCTTCCGATAGCAAAAGGTTGCGCGTCCCGTCGTAGTCGCGGGTTTCTTGCGTCGCGATCGAGCCCTGATGACCGCTGGCCGCGATGTTCTCCCAAGCCGGCGTTTCGGCCCAGGTCCGTTCGGGCGCGACGAAATGCGGCGACATGTCGCTGTCCGCGGTGGCGACGACGCGATGGTTCGCAGCCACATCAACCGTCCTGCCGTCCCCAACCCGTCTGACCTGGACTTTGCCCTCTCTGACATAAAGCATCGTAGATTCCGGCCCTGCCTCAACCTCAAACTGCGTTCCGATCACCTCGAGAACGGCCGCCGGCGTATGGATCAGCATCGGTTTGCCTGCCGGTTGGGGCTTCACATCGGCTGAAAAGCGGCCCTGCTTTAGACGCAATTCTTTCTGCCCTCGATCGGAAAAGGTGAGGATCGAATCACCAGAGATCATCCCTGTCGAGCCGTCATGAAACTCCAGCTCGAACCAAGAGTCCGGCGCCATCCCTTCAATGGTTCCGCCCGGCAGTTCGGCCCCCTCGCTCAACACATTCGACCAGCGTGTCTCCGTTTGCGGTGAGCCAGAACCTTGCACAATCTGACCGCCGTCACCGATCCAGGTCAGTGTTCCATTGAGACCCTTAATCCGTGCGATGTTGCGGTCGGTCTTCACGTGCTGGAAGTAATAGGTTGCAGTAAACACAACCATGATGACCGCCGCGATCGCCAGTGATGCTCTGACTAAGTAAGATGTCGATGGCTTCGGGATCGATACACTTGATCCGCTGGCTTGCGAAATCGCCCCGACACTCTCGGTATCGGCCGCTTCACGGAGGACCGCATCGAGTTGGGCAAACCTTTGAAAGGTCGCCCTAGCCTTGGCAGACCCCCGCAATTCCTGCTGAAGTGCTTCAGAAGCTGCCGCACCAATACGCCCATCGAGCCAAGCCGCGATCAATTCTTCAAGATCCGAGTTGGTCATCATACGCTCTCCTTTGCAATTCCCTTCATGACACAACCGAGCACAACGGCTCGCAGCCGCTGTATGACCTTGTAGAATGACTGCTCACTTTTCCCCGACTCCTCTGCTACTTTTCGCATGACGACACCGTGTGTGTGGGCATGCAACAGCAAATCCCGTTTCGAAGACCCCAATTTGGCAAGGCAGACCTCCAGGTGCTGCCGACGAATCTGCTGAACCTCCTCTCCACTGGCCTCTTCCGCCAGCAGATCCCAAACGTCATCGGAGAAGACCAGCGGGCTCCGAGCCACCCGACGCCGGTACTTCAAGGCCTCAAACCGGGCGATCGTGAGCAACCAACCACCAAACGATGTGCCCACTTCAAAATCATCGAATTTCCGCCACGCAATCAGGCTCGCTTCCTGTGCGACCTCTTCAACATCATACCATGTCGGCAACAATCCGCGCAGAAACGAACGAACACGCGGCTCGTGCTTCATCAAAAGTCGCACAAAAGCTTCGTACCGTTCGTCGTCGTTCACAGGGATTCGTTTTTCAGAAGATTAATCGTTCAAGACAAGAGAATACTCCCTCAAGTAGAGAATCTGGACAGAAAAACTTTGCCCTCCCACGCAGGCCGCTCCGGACATCCCCCGGTGCTCCTTGGCGGGCTCCTAAACCACTGCCCACGAGCGGCTTCAGAGACCCCCGACTTTTCCGACACTCCGGCCTACCTATGGCTTCTTAATCACGGCTGCCTCTCTTCCTCCCGACCATCAGAGTCCTTCGGATGCGAGAGCGGCGGTCGCACCGGAAATCTCCGGGAGTGATCGGCTAGGCTGGTGTGGCGGATTGGGTGGAACGGTCCTGCTGTTAGGATTAGGAAAAATCCCAAAAGCAAACTTCCACCCCCTAATTCATGGTGAAAAGTCGCCACTGCGAGAGTGCCTTTTTTGGGGAGGTACTATTAACTTTAAAATATACCGAGTTCGTTTTAAGATAAGCCATGGCTAGCAAGAAAGGAAGACGATACACCACTGCTGAAAAAACTGAAGCTCTTGATTGGGCGAACGAATACAACGTCAAGTACGGCCGCGGAGGAGTGGCCAACGCTTCCAAGTATTTCGGTATTACTCAAGTAACCATCCATAGCTGGGTCCGCCAAGGTGGCGCAACAAGGGAGAACGGCAGCGCACACAGAGTTGCCCCTAATCACTCCGATTTCCTTCGTGATCTCGCTGACCTCACTGATAAGATTTCTGAGCGCGAAAAAGAACTTAAGAAGCTTCGCAGTGCTTACCATGCTCTTCACAAAAAGCACTAACCTTGCCCCTTCGAGGAAGAAAGAGTCTCGAAAGAGCGCAAAAGCTTCGCTCACTCTTACAGGGTCCCTTACTGACTGCAATTTGCGCCTTTGGTGGGCCGCTTCGATCTTTAGATCTGGCGATCTTCCCTATGCGCGCTCTTTTAGAGTGACTTCCTTTTCAGGCTGAAGAGCAGAGTGAGGTGACAGTGGCCAAACCTAGTAACACTTAGAATGTTTGCGGACCTATTTAGCTCTTGCCGAGATCACTATGATCCATACGGCTCCTCAGAAAATTTAAAAACGAGCATCGTTTTCCCGCGATCAACTAAATCCTGAACCTCTCCGAATCTCATGAAATCCATTTTACGGTCAGCCCCCTTTCCTTTCCCCATTAAGCGAATAAAAGGAGGAGTCAGTTCGACCAACCCGTCTTGGATCAAGGTGCTATTGATTCTTTGCTGTCTGATCAACTTCGTCGCGGCTGACACTTTCGGTGATTTCACCGATACCGACAACGGGGCCAACATAACCATCACTGACTACCCAACAACGGCGGTTGGGGTGGTTGAAATACCAGCCACCATTATTGATGACGACGGTTTGTCAGACGGAGCGGAGGTAAACACTCACGAGACTTTGCCCAAGGTGGCGGACACTGACGGAGACGGCTTCCTTGACCTCTACGAGGTTCTGGCGGGTAAGTCTCCCTTCGACATCCTGGACAAGCCAGCGCTCGTGGCGGATGCAAGAACAGCAATCGAGTTCACCTTTCCCTCTGCACTGGGTAAGTCCTACCGTATCGAAAGCCCGCTCGACCTCTTAAATTGGACCTTCGAGGAAGACGGAATTGCTGGGAGTGGTGTTAAATTCTCCCTAAACTCGTTCTGACCTCTCGTCGAAAGCGAGGCTGGTCTTTTGAAGAAGATCAAACTCGCTTTTCAAGGCATCGCCGCTGGCACCTGCGGAATCGGGACCGCAGATGAGAAAAAGTCCCACTCAGCAGACTTGAAGGTAAGCCCTCGGTGCCGTTATCTTTAGGATGCCAACATGAGCACGAACATACCGTCTGAAAACTCCATGACCTTCCGCGACTACTACGAAATCCTCGACGTTCAAAAGAGCGCCACTCAAGATGAGATCCGCAAAGCCTTCCGCAAACTTGCCCGGAAGTATCACCCTGATGTCGCGGAAGAGAAATCCACTGCTGAAGAGAAATTCAAGGAAATCAACGAAGCCTACGAAGTCCTCGGTGATCCCGAGAAGCGGAAGAAATACAATACCCTCGGCCCTAATTGGCAGAGCGGGGGCCAAACTCCTCCACCCGGCTACGAGAGCAGCAATGGAGGAGACTACGACTACCAATTCACCGGCACCGGCTTCAGCGACTTCTTCGAGCAGATGTTCGGCGCTGGGGCGCGCCCCGGCCCAAGCAGTTTCCAGTCCGGCCCACAAGTTCGCGGGGGCCAGGACGCTCACGCCGATATCTTGGTCAGCCTTGAGGAAGCACTCAAGGGCACCGAACGAATCCTCCAGCTCCAACAAGTCAACCGCGCCACCGGCCAACGCGAACTCAAAAAATCTACGATCCGAATACCAAAAGGAATCACCGAGGGCCAACTCATCCGCTGCGCCGGACTCGGCAACCCCGGCTTAAATGGTGGTCCTCCCGGTGATCTCTTCCTCCACGTCCGCCTCGAGAAGCACCCGGACTTCCGCGTCGTCGGCTCTGATCTCTACTACGACCTCGCCCTCACACCTTGGGAGGCCGTTCTCGGCACCGAAGTCCCCGTTCGCACCCTCGCGGGAGAAATCCGCATCAAGATTCCACCACACACCGATCACGGAACAGAATTCCGACTCAAAGACCGTGGCCTCCCCGGCGGCCACCTCTACGCCCTCGTCAAAATCGCCATCCCTCAAACCGTTACCGCCAAGGAAAAGACCCAATGGGAAGCCCTGGCAACAAGTTCAACCCACAACCCGCGAAAACCATGACCTCCCACTACCAACTCACCTGTCTCACCGAGAGTTCCACAGTCGAGTCATTACTCTCCAACATCGAGGAAGCCTCCGAACTCTCCGGCCTCCACCCTGAAATGATTGAAGAATTCCTCCGTGGTCACTTGGTCCGAGCCTTCAAAGGAACGACCGGAGAAATCTACTTTGACCAATCCGGCATTTCCCGCCTCCGCCATATCGCCTACCTCCGCGAACACGAAAATACCAGCCTTCGAACCCTCTGCTACATCGTCAGTCTTCTCGATCATCTCGAAGCCAAAGAGCGAGAAGTAAAAGAACTGAGAGAACGAATGCGATAGCGCAAATTCCACCTCGCAAATCCGGTCTAACCTCAACCATAATCACGCGAAAGCAGCTCGGAAGGCCACCGCAACCCAAGCCAACCGATATCGAAGGTATCGTGCTCGACCCCACTCTCGAAAGCTGTTCCTGCTGCGCGCACCGAGGTAAAGTCCGGTGGAGTATCCTCGCCAGCAAGACGAGTGCCCTTTAGTTTCCGCATCTCCACCCAGTGTAATGCTTAACTGAGGACCGCTGCAGCATCCTCCCGCTCTCCATGAGCGCGGGATTTACGCTATCGTCCCGAGAGGTTAGGACGAAACTTGCTTTACCACTCTTGGCTCGGGACTCATCCTGTTCAAGGACACTACGCTCTCACGTTTCAGGACCAATTCCGGCATTCCTGAGGCTCCACTTTACAAAGTCCACAAGGACGCCCCCCCCCAATCAACGACCACGCAGTCGTAGGTAGATCCTGCCCTGTTCCGGGCTGATCGGAGCCACGACCCGGACCGTGACCGTTGCCGTGCCATCACCGTTATCGATACTCGATACCAGTTCGGTCAGGGTCGGATCGCCCGACCAGTTGGCGAGGTCACTGGAAACCTCGACTGTCAGGACCCCATCGGCATGAGCGCTCGCCTTAAAGGTGAGGGTCAGGTAGTTGTCGCTCGATCCGCCAACCACGATTTCCGAGATCGAAGCGATCGCGACCGGGGCGTCGGATCGATCCACCGGGCTCGACCCGTAGAGAAACTCAAAAAAGTTGATGATTCGATCGCCATCATCGTCGTCGAGCGCCCCGCCCAAGAGATTGAATCCCGCCGCCCAAGTGTCGTAGGGGACTCCCGCCGGTTCGGCCGCTCCGGGTGAGCCACCGAAATTGAGGCTGGCGGTCCAGTTACTGGAATCAGAGTGGTCTCGGTTGGATGCCGCATCGATGAGGACGAGACTGGATCCTTCCCCATCTGCGGTGGTCGGCCACGGCGCCTGATCGTTGTAAATGAAATCTTTGATCGCTGCGGCCCCGCTCCCTGAAATGATGATCTTTTCGCCGTCATTGCTAAGGCGGCCGGTATACTCGAACGACTGCCCCGGGGGTGGGCCATACCTCGCCTCGAAGGCGACGCGGTCGCGCACCAAAAGCAAGCGCTCCCCCACCCCGAGCACGACATTGTCGGGGAAATTAAAATTGATACCGGCTCCGAAACGCACGTCGTTCATGTCGAGCGCGCTGCCGCCGATATTGAGCATCTCTAAAAACTCGAAATCATCACGATCCGAGCTGACCGCCAGCTCCTCCGGCGTCGTCGGTTTCGCGGGGCGGTAGTGAAACTCGGAAACGACAAGGTTGCTCGCGTCCGCGGGCACCGCATCGATGCTGAAGAAGGCCTCGTTGAGCGCACTCCACTGACCGCTGATGCTGTTGTAGGCCCGCGCCCGTACTAAGGTCGGCTGGCTGAGGACAAAGGGGTCGGTGACGTTGTCACCTCCTCCGCCGACTTCGGTAGTTTGGCCGCGCAGGGTGAGGTCCATGCGCGTATCTGAACTGGTGCCACTCCCCTGGTGGATCTCAACCGCGATCGTGTTGGTCCCCGCGACGAGAGCCGTCGTCGGCAAGGTAGAATCCTTCCAACCGGCCTCGTCGGAGACGGTCCCGTTGGCGAAGTCATCGAACCCGGCGCCCGCAGGCAAATTTTGGCGGAACTGCTCGACGCCGTTGATGTAGACGGCAGCGCTGTCGTCATATTTGACCCGCAAGAGGAAATTTAAAAACACCGACGGATCGGGGATCTCGACGGTCGTCCGATAGTAGGTCGTCGCGAACTTGTTCTGCGTATCTCCGCCGAAATCGACCAGCGTGGCTTCGCCGTCACCACCGTAGCCAAGCTGCGACGGTCCTGAAGCCCAACCGGCGTCATCAAAATCTATCGCCCGCCACGCGGTGCCCTGATCGGAACCGTCATCGCGGAACTTCCATTCGTGGCCTGTCGTCATGTAGGTCACCGCTTGCTGACCACCGGGGCCACCGCCCTCAAACGAGGCCTCCGTAGCCCCAGGATTTGGAGCGCCACCGACAAGGCGCGGGTCACTGCCATCGTAAGTGGAGTAGACCGTGTCCGCGTCGGTCGACATCGTGAGCGGCGTATCGTCGGACACCGAACCACCGTGGCGGCTGAAGACCGGTGCCATGATGTCCGGATACATGCCGTTCGCTTTGAAACGCCCGATCATCGTCTGGGCCAAGCCGGGGAAATAATTGTTCACCAAGTTGGTCTGGTAGGATTCCCACGAGGCCGGCTCGCGGAAGACGTCGCCCCAACGCGCGCCCTCGGAGACAAAACCCAAGCGCGCCTCATCGACACGTCGCTGCAGGCGGGCGATGTTTTTTTCCGGCGTGAGCGCGCCATCGTTGAAGAAATGTTGCTGGATACGATCCGCCAGCAGGATCTTAAACTCCGGGTCGCTGCTCATCCGCGACATCACGCTGAGCGGTCCGGCGTGGCTCGCCTTACCGGAACTAGCACCGCGAAGGTAGCCATCGGCATCCTTGATCATAAACTTAAACGGCACCCCCCGGACCCGCGAACCCAAATTGCGAAACTCGCTCTCAGAGTTCCCGCTGACCCACAGGAGCATGAAGTCGATGATATTTGCCACGTCGAGATGGTCCTGCGAATTCGCAAACGGATCAGCCCCACCGACCAGGTTTTTCGTCTCCGCCCAGAAGTCCCCCGGGCCATCGTAGACCTCCTCATCGTTCACGAAATTATCGTTGGCGTTGACCGCCTCGTAGTCGGACTCAGGGCCGCCATAGTAACTCTGTGCCATGTCGGCGCTCCAACGCTCGCGCAGGTGATACTGCCCCCAATAATTGCCGTTCAAGTAGACGTGAACAAAGCGCCCGTGGGGCGCGATGTTCCCCATTTCAATCATTGAATCATCGGTGAAGCGATTCGACATGTAGGCGCCGCGCGACGCCATGTCATGCGAACCGCTGCGCAAATTGATGACGTCGAACTCGTCCGCCGGTGGGAAGTTCTCATACTCAAAGCCATCGAAGATCGGGTATTTTAACTTGGTCGCGCCGAACTCCGAACGGAAGGCGACACGAAAACTCTTCTTACGGAAGTTGGTGTAGCGCCCGCCGTAATTACTCAGCCCGCCATCCTCCTGGAAGCCCGGCGTGCCGTCGGGGAACATCATTTCGATCGAGGTCTGGTGCTCGCTGCGGATGTTCCCGGCACCCTCGTTGAGAAAGCCGGTGTTCCCGGTAACCAGCGAGATCGTCGGCACCGCCTTGAGCGAGTCTAACATCTGCGGACCGTAGGTTGGCGATTGCGTGATCGCGGCGCGCATCCTCGGCTGCGCGATCACGTCGCCCGGGAAAATATAAGTGTGCGTATCGACATTGGTCGGGCGCAAGTCCGTCTTGTGAGCAATCGCGCGGACGATCGTCGTCCCGGCGATCGCAATGAGACCGCTATAAACCTGACCGACATCGGGGCTCGGCCGCGTCCCGTCCAAGGTGTAACGAATTTCGGCCTCAGTCGTGGTGGTGGTGATCGCGAGATCGAATGACGCATTGTAGATCCCGCGGTCGACCGAGAATTTCGTATCGCCGACGAAGCCGCGAAAGGTGTCACCGTTCAAACCACCCGGCGAAGGGCTACCCAAAAATCCGGGACCACCGATCGACGGGTCCGTGATCCGCACCGCGTGCAACTCAGGCGAGATGAGCATGTCCGAGCTGGTGATCGTGTCGTTGAGCCCATGGATTGCTAGGACGTTCGGACCATCGACGAGCAGGTGGGCGTGAACCGAGATCTCGAAATCGACCAACTCCTGCGCCTCTCCGTCGCTGTGCTGACCGGAACTTTCCGTATTCCAGCTCAGCACTCCCGGCGCATTGGCATCGGCAACACGCACGCCGTTGAGGAAAGCCGCGAAGCCATCGTCATACTTCATCTTCAAAGTCAGCTCCGAAATCGAACCGGTCTCGCTTACCGAGAACGGGAAGCGCGCGTAGACGGTGGTGTTGGCGTTGTTGAGCGTGTTATCGAGATCGCCACCGAGCCCGAAATGCGCATCGTAAGTCGTCGCCTCGTCGTAACCAATCCCGGCGGTCACCGGAGTCCACGCGGCATCGTTAAATGCGATCGCCTGCCAGGTTTCTCCGAGCGTCGCATCGCCTGGCACGTGCGCCGTCCCGGAAGGATTCGCATCGAGCAAGATCGCCGGGGTCCGGTTGCCGTTCTGCATCCGCCCATAGGACACGTCCTCGAACTGCGACGGCAGCGGATCCGCAGCGGATCCGAAGGCGGCGATGACAGACGTGCCATCCGGATCAACGAGGGCAAGGTAATCGCCATCCGCGAGTTTGAAATTCGTATGCAGTTCGGAGCCCGCCACCCTGCGGTTTTTCTCCGAAGCAAAAACCAACAGGAACGAGCCGCTCTCGAGTTGCACCGCAGGAAAGCTCCACTTTGGCAGCGCCCCTTCATCGTCAGTGAGGAAATGTCCCTCAAGATTGATGCTGTCAGGACCGGAGTTGAACAACTCGATCCAGTCTGAGGCATCCCCGTCCTCGTCTTGCCACGATCCGCCGTTGATCGTCATGAACTCGGTGATGTGGAGATCGGCATGGGTGGGAGAGATCATCGCAAGGGCGATGAGCCAGGCAGAGACGAGTGTCTTCATAAGATAAGAATAGGACGAGGGATCTCCGATCGACAACCGTCCGGCCAGATTGGGGCAGGACGGCGATCTGAGGTAAATCACTCGCAGCGAGTATTAAATCGTATTTAGCACTCGAAGACAATCTTCCTTGTCTCACGAAAAACAGGCACCGTCGATCGTTGGATTCGTTTCCCGCTCCCTGCTTTCTTTCTCCCTCTTTTTCTAGGGTGCGGCCGCTTCTTCGATCCCCCGATAAAATACTTTCGCAAAAAGGTTCGCGGCCCCGGGGTCGGTGGCCCGCAACTTGGTTCCACCCGACAGTCCGGTTCGGATCGCGCCCCAACTCACGAGGTCAGTGCTGCGTTCCACAGTGTAGCTCTTGTTGACCGAGACGCCGGTAAGAGTCAGCTCGACGTCACCGCTTTCGGGGATCAGGACACTCGCGATTTGCAGGCCACCCTCCGGTAGATGGAGCTCAGGGAGCTGAGTGTCTCGGGATCGCTCGTGACGCCGGAAAATGCCACGGCCGGCAGGGGACCGAATATCTCGCGCATTTGGTTGTAGGCCGGAAGGCCATGGTCGCGGCCCCGCTGAATATTGAGTGCGGCCAGATCCATCCCGCCGGAACCGGGTGCGCCAAAGAGTTGGTTACGCAGGTCGTCGATCTCGCGGGAGTCGATCTCGCGTTGCGATTGCGAGGCCAGGCCCTTGAGGACAAAGGCGACGTTCTGCGGGTTGTCCACGATGATGGAGGGGTTAAAAAACGCGTTCATGACGTCGAGTGCGCCACCCGCGCTCATGCTACCGTCGTCCTGACATCCCTCAATCTCATAGTGAGAAGCGGGTGACCCCATTTGAACTCAGGAATTATTGAACAAGGATTCGACACGCCGGGATCTTCACTCCCATCCCGATTTGAGATAGCCCTCAGCCAAAATCTCACCCAAGCGAATGACGCCCGCTGAATCGAGAACGAGTTTCTTTTCCTGCTTTGGAAGATCAAAAGCCTTGAGGTGAACGAGATCAGGATCCGCCGCTGCCATCGCCGCAAATTTCGAAGTCACTTCAATCCCGTTCACTCTTTCATCATCGGTCGGCGCCTGCTGGCTCGCAAACCACTTGAGCGTAGGACGATACAAATCGATACGGCTCTGCGCAATCGTCGCTTTTAACCAATCCGGAGCCTGCTCGCGATATGGAGGCATCGACATCTCATTTTCTCCGACATGATAGAAAATCCCCGCCAACTCGACTTGATGCCCTTTGGCCCGGAGTTCCTTCACCGAATCTTTGATAAAAGCGATGAATTGGGGATACAGATGGCGCGCTTTGGCCACACTTCCTTCCGGGGTCCAATCGTTCATCTGGGACCCACTGTGAGTGAACTTGGCGAGGGCAATATTTCCACGAACTTTCTTCCGTAAAGCTCTCCCGAAACTCACCTCCGGCCCGAAGGTGTCATAGAAACCGGCGGGCCCCAAAGGCTCCCACCCTTTGGAAATTTTGTAGCCTCCTCCAATCGAATAACGATAAGCAACCGTTGCGTCATCCTTCGCCAAATCATCCTGGAGATCCTGCACAAAGGAACGCTCCCCTTCCATATTGCGATGGCCGGCCAGAATGAAGAGCTTCACCTTGCTCCCTTTTTGGTAGGGCCACTTTTTCAATTTACGGCTCTCCTCTTTCGCCTTTCCGACCGTACGCAGATAAGCCTCGGCATAATTTACGCCATGCTCGAGCTGCCCCAGCGTGCCATAGTGATAATGCAGACCAACTCCGCCTCCAATTTCCACCCCGACATGTGAAGTTGGGATATACTCGGCAAGGGGATCGACCTCCGTCACGGCCTTCTGACCAAGACTGATATCATTCATTCTGGGCCTTAAATCCATTCCCCAAATCGTCTTTGTGCACAGCTCTCCGAGATAGAACTTCAACTCCGGCGTCTTGAGATCTGCCCGCCATCGGGCGAGGTAATTCTTCAAATTTTTCCCGTAATTGGCCCGGTATCCTTCGTTGAACATGTCGTTCTCTCCCTGGTGCCACATGAAGCCCTCGAGACGATAGGGAATATCTTCTTCATCGAGCCGCGCGAGTGAGGCCCGCACCAACGCCAAGGCGCGGGGATACATCTTGAAACCCTCGGGCTCGTCCGGATTCCAATCACCACCCAGATGAGTCCCCCCGGCCGCACACTTGATGATCGCAATGGGAGCCTTAATCTGGCGGGTCACTTCACGGGCAAAACTCAACTCCGGCCCCACCGTTTTATTGACAGGCTCAAGATCGACCCACCCGTCAGAACTCATGATATTTTCCCGACCGATGGAGTAAGAAAACTTCACCTCTTTCTGTGCCTCATCCAATCCTACGAAAGGAGGAAACGATGAGATATCTGCCACCTTGGAATCAGAACCCACCATGTTCGACTGCCCCGCAAAAATAAAGACCCGCAGAGTCTTCTCGTCGTCCGCAACGACTTTCCCAACGATCACTGAAAACAGAAAAGAAAGACGGAGGATGGAGGCGCAATTTTGAAACACAAGACAGACTCTCAGATCAACCCTCCTTCAAAAAGAACGGAATAGGATGATCGAAGATGATTCCACCCGACTCACCCCTGGTCGCTGCGGAATGAAAAGGCCGGCAGGCCTTTTTTGTGAAACAGATTTGCTCAGTTGCGTCTTTTGGAACAGGCGAAGCGCACCGTAATTAGCTTGCCAAGGCCTGCCGTCGATAGGTCGACGCTCTCGCCCTCGATCTTGCGAGATCTGTCGTGCGGCCCATGCGAGAGCACATCTTTATTGGTTCCTTTTACCGCGAAAGATTTGCGCCCGCCCCGTCCGCGCGGCAACTGGTCGCTTGACCTCCCTTGGAAGACTATTCACGCTCTCTCATCGCTAAAGTTGCCCCCAATCAGAAACAAAGACATGCCATCCTTAGCAACCTCAAGAACCATGAAGACCCTCGCCAAACTCCTCTCCCTCGCCGCCCTCTCAATCAGCTACACAACGGCCAACCTCCAAGCGGACACTCTCGGTGACGTGATGAAGGCCGAGGGAATTGACAAGATGCTCGGCACCTGGGTCGATGCCGAAACCAAGGGCGAGAAGTTCAGGATCACCTACTGGTGGAAGCTCAAGGGCCATGCGGTCGAAGTGAGCCTCAAAACCGAAGAGAGCACTTCCTCTGCACTCATTGTCTATGATCAGGGAGCGGAAAAGGTCCTCCACATTGGAGTAAACTCAAAGGGGGAACTCGGCCGTGGAACTTGGTCCACTCAAGATGGCGTCGCGATTCTCGATCTCACTCAAACCACAGCCGATGGTCAGGAAGTGGAGCTCAAAATCTCCCATAAGGTCATCGACAGAAACGCCATGACCCTTGGCTTTGAAATGAAGGCGACGGGTGAAGCCGGAGAATTTGCGTTGGTGCGTCCCGCGAAGAAGCTGAAAACGAAGAAAGAGAAGAGTGGCGAGAAAAAGACGCCCCAAGGCCAGTAGCTCGTCCAGCGCCAGGGCTTTCACAAAAAGAGCCCTGGTTCGACAGACTTCCAGAGCTTTCGAAGACGATTCTTCTAAAATTGTCGAATCGTTCTTCTTCTTCCGGCTCGACCTCCTGCAAAGCTGACTCTAGCGTATCGCCCGACGATGTTTCGAAAGTGTGATCGCTACGTGACCAAACAGGTTTTCACCACGGCACTTTATGCCGTGGTCATTCTGAGTGTCGTTCTTGTGCTCGGAAACCTTTTCAAGGAAATCAACGAGCTTCTGGTCGAGCGACGTGCGCCGATCTCCTTCCTTGGGATCTTTATTCTCAAACTTCTACCGGTCTCCCTCGTCTATACCATTCCATGGGGATTTCTGGCCGCGGTGCTTTTGGTCTTTGGGCGGTTGTCCTCCGATCAGGAAATCAACTCTCTCCGCAGCGCGGGAATGAGTCTTTATCGAATTTCGGCCCCTGTTTTGGGTTTAGGATTCGCGCTTTCCCTCCTCTGCCTCTGGTTGAATGCCACCGTATCGCCCCATTCAAAAGGCGAACTCAAGGTGATGCTCTACAAGAAGTTCAAAGATGATCCCCTCCGGCTCCTTGATCCGGGCGTTGTGCAATCACGGATGAGGGGTCAGCGTATTTATATCGAAGCGCGTAATCCCGATGACAGTTTTCAGGGATTTCACGCCTACGAATTAGGGAGTGCCGAAAGCAGCGTTTGGCCGGCGGGATACCTCTATGCCAAAGATGTGGCCTCGATCGCGCCCGACAAGGAAGTGGAAAAACTCGAACTCCGGCTCAGCGGCGTCTGGTTGGAAAGGTATGACGGCGACACGCTTCTTCAGCAAGGAGCCGCTGGAAAAATTGAACCCTGGATTCTCCCGCTGGGAACCGGGCAATCCCTCCGGCTCAAGGCCAACCGGCTTGATAACGATCAGATCCGCGAACTCCTCGCCAATCCCCCGGACACTCTTGATCAAGCAAAACTCGATGAGTTCGATGCCGAGCGTATCCGCCGCATCTCGTTTTCCTTTGCCCCGCTGGCACTGGCATTCGTCGGCATCCCCCTCGGGCTTTCCGCACGGAGGAAGGAGACCTCCTCGGGTTCCGGAATGAGCCTCGCCGTTGCCGTCGGCTATTTCCTTTTCTTCATTATTGCTGATGAAACCCAAGGCTCAAATTTGATGCTTACGAAGTCGCTCATGTGGCTCCCGAATCTCGCCTGTCTTGCTTTGGGGATTTTCCTCTTTCGCCGTGCAACCAAACGCGCATAGATTTGCGACATGGAGAAAGTCATGCGGAAATTGAGATCCGCTTACCGCGCCTTCGGGAAATGGGCGGCGAGCAACCCACTCCGGCTCTTCCCTTTTCCAAAAAGCCTCTCGGGATACTCCAAGCTTGATGCCAAAGCTGACTTGGGCGCTTCGCTCAACATTGCCCTCCTCGCGATCCCCCAAGGCATGGCTTACGCGGCTATCGCCGAACTGCCCATTCTCTACGGCATCATCTGCTCGGCGGTCGCGACCATCGTGGCCCCACTTTTTGCCAGTTCCCGACACACCATGCTAGGTCCCACGAATGCGACCTCATTGATGGTGTTCAGCTTCTTCGCCGCAGGCACCTACTCCATGTCCGAGAAGCTCAACCTGATGCCACTTCTCGTTTTGATGGTCGGAGTCATCTGCCTTGTTGGCGCGATCTTGAAAGCCGCAGAGTTGGTCCAGTATATCAGCCAAAGCGTCCTCGTGGGCTATATCACCGGAGCGGCGATCCTGATCATGATCAACCAGGGGAAACACCTCTTCGGCGTCAGCGAAGTCGTGGCCCCAGCGAGTAATTTTTTTGGGATGTTTAGCGAACTCGTGTCCGCGAACTACGCCTATCTTTGGCAGCCTGCCATTCTGGGGTTTGCCACCTTGGGCTTATACCTCGCCTTAACTAAGTGGCTCAAGGCTCTTCCTAATTTCGCAATCTCTCTGGCTCTTGCCTCGCTCATTTCCGCCATCCTCTCAGGCCAGTCTACTTCGTGGGCTGCCACCGTCCCTAATTTCCCCACCTTTGCCCTAAACGACTTAACGCTCCGATTCCCCAAACCTTCGGAAGCAGGAATTCTCAACGATATTTCCTCCCTTCTCGGAGTTGCGGTAGCCATCGCTTTTTTAGCCTCACTCGAAAATACCGTGATGTCCAAGTCGCTCGCTTCCCGCACCGGGAATCGTACCGAAATTAACCAGGATATGATGTCGGTCGGAGTGGCCAATCTTGCCTGTGCCTTCACCGCCGCGATGCCTGCCTCAGGCTCTCTCACCCGCTCTGCTCTCAACTACGAATCAGGAGCACGCTCGGGAGTCTCCTCGATCCTGTCCGGAGTTTTCTGCCTCATTGCCATCTTCCTTTTCGCCTTCCTCACCCCTAACCCGGTTTCCCTCATTCCAAAGGCGGCCCTGGCGGGCCTCGTAATCGCAGTCGCGGCTTCGCTCATCAAAACCCGCAACATTCGCATTTGTGCTCGATCCACACCCGAGGATGGCGGCGTGCTCATTTTGACATTTTTAACGGCGCTCGTCTTCCCTCTCTACGTCGCGATTTTCATCGGAGTCTCCCTTTCCATCTTCCTCTTTCTGAGGAAGGTCTCGCGCCCCCATCTCGTCGAGTATGAGATCTCGGATGATGGTGAACTTCGCGAACTGGAGCTGAAAAAAAAGCGCCCCATCCCTGCGATTTCAATCGTCCATGTCGAAGGATCGCTCTTCTTCGGAGCCGCCGAGCTTTTCCAGACCCAAGTCCAGCGACTGGTCGTGGACCCGAATATCAAGGTGATTATCCTGCGGCTTAAGAACGCCCGACATCTCGATGCCACCAGCGTGATGGCTTTGCGCGAATTGATTCGCTTCGTCCGCTCAAAAGACCGCCACCTCATCATCTCCGGAGCGACCCGCGATGTCTACAAAGTCCTTAAGAGTTCAGGCGTCCTGAGAACCCTCCAAAAGGGATGTCGTCGTGAAGAAGGCGAGACTAACCTCTTCTTTTACGCACCCAGTAATCCCAATATTTCCACGCGCGATGCTTTGATCCGAGCTCAGGAACTCCTGGGGACAAAGAAGGCCGATATCAAGATTTACTACGATCCTTCTCACGACAAGAAAGGCTCAACCTAGACTTTTGAATCCCTTAGGCTAAGGTGCGGGCGTGCCAAACGAATTTGAAGACCGCGCGCGGGAAGCCCTCGCCCAACCCAAGAATGTCGGTGAAATGGAAGACGCCGATAGTGTCGGAACCGTCGGATCTCCCGACTGCGGAGATATGCTCCGAATGTGGCTCAAATACACCGAGAAGGACGGAAAAAAGGTCATCGATCGTGCCTCCTTCCAGGCCTTCGGATGCCAGACTGCCATCGCCGTGGCCTCCATGGCGACCGAACTCCTCAAGGGGAAAACGATGGATGAGGCCCGCAATTTGAAACCCAATGAACTCGCCGGAGATCTTGGACCTCTTCCTCCCATGAAGATTCATTGTGGCCAACTCGTCGAGCAAGCCCTCAAAAGCGCTCTCGATGGTAAGGACGCCCCGGCCAAACCAGCCACCGAAACCCTCGCCGGGAATTTACAACCTTCATCGACTGGTAAGATCAAGATCGTCCCCCTCGATCATGATCACGATTCGTAAGGTCGTCTTCGCACTTCTTTTTTCTGGGGTCGCACTCGCAAAAACTTGGCCTGAAAAATTAGCTCCTAGCCCCAACGCGGCGAAGTATTCCCACTCTGGCGACACCCCGTTTACGTATCTTAGCACCAGCTACAAAGTCATTTCCTTCAAGGATCATGACCCGTTGGTTCTGGCTGACTTCATGCGATGTGCCGAGTCGGTATCTCTCGCCCTACAGGCGATTCCGCTGCCTCTCTACGATCCTCCTCCGGGGAATTCCAAAGGGATCATTCAAATTGTCGCAAACGTGGAACGCTATCGAGACGCCGGAGGAGCTAAGAACACCGCTGGCTTCTTCGACGGTCGGCAGGCAAAGGTCATCATCCAGTGGTCACATTTCAAGAATAACGCCTCGGCGACCCGCCCTTTCCAGGAGCCCGCCTTCGACCTCCTGATTCATGAACTCACCCACCTCGGGATGCACGGCCTAATGTGGAAAGCCGAGCCGTGGTTCACCGAGGGCGTCGCCGAATATCTCGCTGCCGCACACACCGACAAAGGGAACTTCGACTTCACCGAAATCGAGCAGGTCGTTCGAGCACGCATCGAGAGCCATCGTAAGCCGGGGCTTTTGAAAACCACGGTGCTTGGAATCAATTCACTTCTCAAGCTCACCTCTAAAGATTGGCTTGAGCGAACGGCAACCCTCACCCCATGGCAAACGCTTGAGGCTTACAATACCTCCTTACTCCTCGTTCACTATGCTTTCCACGGCAGCTCGGAAAGAAGGCGGCAGGTTCAAAAACACCTCGAAACTCTCAAAGCGATCTCTAAAAAAAAGACCCCTCGCCCAAAGCTCTTTGCCCTCAAAGAAGCCGAGCAGATCGAACGAGCCCTCCAAGGTTATTGGAAAAACCGAGGCCTTCGGCTTGCGTTCAGCACGAACTGAGTTGAGTCACTGAATCGTCGCGTTCTTGAGTCCAGATTCTTTCCCAAAGCCGTGCTCTTTCAGAAAAGCAAGGACCGCTTGATCGACCGACTCTCCAAAACCACGTCCGTGCCCCCCACCGTCAACCGTAATAAGAAGCGAAGGCACCTTGAACTCGTCGAGTTTGCGATCAAAAGCCACCCCCTGCGCATAGGGAACGAGAGGGTCTTGGGTGCCATGGACCGTGAGAAACGCCGCGTCATCTTTTGTGACATGATAGAAAGGGGACGCCGACTTCGCGGCATCCTTCAACTCTGACACTGTTCCTCCGAGGAGTTTGCCCTCAGGTGATTGTGGTCCGTCGTGATCCATCGTGCTTCCTTGGGCGTTCATCATCACGAGATCAACTGGGCCAAAGAAATTGATGACGGCCTTCACCTTGGTCGATTGATCCCGATGTCCTCCTAGCTTACCATCGAGAATTTCGTCGTCCTGAGTCGTTCCTAACATCGGGTATCTGCAGCAGAGTCGTGAGGAAATGGAAGTGCTCTTCACGCTGCTGGCAGAGCGCTATGAACGTCGCAGTGTCCTACTGAGTTCGAATCTGGTCTTCAGCCAATGGGATCAAATTTTCAAAGATCCGATGACGACGATGGCGGCAATTGACCGGCTGGTGCATCATTCCATCATCCTGGAGTTCGATGGACCGAGCCAACGCATCCAGAAGGCGACAGGACCGGCCGAGATCAAGGAAGCCGGGAAGGTGCCCCACGTCTCACCGGGTCAGGAATCCTAGCGGCCAGCCATCGCCACCGGGTGCAAAATCGCCCGCCGCATCCTTGGCTCCGGTCGAGTCCCGGGAGTCCGGCTCCGCCGTCCTCCCGGGACTCTCCCTCCACCAAAGAAGCGGCGGCATGGCTGGTGCTCCTTGACCCCTATGAGAGGCTCCGCTGAGGTGGGTCAGAAGGGGGCAGTTCTAATTGTCGTCGAGGTCAATTGTAATTGTCGCTGGACACTTCTCCTCCAATACACGAAAATTTGGACTCCATTAACCGCCACCCCCTTGACAGATGATCGAACCAAGTGCGTTCGAGAAATAAGGGCTAGAATCCCTATATTTTTCAACGTTTCTGGGCTTAAGACCTGCTCAGAAGTCAAAAAAGACTCGATCTACCGTTTGAGGTGTATCGAACCACTTTTGAGCCTTATATTGCAACGTATAACCGCTATTTTGGGCTTGCTCTCAACTCAGGTGCACATGAGGTGAAGGCTATCGAACTTTTGAAAAACGCGAGCCCTTTAATTGACTACCCTTAGGTGTCTAACCAGCTTCCAGTCCAAAACGAGATGGTTACGGAGTTTGGATACTCAACAGCCAGCTTACCAAGACTTTTTTCAATTGCTTTATACTTGACAGGTTCATCCCAAGAAAATGGGTGAAAAGTTTCCTTATAGGCGACGTGAGGAAGGTCTTTATTCGCTAGAAAAGTAGGTGCATCATGAAACCTCCGAGTTAAAAAATGAGACCCCGTAGCGCTGGAAATCTCTTTCTCAGCCTCTCTACGAAGGTCGTTTTCTATTCCTGACCAAAACGGATGCCTAGGAACGCTTGCTATCAATGCAGCGCTGATCGCCCGTAAGCGTCCGAGCGCCCCATCATGATAGAGATAGGCGGGTTTCGGATTGGGCTTATGATGCCGTCCATGTCTACCCGACGTCACTACACCCAGCAGGAGCGTGAGCGCTGGCTCACGAAGTTTGAT